>LNFM01000968.1_pt1 | contig 154287 bp, 143 predicted proteins | sample 596031 | NCBI WGS metagenome assembly LNFM01 (sample SAMN04254537, study PRJNA301005) | activated carbon metagenome | isolation source: dual media filters at the Ann Arbor, Michigan drinking water treatment plant | place: USA: Ann Arbor | reverse complement strand
GACTTATCCACAACCGAGTAGCCAGAACATCCATCAAACCAGTGGCTCAGTATTCGACGTGATCACTGGCTCAGTTGTGCTGATGAATCAACACACTATGGTCATAGCCCTGGCGTGAAAGAACTCGATTCTCTCGCTTCAGCTACTTTCACGTCATCCGTCTGAGCAGGGCCTAACCCCTCGCTCAAGCGGAGCGCCAACGGCAGGCCACCAGGCCCGCTTGGCTCGAACGCTAGGCGCCGCAATCAACCTACCCGCGCTCATGAAGAGTCCAGAATCCCGCCTCATTGAACTTGGATTCGTCCTCCCGGAGCCCCTGAAGTTGCCGCCTGGCGCGGTGCTTCCGTTCCCGTGGGTCCGCGTCGTTGGCAACCGAGCGTTTATCTCCGGCCACGGCCCAACTGACGAGCAAGGCAACCTAGCTCAACCGCTGGGAAAGGTGGGCGCGGAAGTCTCTGAAGAGCAGGCTTACGTCGCCGCGCGCCTTACCGGCTTGGCCATCCTCGGAAGCTTGAAGAGGGAACTGGGCTCACTCGATCGCATCGCTTGCTGGTCCAAGGTGCTCGGCATGGTGAACTCGGCACCTGGCTTCACCCGCCAGCCCACAGTCATCAATGGGTTCACAGACCTCATCGTCAGTGTCTTTGGCCCAGAGCGAGGTGCCCACGCCCGCAGCGCAGTCGGCTTGGCCGAACTGCCCTTCCGCATCCCCGTCGAGATCGAAGGCGAAGTCGAGCTTGTAGCTGGCGGCGCCTAACCCCTCGCTCAAGCGGAGCTCGAACGTTAGGCCGCACGACCGCCTCAGATCTGAAGTGCAACACTGCGCCAGCAGAAGTTGTCGCGCCATGGGTTCTCAGTGCTTTCATCTCACGGGCTCGGATCCAGTCCGCATCGAGGTCTTTCTTCGGCTGGCAGTAACGCAGTCGGGTGTGGCTCTGGCGCCGGGTCGGCCTCGCAGCACGATCTTCCGGGAGGTCCGCCGCGCCAAGTCCTTCGGGCTGTCGACGCACGTCGCCGACTTTGGTCAGCGCTTTCATGATCGATGTCGTCGCGCGGCCAGTCTGGCTCGCCGCAAGCTGCCTCCCGACCTTTCTGGCCCCGCCTGGCAGCATCTGCGCCGCGGGCTGGCTGCAGGGCTCTCGCCTCAGGAGATCGCTGGTCGGCTGCGCCGTTCCTGCATCATCCCGGGCAGCCACTTGCGGCTTCCCGCCTACGTGAGTCACGAGACCTTCTACTGCGCCATCTATGCGATTCGCCGCGACACGCTCAAGGCCGAGCTGGTGCGCCAGTTCCGCTGCTCCCGCCAAGGCCGCCGGCCTCGATCCCGTACCAGCGGCTCCACGGGCACGCGCGAGATGAGCAACGTCGCGCTGCGCCCGCCTGAAGTAGCCGCCCGGATTGTGCCGTGGCACTGGGAGGGCGATCTGATCAAGGGCGTCGCAGGTCGTTCGGCCATCGGCACGCTGGTGGAACGCACCAGTCGCTGCATCATCCTGGTCAAGCTCGATGGCCTGACCGCCAAGAACATCCTGGACGGCTTCTCCCGCAGGCTGCGTGACGTGCCGCCGTCGCTACGCAGGACCCTGACCGACGACCAGGGCTCGGAGATGACCCTGCACAAGACCCTGACCAAGCGGCTTCGCATGGATGTCTTCCTCTGCGGCGCCCGCAGCCCCTGGCAGCGCGGCTCCAACGAGAACGCCGATGGCATCATTCGCGAGTTCCTCCCCAAGGGCCTTGATCTGTCGCCCTTCACCGCCAAGAATCTCGCCGACTCGGATTTCGTCTTGAACAACACGCCTCGCAAGACCCTGGACTTCAAAACGCCGCGCGAAGTCTTCTCCAGGCTCGAGATCGACCACATCGCGGGCGTTGCACTGCAAGCTTGAGTCGGCCCATGACGTACCCTGTGTCGCGCGGCCACTCGGTATCGAGCGGCCCCTGCGCTCCCTGCGCACACAGCGAGTCGCCTGCCCCTCGTCGGGCCACCACCCACGCCCTGCGCCAACCATGACTGCACCACGCCATACCGTTCTGCTCTTGACCGCGGGCCTGCTTTCCGTCGCGGCGTCCGAGCCGGTCACGACCTGCGATGCCTTGCGCTCGCAGATCGAAGCCAGGATCCGTGCGGCTGGCGTGACGCAGTTCCTCGTGACGGCGGTCGATGCCGACGCGGTGGTTCCAGGGCAGGTGGTGGGCACCTGCGATCGGGGCCGCAAGAAGATCGTCTATGTCCAGATCACGAGCCGCGGGACGCAGGGCCACGAAGCCGGCACCCAGGCTCGTCCGTCGGCGGTCCCGGCGAAGCCGGTCGCATCGGCGCCTTCAGGGGCGTCAGCGCCGCCAGCACGACCGGCGCCGGCCAAGTCACCCAACGAGCCCTTGCTCACCGAATGTGCCGACGGCACGGTGCAGCGGGGCGGTGACTGCAGGAAGTAGCACGGCCGTGCCGGGTGGCGCCGGCCCTGGCGTGCACGCCGGCCCTGATACCCTTCGGCACTTACTACGCCTTTGCCCCTCTCATGACCTACTGCGTCGGCATCCGGCTCAATGCCGGACTCGTGTTCCTGTCGGACTCCCGCACCAACGCGGGGCTGGATGCCATCAGCATCTTTCGCAAGATGATGATCTACGAGCAGCCCGGCGAACGCTTCATGGTCATGCTCTCGGCCGGCAACCTCAGCATCAGCCAGAGCGTGCGCGAGCTGCTGCAGGTGGAGAGGATCGACAACGGCGCCGGTGAACCGCTCACCATCTGGAACGCCAAGAGCATGTTCGACGCCACGCGTGTGCTCGGCGCCACCGTGCGGCGTGTGTACGAGCAGGACGGCCCCGCACTGAAGGCCGCGGGTGTGGACTTCAACGCCAGCATGATCTTCGGCGGCCAGATCAAGGGCGAAGCGATGCGCCTGTTCCTGGTGTATTCCGCCGGCAACTTCATCGAGGCCACGCGCGAGACCTGCTTCTTCCAGGTCGGCGAAAGCAAGTACGGCAAGCCGATCCTCGACCGCGTGCTGACGCCCACCACCCAGCTCGACGAGGCCGCCAAGTGCGCGCTGGTGTCGATGGACAGCACGCTCAAGTCCAACCTCAGCGTCGGCCTGCCGCTGGACCTGCTGGTCTACCGCGAAGGCAGCTTCCGCAGCGAAGAGCATGTGTGCATCGACGAGCACAACCCGTACTTCAACATGATCCACAGCACCTGGGGCCAGCGCCTGCGCGAGGTGTTCGAAGGCATCGACGACCCGCGCTGGGACGGCGGCGACGCACGCCATCCGCTGATGGTGGATGCGCAGCGCTTCGAGCCCATGCGCAAGATCACGACACCGGGCGAGCGCATCGTCTGATCGGCCGGGTTCCGGGCCCCGCCGCCGGTCCCGTCCCGGGCCAGTGACCGGGCCATGTCCCCGACCGCCGACCCCAGCCTGGCGCCACGCCGCCAGGCTCTCCTTTTTTCTGTGCTTCCGCGTCCCCCATGTCTTCCACGATCGTGTTCAGCCACGCCAACGGCTTTCCGGCGGGCACCTACCGGCTGATGTTCGAGCTGTGGCGCGAAGCAGGCTTCCGCGTCGTCGCGGTGGACCGCTTTGGTCACGACCCGGCCTACCCGGTCAGCAGCAACTGGCCGCACCTGCGGGACCAGCTCACCCATTTCATCGAGCAGCAGGCCCCCGGGCAGAAGGTGCACCTGGTGGGCCACTCGCTGGGCGGCTACCTCAGCGTGCTGGCCGCCTGCAAGCGGCCCGACCTGGCCTGCGGCCTGGTGATCCTGGACGCACCCATGCTGACCGGCTGGCGCGCACACAGCGTGCAGGTCATGAAGGCGGGCGGGCTGATCAAGCGCTTCTCGCCAGGCCGTGTGTCGGTGCGCCGGCGCTGGCAGTGGCCCTCGGCCGAGGCCGCCTGGCAGCACTTTGCGGCGAAGTCGGCGTTTGCGCGCTGGCAGCCCGAGGTGCTGCGCGACTACATCGCCGCCGGCCTGGAGCCCGATCCGGACGCGGGACCCGAGGCCGTGCGCCTGGCCTTCAGGCGCGAGGTCGAAACCCGCATCTACAACACCCTGCCGCACCACCTGGGCCGCGTGCTGCACCGCCACCCGCCGCGCTGCCCCGTGGCCTACATCGGCGGCACGCGCTCGGCCGAAGGCCGCCAGGTGGGGCTGGCGGCCACGCGGGCGCTGGTGCACGCACGGTTGCAGGGCGCGGCCGAATCCGACCGCCTGCAGTGGATCGAGGGCTCGCACCTCTACCCGATGGAGCGACCCGCCGACACCGCCGCCGCCGTGCTGGCCCAGATCGCCGGCTTCAAGGCCTGAAGCGCAGGCCGGGCCGGTGCGTCCGGCCCCCGTCCTTCAGGCCTCGAAGCGCCCCAGGCGCACCGCCGTGCCGCCGGCCTTCAGGTTCTTGGTACCGGGCATCACCAGCACGCAGTCGTCGTAGGGCGTGAGCCAGACGTGCTCACCGTCCCGGGCCAGCGGCGTGCCGGCCCGGGGAATGACCTGCAGCCCCGCGGTCGCCATCAGGAAGCGGAAGTCCGCGGAGCGCGCCACCACCGCCTCGGTCACGCGCACCAGGCGCTGCACCGGCGGCAAGGGCAGGCGCACGTGCCGGGCCACCCACTCCGCGTCGGCCACGCCCGACAGGCCCAGAAAGCGCACCAGCGTGTCGATGGCCACGTCGGCCGCTGCACGCTCCCAGTGCTGGCCGCACTCCATCAGCAGCGCACGCTTCGGGCTCGAGGCGTCGCCATAGGCGCCGCGCTCCACCATGCGCAGGCCGGCGGGGTGGCCGGTGTCGATGAGCAGGATCTCCGGCACGCCCAGCTGGCGCGCGTAGAGCGCGTTCTTGTCGGCCGTGCCGCACACCATCAGCGGTGCACAGGCCTCGCTCATCGAATGGATGTCGAGCAGCAGCTCGGCCGCGTCGACGAAGGGCTGCAGTTCGCGCGCCCGGCGCAACTCGGCGCTGTCGCGCGGGCCGAAGAGCGCGTCGTCACCCCAGACGCGGTTGAAGTCCTCGTCCACGTAGCGCGAGGGGAAGGGGTCGCGCGGGTCGAAGGCGGCATAAGCCTGCACGTTGCCGAAGGCCAGCGTCAAGCAACCCCGCGCCGGGCGGAAGCCCCCGCGCAGCAGCCAGTCGAGCGCGATGGCGCCGCAGATCTCGTTGCCGTGTGTCAAGGCCTGCACCAGCACCCGGGGCCCGGGCAGTCCGCTGTCGAAGACATGCACCCAGTCGACACCCGTGCCACCGTCTTTCCAGAGGCCGATGTCGGGGGCTTGCAGTTCAACGGGCGGGCTGGCGGGCGGGCTGGCGGTCATGGCGGGGTCTCAGCGGGGGTGGAAACGGCTGTCGATGGCGTCGAACAACTGCATCAGGTGGGCTTGCAGCGGCGCAAAACCTTCGCTTCGGGTCAGGGTGCCCTGCTGCAGGTACAGGCGCTTGTTGAGCTCGATCTGCAGGCTGTGGCGGCCGGCGGCCGGGTCGGCGTAGGCACGCACGAGTTCCACGCCCTTGAACGGGTCGTTGACCTTGACGCTGTAGCCCTGCGCCAAGAGCACCTCGCGCACGAAGGCGGTGAATTCAGGCGCGCAGGTGGTGCCATCGCGGTCGCCCAGCACGATATCGGCGCGCGGCAAGCCCGCGCCGCCCTCCGCCATGGCGCCGCCGACGGCGTTCATCGAATGGCAGTTGAGATGGAACACCGCGCCGAAGCGCGCATGCGCCGCATCGAGCAGCGCCTTCAGCTGCGCGTGGTAAGGCCGGTGGTAGTGCTCGATGCGGTGCGCCACCTCGGCCGCCGTGAGCTGGCGGTCGTAGAGCGGGCGGCCGTCGTCCAGCGTGCGCCACAGCAGCGCCTTGCCCGCCCGCGCCTTGCCGCTGGGCACGTGCTCGTGCGGCCAGGGTTCGGCCAGCAGGTCCAGGTCGACGTCGCCGGCGTGGCGGTTGGGGTCGATGTAGGTGCGCGGGAAGCGCGCCGCGAGCAGCGGCACGCCCCTTGCAACAGCGGGCAGGACCAACTCGTCGATGAAACAGTCCTCTGCGTCCCTCAACTCCTCGACCGTGCGCACCGACCCGAAGTCGGCCGGCATCGTGAAGCCCGAATGCGGCGAATCCAGCACCAGCGACCGCAGCGGGGCTGCAGGCGCGTGCACGAAGAGGACATCGCTGTTCATCGCACCCAGTATCGCCGCTGCCGGGCCCGGGCTGACCCCGATGGCCCGGGTCGGGCGAGCCGCTAGCATCGGGCCGCATTTGCGCCACCCACGGTGCCGCCGGCGCATCCGTCTTCACCCCGTCCCGCCAGGAGATTTGCCATGCAAGAACGTGAACTGCGCCAGCTGATCGAAGAAGTCCGCGAGGGCAAGCTGCCGCGCCGCGGCTTCATCCAGCAGATGGTGGGCCTGGGCCTGACGGCGCCGATGGCCTCGATGCTGCTCATGCACGAAGGCATTGCGCAGACCGCGCCGGCCATCGCCTACAAGGGCACCAAACGCGGCGGCGGCGGCGTGCTGAAGATGATCTGGTGGCAGGGTGCCGTGCACCTGAACCCGCACTTCGCCGGCGGCACCAAGGAGCAGGACGCCACGCGCATCTTCTACGAGCCGCTGGCCAGTTGGGACACCGAAGGCAACCTGATCCCGGCGCTGGCCGCCGAGATCCCGTCACGCGCCAACGGCGGCCTCAACGCCGACGGCAAGACCGTGACCTGGAAGCTCAAGCGCGGTGTCACCTGGCACGACGGCAAGCCCTTCACCGCCGACGACGTGGTCTTCACCGCGGCCTACGCCGGCGACCCGGCCACGTCCACCGTCACGGTGGCCACCTACAAGGACCTGAAGGTCGAAAAGATCGATTCGCACACCGTGCGCATCACCTACCCGAAGCCCACGCCCTTCTGGGCCGAGGCCCTGACCGGCAGCTTCGGCATGATCCTGCCCAAGCACGTGTTCGAGCCCTTCACCGGCACCAAGTCGCGCGAGAACCCGGCCAACGTCAAGCCCGTGGGCACCGGCCCGTACAAGTTTGCCGACTTCAAGCCGGGCGACATGATCCGCGCCGACGCCTATGCCGGCTACCACGTGCCGAACCAGCCGTTCTTCGACGCGCTCGAACTCAAGGGCGGCGGCGACGCACTCAGCGCAGCGCGCGCGGTGCTGCAGACCGGCGAGTTCGACTTCGCCTGGAACCTGGCCGTGGAGGACGAGATCCTCAAGCGCATGGAAGCCGCCGGCAAGGGCAAGCTGAGCTTCCTGGCCGGCAGCGACATCGAATTCCTCTCGCTGAACGTCACCGACCCCTGGAACGAGGTCGACGGCGAGCGCGCCAGCATCAAGAGCAAGCACCCCGCGTTCAGCGACCGCGCGGTGCGCGAGGCCATGTCGATGTTGATCGACCGCAAGGGCGTGCAGGACTTCGTCTACGGCCGCGGTGGCATCGCCACCAGCAACTTCCTGAACAACCCGCCGCGCTTCCGCAGCCCGAACACCAAGTACGAGTTCAACATCGACAAGGCCAACGCGGTGCTCGAGGCCGCGGGCTGGAAGCGCGGCGCCGACGGCATCCGCGCCAAGGGCAACGTGAAGCTGAAGTTCGTCTTCCAGACCAGCGTCAGCCAGCCGCGCCAGAAGTGCCAGGCCATCATCAAGGACGCCTGCACCAAGGCCGGCATCGACCTGGAGCTGAAGAGCATCACCGCCGCCGTCTTCTTCGGCAGCGACGTGGCCAACCCTGACACGTACCAGAAGTTCTGGTCCGACATCCAGATGTACACGACCACGATGACGCAGCCCGATCCGCAGATCTTCATGGAGCAGTTCACCACCGGGCAGATCTCGCAGAAGGCCAACAAGTGGTCCAGCCGCAACCTGGTGCGCTGGAGCAACGCTGAGTACGACGCCACGTTCGCCGCGGCGCAGGTCGAGTTCGACGCCGTCAAGCGAGCCGCGATGTTCATCAAGATGAACGACCTGGTGGTGAACGACTTCCACGTCATTCCGCTGTTCGCCCGCCCGCGCCCGCGCGCCACGGCGACGAAGCTGAACGCACCGCTGTCGGCCTGGGACAACGACACCAGCTTCCTGGGTTTCTGGTCGAAGGACGCCTGAGCCGCATGAGCCGAACGAGCCGCGAGAGACTGCAGAGCCTGCCTTGATCCACTACATCCTGCGCCGGCTGCTGATCGCGCTGCCCAGCCTGCTGGGCATCAGCCTGATCCTGTTCACGGTGCTGGCGCTGGCGCCGGGCGACCCGTTCGAAGAACTCGCGCAGAACCCCAACGTGCCGCCCGAGGTGCGCCTGGCGCTGCGCGCGCAGTTCGGGCTGGACGACCCGATCTGGCAGCGCTACTTCCACTGGCTCGTCAACATGCTGCGCGGCGACTGGGGCTTCTCCTTCGTCAGCCGCATCAACGTCGACGAGCTCATCTGGCAGCGGCTGCCGGTGACCATCGCGGTCATCGGCATGTCGCAGCTGCTGGCACTGCTGGTGGCGGTGCCGGTGGGCGTGCTGGCCGCCGTGAAGCCGTATTCCTGGTTCGACCGCATCGCCAGCACGCTGGCCTTCGTGGGCTTCTCGCTGCCCACGTTTTTCACCGGCGTGCTGTTCATCCTGTTCTTCAGCATCTACCTGGGCTGGCTGCCGTTCGTCTTCCGCGCCGACATCAGCGAGACGGGGCTGGCCTGGTGGTGGGCGCACTTCAAGCAGTCGATCATGCCGATCACGGTGCTGGGGCTGTTCCAGGCCGCGAGCTGGATGCGCTACGTGCGCTCGGCCGTGCTCGACGTGATCCGGCTCGACTACGTCACCACCGCGCGCAGCAAGGGCCTGGGCGAGCGTGTGGTGATCAACAAGCACGTGGTGCGCAACGCGCTGATCCCGGTGGTCACGCTGGTGGCGCTGCAGATGCCGGCGGTGTTCGGCGGCGCCATCGTCACCGAGCAGATCTTCCGCATCCCGGGCATCGGCAGCCTGCTGATCGACGCCATCCTGCGCAACGACACACCGGTGATCATGGCGGTCACCTTCGTCTTCAGCGCCCTCGTGATCCTCTTCAACCTGATTGCCGACATCCTCTATGGCTGGCTCGACCCCCGCATCAGTTACCACTGAGCCCGCAGCCCACGGCGCGGCCGTGGCGCTGGGCAAGCCGGCGACGAGCATCTCCCCGTGGGCCGAGGCCTGGCGGCGCTTCAAGCGCCACCGCCTGGCCTACTGGAGCCTGTGGCTGCTGGGCCTGCTGGTGCTGGCGGTGCTGGTGGGGCCGCTTTTCTACAAGGTCGGCATCAACGACATCGACTTCAAGGCCCGCCTGGCCGGCCCCAGCTGGCAGCACCCGCTGGGCACCGACGACCTGGGCCGCGACATCCTCGCGCGCATGCTCTACGGCGGCCGCATCTCGCTGGCCGTGGGCCTGGCCGCGATGCTGATGGCCATCAGCGTGGGCGTGGTCATCGGCGCCATCGCCGGCATCTCGCGCGGCTGGGTCGACGCAGTGCTGATGTGGGTCACCGACCTGTTCCTCAGCCTGCCGCAGCTGCCGCTGCTGCTGCTGCTGATCTTCCTGTTCCGCGACAGCCTGAAGGCGATCTTCGGGCTGGAGCTGGGCATCTTCATCCTGATCGTCGTCGTCATCGGCGGCTTCCGCTGGATGCCGGTGGCGCGGCTGGTGCGGGCGCAGTTCTTCAGCCTGCGCGAAAAGGAATTTGTGGAGGCCGCACGCGCGCTGGGCGCCAGCGTGCCGCGCCAGGTGGTGCGGCACATCCTGCCCAACAGCCTGGGCCCGGTGATCGTGGCCGCCACCATCGACGTGGCCGCGGCCATCATCGCCGAGAGCACGCTGAGCTTCCTGGGCCTGGGCTTCCCGCCCGACATCCCCACCTGGGGCCGCATCCTCTACGACGGGCGCGACTACATGGACATCGCGATGCACTGGGCGCTGTTCCCGGGGCTGGCGATCTTCATCACCGTGCTCACGATCAACTTCATCGGCGACGGTCTGCGCGACGCGCTGGACCCGAGGCGAGTTCTATGACCCCCCCCCGTAGCGCCTTCGGCGCTCCCCCCCAGGGGGGCGCCCCCAGCGGCCCGGCAAAGCCGGTTCCGCGGCGGCCGCTGGCTGACTCCCAAGGCTTCGTGCAGAGATTGGTCTGATCATGGCTCTGCTGGACATCCGGGGGCTCAAGACCCATTTCAAGACCGACGACGGCTGGCTGCACGCGGTGGACGGCGTGGACATGCACATCGACGCCGGCGAGACGCTGTGCGTGGTGGGCGAATCGGGCTGCGGCAAGAGCGTCACCGCCAAGACGGTGCTGAAGCTGATCGACATGCCGCCGGGCAAGATCGTCGCCGGCCAGGTGCTGTGGCAGGGGCGCGACCTGGTGCCGCTGGGCCCAAAGGACATGCAGAAGATTCGCGCCAAGGAAATCGCCATCATCTTCCAGGAGCCGATGACGAGCCTGAACCCGGTCTACACCGTGGGCGAACAGATCGCCGAGAGCGTGCGCCTGCACGAGGGCCTGTCGCGCCGGGAGGCGATGGACCGCGCGGTGGAGATGCTGCAGCTGGTGCGCAGACTACCCGCACCAGTTCAGCGGCGGCATGCGCCAGCGCGTGATGATCGCCATCGCGCTGGCCTGCAACCCCAAGCTGCTGATCGCCGACGAGCCCACCACGGCGCTGGACGTCACCATCCAGGCCCAGATCCTCGACCTGATGCAGGAGCTGAAAGACCGCCTGGGCATGGCCGTGATGCTGATCACCCACGCCATGGGCGTGGTGGCCGAAACGGCTCAGCGCGTGGTGGTCATGTACGCCGGCAAGGTGGTGGAAGAAGCGCCCGTGGAACTGCTCTTCGCGCGCCCGCGCCATCCCTACACGCAGGGCCTGATACGCAGCATCCCCCGCATCGACATGGCCGCCACCCACAAGGTGCGGCTGGAGGCCATTCCCGGCACCGTGCCCAAGCTGATCGAGCCGGCCGAGGGCTGCCGCTTCGCGGGCCGCTGCAGGTTCGTGACGCCGGCCTGCCGCACCGCCACGCCGCCGCTGCGCGAGGTGGCGCCGGGCCACAAGGTGGCCTGCATCCTGGAAAGCGCGGCCGCATGAACGCGCCTGAGGTCTTCGATTCGACCGCCGCGCCGCTGTTGCGGGTGAAGGACCTGGTCAAGCAGTTCCCGATCCGGGGTGGGCTGTTCAACCGCACGATCGACCGCGTGCATGCGGTCGACGGCGTCAGCTTCGAGCTCGCCGCGGGCGAGACGCTGGGCGTGGTGGGTGAATCGGGCTGCGGCAAGAGCACCACCGGCCGCTGCATCCTGCGCCTGATCGAGCCCACCTCGGGCGAGGTGTGGTTCGAGGGCAAGAACGTCACCACCGCCGGGAAAGACGAGCTGCGCGCGCTGGCGCGCGACATGCAGATCATCTTCCAGGACCCCTACGCCAGCCTCAACCCGCGCATGACGGTCAGCGCCATCATCGGCGAGGCGCTCACCATCCACAAGCTCACCAAGAGCGCGCGCGAGTACGAAGACCGCATCGTGCAGCTGCTGGAAACCGTGGGCCTGAGCGCCGACCACCTGCGCCGCTACCCGCATGAATTTTCAGGCGGGCAGCGCCAGCGCATCGGCATCGCGCGGGCGCTGGCGGTGAGCCCGAAGCTGATCGTCTGCGATGAAGCGGTGAGTGCGCTGGACGTGTCGATCCAGGCCCAGGTGATCAACCTGCTGGAAGACCTGCGCGAGCAGTTCAAGCTGACCTACGTCTTCATCGCGCACGACCTCAGCGTGGTGGAGCACATCAGCCACCGCGTGGCGGTGATGTACCTGGGCCGCATCGTCGAAATCGCGCCGGCCCGGGCGCTGTACACCGACCCCAAGCACCCCTACACCGAGGCGCTGCTGTCGGCGGTGCCCATTCCCGACCCCAGCGTCAAGCGCAAGCGCATTCCGCTGCAGGGCGACGTGCCCAGCCCCATCCACCCGCCCAGCGGCTGCCACTTCCACACCCGCTGCCCCATCGCGCAGAAGGGGCTGTGCGACGTGGAGAAGCCGGTGCTCAAGAAGGCGGGCGCCGAGGGGCAATGGGTGGCCTGCCACCTGCGGAGCTGAGACCGCCACTGCTCACGCGGACGAGCGCGCCATGACGCGGCGGCGCCGGCCAGTCGGCCGCGGCCAGCGTCTCCGTCCCGGGCTGCACGTGCTGCAGCGCATTGATCCAGCCGCCGTGGCCGACCAGCAGGATGGCTCCGGGCGCGACCCCATCGGCCGGGTCCACCTCGGCCAGGAAGCCCTGCACCCGCGCCGCCAGCGCGAGCAGGCTTTCGCCGCCGCCGGGCGCGTGGCGCAGCAGGTCGGCCTGCCAGGCCTCGACCTCGCTCCAGGCCACGTCCTGCCAGTGCAGCCCGTCCCAGCGGCCGAAGTCCAGCTCGCACAGGCGTGCATCCACCCGCAGCTGCCAGCCCCAGCGCCGCAGCCAGCGCCCCACGTCGCCGGCGCGCTGCAGGGTCGACACCCACACCACGCGCGGCAGCCCGTGGCGCCGCGCGACCTGGCGGATGCGGTGGGCCAGCCGCCGCGCCTTGCGCGGGTCTACCGGCAGGTCGGTGATGCCGATGCAGCGGCCAGCGGCGCCGCGGGCGCGCGGGTGGCGCCAGCACCAGAGTTCGGTTGTCGATCCGTTCATCGGCCCGCTCACCCTGCCCTCCAGTCGCCTCAGCCCGCCGCCAGCACGGCCAGCACCGCCAGGTACACGGCAAGCTCGGTGAACTGCTGCGTGGCGCCCAGCGCGTCACCGGTGAAGCCGCCCAGGCGCTGGTGCAGCCAGCGCGCCATCCACAGCGTCACCGCCACGCAGCCGGCGGCCGCAGCCGCGAGCGCCGCGCCGGGCAGGTAGATCAGGCCCAGGCCGGCGGCCACCGCGGCCCACATCAGCGCCACCACCAGGCCCAGACCGTCGAGCCGCTGCGCCAGCGGCTTGGCCTTGGCATGCTCGATGTCGCCGCCGTAGCGCAGCAGCCGCAGCATCACCACCGTGGCGCTGCGCGACCAGGCATGCGCCAGCGGCAGCACCGCCAGCGTGGCCAGCAGGTCGCGCGTGGCCAGCGCGTACAGCGTGGCGGCCTTCAGCGCCAGCACGAAGACCAGCGCCACCGCGCCGTAGGTGCCCAGGCGCGAGTCCTTCATGATCGCCAGCGCGCGCTCGCGGCTGACGCTGCCGCCCAGCCCGTCGCAGGTGTCGGCCAGGCCGTCTTCATGGAAGGCCCCGGTCATCCACACCGTGACCGCCATGCATAGCAGCACCGACACCAGCGCCGGCCACCAGTGCGCCGCCAGCCACAGCGTGAGCGCGGCCACGCCGCCCACGATCAGGCCCACACCAGGGAAGTGGCGCGCGCTGGCGTGCATCCAGTCCTCGCGCCAGCCCACCCAGGCCGGCACCGGCACGCGTGTGAGGAACTGCAGCGCGATCAGGAACAGGCGCAGCTCCTGCACCCACTCACGCCACACGGGGCGCCCTGTCGTCCAGTCCGCTCACGCCAGCGGAAGCAAAGCTCGCCATCTCGGCCAGAAGCAGTTCGGCCGACTTCAGCAGCGGCCAGGCCAGTGCCGCGCCCGAGCCTTCGCCCAGGCGCAGGCCCAGGTCGAGCAGCGGTTGCACGCCCAGTGCCTGCAACCAGCGCGCGTGGCCGTTTTCAGCCGACCCGTGTGCAAACACGCAGGCCTGCAGCACCGGCGGGTGCAGCGCGGCGGCCACCGCCACCGCCGCGGTGGTGATGAAACCGTCGACGACCACCCACCGGCGTTCGTCCACCGCCTGCAGCACCGCGCCCACCATCGTGGCGATCTCCAGCCCGCCCAGCGCGGCCAGCGCCTGCAGTGGCGTGGTCGCCCCGGCATGGCGCGACAAGGTGCGCTCGAGCACGGCCTGCTTGTGCGCCAGGCCGGCGTCGTCCATGCCGGTGCCGCGGCCGACGCACTGCGCCAGCGGCAGGCCGGTCAGGCGCGCCATCAGCAGCGCGGCCGCCGAGGTGTTGGCAATGCCCATCTCGCCCAGCAGCAGCACGTTGCCGGGCAGCCGCGACACCAGCGCGTGGCCGTGGTGCAGCGCCGCGTCGCACTCGGCGGCGCTCATCGCGGGCTGCTCGCTGCTGTCGGCGCTGCCGGCGCGCACGCGGGCCGACACCAGGCCCGGCGCCGGCGGCACCGGGCTCGCCACGCCGCAGTCGACCACCGTCAGCGCCAGCCCGTGCTGGCGCGCCAGCACCGAGACCGCGGCACCGCCGGCCAGCATGTTGGCCACCATCTGCGCGGTCACCGCCTGCGGATAGGCCGACACACCCTGCGCGGCGATGCCGTGGTCGGCCGCAAACACCACCAGCTGCGGCTCGCGCAGGCGCGGGGTGTCGGTGCCGAAGACCAGCGCCATCTGCAGCGCCAGCGCCTCCAGCCGGCCCAGCGCGCCCAGCGGCTTGGTCTTGGCGTCGATGAGCCGCTGCACGCGGCCCGCCCGGGCGATGCGGTCTGGCGTCTTCATGCCGTGGCCACCCAGTCCGCGCACAGGCGGTGCAGCTGCTCCAGGCCGTCGGTCAGCGCGGCCGGGCCGGGCTGCAGGATGTCGCAGGACTTGATCTCGTGCAGCCGGCCGGCGCGCACCGCGGGCACGTCGGCCCAGCCGTCGCGTGCGGCCACCTTCTCGGGCCTGAACTTCTTGCCGCACCAGGAGCCGACGATGAGGTCGGGCGCACGGCGCACCGGCTCCAGCGGGTCGGCGATGACACGGTGCTTGCCCAGGCTCTGCGCGCCGAGCTCGGGGAACACGTCCTCGCCGCCGGCCATGCCGACCAGCTGCGACACCCACTGGATGGCGCTGATCATCGGATCGTCCCACTCCTCGAAGTACACCCGCGGCCGCCGCGGCCAGGTGGCAGCCACGGCGGCGATCTGCGCATGCCGCGCCTGGCAGGCGCCGATCCAGGCCTCGGCCTTGTCGTGTGCACCCACGAGGCCGGCCACCAGGCGCATCGTCGCGAAGATCTGCGCCACGCTGCGCTGGTTGGTGATGAAGACGTCGAGCCCGGCGCGGATCAGCTGGTCGGCCAGTGCGGCCTGCATGTCGGAGAAGCCGATCACCAGGTCGGGCTGCAGCGCGACGATCTGGTCGATCTTGCCGTTCAGGAACGCGCTGACACGCGGCTTCTCCTGCCGCGCGCGCCGCGGCCGCACGGTGTAGCCGCTGATGCCGACGATGCGCGCCTCTTCACCCAGCAGGTACAGCCACTCGGTGGTTTCTTCGGTGAGGCAGACGATGCGTTGCGGTCCGGTGGTGCTCATCACTTCATTGTCCCAGCAGGTGCTTCAGCAACGGCGCGTGCAGGTGTTCTTCCACCAGGTCGGCCAGCGTGTCGAACGCGCTGTCCAGCGTGGGCACGGTGGCGCCGAACAGCGCCTGCAGCACGGCCGGGCTCTCGAACAGGCCGTGGGCGTAGACGCCCATCACGGGGCCCTGCTGCCAGCCGATGGCCTGGCCCGCGTCGTCGTGCAGCACCGCGGCGGCGCCCTCGGCCAGCGTGTCGCCGCAGCGGATCTCGTAGCCCGGGGCCGCCACGCCGGCCAGCGCCGCCCAGGGGCCTTGCGCGGCGCCAAAGTGCACCGGCGCCGCACGCAGCCGCTTGCTGGCGCCGAAGGTGGTGACCAGCGGCAGCAGGCCCAGGCCGGGCAGCTGCGCGCAGGCCGCGCCGTCGTGGCCCGCCGGGTCGTGCAGGCTGCGGCCCAGCATCTGCAGCCCGCCGCACACGCCCAGCACCGCGCCGCCGGCGGCGGCGTGGCGTGTGATGGCGGCATCCAGCCCCTGTGCCCGCAGCCACGCGAGGTCGCCGCTGACCTGCTTGCTGCCGGGCACGACGATCCAGTCGGCGCCCTGCAGCTGCGCCACGCTGCGCACCCAGGCCAGGCGCAGCCCGGGCACCCGCGCCAGCGGCAGGAACTCGTCCAGGTTGCTGATGTGGGGCGGTGCCAGCACCGCCACGCGCAGCGTCACCGCGGTGCCACTGCCACGTGCGCCGTCGGCGTGCAGGCCGCCGTCCAGCAGGCCGTCTTCCTCGGGCAGGCCGTGGTCGCGCCGCAGCGGCAGCACGCCGGCCAGCGGCAAGCCGGTCAGCCGCTGCAGCATCTGCGGGCCGGGCGCCAGCAGCGCCGCGTCGCCGCGGAAGCGGTTCAGCACGTAGCCCTGGAGCAGCGGCCGCAGGTCCTCGGGCAGCAGCGCCCAGGTGCCGTGCACGTGGGCGAAGGAGCCGCCGCGGTCGATGTCGCTGACCAGCAGCGCCGCGGTGGGGCCGGCGGCCTGGGCCCAGCGCGCGGTGCCCAGGTTCACGTAGTCCTGCGGCGCCAGGTTGATCTCGGCCGGCGAGCCGGCCCCTTCCACCACGATCAGCTCGTGGCGTGCGGCCAGCCGGTCGAAGCCTTCGCGCGCCGCCGGCGCCAGCCGCGCGCTGCGCTCGCGCCAGGGCAGGCGCGACAGCGCAGCGTCGGCCCGGCCGTGCAGCACCACCTGGCTGGCGGTGTCGCGCTCGGGCTTCAGCAGCACCGGGTTCATGTCGGTGTGCGGTTGCACGCGCGCGGCCAGCGCCTGGAAGTCCTGCGCCGAGCCGATCTCGCCCAGCAGGCCGGCCTCGGCACCGTCGCCGCACGACACCACGCGTGCGTTGTTGCTCATGTTCTGCGCCTTGAACGGCGCCACGTCCAGCCCGCGCCGCGCGGCCACGCGACACAGCGCGGTGGCCAGGAAGCTCTTGCCCGCGCCGCTGCTGGTGCCCCAGACGATGAGCGTGCGTGTCACGCCAGCTCCGGGGTCTGCAGGATGAACTGCGTGGGCGACATCGGCGGCGCGGAGTCGACGCGGCGCGGCGTGCCCGGCGCCAGCTGCAGCGGCGCGGCAAAGCCCGGACCGTGCCACACGAAGGTGTGGAATTCGCCGCCCTCGCCACAGGGGCATACGCCGCTCGGCAGCCGCGCCAGCAGCGCCGCGTCGTACTCCGCGCCCACGAACGAGTCGTCCAGCCAGCGGGTGTCCACGCACACCAGCCGAGCCCGGATGCCGCTGTCGATGATCGACTGCGCCACCGCCGTGCGCGCCTGCCCCCACAGCGGAAACACCGCCTGCATCCCGGCACGAGCGCAGGCGGGCTCCAGCCAGTCGCGGTGCGCCTGCAGGTCGATGTCGCCGAAGACCAGGTGCGTGTGGCCCTGCGCCTGCAGCGACTGCAACGCGGCGTCGAAGGCGGCCGCGTAGGTGCCGGGCTGCACGGGCACCGGCCGCCACGAGCCGCCCAGTGCGGCCACCTGCGCCGCCACCAGGGCCGGCGGCAGCGCGTGCGACTTGCTGGTGCCGTCGGCCTCGCACATCGTCAGGAAGGTGTCGACCTGCAGCCCGGCTGCACGGGCGCGCAGCAGCGCCAGCATCGAGTCCTTGCCGGCGCTCCAGCTGATGGCGGCACGCTTCATCAGTCCTCGATGCCCCGTTGCGCCGGCACGCCGGCCTGGAAGTGGTGCTTGACGAGTGTCATCTCGGTCACCGTGTCGGCCAGGTCCATCAGCTCCTGCGGCGCCTGCCGCCCGGTCAGCACCACGTGCACCGCGGGCGGCCGCTCGCGCAGCGCCTGCAGCACGTCCTGCAGCGGCAGCCAGCCGTAGCGCAGCGGGTAGGTGATCTCGTCCAGCACCACCAGGAAGTGCTCGCCGGCGCGCAGCGTGGCGGCGGCGCGCGCCCAGCCGTCGCGCGCCAGCTGCGCCGAGTGCTCCAGATCGCGGCTCTTCCAGCTGAAGCCGTCGCCCAGGCCCTCGATCGGCACGCCGAGCTGCTCGAACACGCGGTGCTCGCCGAAGCGCGCGCTCGGCACCTTCATGAACTGGTAGATCTTGACCGCCTGGCCGCGCCCGTGCGCGCGCAGCGCCAGGCCGAAGGCCGCCGTGCTCTTGCCCTTGCCCGGGCCGGTGTGCACGATGACCAGACCGCGCCGCGGCGTGGGTTCAGGCCGCGGGTTGGGTTGGGTGGGCGGGGTCTCGATCTGCATCGCGGGCGTGTTTTCAAGGGGTGGGCACGGCCAGCCAGCGAGGGCCGGCGGCGGTCGGCACGGCCTGCACGCTGAACGCGTGTTCGAAGACCTGTTCCAGCGCCGCCCGCAGCACCGGGTCGGACGGCGCGCCGTCGGCCACCAGGCGGCCGTGCTGCATCACCAGCACGCGGTCGGCGGCCAGGGCCTGCGTCAGGTCGTGCAGCACGGCGGCCACCGCCGCGCCGTCACGCGCGCGGGCAGACAGGCCGCGCAGCAGCGCACGCTGGTGCGGTGCGTCCAGGTGCGTGGTGGGTTCGTCGAGCAGTAGCACCGGCGCCTCGACCGCCAGCGCGCGCGCCAGCAGCACCCGCTGGCGTTCGCCGCCCGACAGTTCGCTCAGGCGCCGCGCCGCGAAGGCCGTGGTCTCGGTCTCGGCCAGCGCGCGCTGCACCGCGGCTTCGTCGGCGGCGTCCGGCGTGCCGAAGAGGCCGTGGCGCGGCAGGCGGCCCAGGCGTACCACGTCGATCACCGCGATCTCGCCTTCGGCCTGGCCCTGCTGCGACAGCCACGCCAGCTGCCGCGCACGCTCGGACGCCTGCCAGTCGGCCAGCACGCGGCCCTGCAGCCACACCTGGCCGGCATCGGGCGCCAGCAGCCCTGCCAGCAGCGACAGCAAGGTGCTCTTGCCGGCGCCGTTGGGTCCGACGATGGCCGCCCACTGGCCGGCGCGCAGCTGCAGCGACACATCCTGCACCGCGCGCGTGCTGCCCAGGCGCAGGCTCAGGGCCTGCGCGCGCAGCGGCACGTCGGCGTCCGCCCTGCTCACCATGACGAGCGCCGTCGCAGCAGCGCCAGCAGGTAGATGCCGCCGAAGACCGCCGTCAGCAGCCCCACCGGCAGCTCCTGCGGCACGATGACGGCGCGCGCCGCCACGTCGGCCGCCAGCAGCAGCACGCCGCCGGCCAGCGCCGACAGGCCCAGCAGCGCACCGTGCGTCACCACCACCAGCCGGCGCACGATGTGCGGCGCCACCAGGCCGACGAAGGCCACCAGCCCGGCCTGCGCCACCGCGGTGCCGGTGGCCAGCGCCATCAGCGCCACCAGCAGCAGGCGCAGCCGCGGCAGCTGCAGGCCCAGGCTGGCGGCGCTGGCCTCGCCCAGCACCAGCGCGTCCAGTGCCCGTGCGAAACGCAGCGCCAGCGGCCCCACCAGCGCCAGCGCGCCGGCCAGCACCGCCACGCTGCCCCAGCCCAGGAACGAGGTCGTGCCGAGCATGAAGATCTGCTTGCCGCGCAGCGCCTCGGGCGAGATCAGCGTGACCAGCTCCGACAGCGCCGACAGCAGGATGCCCACCACCACGCCGGCCAGCAGCAGCACCATCGGCCGCGCCGCGCCGCGCGCCAGCACCAGCGTCAGCGCCACGCCGGCCAGCGCGCCGATGAAGGCCGCGCCCACCAGGCCCAGGCGCAGCAGCAGGTCGGCGGTGGCCAGGCCGATGCGGTGGCCCAGCAGCCCGCCGGCGGCCAGCACCAGCACCACGCCCAGGCCGGCCCCGGCGGCCGAGCCCAGCAGGTAGGGATCGGCCAGCGGGTTGCGGAACAGGCCCTGCGCCAGCGCGCCGCCCAGCCCCAGCAGCGCGCCCACCAGCAGCGCGCCCACGGTGCGCGGCGCGCGGATGGCGGCCACCAGGTCCCATTCGGCCGCCTGCTGCAGCCAGGCCAGCGACCAGCCTTCGCTGCCCGCGGCCAGGCCGGCCAAGGCGAGCAGCGCGGCCAGGCCCAGCAGCAGCGCCACCAGGCTGCGCGGCGTCAGCGCTGCGCCGGCGGCAGCCGTGGCCACGCCCGGCACACCGGCGGTCCCGGCGGTGGCCGGGGCACGGGCGGGTTCGGGCGCCGGGCGGTCCATCAGCGTGCTCACCGCGGTGTGGCCGCGGGCGCGGCCTGGCGGTCCAGCGCCACCAGGCAATCGGCGATCACCTCGGCGGCCTCGGCCAGCCGCGGGCCGGGGCGCACCAGCAGCTCCCAGCGCTCGGACGCAAAGCCGCAGGTGCGGCCTTCGCGCAGCGCGGGCAGCGTGGCCCACCCGGGGCGGCCCGGCATCTCGGCCACGGCGCGCGCGGTGGCCATCACGAGCGTCGGCTGCGCGCGCACCACGAATTCGGGGTTGAGCTTCGGAAACGGCCCCAGCGCAGCCGGCACCACGTTGACGAGGCCCAGCCGGGCGAGCGTCTCGCCGATGAAGGACGACGCGCCCGCGGCGTACGGCGCCGAGGCCACCTCGAAGTACACGCTGCGCCCGCGCATCGCCGCCGGCACGCGCAGCGCGGCGGCGTCGATGCGCGCCTGCATCGCCTGCCACAGCGCCACCCCGGCTGGCGCGTCGCCCAGCGCCTGCGCCACGCGCAGGATCACGCGCTCGGTGTCCTGCAGGTTCTTCGGCTCCAGCGCCAGCACGCGCAGGCCCAGGCCCTCGAGCCGGTCGATGGCACGCGAGCTGCCGGCCACCAGCACCAGGTCGGGCTTCAGCGCCACCAGGCGCTCGACCTGCGTGTCTTCCAGCCCGCCGAGCTTGGGCAGCGCCGCGGCGCTGGCCGGCCAGTTGGAGAAGCGGTCGGTGCCGACCAGCCGGTGGCAGGCCTGCAGCGCACACACGGTTTCGGTCAGCGACGGCAGCAGCGAGACGATGCGCTGCGCCGGCGCCTGCAGCGTCACGCTGCGGCCGCGGTCGTCCTGCACCGTGACGCTGGCGGCCGCGGCCGGCGCACCCATCGCCAGCGTGAGCAGGCACGCGGCGGCCAGGCCAGCCAGCCACTGCACGCAGGGGCGTGCTGCGCTCATCGGCCTGGTCTCACCAATCACTGCCACACCTGCCGCAGCGTGACAAAACCTTCCCGGCCCGGCTGGGTGTAGCCCAGCGCCGTCTGGTAGGTCTTGTCGCCGACGTTGTTGAGCCGCAGGCCCAGCATCAGGCCGGGCTGCAGTGCCCATTCGGCGCGCAGGTCCAGCGTGCCGTAGCCGGCCAGGCGCACGGTGTTGGCGGCGTTGTCGAAGCGGTGCGAAAACGCCGCCACCGTGGCACCCGCGCTCCAGCCCGCGGCCTCCCAGTCGGCGCCCAGCCGCAGCGCCTGCTGCGCCCGCCGCGGCTGCAGCTTGCCGAAGTTGGTGTTGCCCACCGTGGCGTTGCGCGGGTCCACCTGGTCCAGCGACGCGGTCATCGCCAGCGCCTGCCAGCGGCCCTCGTAGCTGAGCGTCACGCCGTCGACCTCCACACGCGGCAGGTTCACCGGCTGCGGGCCGCTGCTGATGAAGTTGCGGTAGCGGTGTTCGTAGTAGGCCGCACGCAGGCTGTGCTCGCCGGCGGTCCAGCGCAGGCTCAGCTCGCGGTGCTTGCCTTCTTCGGGCAGCAAAGTGGGGCTGCCGAAGCCCGGGAAGTACAGCTGGTTGAAGCTGGGCACGGTCTGGCTGGTGCCCAGGCTCGCGCCCACGCGCCAGGCCGGCGACAGCGCAAAGCCGTAGCCCACCGCGCCGGTGCCGACACCGCCGAACTGCGAGTTGCTGTCGCGCCGCAGGCTGGCCTGCCAGCTGTGCGCGGCGGCGCTGCCGCTCAGGCCCAGCGCCAGCGCGTCGATGTCACGCTCGCTCACCGCAAACGGCGCGCCCGGGCGGCTGACGACTTCGTTCGTGCGCTCCAGCAGCGCCAGCGCGGTGCCCAGCGGTGTGGCCACCGTGTTCTCCCAGGCCAGCTGGCGGCTGCGCGTCTGGATCAGGCCCAGCCGCGAGGGCCCGCCGGCGCTGGCCAGCGTCTCGTAGCCGTCGAACGCCTCCGACGCGGTCAACCGCGTCTGCCACGTGCCCAGCACGCGGCCGCGCGCGGACAGCGCGACGTGGCGGTTCTCCAGCTCGGCTTGGGCGTCGACGCCGGGGCCGTCGTCGATGCGCGTGAGGCCGCGCGACTGCAGCGACAGCAGTTCCACGCGCCAGTCGTCCGCGGGTTGCCAGCCCAGCCGCAGGCTGCCGCCGGTCTGGCGCCAGCCGTCGCGGTCGTCGTTGTAGCTGCCGAAGGGCACCTGCGGGTTGCTGGCCGAGCGGCCCCGCGTGTCGGTGTGCTGCACCTGCGCCGCGGCATCGAAGACGCCGTTGCCGAAGGCCACGCCGCCGGCGGCCTGGCTGTAGCGGTTGGACCCGGCGCCGAGCTTGGCGTTGGCGCTGAAACCCTGCGTGCCGCGGCGGGTGAAGACCTGCACCACGCCGCCCATCGCGCCGCTGCCGTACAGCGACGACATCGGCCCGCGCACGATCTCGATGCGCTCGATGATCTCCAGCGGCAGGTTGTCCAGCGACGGCGTGCCCACCGTGGCCGAACCCACGCGCACGCCGTCCACCAGCAGCAGCGTGTGGCGCGACTCCAGGCCGCGCATGAAGAGCGACGCCGTCTTGCCCAGGCCGCCGTTGCTGGCGAACTGCAGGCCGGCCTGCTGCGACAGCAGCTCGGCCAGCGTGCGCGACTCGCTGCGCTCGATGGCGGCGCGGTCGAGCACGGTGACCTCGGCGATGGCCTCGCTGGCGGCCATCGGCGTGCGCGTGGCGGTGACGGTGATCAGTTGCTGCGCCAGCACCGGCGCGGAAGACACGGCCCACAGGCCGCAGAAAACAGCCGGCACGAAGGCGCGGCGTGAGAGAGAACGAAGAGACAAGACCAGCTCCAACCGCACACCCCGTGCGGACGAGTACCCATGCGCTGGACACAGCAGAGGTCTCGGAGGCCGGCCGCCCGCCGGGCGCAACAACGCGCAAGCAGGCACACCCGCCCGCGCCGCCCTCCGCAACGCCAGCTCCCATCGCATCAGGCCGGTATCCGGGCTCGCGAGTGCCGGGCAGGCGTGAACCCACCCGGAAGCGCGCCGCGCCTTCCCAGCCCGTGTGACGGGCCAGTGGCTTGTCGAGCGGCACGCTCCTCGCTGACCGTTGCGGGGGCAGCGCCGGAATCGAAGGCCCCTGATCGAGACCTTCTCACCGGCTTCCCGTTTAACCCGACGCCCTGAACGGGACGGCGGGCACCTGGTGCAAGCGGCGCGATGGTAGCGCAGGCCGCGGGGCTTGCGGCGTCGCCGGGTGGGCCCTTCTGGCGGTCGGGCCTGGGGGTGCGGCCGATATACTCGCGATTTACCACCACAGCCCGTGCGCACAGCCGCCGGCGCTGCATGCAATGACCAAGTTCGTGTTCGTCACCGGCGGTGTGGTGTCCTCGCTCGGCAAGGGCATCGCCGCGGCTTCACTCGCGGCCATCCTCGAGTCCCGCGGCCTCAAGGTCACCCTCATCAAGCTCGACCCCTACCTCAACGTGGACCCGGGCACGATGAGCCCGTTCCAGCACGGCGAGGTCTTCGTCACCGACGACGGGGCCGAGACCGACCTCGACCTGGGCCACTACGAGCGCTTCATCACCACACGGATGAAGAAGAGCAACAACTTCACCGCCGGCCAGATCTACAAGTCGGTGCTGGAGAAGGAGCGCCGCGGCGACTACCTGGGCAAGACGGTGCAGGTCATCCCGCACGTCACCGGCGAGATCCAGGAGTTCATCAAGCGCGGCGCGGTGGATGTGGACGTGGCCATCGTCGAGATCGGCGGCACGGTGGGCGACATCGAGAGCCTGCCCTTCCTGGAGGCGGTGCGCCAGATGAGCCTGAAGCTCGGGCCCACCAACAGCGTCTCGGTGCACCTGACCTACGCGGCGAGCTCAAGACCAAGCCCACGCAGCACACGGTGCAGAAGATGCGCGAGATCGGCATCCAGCCCGACGTGCTGCTGTGCCGCGCCGACCGCCCCATTCCGGACGACGAGCGCGAGAAGATCAGCCTCTTCACCAATGTGCAGCCGCACGGCGTGATCAGCATGTGGGACGTGGACACCATCTACAAGGTGCCGCGCCTGCTGCACGAGCAGGGTCTGGACGAGCTGGTCTGCATGAAGCTGCAGCTGCTGACCCGCCCCGCCGACCTGAAGCGCTGGGACCAGCTGGTGCATGAGGTCCAGCACCCGACGCACAGCGTGAAGATCGCGATGTGCGGCAAGTACACCGACCTGTCGGACAGCTACAAGTCGCTGAACGAGGCGCTGCGCCATGCCGGCATCCACAACCATGCCAAGGTGGACATCGAGTACGTCGACGCCGAGACGCTGACGCCCGAGACCGCCATGCAGCTGGGCCGCTTCGACGCCATCCTGGTGCCCGGCGGCTTCGGCAAGCGCGGCATCGAGGGCAAGATCGTGGCCGTGCAGTACGCCCGCGAGCACCGCGTGCCCTACCTCGGCATCTGCCTGGGCATGCAGGTGGCCACCATCGAATACGCACGCCACGTGGCGGGCCTGGCCGGCGCCAACAGCACCGAGTTCGAACCCGCCAGCCCGCACCCGGTGATTGCGCTCATCGAAGAGTGGAAAGACCGCGACGGCAGCATCCAGAAGCGCACCGCCAGTTCCGACCTGGGCGGCACGATGCGCCTGGGCGCGCAGAGCAGCGACGTGAAACCCGGCACGCTGGCGCACCAGATCTACGGCCCCGTGGTCACCGAGCGGCACCGCCACCGTTATGAAGCCAACGTCAACTACCTCGACCAGTTGCAGGCCGCCGGCCTGGTGATCAGCGCACTGACGCAGACCGAACGGCTGACCGAGATCGTCGAGCTGCCGCGCGAGCAGCACCCCTGGTTCATGGGTGTGCAGTTCCACCCCGAGTTCAAGAGCACGCCCTGGGGCGGCCACCCGCTGTTCACGAGCTTCGTCAAGGCGGCGCTCGATCAGCACGCCCGCCACCCTGCCAGCCCGGTGAAGGAAGCCGCATGAAACTCTGCGGATTCGACGTCGGCATCACCCGGCCGTTCTTCCTGATCAGCGGCAGATGGACGTGGCCGGCCGGCTGCAGGAGATCACGCGCGAGCTCGGCATCCCCTTCATCTTCAAGAGCAGCTACGACAAGGCCAACCGCAGCAGCGGCACCAGCTTCCGCGGCCCGGGCATGGAGCGCGGGCTGGAGATCCTGGCCAAGGTGAAAAGCACGCTGAACGTGCCGATCCTGACCGACGTGCACGGCGAGGCCGAGATCGAGCGCGTGGCAGCCGTGGTGGACGTGCTGCAGACGCCCGCCTTCCTGTGCCGGCAGACCGACTTCATCCGCGCCGTGGCGCAATGCGGCAAGCCGGTGAACATCAAGAAGGGGCAGTTCCTGGCGCCCCACGACATGAAAAACGTCATCGAGAAGGCCCGTGCCGCGGCGCGCGAGAAGGGCCTGCCCGACGACGTGTTCATGGCCTGCGAGCGCGGCGCCAGCTTCGGCTACAACAACCTCGTCTCCGACATGCGGTCGCTGGCCATCATGCGCGAGACCGGCGCGCCGGTGGTGTTCGACGCCACGCACAGCGTGCAGCTGCCCGGCGGGCAGGGCACCAGCAGCGGCGGCCAGCGCGAGTTCGTGCCGGTGCTGAGCCGCGCGGCCGTCGGCGTGGGCGTGGCGGGCCTCTTCATGGAAACGCACCCCGACCCCGCCAACGCGATGAGCGACGGCCCCAACGCCGTGCCGCTGAAGCACATGAAGGCGCTGCTGGAGCAACTGCTGGCGCTGGACCGGGTGGTCAAGGCCCAGCCGCTGCTAGAGAACGACTTTTCCTGCTGAACAGGAGGACACCATGCCCGTGGCCTACCTGATCGTCGAATCGCAGATCACCGACCCCGAGGCCTTCAAGCGCTACATGGCCGCAGCGCCGGCTGTGGCCAAGGCTTTCGGCGGCGAGTACCTCGTGCGCGGCGGCCAGATGGCCGTGCTGGAAGGCGACTGGACGCCGCCGCGGCTGACGGTGCTGCGCTACCCCAGCTTCGACGAAGCCAAGGCCATGTACGACAGCCCCGGCTACGTGGCCGCGCGCCAGCTGCGCCAGGGCGCCACGGCCTGTTTCAACATGGTGCTGGTCGAGGGCGTTGAGGCGCCCGTCTGAACCCGCACCCCACCCTACAGAACCACAGAGGACTTGCATGAGCGCCATCGTTGACATCGTCGGCCGGGAAATCCTGGACAGCCGCGGCAACCCGACCGTCGAATGCGACGTGCTGCTGGAAAGCGGCACCATGGGCCGCGCGGCCGTACCCAGCGGCGCCAGCACCGGCAGCCGCGAGGCCATCGAGCTGCGCGACGGCGACAAGGGCCGCTACCTCGGCAAAGGCGTGCTGAAGGCGGTGGAGCACATCAACACCGAGATCAGCGAATCGGTGCTGGGGCTGGATGCCAGCGAACAGGCCTTCCTCGACAAGACGCTGTGCGACCTGGACGGCACCGACAACAAGAGCCGCCTGGGTGCCAATGCCACGCTGGCGGTGAGCATGGCCGTGGCGCGCGCCGCGGCTGAAGAAAGCGGCCTGCCGCTGTACCGCTACTTCGGCGGCATGGGCAAGATGAGCTTGCCGGTGCCGATGATGAACGTCATCAACGGCGGCGCCCACGCCAACAACAACCTCGACCTGCAGGAACTGATGATCATCCCCGTGGGCGCGCCCACGTTCCGGGAAGCCGTGCGCTACGGCGCCGAGGTGTTCCACGCGCTGAAGAAGATCCTCGAAGCCAAGGGCATGCCCACCAGCGTGGGCGACGAAGGCGGCTTCGCGCCCAACGTGGCCAGCCACGAGGCGGCGATCCAGCTGATCCTGGAGGCCATCGACAAGGCCGGCTACCACGCGGGCGACCAGATCGCGCTGGGCCTGGACTGCGCGGCCAGCGAGTTCTACAAGGACGGCCCGAACGGCTCCAAGGTCTACCACCTGGAAGGCGAAGGCCTGCAGCTCAGCGCGCCCGAGTGGACCGACATCCTGGCGACCTGGGTCGACAAGTACCCGATCATCAGCATCGAAGACGGCATGCACGAGGGCGACTGGGACGGCTGGAAGATCCTCAATGACCGCCTGGGCAAGAAGGTGCAGTTGGTGGGCGACGACCTCTTCGTCACCAACACGAAGATCCTGGAGCGCGGCATCCGCGAGGGCGTGGCCAACTCCATCCTGATCAAGATCAACCAGATCGGCACGCTGACCGAGACCTTCAGCGCCATCGAGATGGCCAAGCGTGCCGGCTGGACCAACGTCATCAGCCACCGCAGCGGCGAGACCGAGGACAGCACCATCGCCGACATCGCGGTCGGCACCAACGCCGGGCAGATCAAGACCGGCTCCTTGAGCCGCAGCGACCGCATGGCCAAGTACAACCAGCTGCTGCGCATCGAGGAAGACATGGGCGACGTCGCCAGCTACCCCGGCCGCAGCGCCTTCTACAACCTCAAGTAGAGCGCCCGGACGGCCGCACCATGGGCACCTTCAAGTGGACCCCGCTCGTGCTGGCCGCGCTGCTGCTGGTGGTGCAGGGCGACCTGTGGTTCGGCAAGGGCAACCTGCCCTACGTGTGGGGCCTGGAAAAGCAGCTGCACCTGCAGCGCGAGGCCAACGCCGCAGCCCGCGAGCGCAATGCGCGCGTGGCCGCGGAGGTCAGCGACCTGAAGGAAGGCCTGGAGATGGTCGAGGAGAAGGCCCGCGCCGAGCTGGGCATGGTGCGGCCCGACGAAATCCTCGTCCAGTTCACCAGCAAGAAGCCCTGAGCGGGTGGTGATCGACACCCTGCTGCAGGCCGCACGGCCGCTGCTGGCGCCCGCCTTCCAGCTGTGGGGCAGCCCCGTCACGGTGCTGGAGATCGTGGCCTTCGTGCTGGCGCTGCTGATGGTGTGGTGCAACCTGCGCGTCAACCCGGTGGCCTGGCCGCTGGCCATCGTGAGCTCGCTGCTGTATGCGCTGCTCTTTGCCGACAGCAGGCTCTACGGCGAAGCCGGGCTGCAGTTCGTCTTCGTGGCGCTGGCCGGGTGGGGCTGGTGGCAATGGCTGCGCGGCCACGCGAGCGGCGGCGCGCCGCTGCAGGTGCGCCACCTGTCGATGCGGCAACGCGGGGCCGCGCTGCTGGCCACGCTGGCCGCCTGGCCGCTGCTGGGCCTGCTGCTGGACCACGCCACCGACAGCGACGTGCCCTACTTCGACGCGCTGCCCACGGCGGCCAGCATCACCGGGCAGATCCTGCTGGGCCGCAAGTTCGTCGACAACTGGCCCGTGTGGCTGGCCGTCAACGTCGTCAGCGTGGCGCTGTTTGCGTACAAGGGACTGTGGCTCACCGTCGTGCTGTACGCGCTGTTTGCGTTGCTGTCGGTGGTGGGCTGGCGCGCCTGGCGGCTGAAGGTCGCGGAGCCTGCGCATGGCTGAGGCCGCCGCAGCCGCCGCTCCCCAGGCGCTGTGCATTGCCATCGTCGGCGCCGAAAGCACCGGCAAGACCTCGCTCGCACAGAGCCTGGCGCAGCGCCTGGCGGCCGACACCGGGCGTCGCGTGGCCTGGGTGCCCGAAGCACTGCGCGCCTGGTGCGACCAGGCCGGCCGCACACCGCTGGCGCACGAACAGGCGCCGATCCTGCGCGCGCAGCACGAACGCATCGACGCGGCCCTGGCGGCGCACGACATCGTGGTCTGCGACACCACGGCACTGATGACCGCCGTCTACAGCCGCCTGATCTTCGCCGATCGCTCGCTGGAAGAGCGCGCCGCGCTGCTGCACCGGCGCAGCGTCTCGCTGACGCTGCTGACGGCGCTGGACCTGCCCTGGGTCGGCGACGGCCTGCAGCGCGACGGCCCGCACGTGCAGGTGCCGGTGGACACCGCCTTGCGACAGCTGATGCAGGCGCACGGCATCGCCTACGCGGTGGTGGGCGGCGAGGGCGAGGTCCGCGTGCAGCGCGCGCTGGCCGCGGTGGCCCCGCTGCTGTCGCGCACGGACGCCGGGCCGGCGCCGCCAAGCGGCCTCTTCACGGGCCTCGGCAGCCCCGCTCACGCGGGCCGCAGGGCCTGGGCGTGCGAGTGCTGCCTGCCCGACGAAGAGCGTGCGCTTCGGCGCAGCGCGCGCGCCGATGCACCCGGCAGCGCGCTTCAGTAAGCCACCACAAAGGCCGTCAGCGCCAGCCCCAGCCCCAGGTTGATGGCGATCATCTGCCGGATCTTGGCCATCGCCGCGCCGGCCGCCGGCACGTCGCCGGCCTGCACCGCACGGTCCATGCGCCTGTAGAGCGCAAAGCGGATGTGGCCGTAGAGGCCGATCATCAGCACACCCACCACCGACATGACGGTCCAGTCCAGCGGCATCGAAAAAGAACCGCCGGACTGCACCGCCTGTTTCGCCACGCGGCCGATCATCCACAGCCCGCTGACGAGGATCAGCCCCGCAGCCCACATCACCACGCGCATGAAGCGCCCCATCACCGCGTGCAGCAGCTGCACTCGCAGCGGCGGCTCCAGCAGCAGCACCGAGGGCCGCAGACAGAAGTGCGCGAAGGCCATGCCCCCCACCCACAGCACCACGGCCAGGACATGCACCGCCTTCAAGATCGCATACAAGCTCATTGCACCGCTCCGCTGGCCGGCGGCTGGTCTTGCGCCGGCGTGAACATCTCACCCACGTCGACGGCGTCGAAGTGGTACTGCAGGCCGCAGAACTCGCAGCCGACTTCGACCTGACCGCGTTCCGCGATCAGGCTTTCGCTCTCTTCACGGCCGAGCCCGCGCAGCATGCCCTGCACCCGCTCGCGCGAGCAGCTGCAGGCAAAGTGCGGCGTGGCCGGCTCGTAGACACGCAGCGTCTCCTCCCAGTACAGGCGGTGCAGGATCTGCGCGGGCTGCAGCGTCAGCAGCTCCTCGCGCGTCAGCGTGGCCGACAGCATCGCGATGCGGTTGAAGCCCTCGCTGATGCCGATGTCGTCTTCATTGCGCGCACCGGGCCGGCCTTCCAGGTTGCCCTCGCCCTGCACCGGCAGACGCTGGATCAGCAGGCCCGCGGCCACCTCGTCGTTGGCGGCCAGGATCAGGCGCGTGTCGAGCTGCTCGGACTGCAGCATGTAGTGCTCCAGCACCTGCTGCACCTGCTGCAGCGGCTCGCGCTGGTCGCCGTGCAGCGGCACCACGCCCTGGTAGGGCTGCTGGCCCGGGAACTTGTCCTTGGGGTCGAGCGTGATGGCGCAGCGGCCCTGGCCGTGCACGTTCAGCAGCGCCTCCAGCTGCGCGCCGGCCGGCACCTCGCCGCGCACGGTGGCGGTGACGCGAAAGCCCAGGTCGGGCTGCACCTCGGCCACGGCCAGCTTGACCGGGCCGTCGCCAAAGACCTGCAGCACCAGCGCGCCGTTGAACTTGATGTTGGCCTGCATCAGCACGCCGGCCGCGGCCATCTCGCCCAGCAGCACGCGCACCTCGGGCGGGTGCTGGCCCACGGTCTGGCGGCGGCGCAGCACCTCCTGCCAGTCGTCGGTCAGGCGCACGAGCACGCCGCGCACCGGCAGGCCTTCGAACAAAAACGTGGTCAGCACACTCATGCAGCGCTCATCCGATCTTCTTCAGTTGCGTGCGATAGCGCCCGGCGTTCTCGACGTAGTGCAGCGCACCGAGCTTCATGCGCGCGGCCTGCTCGGGCGTGAGTTCGCGCACGGCCTTGGCGGGGCTGCCCAGGATCAGGCTGTTGTCGGGGAACTCCTTGCCCTCGGTGACCACCGCGCCGGCGCCCACAAGGCAGTTCCTGCCGATCTTCGCGCCGTTCAGCACCACGGCCTGGATGCCGATCAACGACCCGTCGCCCACGGTGCAGCCGTGCAGCATGGCCTGGTGGCCCACGGTCACGTCGTCGCCCAGCGTGAGCGGGAAGCCCATGTCGGTGTGCAGCACGCTGCCTTCCTGCACGTTGCTGCGCGCGCCGAGCGTGATCCACTCGTTGTCGCCGCGCAGCACGGCGCCGAACCAGACGCTGGCACCGTCGGCCAGGCTGACGCGGCCGATGACCTGCGCGCTGTCGGCCACCCAGGCGGTGGGGGCGAGGCGGGGCGCGTCGTCCCCGAGTTGATAGATGGCCACATGGGCTCCCGTGCCCCGGCAGGGCAAAGCCGATAATTCTAGGGATGGAACTCCGAAGCGCCGCACTCAAGGCCTTGCTGCTGGTGGACCCGGCGGCCAAGGCCGCCGCGGCGCGGGCGCTGCATCCGGCCGAATCGGCGCCGCTCGACACGCAGACCGCCCTGGAGACCACCGCCCCGCTGCCCGGCCGCAGCGAGCGACCGCTGCTGGTGGCGCCCACCGCCGTGAAGACCCGTTCGCCCTTCACCGTGGAAGGCCGCGCCGCGCTGCTGCACGCGGTGGCGCACATCGAACTCAACGCCATCAATCTGGCGCTCGATGCCGTGTGGCGCTTTGCCGGCATGCCGGTGGACTACTACCGCGACTGGCTGCGCGTGGCGTCCGAGGAGGCGCTGCACTTCACGCTGTTGTGCGAGCACCTCGCGACACTCGGCCACGCCTACGGCGACTTCCCGGCGCACGACGGCCTGTGGTCCATGACCGAGCGCACCGCCGGTGACATCATCGCCCGCATGGCGCTGGTGCCGCGCACGCTGGAAGCACGCGGCCTGGATGCCACGCCGCCGATGCAGGCGCGGCTGCGACAGGCCGGCGACCTGCGCGCGGTGGAGATCCTGGACGTGATCCTGCGCGACGAGATCGGCCATGTCGCGGTGGGCAACCGCTGGTACCGCTGGCTGTGCGAGCGCGACGGCCTGGACCCCGTGGCCCACTACGCGGTGCTGGCCGCGCGCCACCGCGCACCCGTGCCGCGCCCGCCCTTCAACACCGAGGCCCGGCTGGCCGCGGGCTTCACGGCGCAGGAAATCGCGGCGCTGGGCCCGTGAAGGCCCGGTCAGGCTGCGCATTACACTTCCGGCCACTTTCCACCTGCACACTGCCATGACGCTGATCACCACCCGCCGTTTCCTCCAGATCGCCGGCATTGCCGCCGCTGGCGTGTTCCTCGCCGCCTGCGGCAAGAAAGAGGCGCCGCCCGCACCGGCCCCTGTCGCCTCGGCCCCGGCACCCGCGCCGGCCAAGGTCTACGTGGTCGGCACCGATGCGGCCTACGCGCCCTTCGAGAGCCAGAACGAAAAGGGCGAGATCGTCGGCTTCGACATCGAGGTCGTGCAGGCCATCGCCGCCAAGGGCGGCTTCGAGGTCAAGTTCGTCAACACGCCGTGGGAAGGCATCTTCAACGAGCTGGCGCAAGGCGGCCGCGACATGATCGTCTCGGCGGTGACCATCACCGACGAGCGTAAGGGCACGATGGACTTCAGCGACCCCTACTTCGACGCGCAGCAGCTCATCGCCGTCAAGGAAACCAGCAAGGTCACGAAGTTCGCCGACCTGAAGAAGCTCAAGGTCGGCGTGCAGACCGGCACCACCGGCGACGAGGCCGTGACCAAGCTGCTGGGCAAGACCAGCACCAACATCAAGCGCTTCGAGAGCACCCCGCTGGCGCTGAAGGAACTGGAAGCCGGCGGTGTGGACGCCGTGGTGGCCGACAACGGTGTCGTCATCCACTACGTGGCCAACAACCCGGGCGGCAAGTTCAAGACCGTGGCCGACAAGGAGTTCGTGCCCGAGCAGTACGGCATCGCCTTCAAGAAGGGCAACACCGAGCTGCAGGGCAAGGTCAACACCGGCCTGGCCGCCATCAAGGCCGACGGCACCTACAACGCCATCTTCACCAAGTACTTCGGCGCACCGCCGGCCGCCGCGGTCGCCGCGGCGCCCGCTTCCGCAGCGTCCAAGTAAGCACAGGGCCGGCTGGTGGATCTTCGCTGGGAGATCCTGGCCGGCTATGGGCCGCTCTTCTGGAGCGGCGTCATCACGACGATCCAGCTCACGCTGGTGGCCATCGGCGCCGGACTGGTGCTGGGCATCGTCTTCGGGCTCATCAGCACCTCCAGCGACGCGCCAGCGCCGCGCTCGCCGCTGCTGAAGCTGCTGCTCAGCCTGGCACGCGCGGTGACGGTGGCCTATGTCACCTTCTTCCGCGGCACGCCGCTGTTCGTGCAGATCCTGCTGGTGCACTTTGCGCTGATGCCGGCACTGATCCACCCCGACACCGGCCTGCTGCTGGCCGGTGATGCGGTCTTCTCGGGCTGCCTGGCGCTGAGCCTGAACGCCGGCGCCTACATCAGCGAGATCTTCCGCGCCGGCATCCAGAGCATCCACCGCGGCCAGACGCAGGCCGCCTACAGCGTGGGCCTCACGCACCCGCAGGCGATGCGCTTCGTGGTGCTGCCGCAGGCCTTCAGGCGCATGGTGCCGGCGCTCGTCAACGAGGGCATCACGCTGATCAAGGACTCGTCGCTGGTGTCGGCCATCGGCCTGGCCGAGCTGGCGCTGGCGGCGCGCACGGTGGCTGGCGCGTACTCGCGCTACTGGGAGCCGTATCTTGCGATCTCGGCCATCTACCTGGTGCTGACGCTGCTGCTGTCGGTGCTGGCCAAACGGCTGGAAGCGCCGGCGCATCTGCGCGGCCGGTGAAGCGCGCGCCCGGCCATCCGGCCGATGTTGCAGCGCGACAACGATGTCACCACCGCTTGATGCATAGCCCCAAACTGGCGAATAGACTTCGGACTTTCCCTAACCTTCAAAGGCAATACATGAAGAAGTCATTGATCGCTGCTGCACTGGCTGTTGGTTTCGTGGGCGCTGCCCAGGCCCAGATGAGCCTGTACGGCCTGATCGACATGAGCTACGGCAAGTAGCCTGCTCGGCGACGTTTTCCTGGGCGAGAAGGCCGACTTCCATTCCGGCGGTGACAACTTCTCCAGCGAAGGCAACTCCACCACCCGCATCGGCATCAAGGGCAGCACCGACCTCGGCGGTGGCATCAAGGGCAACTTCAAGTTCGAGACCGGTGGCATCGAGAGCAGCGGCACCGTGAACGGCGGCGGCGCGTTCTTCAACCGTCAGGCCTGGGCCGGCTTCAGCGGCGGCTTCGGTGAAGTGCGCCTGGGTCGTCAGGACAGCGTCTCGTTCCAGACGATGATCGACTTCGACTTCAACGGTGCCAGCAACGGCGTCTCCGCCGGCGCCTACTCCGGCGTGGGCGTGTTCCTGCCGGGCCGTCAGTCGCGTTCGCTGCAGTACATCAGCCCCAACTTCGGCGGCTTCACCGGCCAGGCCGGCTTCGTGCCGAAGGGCAACGGCGGCCCGGGCGCGAAAGCCGTCGTCTCGCTGGGCGGCAAGTACAGCACCGGCCCGCTGGCCGTGGGCGCGTCCTACCAGAGCAAGGCCACGACCGCCGGCGAGGCCTTTGCCTCGGTGGCCGGCAGCTACGACTTCGGCATCGCCAAGGTCATGCTGGGCTACGCCGACGGTGGCAAGTTCACCAACGGTGGCAGCGGTGACGGCCCCACGTTCGGCATCAACGTGCCGGTGGCTGGTTTCAACGTCGGCATGCACTACTCGCAGAACATGGACGACGACCTGAAGCTCAAGTCGGCCGAAGTCTGGATCAACAAGGAAATCTTCAAGAACACCTACGCCTACGTGGAAGCGGGCAGCTGGAAGACGAGCCTGGCCGTGAACCCGTACGACGCGACGGCACAGCGCAAGGGCACGGGCTACGCTGCTGGCGTGATCTGGCTGTTCTGATCGCACCAGGCACCCTGCCTGCATGCCAAGCCGTCCCTCGGGGCGGCTTTTTTCATGTCAGCCGCGCGGATGGTGCTGCGCGTGCAGCACCCGCAGCCGTTCGCGCGCCACGTGCGTGTAGATCGTGGTCGTGCCGATGTCGGCGTGGCCCAGCAGCAGCTGCACCACACGCAGGTCGGCGCCGTGGTTCAGCAGGTGCGTGGCAAAGGCGTGGCGCAGCGTGTGCGGCGACAGCGGCGCGCGGATGTCGGCGGCCAGCGCATACCGCTTGATCAGGCGCCAGAACATCTGCCGCGACATGCCCGAGCCCTGACGTGTGACGAAGAGCGCATCGCTGCCCTGCCCGGCCAGGATCACCGCGCGGGCCTCGGCCAGGTAGCGGCGCAGCCACTCGTGCGCTTCGGCGCCGAAGGGCACCAGGCGCTCGCGCGAGCCCTTGCCCATGACACGCAGCACGCCCTCGTCCAGCCCCAGGTGCACGGTGCGGGCCTGCACCAGCTCGCTGACACGCAGGCCGCTGGCGTACATCAGCTCGATCATCGTGCGGTCGCGCAGGCCCAGCGGCGTGGCCACGTCGGGCGCGGCCAGCAGCGCCTCGACCTGCGCCTCCGACAGCGTCTTGGGCACCCGCAGCGGCTGCCGCGCGGCCTGCAGCCGCAGCGTGGGGTCGGCGCCGACGAGGTGCTCGCGCAGCGCCCAGCGGAAGTAGCGCTTGAAGACCGTGAGCCGCCGGTTGGCGGTGGTGGCGCGCGTGGCCGCGTGGCGTTCGGCCATGAAGGCCAGCAGGTCGGATTCCAGCGTGGCGTCCAGCGCCTTGGCCTGCGTGGCCTGCAGCCAGTTGGCATACAGGCTGAGGTCGCGCCGGTAGGCGGCCAGCGTCAGCGGGGCCAGGCCGTCCTCGATCCAGAGCGCGTCGACGAAGCGGTCGATCGAGGCCGCGCTGGCCCGCGATTCCGCAGGGACCGCTGCGGAATCAGCGTCCGCAGCCGGCACGGGCCGCGCTGGCGGCCCGCTCCGGGTGCTCACTCCAGCGTGAGGCGCTGCTTGGCCACCACGGTCTTGTACACCTCGAGCTCGGCCTTCATCTGCGCCGCAAACTGCTCCGGCGTGTTGCCGATGATGATCGAGCCGGTGTCCTCGATGCGCTTGCGCACGCCGGCGTCTTCCAGCGCCTTGCGGGCGGCGGCGGCGATCTTGTCGACGGCGTCCTTCGGCGTGCCCTTGGGCGCGACCAGGCCGTAATAGGCCATGCGGTTGACCGGCTCCAGGCCCACTTCCTTGAACGTGGGCACGTTGGGCAGCTGCGTCAGGCGCTGCGGCGCGGCCACCACGATGGGGATCAGCCGGCCGTCGCGGATGAAGGGCAGCGCCGAAGGCATGTTGTCGAAGATGATCTGCACCTGCCCGGCCACGGTGTCGTTCAGCGCCGGGCCGGCGCCGCGGTACGGGATGTGCGTCATGAACACGCCCGCCAGGTTCTTGAACAGCTCGGTCTGCAGGTGGCCGATGCCGCCGGTGCCGCTGCTGCTGTAGCTGTACTTGCCGGGGTTCTTCTTCAACTCGGCGATGAAGCCCTTGTAGTCGCGCGCCGGAAAGCTCGGGTGCACCGCGATGACGTTCGGCGTGGCGGCGATGTTGGTGATGGGCGTGAAGTCCACCGCCGGGTCATAGCCGATCTTCGGGTTGATGGCCGGGTTGGCGGCCGTGGTGGACACCGTCGCCATGCCCAGCACGTGGCCGTCGGCCGACGCCTTGATCAGCTCCAGCGCGCCGATGGAGCCGCCGCCACCCGCCTTGTTCTCCACCACCACCTGCTGGCCCAGCGCCTGCCCCAGCGCGGGCGCCACGACGCGGGCCACGATGTCGGTGGTGCCGCCGGGCGCGAAGGGCACGATCAGGCGCACCGGCTTCGTCGGGAAGGCCTGCGACCACGCCGCCAGCGGCAGGAGCAGAAGGGTGGCTGCGGCCAGCCGGGTGAAGTGCGTACGGCGCATGAGGGAAGGTCTCCTTGGGGTGGAAGGGGTTCAGCGAGGCCCGGTGCCCGGTTCGCCCAGCAGGCCGGCCTTGAGCCGCGGGTCATAGGGCTGCTGCCCGATGAACGCCCGCAACAGGGCCGCATAAAAGTCCGGGCCCTCGATCGGCGGGCCCCGGAGTGTGCCATTCAACGAAAAGAGCATTCCCGATGCGGGGTCCAGATCGAGGTCGACCACGTCGCCCTTGCGCACCTTGCCGGCCGCGGCAATCTGCTGTGCAAAACGCTCGACACGCGGCGCCAGCACGGCCCGTTCGTCGTCGGCGGCATTGCGCTCGATGCCCTTCCTGAGCGCGCGCACGAACTCGGCGGACGGCACGTCCTGCAGCAGCCGCAGCTGCAGCCGCTTCGGGCCCTGCTGCGCCAGCACCTGCGCCGGCGACGTGGCGCGGTTGCGCAGGTAGAGCCCAGCCGCAAAACCCTTGAACCAGGCCACCGCCCGCACGCCGGTGCCGTTGAGCTGCAGCGCGGTGTCGGCCACCACCACACGTGCTGCAAAGGACTGGCCTTCGACGACGCGCGGCGGCGCTGCCTCCTGCGCGCCCGCGCAGGGCGCGCCCAGCAGCAGCAGCCAGGGCGAGGCGAGCAACAGGTGACGACGGGTCGGGTTCATGGTGAGGTCTGTTCGTGAACGGGGCCCGGAGCCACGGCAAGGGGCTTGCCTACAACGCCGCGGCCGCCCTGCCGGCCGACGCGGCACGCCCGCGCGGTGGGCGACCACGGACCCGCCGATACTGCCTGCATGTCCGACGCCCTGCTGCTGCTGCCCGACTTCGCCCTCATCGTCTGCGGCTACCTGATCTGCCGCCACACCCCGCTGGGCCGCCCGGTGTGGGACAGCGTCGAGCGGCTCGTGTACTTCCTGCTGTTCCCGGCCCTGCTCTTCAACGCCATCGTGCGCAACCCGCTGGCGCTGGACACCGCGCTGCCGCTGGCCGGCAGCGCGCTGGCGGTGGTGGCGGTGGGCATCGCGGCGGCCTTTGCGCTGCGCGCCTGGCGCGGCGTCGATGCGCGGCTGCATGCCTCGGGCGCGCAGACCGCCTTCCGCTTCAATTCCTACGTGGCGCTGGCGCTGTCGGAGCGGCTGGCCGGCGGCCCGGGGCTGGCCTGGATGGCGCTGCTGATCGCCGTGTGCGTGCCGGTGTGCAACGTGGCCGCGGTGTGGCCGCTGGCCCGCCATGGCGGCCACGGCTTCGCGCGTGAGCTGGCACGCAACCCGCTGATCCTGGCGACCGCCTCGGGGCTGGTCTTCAACCTGCTCGGGCTGAAGCTGCCGGAGCTGGCCAGCACCACGCTCGGCCGCCTGGGTGCTGCCGCGCTGCCGCTGGGACTGATGGCGGTGGGCGCCGGCCTGCAGCTGGGCGCGCTGCGCGAAGGCCCCCGGCTGGCCGCCGCGCTGCTGGGCATCAAGCACCTGCTGATGCCGGCGGCGGCCGTGGCCGTGGTGCTGATGCTGCCGCTGCCGCCCGGCCAGCAGGCCGTGGTGGTGGCCTTTGCGGCGCTGCCCACGGCGTCCAGCGCCTATGTGCTGGCCGTGCGCATGGGCGGCAACGGGCCCTTCACGGCAGGTCTGATCACGGTGTCCACGCTGATCGGCATGGCCGGGCTGCCGCTGTGGCTGGCTTTGTGGCGACAGCTGGCTCAGTGAGCGGGTTCGCGCTGCGCGAGCGCCCAGTCGATGTGCTCCTGCACCAGCGTGTCGGCGTCTGCGCGCGCCCCGGCCAGCGCCTGGGCGATGGCGGCGTCGCCGGTCTCGCGCCAGGCATTGCCCAGGCCCACCGCGAGGTTGCGGCGCCAGCGCTGCCAGCCGATGCGGCGGATCGCGCTGCCCTCGGTGCGGCGCCAGAAATCGGCTTCGCTCCATGCCCACAGCTGCAGCAGCGTGGCGTGTCCCAGGTCCTCGCGCACGTCGAAGTCGGGCAAGGCGCTGCGCTGCGCGAACTTGTTCCAGGGGCAGGCCAGCTGGCAGTCGTCGCAGCCGTAGATGCGGTTGCCGATCAGCGGGCGCAGCGCCTCGTCGATGGCACCCGGGTGTTCGATGGTCAGGTAGCTGATGCAGCGCCGCGCGTCCAGCCGGTAGGGGCCCACGATCGCCTGCGTGGGGCAGAGGTCGATGCAGGCCGTGCACTGGCCGCAATGGGCGCTGACGGGCTCATCCGGCGGCAGGTCCAGGTCGATGAAGATCTCGCCCAGGAAGAACATCGAGCCGGCCTCGCGCGACAGCGCCAGCGTGTGCTTGCCGCGCCAGCCCAGGCCCGCGCGCGCGGCCAGTTCCACCTCGAGCACCGGCGCGGAATCGGTGAACACGCGGTGGCCCAGCGGGCCCACCGCGACGGCCAGCCGGTCGGCCAGCTTCTGCAGCCGCTGGCGCAGCACCTTGTGATAGTCGCGGCCCCGCGCATACACCGAGACCACGGCGCGCTGCGGGTCGGCGTGCGCGGCCCATTCGGCATCGATCCAGGGCTGCGCGTGGGTGGCGCCGACATCGCCCGCCAGCGGCAGGTAGTCCATGCGCGCGCTGATCACGCACACCGTGCCGGGCACCAGCTCGGCCGGGCGCGCGCGCTTCAGGCCGTGCGCGGCCATGTAGCCCATCTGGCCATGGAAGCCGGCGGCCAGCCAGTCCAGCAAGCCCTGCTCCGCGTGGGCCAGATCGACCGCGCCGAAGCCGATCTGTGAGAATCCCAGCTCACGTGCCCACCCACGCAGCTGCACGACGAGCTGCTCTTTGTCGAAGTGATGCCCACCGGTCATGCGCCGATTCTAGAAAGCCGCACGCTGCACTGGCCCGACGAGGCCGCCTGTGCGGCTTTTGCGCAAGGCCTGGCGCCCAAAGCACCGCTGCGTGATGCCTTCATCGAGCTGCACGGCCCGTTGGGCGCCGGCAAGACCACCTTCGTGCGCCACCTGTTGCGCGCACTCGGCGTGAGCGGTCGCATCAAGAGCCCCACCTACGCCGTGCTGGAGCCCTACGAGCTGCCGGGCCTGGCCATCTCGCACCTGGACTTCTACCGCTTCGAGGACCCGCGCGAATGGGCCGATGCGGGCTTCCGCGAGATCTTCGCGGCACCCGGCCTGAAGCTGGCCGAATGGCCGCAGCACACCGGCGACCAGCTGCCCGTGCCCGACCTGCGGCTGCACATCGAACCCGGCGCCGACGACGGGCGCACCGTGCTGGCCGAGGCCTGCACCGCACGCGGCGTGGCGCTGCTCTCATGAGCGCCACGCCCGCCGACCGCGGCCGCCGCGCCGCGCTGCGCCGCATGGGGCACCTGGCGCTGCTGCTGGGCGCCCACGACCTGGCCCATGGCGCCGCCATCGTCGCGGTGCGGCTGTGGCCGGCGCCCGACTACACCCGCGTCACGATCGAGTCCGACCAGGCGCTGGAGGCCACGCACCTGCTCACCGAGGCGCCGCACCGCCTGGTGGTGGACATCACCAACCTCGAGCTCAGCCCCGCGCTTCGCGAGCTGGTGGGCAAGGTGCGCGCCGACGACCCCTACATCGCCGGCCTGCGCGTGGGCCAGTACCAGCCGCGTGTGGTGCGGCTGGTGTTCGACCTGAAGCAGCCGATCCGCCCCGAGCTTTTCCGCCTGAGCCCGGTGGCCGCCTACCGCCACCGCCTGGTCTTCGACCTGTTCCCGGCCCAGGAGGCCGACCCGCTGCTGGCGCTGATCCGCGACAAGGAAGCCGCCGAGCAGCGCGCCGCCGACGCGGTGCAGGACGCGCTGGGCGAGCTGATCGCACGCGTCGACAAGCCGCCCTCGGTGCTGCCGCAGCCGCCGGCCACGGCGGCCAGCGCGATGACGCCGCCGCGGCCCGAGGCGCCCCGCGTGGCGCAAGGCACGCCCGCACCCGCGCCGCCGCCGGCGCCCGCCACCCCCGAGGAACGCCGGCGCGTCGACCGCCTGATCATCGTGGCCCTGGACCCCGGCCACGGCGGCGAGGACCCCGGCGCCATCGGCCCCACCGGCCTGCGCGAGAAGGACGTGGTGCTGGCCGTGGCACTGCAGCTGCGCGACCGCCTCAACGCGGTGCCCGGCATGCGCGTGATGATGACGCGCGACGCCGACTTCTTCGTGCCGCTGGGCGAGCGCGTGCGCAAGGCGCGGCGCGTGCAGGCCGATTTGTTCATCAGCATCCACGCCGACGCGTTCATGCGGCGCGAGGCGCGCGGCGCCAGCGTCTTTGCGCTCAGCACGCGCGGCGCCACCAGCTCGGCCGCGCGCTGGATGGCCGACCGCGAGAACGCGGCCGACCAGGTGGGCGGCGTCAACGTGGCCGGCGTGCGCGACCCGGCGCTGCTGCGCGCGCTGCTCGACATGAGCACCACGGCACAGATCAACGACAGCCTGAAGCTCGGCGCCGAGGTGCTGAGCCGCATCGGCCGCGTGGGCCGGCTGCACAAGAAGCAGGTCGAGCAGGCCGGCTTTGCGGTGCTGAAGGCGCCCGACATCCCGAGCATCCTGGTGGAGACCGCCTTCATCTCCAACCCGGAAGAAGAAGCGCGGCTGCGCGACCCGGCCTTCCGCAAGGACCTGGTGGACGCGCTGGCCAGCGGCATCCGGCGCTACTTCGAGCGCAATCCGCCCCTGGCGCGACAGCGTCAGTTGTAGGCCCGGCCTGGCAACACCAGCTGTGGTGCTCAGCGCCTCAGCAGCACCAGGCCGATGGCGGCCACCATCAGCGTCACCGCGGTCCAGTCCTGCCAGTGCAACGCCTCGCCCAGCAGCACGGCGCCGCTGAACACGCCCAGCACGGGGATCAGCATCACGCTGACCGAGCTGGCCACCGGCGGCATCGTGCGCGCGAGGTAGAACCACGCGGCATGCGCAAAGCCGAACACGCCCACGGCGTTGTAGGCGATGGAACCCCACACGTGCGGCTCGGGCGCACGCCACGCACTGCGCTCGAAGCCCAGCGCCAGCAGCGCCATCAGCGCGGCCGTGAACGCGGTCATCCAGAACACGATGGCCAGCAGCGGCACGTCCATCGTCGATCGGCGCAGCCGGTGGGTGCCCAGCGCCCACACCGCGGCCGACGCCACCACCGCCAGCGCCGCTAGCGGCGCACCGCTCATGCTGGAGAACTCGCCCGACAGCAGCAGCAGCACGCCCAGCGCCGCGGCGGCCACGCCGAGGAACTGCCGCATGCCGAGCCGGTCGCCAAAGATCCAGCGCCCCCACAGCGCGGCGAACACCGGCATCGTGTAGCCGAGGATCGCCGAGCGCCCGCTGCTGAGCTGCTGCACGGCGACGATCACCACCACGTGCCAGACCGCCATGTTCAGCAGCGTCAGCAGCGCCAGCTCGCGCCAGTGGCGGCGCGGCACCGCAAACGGCACCTTCAGCCACAGCAGCGCCGCACCCAGCACCGGCAGGCCGAGCCACAGGCTCAGCGCGCGGAAGCTCAGCGGCGGATAGGGCAGCGGCGCCCCTGGCAGGCCGCTGACGCCGACCTTCATCACCGGCCAGTTCAGGCCCCACACGAGTGTCAGCGCCAGCAGCACCCAGAACTGTCGCGCCGTGACCTTCAAGGCTCGTGAGACTCGAGGCGCGCGAGCTTCACGGCTCGCGCGTGCCGATGTAGCGCTTGCGGCGGAACATCAGCCACAGGCCCACGGCCACGGCGGCCATCAGCAGCACCGCCACCCACACGCCGGTGCGTTCGTCATGCCGAAAAAACCGGTGATCAGGTTCAGCGGCAGGAAGATGGCGGTCAGCACGGTCAGCGTGCGCATGATGTCGTTGGTGCGGTGGCCCAGGGCGCTGAAGTGCATCTGCACCGCGGTCTCGGCGCTCTGCTCCAGCCGCCGCACGTGCGTGAGCACCCGTTCCACGTGCTCCTGCACGTCGCGCGAGCGCACGCGCAGCAGCTCGCGCTCGCGCCGGGCCTGCGGGCTCGGCTCGTCGGGCCACTCGTCCAGCGCATCGATCCACTCCTGCACCGCGCTGCGCTGGTCCTCGCAGGTGTCTTCCAGCAGGTGCAGCGTGTTGCGTGACTCCAGCAGCATCGACCAGTCGTCGAAGCGGCTGCGCGGGTCGAGCAGCTCGTGCTGCAGGTAACCGAGCTGCCGCGTGAGCAGGCGGCGCAGGTCGAGGTAGCTGTCGACCATGTGGTTGATCATGCGCAGCATCAGATCGGGCGGGCTCGCCGGCATGCGCGCCGAACCGCGTGTCTCGGCCGAGGTGGCCTGGGCCAGCAGGCGGTGCGCAAAGTGCTCGCGCACCGCGCAGTCGGCCGGGTGCACGGTGACGAGCACGCGGTCGAACACCGCAAAGCCCACCGGGCTGGTGTCGATGGACTTCAGCGCCGCACGCGCGCTGCTCAGCGTGCCCTGGGTCTCGTCGACGAAGAGCCCGGCGCTGCCGGCGCCGGCGGCCAGGCGCCTGAACACCAGCAGGTCGTACCACGAGGTGTAGTCGAAGTTGCTCGGCAGCTGGCTGTTCAGCAGGTCGGAGATGTGCAGGTCGACCAGCTGCCCGCCGGTCCAGCGCTGCAGCGCGGCCTGCACGGTGGGGCTGTGCACCTCGAACTCGCGCCGCGCGCTGCCGACCCAGACGAAGCCGTCCGCCGGCATCGCCTGCGGCAGCTCGGTCAGCTCGGTGAACTGCTCGCCGTGGATGTGGAAGATGCGCATGCCGAGGCCGGCGTCTCAGGCAGCGCGCATCAACGGGCGCGCAGCAACCGCGCGGCGTCGAGTGCGAAGTAGCTCAGCACCCCGTCGGCACCGGCGCGCTTGAAGGCCAGCAGCGACTCCATCATCACCGCGTCGTGGTCGAGCCAGCCGTTGGCGGCGGCGGCCTTCAGCATCGCGTACTCGCCGCTCACCTGGTAGGCGAAGGTCGGCACGCGAAATTCATCCTTCACGCGACGCACGATGTCCAGGTACGGCATGCCGGGCTTGACCATCACCATGTCGGCGCCCTCGGCGATGTCGAGTGCCACCTCGCGCAGCGCCTCGTCGGAGTTGCCGGGGTCCATCTGGTAGGCCTTCTTGTCGCTCTTGCCCAGGTTCTTCGCCGAGCCCACGGCGTCGCGGAACGGGCCGTAGAAGGCGCTGGCGTACTTGGCGCTGTAGGCCATGATGCGCGTGTGGATGGCGCCGCCCGATTCGAGCTCCGATCGAATCGCTCCGATCCTGCCGTCCATCATGTCGCTGGGCGCCACGATGTCCACGCCCGACTGCGCGTGCAGCAAGGCCTGCTGGCGCAGCACCGCCACGGTGGGGTCGTTGAGGATGTAGCCGGTGTCGTCGAGCAGGCCGTCCTGGCCGTGGCTGGTGTAGGGATCGAGCGCCACGTCGGTGAGCAGGCCGAGCTCGGGAAACTTCTCCTTCAGCGCGCGCACGACACGCGGCACCAGGCCGTCGGGGTTGGTGGCTTCGCGGCCGTCGGGCGTCTTCAGCGCGGAGTCGATCACCGGGAACAGCGCCATCACCGGCACGCCCAGGGTCAGGCATTCTTCGGCCACCGCATAGAGCCCGTCGAGGCTGCGGCGCTGCACGCCGGGCATGCTGGCCACGTCCTGGCGCTGGCCCTGGCCGTCGAGCACGAAGACCGGCAGGATCAGGTCTTCAGGCCCCAGCCGCGACTCGCGCACCATCGCGCGGGTGAAGGCATCGCGACGCAGGCGGCGCGGGCGGCTGACGGGAAAAGGGGGAAGGCGGTTCAACGGCTGACTCCGGTGTTGTGGGGCCGCGGCGGGCTTACGGCCCCGGGCATGCGCGGCGTGGCGCCCCAAAAAACGTTCTGATAAAGTGGCTTTTGAATGATAGCTGCGAGGCTGTCGTTCCCTGCTTTTCCTCCCTGAGCAGGTGCCTTAGCGTGAAGACAGCGATAAGGCTTGCAAGCCCCGGCCCTGGCCGGGGCTCTTTTTTTGCCTGTGCCGTTGCGCCCGCACTTTCGCCGCGGCACCTCTGTTGCAGCCGCCCTGCACGGGCACCCCCCGATAATGGCCGCATGAGCAGCGGATATCTCTGGGTCAAGGCCTTCCACATCGTCTTCGTTGCCAGCTGGTTTGCCGGCCTCTTCTACCTGCCCCGGCTGTTCGTGAACCTGGCGATGGTGCCGGCCGACAGCCACGCCGAGCGTGAGCGGCTGCTGCTGATGGCGCGCAAGCTCTACCGCTTCTCCAGCCTGCTGATGGTGCCGGCGCTGCTGCTCGGGCTGTGGCTGTGGCTGGGCTACGGTGTCGGCAAGGGCCAGGGCTGGCTGCACCTGAAACTGCTGCTGGTGCTGGGTGCGATCGGCTACCACCATGTCTGCCGGTCGCTGCTGCGCGGCTTCGAGCACTTCAGCAACAAGCGCAGCCACACCTGGTACCGCGTCTTCAACGAGACCTCGGTGCTGCTGTTCGCGGCCACCGTGGTGCTGGTGGTGGTCAAGCCCTTCTAGGCACCAGCCCATGGCCAGCGCACGGCACCGCAGCTCGGCCACCTGGCTGGCGCTGGTGTACGCGGCGCTGGTGGTGTATGCCAGCCTGTACCCGTTCGAGGGCTGGCGCTGGCCGCCGGGGCAATCGGCAGCGGCCCTGGCCTGGCTGCCGACCGCGGTCTACCAGTCGCCCTTCGACCGCCTGTCCAACCTGCTGGGCTACCTGCCGATGGGCGGCATGCTCACCGTCGCGGCGCTGCGCAGCGGTTGGCGCATCGGCCCGGCGCTCGTGTTCGCGCTGCTGCTGTCCACCGCGCTGTCGTACGGCTGCGAGCTGCTGCAGCACTTCGTGCCCGGCCGCGTGCCGGCGCGTGAAGACCTGCAGATGAACGCGCTCGGCGCGCTGGGCGGCTGCACGCTGGCGCTGGGCGTGCACCTGACCGGCCTGGTGGACCGCTGGCACACGCTGCGCACCCGCTGGTTTGCCGGCGACGCGGCCTTCGCGCTGGCGCTGCTGGTGCTGTGGCCGGTGGGCCTGCTGTTCCCGACGCCGGTGCCGCTGGGCCTGGGCCAGGTGACCGAACGGCTGCGCGAGTGGCTGGCGGACCTGGTCGACGGCGTGCCCTGGGCCGAGCCGGCGCAAGTGCTGCTGGCGTTGCCGCTCAACACCAGCGGGCCGCTGCGGCCGCTGGCCGAGACGCTGATCATCGCGCTCGGCCTGCTCGCGCCCTGCCTGGTGGCGTTCTCGGTGGTGGCGCCCGGCTGGCGCCGCGGCGCGATGGCGCTGGGCGCGCTGGCGCTGGGGCTCGGCGGCATGTCGCTGTCGGCGTGGCTGAACTTCGGCCCCGAGCACGCGCTGTCGTGGCTGGGCCCGCGTTCGGTGCCGGGGCTGGTGCTCGGCACCACGCTGGCGCTGCTGTGCGTGCCGCTGCCGCGCCGGCTGGTGGCCGGCGTGGGCCTGATGGCGCTGACGGGGCTGGTGGCCGGCATGGCCCACGCGCCCGACGACCCCTACTTCGCGCAGAGCCTGCGCGCCTGGGAGCAGGGCCGCTTCGTGCGCTTTCACGGACTCGCACAATGGATCGGCTGGTTGTGGCCCTATGCCGCGATGGGTTGGATGCTGTCGCTGCTGGCCGGGCGCAAGTAGGCCCTTCCCTACAATCGGCCCATGAGCTACTACCAGCACCACGTGTTCTTCTGCCTCAACGAGCGCAAGGGTGGCGAGGAATGCTGCGCCCACCAGGGCGCGCAGGCCGGCTTCGACCACTGCAAGTCGCGCGTCAAGGCCGAAGGCCTGGCCGGCCCGGGCGGCGTGCGCGTCAACAAGGCCGGCTGCCTGGACCGCTGCGCCGGCGGCCCGGTGGCCGTGGTCTACCCCGACGAGACCTGGTACACCTTCGTCGACCAGCACGACATCGACGAGATCGTCGACAGCCACCTGAAGAAGGGCCAGGTCGTCCAGCGCCTGCTGCTCGCGCCGAACGTCGGCCGTTGAACGGCCCCGGCCTTTTTCCTGAACCCAAGCCCATGAACGCGGCCACACAGCGCGTCACGGTGGCCGGCCCCGCCGGCAGCCTGGACTGCGCCATCGACAACCCCGCCACGGCGCCGCGTGGCGTGGCCCTGGTGTGCCACCCGCACCCGCTGCACGGCGGCACGATGGACAACAAGGTCGTGCAGACGCTGGCGCGGGCCTTCGTGCAGCTGGGCTACACCGCGGTGCGCTTCAACTTCCGCGGCATCGGGGCCTCGCAGGGCGCCTGGGACGAAGGCCGTGGCGAGGTCGACGACGCCCTGGCCGTGGCGCAGGCCCACCGCACGGCGGGCCAGCCGCTGGTGATGGCCGGCTTCTCCTTCGGCGCGGCCATGGCCGCGCAGGCCGCGGCCCGCCTGGCGGCCGACCAGTTCGCCGCAGAACGTGTGGTGCTGGTCGGCCCTGCGGTGCAGAACTTCCCGCTGCCCTCGGTACCTGCCGACACGCTGGTGATCCACGGCGAGCGCGACGACGTGGTCGCGCTGCAGGCCGTCTTCGACTGGGCGCGCCCGCAGTCGCTGCCGGTGACCGTGCTGCCCGGCGCAGGCCACTTCTTCCACGGGCAGCTGCCCGTGCTCAAGCAGATCGTCGTCGGCGCGTGGGCTTCACGCGCCGGCACCTGAACCCTTTTCCATGCGCTCCATGACATCCCTGATCCTTCGACTCCCTGCCCGACTGCCCCGCCGCGCTGCGGCAACCCTGCTGCTCGTGGCCGTCACTGCCACCACCGCGCTGGCACAGACGCCACAACCGCCCGAGATCGCGGCGCGCCAGTACATCCTGGTCGACCTGGCCAGCAACCAGGTGCTCGCCGAGCGCGACGCAGACGCGCAGGCCGACCCGGCCTCGCTGACCAAGCTGATGACCGCCTACCTCGCGTTCAACGCGGTGCGCGACAAGAAGCTGGCGCTCGACCAGAAGCTGCCCGTGTCGGCACGCGCCTGGGGCGAGCGCAAGGGCGGCGGCTCGCTGATGTTCATCGACACCACGATGTCGCCCACCGTGGCCGAACTGCTGCGCGGCCTGATCGTGCAGAGCGGCAACGACGCCGCCATCGCGCTGGCCGAAGGCGTGAGCGGCTCGGTCGAGGCGTTTGTTGCCGCGATGAACCGCCAGGCGCAGGCCTGGGGCCTGAAGAACACCGCGTTCAAGAACGTCGCCGGGCTGTCGGAAGCAGGCCACTACAGCAGCGCACGCGACGTGGCGCAGGTGGCCGCGCGCATCATCACCGAGCACCCGGAGTTCTACACGCTGTACTCGCTGCGCCAGTTCACCTTCAACAACATCAAGCAGGACAACCGCAACATGCTGCTGGGCCGCGACCCCACGGTCGACGGCATGAAGACCGGCTACACCGAATCGGCCGGCTACTGCCTGGTGGCCAGCGCCGCGCGCGACACGCCGGCCGGCAAGCGCCGCCTGGTGAGCGTGGTGCTGGGCACCGCCAGCCGCGAGGCGCGGGCCTCCGAGAGCCAGAAGCTGCTCAACTGGGGCTGGCAGGCCTGGGACGCGGTGCGCCTGTTCGAGGCCGGCAAGCCGCTGCTGGTGGTGCCGGTGTGGAAGGGCGAGAAGCCCGAAGCGCGCCTGGGCGCCACCGGCGGCCTGGTGGTCACCGTGCCCAAGGGCGAAGGCGACAAGCTGAAGACCGCCATCGAGCGCACCGACCCGCTGCTGGCGCCGCTGACCGCCGGCCAGGCCGTGGGCACCGTCAAGGTCACCACGGCCGGTGGCGCGGTGGTCACGTCGCGGCCGCTGGTGGTGCTGGAGCCGGTGGGCCTGGCAGGCATCTTCGGCCGCGCCTGGGACGGCATCCGGCTCTGGATCAAATAACCCGGCACCGCAGGCCGGGGGCCGTGTGAGAACCGCGCTGCGGACCCGGTGAAGCTCAAGCACCTGGAGGTCTTCCACGCGGTGATGCTGACCGGCACGCTGAGTGGCGCCGCGCGCCTGCTGCACGTGACCCAGCCCGCCGCCACGCAGACGCTGCAGCTGGCCGAGCTGCAGCTGGGCTACAAGCTCTTCAGCCGCCAGAAGAACCGCCTCGTGCCCACCGCCGAGGCGCTGGTGCTGGTGCCCGAGGTGCAGAAGCTGATCGGCCAGCTCGAGGCCGTGCGCCGCCTGGCCGAGGCGCAGAAGAGCGACGCGGCGACCCCGCTGCGCCTGCTGGTGGTGCCCTCGCTGGCCGTGGTGCAGCTGCCGGCGGCGCTGCGGCCCTTCAGGCAGCGGCACCCCGGCGTGGCACTGTCGATCCGCACCTTGCATTCGAAGGAGATCGTGCAGGCGCTGGCGCTGCGCGAGGCCGACGTGGGCATCGTCTACGGCACCCAGCCGCCGGCCGGGCTGGAGGCGCAGCTGCTGGCGCATGGCCGGCTCGTGTGTGTGTCGCAGGGCGGCATCGGGCGCGGCCTGGCGGGCGCGTCGGTGACGCTGGCCGAGGTGGTGCGCCAGCCCTTCATCCGCATCGACGAGCGCGACCCGCTCGGCGCGCTGCTGGCCGAGCAGTGCGCCCGCGCCGGGCTGAAGCCCGGCGGCGAGATCGTGGTGCAGACGCACCACACCGCGCTGGTGCTGGCCGAGCAGGGCTTCGGGCCGGCGGTCATCGACTCCTTCACCGCCGCCGCGCGGCAGGACCCGGCGCTGTGCGTGCAGGCCATCGAGCCCGAGATCCACCTCGGCCTGTACGCGCTGCAGCCGCCGGGCACACGCTCGCCGCGTGTGGCCGCGGCCTTCATCGAGGCGTTCCAGCGCACGGTCGAGCGCACGGGGCCCGCGGGCGAGCCGGGCTGAGCCGCAAGCCCGGAGGCGCAGCGCCGCCCATCAGGCTGGCTTATGGTTCACGCTCAAGCGCCGATGCCGGCACCCCGATTGCCGGCCGTTACAGTGCGGTGCCGGTTGCCGGCTCCATCACCCTCGAGGACTCCCGCCATGAGCACCCAGACGCTGAAATCCGCTCTCCTCCCGATGCTTGCGCTGACACTCGGCGCCGCCCTGGCGCCGCAGGCCGGCGCGCAGACGCTCGACAAGGTCAAGGCCAGCGGCAGCATCAGCGTGGCCTACCGGGAGTCGTCGATCCCGTTTTCGTACCTCGACGACAAGGCGCAGCCCACTGGCTTCGGCTGGGAGATCTGCGGCCGCATCGTCGACGAGGTCAGACGAGCCACCGGCCGCGCCGACCTGAAGGTGGAGACGCAGTCGGTCACCTCGGCCAACCGCATCCCGCTGCTCGTCAACGGCACCATCGACATCGAGTGCGGCTCCACCACCAACAACAGCGACCGCGCCAAGCAGGTGGCGTTTGCCACCAACTATTTCTACACCGGCACGCGGCTGCTCGTGAAGGCCAACTCGCCCATCAAGAGCATGGCCGACCTGGCGGGCAAGAAGGTGGTGTCGACCACCGGCACCACCAACTTCCGCATCATGCGCGGCTACAACGACGAGAAGAAGCTCGGCTTCGACCTGCTCGGCGCCAAGGACCACTCCGAGAGCGCCCTGATGGTGCAGACCGGCCGCGCCGACGCGTTTGCGATGGACGACATCCTGCTCTACGGCCTGCGCGCCAGCGCGGCCAACCCGGCCGAATGGGCCGTGGTGGGCGAAGCGCTGCAGGTGGAGCCCTACGCCATCATGCTGCGCAAGGACGACCCGGCCTTCAAGACGCTGGTCGACGGCGTGCTGGCGCGCCTGATGGACAGCGGCGAGTTCACGCGGCTCTACACCAAGTGGTTCATGTCTCCGATTCCGCCGCGCGGCGTGAACCTGAATGCGCCGATGCCCAAGGAGTTGCAGGACAACCTGAAGGCCAAATCCGACAAGCCCGCGACTTGAGCGCGACTGCCATGACCGACAACCTCTGCTTCCTCAACGGCGAGTTCATGCCGATCTCCGAGGCCCGCATCCCGGTGCTGGACCGCGGCTTCATCTTCGGCGACGGCATCTACGAGGTGGTGCCGGTCTATGGCCGCCGGCTCTTTCGCTTCGACGAACACCTGGCACGCCTGAACCGCAGCCTGGCCAAGCTGCGCCTGCCGCAACCGGCCACGCGCGACGAGTGGCTGGCGCGGTGCCGGCAGCTGGTGGCGGCGCGGCCCGAAGAGGACCAGGTGGTCTACATCCAGGTCACGCGCGGCGTGGCGCCGCGCGACCACGTGATGCCGGCCAACCCGGTGCCCACGGTCTTCATGATGAGCAACCCGCTGAAGGCCGCCACGCCCGAGCAGCGCCACCAGGGCGTGACCTGCGTGACGGCGCGCGACTTCCGCTGGGAGCGCGGCGACATCAAGAGCACCAGCCTCTTGGGCAACGTGCTGGCGCGCCAGATCTCGGCCGACCATGGCGCGCTGGAGACCATCATGTTCCGCGACGGCCAGCTCACCGAGGCGGCGGCCAGCAACGTGTGGATCGCGCACGAAGGCGCGCTGCTCGGCCCGCCGAAGAGCGAACACGTGCTGGAAGGCATCCGAGTGGACCTGCTGCGCGAGCTGTGCGAGGAGTGCGGCGTGGCCTACAACCTGCGCCCCATCTCCGAGGCCGACGTGCGCGCCGCCGACGAGGTGATGCTGAGCTCGGCCACGAAAGAGATCCTGCCGGTGACGCGCATCGACGGCGAATCGGTGGGCCACGGCGCGCTGCGCGGCAAGCCCGGCCCGGTGTACGCGAAGCTGTTCGAGGCCTACCAGCAGGCCAAGCTGACCATGTCGATCTGATGGGCGAGGCCTCCATGCACGACATCCCGCCCGAACAAAGCCTGATCGAGTACCCGAGCGCGTTCCCGATCAAGGTCATGGGCGTGCAGGCCGAGGGCTTCGAGGCCGCCATCGTGGCCATCGCGCGGCAGTTCGACCCCGGCTTCGACGCCGGCACCGTGGAGCGCCGGCCCAGCAAGGGCGGCAACTACCTGGGGCTGACGATCACCGTCACCGCCACCAGCCGCGAGCAGCTCGACGAGCTCTACCGCACGCTCAGCACGCACCCGCTGGTGAAGGTCGTGCTCTGATCCGGTGTGACCGGGGTCAGAGTCGGCCGTTGCGGGCGTCCAGTTCCTTGAGCTTGCCCGGCGCCGCCTCGTCGCCGGCCCGCGCCGCCAGCTCGTACCAGTAGCGCGCCAGGCGCAGGTCGGGCTCCAGGCCGTCGCCCTGCTCGTACATCGACGCCAGCAGGTACATCGCACCCACGTCACCGCCCTTGGCGGCCTCGCGGAACCAGCGCGCGGCGCGTGCCGGGTCCTGCTGGCGACCGCGGCCCAGGTAGTACGCGGTGCCCATCGCCACCTGCGCCTCGACGCTGCCGCTCTCGGCCGCCACCTCGTACCACTGGTGGGCCAGGGTGAGGTCGCGGCGGCCGAGCACGCCGGTCTCCAGCGCCTGCGCCAGCATCAGCTGCGCGGTGACGAAGCCGCCCCGCGCAGCACGCGTCATCAGCGTCTCCGCGCGGGCCAGGCTGGCTTGCGGCAACTCGCCGCGCAGGTGCATCACGGCCAGGTTGTAGTCGGCTGCCGGCACGCCGCGCCGTGACAGCGCCTCGAAGGCCCGCTGCGCCTGCTGCAGGCGGCCCGACTCGTAGGCGATGACGGCGGCATCGATCTCCGACTGCAGCGCCGGGCCGGGCACCGCCGCCTGGGCCTGCGCCGTGAGCGGCAGCGCGGCACCGATCAGCGCCACCACACTGGCCAGCACGAGGGGCCGCGCCCACGGCGCCAGATGCGCAGCGCGCCAGTGCAGCGGATTCCACGAGGACATCATCGGCAGACCCGGGTATGGTTCATCGGCAGGGGTGGGCACGATAGCGGTTCGCCACGGGCACTGCCGCGCCATGGTCCAATCGGCCCCATGGCAGAACGCCCCAAGATCACCGTCAAACCCGCGGCCCCGGCACGCGACCCGCATCGCCCGCGTGTGCGCGGCGTGACCTCGCCCCGCCCCGCCCCGGTGGCACGCGATGCACCGCCCGCGGCCCCGGCCGGCGGCGCGATCCCCGTGACCCGGCGCGAGACCCACGAGCCGCGCCGCGATGAACGGGCGCCCTACCGCGACGAGCGCCCGCCGCGCCGGGACGACCGCGCGCCGCCGCGCGATCCGCGCAACGCGGGTGGACCGGACCGGCCGGCGGCTCGCCAGGGGCCACCGCCGGATCGGCCTTTCGACCGACAGAACACCGGGCGTGATCGGCCTTTCGACCGGCAGAACGCCGGGCCCGATCGTCCCTTCGACCGGCCACACGCCGCGCCGGATCGGCCCTTCGGCCGACAGGCTCCTGGGCCGGATCGGCCCTTGGGCCGCCCCGGCGATCGACCCGTGGACCGCCGCCCCGACCCGCGCCGCGACGCCGCGCCGCGGCCCGACCCCCGCCCGGCGCCTCGCGTGGCTGCAGCGCCGCCGTCGGCCGCTGCGCAGCGCCCGGCGGCCAACCCGGCCGCGGCCCAGGGCGTGCGGGTGTCCAAGCTCATGACCGAACGCGGCCTGGCCTCGCGCCGCGAGGCCGACGACTGGATCGCCGCCGGCTGGGTGCGCGTGGGCGGCCAGATGGCCGAGCTCGGCCAGCGCGTGCCGCAGGACGCCGTGATCGACATCGACCCGCGCGCCCGCGCCGAGCAGGCGCGTCAGGTCACGGTGCTGCTGCACAAGCCGATGGGCATCGTCAGCGGCCAGGCCGAAGACGGCTACGAGCCGGCCGTGACGCTGGTGACGCTGGCCAACCGCTGGAGCGGCGACACCTCGGGCATCGACTTCCACCCCGGCCACCTGCGGCACCTGGCGCCGGCGGGCCGGCTCGACATCGACTCCACCGGGTTGCTGGTCTTCACGCAGGACGGCCGCGTCGCCAAACGGCTGATCGGCGACCAGACGCGGGTGGAGAAGGAGTACCTGGTGCGCGTGGCCTACACCAAACCCGGTCGCCTGCCCGACAGCGACATGGAACTGCTGCGCCACGGTCTCACGCTGGACGGCGTGCTGCTGCGCCCGGCGGCCGTGAGCTGGCAGAACGAGGACCAGCTGCGCATCGTGCTGCGCGAGGGCCGCAAGCGCCAGATCCGCCGCATGTGCGAGCTGGTGGGCCTGGAGGTGCAGGGCCTGAAGCGCGTGCGCATCGGCAGCGTGCCGCTGGGCCAGCTGCCGCCGGGGCAGTGGCGCTACCTGCGCGACGACGAGCGGTTCTAGACGCCGCCCCCGCGGCCCCGGCGCGCGGTTGGGCCCCGTTCAGCCGCCCAACTGCGACAGCCGCTTGCGCGCGTCCTCCAGCGACGCCTTCTGGCCCTTGCCACCGGCGATGAAGCGCGCCAGCGCAGCTCGGGCTTCGTCGGGTCGGCCCAGTTGCTGCAGCGCGATGCCCTGACGGTAGGCGATGGGCCAGTCGGCGGCGTCCTTCAGCGCCGCGGCGGCTTCATACAGGCGCAGCGATTCCGCCCAGTCGCCCAGCTCGCCGCGCACCCGCGCCAGGCCGTAGGGGCCGGCGGCGTGGCCGGGGCTCTCGCGCATCAGGCGCTCGAGCCAGGGCTGTGCCTTGGCGGCCTGGCCGGCGTTGACGGCGCCCATGGCCGCCTGCATGCCCCAGCCGCGCACATCGGCCGCCAGCGCCGGCTCCAGCCCCGGCGGCAGCGCGGCCAAGGCCTGCAGCGCCGCGTCGAAACGTTTGTCGTGCATCGCCAGCCGGGCCTGCAGCGCGCTCACCTGCTCGGGCCGCGGTGCGCCGCGTGCCAGCTCGGCGGCGCGGCTGGCGCTGCCGCCCATCAGGCCGGGCGCCAGCACGTGGAACTCCAGCAAGGCGCTGCGGGCCGGGTACCAGGCGGGGTCGATCTCGTGCGCCGCGGTCAGCGCGGCCTTCACGGTGCCGGCGCTGCGCGCCATCGAGATCATGCCCTCCGTCATGGCCTGCACGCCCAGCAGCACGCCCAGCGCGTACTGGCAGGGCGCGGCACGGGGTTGGCGGTCGGCACAGCCGCGGGCCTGGTCCAGCGCCCGGGTGCGGGCTGCGGCGTCGTCGCTGCCGCCCATTGCAGCCAGGGCCAGCGCCAGCACGGCCTGGGCATCGTCGGGCTGGGCGGCCAGCCGCTGCGTCGCCAGGCGCTGCAGCGCCGGCCACTGCTCGGCCACGTGCAGGGCCTCAAGGGCGGGGTCCTTCAGGGTCTGCGCCGACAGCGGCGCGGCCAGGACGCCGATCGACAACACCGCGGCAAGGCAGGACAAGAGTTTCATGGATCGACTGCAGGAGAAACGACGAGGCCGCGATGATCACTGCGATGCGCCGTGGCGGCCATCCCCGGTGCGACCAGGCGCGCGTTCCTTGCGACGAACTGCAGGCAGGCCCTGATAACCTCGACCGCGATGCCCGCCGCGACCCCTGTTCCAGCCCCTCCCGCCACCGCCGTGCCGCACACGCTGGCCGCCTTCACGCTGGCCCTGCTGCTCGGGCTGCAGCCCGTCACCACCGACGTGTACCTGCCGGCGCTGCCGCTGCTGACACGCGAGCTGGGCGCCGGCATGGACGCGGCGCAGCTGACGATGTCGGCCTTGATCCTGGCCTTCGGCATCGCGCAGATGGTCTGGGGGCCGGTGGCCGACCGCATCGGCCGGCGGCCGGTGCTGCTGGCCGGGCTGGCGCTGTACACCGCGGCCAGCCTCGGCTGCGCCACGGCCGGCAGCATCGAGGCACTGGTCGTCTGGCGCGTGCTGCAGGGCGCCGCGATGGCGGCTGCCGTGGTGTGCGCGCGCGCCGTGCTGCGCGACCTGTACGAGCCCGTGCAGGGCGCACAGGTGATGGCGCTGGCGCTGACCGGGCTCGGTGTCATCGCGCTGGCCGGGCCGCTGGTGGGCGGCGCCGCGGCGCACCTGGGCGGCTGGCGCGGGCCGCTGGTGGTGGTGGCGATGGCCGGCGTGCTGACCCTGGCCTGGGTGGCGCTGCGCCTGCCCGAAACGCTGGCCCGACCCAACCCGCAGGCCACGCGGCTGGCGCCGCTGCTGCGCACCTGGGCCGTCATCGGCCGCCACCCGGTGTTCCTGGCCTGGGGGCTGCTGGTGGCCTGCGCCTACGGTGGCCTGTTCACGATCCTGGCGGCATCCTCGTTCGTCTACATCGACGTGCTCGGCCTGTCGCCCACGGCCTACGGCGCGGCGATGGCGATGGGCTCGCTGTCGTACATCGCGGGCACTTTCGTGTGCAGGCGCTGGATCCGGCGCCACGGCATGGCCGGCGCGGTGGCGCGCGGCGCGGTGTTCACGCTGGCCGCCGGCACGCTGGGCGCCGGGCTGGCGCTGGCCGGCGTGCAGGCGGTGTGGGCGGTGCTGCTGCCGCAGTGCCTGTTCCTGCTGGGGCACGGGCTGCACCAGCCCTGCGGGCAGGCGGGCGTGGTGGCGCCGTTCCCGGCCCACGCCGGCGCGGCCTCGGCGCTGGCGGGGCTGCTGCTGGCGCTGGTGGCCTTCGGCGTGGGCCTGTGGCTCGGTGAGGCGCTGGACGGCAGCGTGCGGCCGCTGATGCTGGGGCTGGGCTTCTGGTCGCTGGCCACCTGCCTGGTGGCCTGGACGCTGGTGCGCAGGGCGATGCGATGAGCGGTGCAGCAGCACAGCGCACCGGCTCCGATGCCGGCTTGCCGACGCCGCTGTGCCTGGCCGGCCCCACGGCCAGCGGCAAGTCGGCGGTGGCGCTGGCACTGGCGCAGCGGTTGCCGATCGAGATCGTCAGCGTCGACTCCGCGCTCGTCTACCGCGGCATGGACATCGGCACCGCCAAGCCCAGTGCGGCCGAGCGCGCCGCCGTGCAGCACCACCTGATCGACATCCTCGATCCGCTGGAGGCCTACTCGGCGGCGCGCTTCGTGGCCGACGCGCAGCAGGCGGTGGCGCAGATCCAGGCGCGCGGCCGCGTGCCGCTGCTGGTGGGCGGCACGATGCTGTACTTCAAGGCGCTGCGCGAGGGCCTGCACCCGATGCCCGGGGCCGATGCCGGGGTGCGTGCAGCCCTGGACCGGCGTGCGCAGGCCGAAGGCTGGCCGGCCCTGCACGCGGCGCTGGCCGCGGTGGACCCGGTCACCGCAGCACGGCTGGCGCCGCACGACGCGCAGCGCATCCAGCGCGCACTCGAGGTCTGGCAGCTCAGCGGCCGGCCGCTGTCGGCCTGGCATGCGGACACAGCCGGACCCGAGCCGGCCGCCGCGATGTGGCCGATGGTGTCGCTGGAGCCGACCGACCGCGCGTGGCTGCACGAGCGCATCGCGCAGCGCTTCGGCGCGATGGTGGACGCCGGCTTCATGGCCGAGGTGCAGGCGCTGCGCGCCCGCGCCGACCTGCACGCCGGCCTGCCCTCGATGCGATGCGTGGGCTACCGCCAGGCCTGGCAGGCGCTCGACGCCGGGCCCGCAGCGTCCGGCTGGCAGCACGAAGCCATCGCCGCGACGCGGCAGCTCGCCAAGCGGCAGCTCACGTGGTTACGGTCAATTTCCTCGCGGCAGGTGATCGCCTGCGATGCGCCGGGTGCCGAGGCGCAAGCGGTGCAGCGCCTGCTTCAACTCGCGCAGCCCCGCTGACCCCCCGCAACCCGGTGCCACCGTGCAGCCCGTGAAGCCCGCGACTGGCCCCGAACTTGCTCCGTGCAAGTGGTTACTTTGGGGTACCTCCCGGGGCTCATTTCCCTAGGGTGATGCCCTGGGAGAGTGCGTAACTCTTCGCGATATAGTCGCGCGCCTCGGATGTGTCCATCCGAGGTGGCCCACAAGGCCATGTTCAGACTATTCGCCTTACCCGGCGTCAAGCAAGCCGGGCAGGGCCGGAGGAACGAGTGGATTTTTCCGAACAACAACGCAACCCCGGCAGGCACGTCGTGGGCATCGGCGTCGTGCTGCTGCTGCATGTGCTGCTGGGTTGGGCGTTGGTCTCGGGCCTTGCGCAACGCATGGTCGAAGTGATCCGGTCTCCGCTGGAGACGAAGATCATCGAAGAGACCAAGCCGCCGCCGCCGCCGCCGCCCGAGAACCTGCCGCCGCCGCCGAAGTTTGCGCCCCCGCCGCCTTCGTTCGTGCCGCCGCCCGAGGTCAACGTGGCCCCGCCGCCGACACCGCAGCCCACGATCACCACGACGCAGGTGGCCCCGCCCCCGGCGCCCGTGACGATCGCGCCGCCGCCGGCACCGCTGGCGCCGCCCGCGCCGCCGGCACCGGCGCGCGTGGCTGCACGGCCGGCCATCGCCAACGTGCAGGCCTGCGCACCCACGGGTGACGACTACCCCGCCGCGGCCAACCGCGCCGAAGCCACCGGCACCACCCGTGTGCGCTTCAACGTGGGGCCCGACGGCAAGCTGGCCGGCGCCGAAGTGGCCCGCTCGGCAGGCCCGAGCCGCGAGCACAAGCTGCTCGACCGCGTGGCGCTGGCCAAGCTGAGCGAATGCCAGTTCCGGGCCGGTACCGACGAAAACGGGCGCCCTGTCGGCGCGTCGTTCGAAGTCGAGTACGTCTGGAAACTCAGCAACTGATCCTTGTCCCATTCAGCGCGGCTGCGGGCCGCGCATGACCGTTCCCTTTGGAGTCCACATGTCTACGATTCATTTGATCGCCGCCCGCTCCTGGGCTGCCAAGATGCTGGCCACGGTGCTGGCCGGTTTTGTGCTGGCCCTCAGCATGCCCATGGCGGCGTTTGCGCAGGCGGCGTCCGAGCCCGCAGCCGCAGCGCCTGCAGCCGCCCCGGCCCCCGCCCCTGTCGCGCCGGCAGCCCCGGCCGTGACGCAGGAAGCCGTCGAGAACCCGTTCGGGCTGAAGGCGATGTGGGCCTCGGGCGACTGGGTGGCCAAGTTCACGCTGGTCGTCATGGTCATCATGTCGATGGGCAGCTGGTACATCATCTTCACGAAGCTCGCCGAGTCGCGCACCATGATGAAGAGCGCCAAGGCCTCGGGTGAGACCTTCTGGAAGGCCAGCTCGGTCAAGGTCGGCGTCAGCGCGCTGCAGGAAGGCTCGGCCTTCCGCTACATCGCCGAGCAGGGCATCAAGGCCTCCGACCACCATGAAGGCACGATGGTCGAGTCGATCGACAAGCACACCTGGATCGGCATGTCGATGGACCGCGCCGTGGGCAACGTGCAGGGCCGCCTGAGCGACGGCCTGGCCTTCCTGGCCACCGTGGGCTCCACGGCACCGTTCGTGGGCCTGTTCGGCACCGTTTGGGGCATCTACAACGCGCTGGTCAAGATCGGCATCAGCGGCCAGGCGTCCATCGACAAGGTGGCCGGCCCCGTGGGCGAGGCGCTGATCATGACCGCCATCGGCCTGGCCGTGGCCGTGCCCGCGGTGATGGGCTACAACTGGCTGGTGCGCCGCAACAAGGCGGTGATGGACGAGACCCGGGCCTTCGCCGGCGATCTGCACAACGTGCTGATCTCGGGCAAGCGCTGATCCGGCACCGGCACGCCGGGCACTGCGCAGTGCACGAGGCTGCGCGGACGCCCGAGGCGGCATGTCCAGGGGCTGACCGAGCCCCGGCAACGATGGGAGAGCCCGCATGGGTATGAACGTAGGGTCCGCCTCGGATGGCGATGAGGACCAACTCAACACCACCATCAACACCACGCCGCTGGTCGACGTGATGCTGGTGCTGCTGATCATCTTCCTGATCACCATCCCGGTGGTCACGCAGTCGATCAAGCTCGAGCTGCCGAAGGAGCGCAACCTGCCCACGCAGACCAAGCCCGAGAACATCGTCATTGCGGTCGACCGCGACGGCGGCGTCTTCTGGGGCATGGAACGCATCCCCGACACCGAGGCCCTGGTGGCCCGGTTGAAGGTCGAATCGATCAAGGAGCCGCAGCCCGAGGTGCACATCCGGGGCGACTCCGAGGTGCGCTACGAATCCGTCGGCCGCGTCGTCGTGGCCTGCCAGCGGGCCGGCATCTTCAAGGTCGGCTTCATCACCGAGCCGCCGGCCGGTGTGGCCGCCAGGTAGCAGGAGAACCACATGGGAATGAACATCGGCAACGCCTCGGGCGACGATGAAGTCATGGTCGACATCAACACCACGCCGCTGATCGACGTGATGCTGGTGCTGCTGATCATGTTCATCATCACGATTCCGGTCCAGACGCACGCGGTCAAGATGAACATGCCGGTGCCCAGCAACGCGGCACCGCCGCCGAAGCCGCCCGAGATCGTGCGCATCGACGTCGACTTCGACGGCACCATCGGCTGGAACGGCGAGATCATCGAGCCGGGCGACCGCAATGCGATCGAGACCCGCCTGGCCGCCGTCGCGGCCCAGGCCGACCAGCCCGAGGTGCACCTGCGCCCCAACAAGCTGGTGACCTACAAGCACGTGGCCATGATCATGGCCACCGCCCAGCGCCTGGGCGTCACCAAGATCGGCATCGTCGGCAACGAGCAGTTCCTGTAGCCGCCCGAGCCCTCCGTCCCCTGAAAGAGCATCTGTCCCGAACCATGAAGACCCTGCGTGCCCTGAAGAACCTGGCCAAGGCGGCCACCTTGGCCGCCCTGCTGGCGGGCAGCCTGAGCGCAGCGCACGCGCAGGGCCTGCGCCCCGAAGTCGGCAAGCCGCTGCAGCAGGCCGGCGAGTACCTGCGCGCCGGCAAGGCCAAGGAAGCGCTGGCCAAGGTGCGCGAGGCCGAGGCCGTGGGCGGCAAGACCGCCAACGAGCAGCTCACGATCGACCGCATGAAAGCCGCCGCGGCGCAGCGGGCCGGCGAGTTTGGCCTCGCGATCCAGGCGCTGGAAAGCCTGTACGGCAAGGTCGGCGGCGCCGAGCAGGGCGCGCTGGCCGAACAGCTGGCCTCGGCCTATGCGCAGCAGCGCAACAACGCCAAGGCCTCGGAATGGCTGGCCAAGGCCGTGGCCGCGGGCAACAACAGCGCCAGCGTGAAGCAGATGCAGGCCTACCTGCAAGGCGCCAGCGGCGACTATGCCGCGATCGCCAGGGACTCGGCCGCCGCCGTGGCCGCGGCCGAAGCGGCCGGCCGCAGGCCCGATGAAAACGAGCTCCTGCGGCTGGCCGACGCCCAGCAGCGCACCGGCAACAACGCCGGCTACCTGAACACGCTGGAGAAGCTGCTCGCCAACTACGAGAAGAAGGACTACTGGAGCGCCTACCTCGGCCGCCTGCCGCGCAAGGCCGGCTTCTCGGACCGCTTCGCGCTCGACCTGATGCGCCTGCGCCTGGCCAGCGGCACGTTGAGCAAGACCGAGGAATTCATGGAGATGGCCCAGCTGTCGCTGCAGGCCGGTCTGCCGGCCGAGGCACGGCGCATCGCCGAGCAGGGCTTCAAGGCCGGCGTGCTGGGCACCGGCGCCGAGGCCGCGCGCCACCAGCGCCTGCGCGACCTGGCCATCAAGCAGGAAGCCGAATCCAGGCAGACCCTCGCCACCCGCATCACCGAAGCCCAGGGCTTCAAGGAAGGCGACGGCCTGGTCAACCTGGGCTATGCCTACGTGACGCTGGGCGAGGTCGACCGCGGCATCGAGCTCATCCAGCAGGGCATCGCCAAGGGCAACCTGAAGCGGCCCGAAGACGCCCGCCTGCGGCTGGGCATGGCGCAGCTGCAGTCGCCCAAGGCCAAGGCCGCGGCCGTGCAGACGCTGCGCGGCGTGAAGGGCACCGACGGCGCCGCCGACATCGCGCGGCTCTGGAACATCCTGGGCAGATGAAGCCGGCGCGGCGCCTGCTTCGGCAGGCACCGCGCGCGCAGCCCGGGGCTTGTGCCGGCCGGCAGAATGCAGGCCATGAGTGAGACCCCCCTGCCCGCCTTCGCCCTGGATCTGGGCCACGGCATCCACGCCATCGACACCGGCTTCCACCGCGACCACTTCGACGCCGCCTACCTGATGGTGCACGGCGGCCGCGCCGCCTTCGTCGACACCGGCACCAACCATGCGGTGCCGCGCCTGATGGCCACGCTGGCGGCGCTGGGCCTGGCGCCCGACGCGGTGGACTGGGTGATCCCCACGCACGTGCACCTGGACCACGCCGGCGGCGCGGGCCTGCTGATGCAGCAGCTGCCGCGGGCCCGGCTGCTGGTGCACCCGCGCGGCGCGCGGCACCTGATCGATCCGTCGGCGCTGTGGGCCGGCGCCACCGCGGTGTACGGGCCCGAGGAGATGGCCCGCTCCTACGGCGAGCTGGTGCCGGTGCTCGCCGACCGCGTCGACAGCAGCCACGACGGCATGAGCGTGACGCTGGCCGGCCGCCCGCTGCTGCTGGCCGACACGCCCGGCCACGCGCGCCACCACCACTGCGTGTGGGACGCCACGTCGCGCGGCTGGTTCACCGGCGACACCTTCGGCCTGAGCTACCGCGAGTTCGACACCGTCCAGGGCGCGTGGATCGTGCCCACGTCCACGCCGGTGCAGTTCGACCCGCAGGCGCTGCGGGCCTCCATCCACAGGCTGCTGGCCGCCGGGCCGGACTGCATGTACCTCACGCATTACGGCCGCGTGGGCCAGGGCGGCGGCGTGCCGCGGCTGGGCGCGCAACTGCTGCAGCTGCTGGACGAGATGACGGCGCTGGGCGAGCGGCTGCGCACCGTGCCGCACCGGCACGAGGCGCTGCGCCAGGGCCAGCTGGAGATCTTCACGCGCAGCCTGCAGCAACACGGCTGCAGCCACACGCCGGCGCAGATCGCCGAGCTGCTGGCCATCGACCTGGAGCTCAACGCGCAGGGCATGGCGGTCTGGCTGGACCGCACCTGACGGGGCGCAGCCCCGCGTTCGAACGCGGCGAGCGCAGCACCGGTCGCGCGCCCGGCAAATGAAGAACAGGCCCGGGCGCTGGACCCTGTTCCGGGCTTGAAAAACCCATCCAAGGTCTAGAGTGTCGGGCATCCATCGAGCCGGCTCCGGTGTGCCCGGCAGCACCAGCGCGGCCGCCCGCCGCGGTGTCGATGCCCATCCGAGGAGCCCCACCGTGCGCGTCAACCACCCCGTCACCGCCGTCGAGTACCCCTTCCCTGCGGGCGAGACGCTGGTCTCCACCACCGACCTGAAAGGCCGCATCCTCTACTGCAACCCGGCCTTCGTGCAGGTCAGCGGCTTCGACAAGAGCGAGCTGCTGGGCCAGCCGCACAACCTGATCCGCCACCCCGACATGCCCGAAGAGGCCTACCGCGACATGTGGCAGACCATCGCCAGCGGCCTGCCCTGGTCGGCCCCGGTGAAGAACCGGCGCAAGGACGGCAGCTTCTACTGGGTGATGGCCAACGTGACGCCGCTGATGCAGGGCGGCACGCCGATCGGCTACATGTCGGTGCGCACGCAGCCCGAGCGCAACGAGGTGGCGGCCGCCGAGGCGCTGTACCGCACGATGCGCGAGGAAAAGGCCCAGGGCATGCTGACGCACCGCCTGCAGGGCGGCGCGCTCGTCGTCGACACCCTGCAGGGCCGCATCGCGCGCGCATTGCGCCTGGGCGTGGCCGGCCGCGTGGCCCTGGTGTGCGGTGGCTTGAGCGGCGGCCCGGCGCTGGCCGTGGGCTGGGCGTCTGCAGCGGCACCCGGCGCCACGCTGTGGGGCCTGAGCGCGCTGGCCGCGCTGCTCGGCGCCGGCATCGGGCGCTGGCTGGTGGGCAGCCTGACGCTGGGCCCGGTCGAGCGCATGCTGGGCATCGCCAACCGCATGGCCGCCGGCGACCTGACGCAGCGCATCGAGGCCAGCGGCGACGACGCGCTGGGCCGCATGGCGCGCGCACTGGCGCAGCTGAACGTCAACCTGCGCTCGATCGTGCGCGACGCGCGCAACGAGGTCGACCACATGCGCGACGCCACGCGCGAGATCGCCGCCGGCAACCAGGACCTGTCCTCGCGCACCGAATCGCAGGCCGCCAGCCTGGAGGAGACCGCGTCGTCGATGGAGCAGATCACAAGCACGGTGCGCAACAGCGCCGACTCCGCCACGCAGGCCGCCACGCTGGCCACGCGCGCCAGCGAGGTCACGCAGCGCGGCAGCGACGCGATGAACGAGGTCACGCGCACGATGCAGGTCATCAGCGAGTCCTCGCACCGCATCAACGAGATCATCGGCGTCATCGACGGCATTGCGTTCCAGACCAACATCCTGGCGCTCAACGCCGCGGTGGAGGCGGCGCGCGCCGGCGAGCAGGGCCGCGGCTTCGCGGTCGTGGCCGCCGAAGTGCGGGCGCTGGCGCAGCGCACCACCGGCGCGGCGCGCGAGATCAAGCAGCTGATCAGCGAATCCGCCGAGAAGGTGGACGCCGGCAACCGCCTGACCGAAGACGCGCAGAAGACCATGGAAGGCGCGCTGCAGACCGTGCGCCAGGTGAGCAAGGTGATCGAGGAAATCAGCACCGGCGCGCAGGAGCAGCTCACCGGCATCTCGCAGATCAACGAGGCGGTGTCGCAGATGGACGCCATCACGCAGCAGAACGCCGCGCTGGTGGAGCAGATCGCGGCGTCCGCCGTGCAGCTGCAGGGCCAGGCCGCCACGGTGGCCGAGGCGGTGCAGGTGTTCCACCTCGACAACCACGCCAAGGCCGCGCCCGACGCCGTGGCGCTGCGCCGCGCCTCGCGCGAGCGCACGGAACCCGCCCACGCCTGACCGCCCACGCAGCGGCCGCCCGCGGGCCGGCTGCGTCAGCCCCGGCGGCTACACTCGCGGCCCCGTGCCGAGGACGGCGCGCAGGCAGCAGGCAAGGCGATGACTCAAGGCGTTCATTTCGGGCTCGGCGGCCGCGTGGTGGTGATCACCGGCGGCGCACAAGGCATCGGCGAGGCCTGTGCGCGGCGCGTGGTGCGCGACGACGCTGCCGTGGCCTTGTGGGACCTGGCCGACGCCCCAGGCCAGGCGCTGGCCGACGAGCTGCAGGCCGCCGGCGCGCAGGCGATGTACTGCCACTGCAACGTGGCAAAGAAGGCCGACGTGGACGCGGCGCTGTCCGCCACGCTGGCGCGCTTCGGCCATGTCGACGGGCTCGTCAACAACGCCGGCATCTTCAAGGCCGCGCCTTTCCTCGACATCACCGAGGCCGACTGGGACGCCGTCATCGACGTCAACCTGAAGGGCCACTTCCTGGTCGGCCAGGCGGTGGCGCGCGTGATGGTGCAGCAGGGCCGCGGCGCCATCGTCAACATGAGCTCGGTCAACGGCACACTGACCATTCCCACCATCGCCAGCTACAACGCCAGCAAGGGCGCCATCAACCAGCTCACGCGCGTGATGGCGCTGTCGCTCGCCGACCAGGGTGTGCGTGTCAACGCGGTGGCGCCGGGCACCATCGCCACCGAACTCGCGCGCAGCGCGGTGCTGACGAGCGAAGACGCCAAGGCCCGCATCATGAGCCGCACGCCGATGAAGCGCCTGGGCGAGCCGCACGAGATCGCCGACGTGGCGGCGTTCCTGCTCAGCGACGCGTCGAGCTACGTCACCGGCGAGATCGTCGTCGTGGACGGCGGCCGCATGACGCTGAACTACACCGTGCCGGTTTGAGCGCTGCGGTGAACGTGGAGCGGCGGTCTTGATCGCCGAGTCCTTCATCGTCTCCACCGGCGTCGTGGCGCTGGGCGAGATGGGCGACAAGACGCAGCTGCTGGCGCTGCTGCTGGCCGCGCGCTACCGGCGGCCGCTGCCCATCGTGGCCGGCATCCTGGTCGCCACACTGGCCAACCACGCGATGGCGGCCGCGCTCGGCACCTGGCTCACGCGCTGGGTCGACCCGACCTGGATGCGCTGGCTGCTGGGCGCGTCGTTCATCGCCGTGGCGGTGTGGATGCTGGTGCCCGACAAGGCCGAAGAGGTGGAGGGCCAGGAGCGCGGGCGCCTGGGTGTCTTCGGCATCACGCTGGTGGCCTTCTTCCTGGCCGAGATGGGCGACAAGACGCAGATCGCCACAGTGATGCTGGGCGCGCGCTACAACGAGCTGCTGTGGGTCACCGCCGGCACGACGCTGGGCATGATGCTGGCCAACGTGCCGGCGGTCTACCTGGGCGACCGCGTCACCCGCTGGGTGCCCATCGTGTGGGTGCACCGCATCGCGGCGCTGGTGTTTGCGGCGCTGGGCGTGGCGGTGCTGGCCGGGCTGGGCGGCTGACCCGTTCGCCCCCGGCGGGGCCCGCCGCTCAGGCGGTGACCGGCGCCGGCCGGGCCTCGCGGATCGGCAGGTGGATCAGTGCCGCGGCCACGGCCAGCAGGATGTCGGCGTACCAGATCCAGTCGTAGGAGCCGCTGGCCTCGAAGGCCTTGCCGCCCAGCCAGGCACCCAGGAAGCCGCCGATCTGGTGCGTGACCATCACCAGCCCGAAGAGGGTGGCCATGTTCGCGGGGCCGAAGAAGCGCGCCACCAGGCCCGCGGTGGGCGGCACGGTGGACAGGAACGTGAGCCCCATCACCGCGGCAAAGGCCAGCATCACGCCGGTGGTCTTGGGCGCCAGCACGAACACCAGCACCGCCACGGCCCGCGTCAGGTAGATCGCCGACAGCAGCTTCTTCATCGGCAGCCGGCCCCCACGCCAGCCCATCAGCAGCCCGATGCCGACGCTGCCGACGATGTTGAACAGCCCCAGCAGCGCCAGCGACCACGCACCCACCTGCGGCGGCAGCCCGCATGCGGCCACCACCCCCGGCAGGTGCGTGGCCAGGAACGCGACGTGGAAGCCGCAGACGAAGAAGCCCGCGGCCAGCAACCGGAAGCTGCGGTCGGCCAGCGCGGTGCGCACCGCCTCGCGCGTGCCCACGCGCGGCGGCGCCGAGGCGCTGGGGGCCACGGCGGGCGGGGCGCGCAGCGCCCAGGCCGCGGGCAGCGCCAGCAACGTCAGCAGGCCCAGCGTCTGCACTGCCACCACCCAGCCCGAGGCGGTGGTGATGGCGCCGGCGATCGGCGCAAAGATGAACTGGCCGAAGGAGCCGCCGGCATTCACCACCCCGGTGGCCATGGCGCGCTTGGCGGGTGCCACCAGCCGCGTGGTGGCGGCCATCAGCACCGACGGGCCGGCCATGCCCGCGCCGCCGGCGGCCAGCACGCCGATGGCCAGGATCAGCCCGGCCGTGCTGCTCATCCACGGGATCAGCAGCGTGCCGATGGCCACCAGCAGCACGCCCACCACCAGCACGCGGCCGGGGCCCTGCCGGTCGGCCACGATGCCGGCCAGCGGCTGCGTCAGCCCCCAGAACAGCTGGCCGCAGGCAAACGCCAGGCTCACGCTGGCCAGACCCAGGCCGGTGTGCGTGTTGAGGCTGCCGACGAAGAGACCCATCGACTGCCGCGCCCCCATCGTCAGCGCAAAGATGCCGGCCGCGGCCAGCAGCACCAGCAGCAGGGGCCGCATCGGCGCCGGCGTCGCGCCAGCATGTGCGGGGGCCGGGGCGTCACTCATCGGGGCCTCCATCGTCGGCCATCAGGGCCGAACATTCATCGATCAGTTGGTGCAGCGCGGCCACGCGGTCGATGCCGAGCCGCTCGTTCAGCGCCAGCTGCGCGCGCTTCCAGGCCCGCTGCGCTTCTTCGCGCAGCGCCAGGCCGGCCAGCGTGGCCTGCACGAGGCGGCTGCGCGCGTCGTCGCCCACCTGCACTTCCACCAGGCCGCGGTCGATCAGCGGCTGCAGGTTGCGCGTGAGCGTGGACGCGTCGAGCTGCATCGCGTCGGCCAGTGCGCGCAGGCGCAGCGGGCCCAGCTTGACCACGTGCGACAGCAGCGCGTACTGCGTGTTGCGCAGCCCGGTGGACGCCACGTGCGCGTCGTAGTGGCGCGAGACGCGGCGGCCCAGCTGGCGCAGCTTGAGGTGGGTGCAGCCGCGCGGCGCGGCCGGTGCCGCGTCGGCCGCGGCGCAGGCGGCCTGCCCGCGCACTGGAAGCTGTTTCATCGACGCTCCCGATATAGTTGCATATGCAAGTTTATCGGAGAACCCACGCCCATGTCATCCATTCTCGACTCGTAGCTGGCCGCTGAAGCCACGCAGCGCCAACGCCTGGCTGCAGGCCCCGGGCCCGGCTTCGTGGCGCCGGCGTCGGTGGTCGGCCTCAGCGGGCTGCAGCTGATGCAGGCCATGCTGAGGGGTGAGCTGCCCTTTGCCAGCATCGGCATGACGATGGACTTCCTGCTGATGGAAGTCGAACACGGCCGCGCCGTCTTCCAGGGCGCGCCGGGCCCGAAATTCTTCAACCCCATGGGTGGCGTGCACGGCGGCTGGTACGCCACGCTGCTGGATTCGGCCCTGGGGTGCTGCGTGCACGCCGCGCTGCCGGCCGGCAAGGCGTACACCACGCTGGAGCTGAAGGTGAACGTGGTGCGCGCCATCGGGCCGCAGGTGCAGCGCGTGCGCGCCGAGGGCGGCGTGATCCACGTCGGCGGCCAGACCGCCACCGCCGACGCGCGCCTGGTGGGCCACGACGGCAAGCTCTATGCCCACGGCAGCACCACCTGCCTGGTCTTCGAACCGCGGCCGCCGGCCCGGCCGGCTGCAGGCGCCTGAAGCCCGCGCCACAATGCGGCGCATGAAATACCTGCACACCATGGTCCGCGTGACCGACATCGAGGCCTCGCTGCGCTTCTACCGCGACGCCCTCGGCCTGGAGCTGCTCTCGCGGCGCGACAACGAACAGGGCCGCTTCACGCTGGTCTTCCTCTGTGCCCCGGGCGACAACGCGGCGCAGGTGGAGCTCACCTACAACTGGCCCGCGCCCGACGGCAGCGCCGAGACCTACACCGGCGGCCGCAACTTCGGCCACATCGCCTACGCGGTGGACGACATCTACGCCACCTGCCAGCGCCTGGCCGAGCACGGCGTGACGATCCTGCGCCCGCCGCGCGACGGCCGCATGGCCTTCGTGCGTTCGCCCGACCACATCTCGATCGAGCTGCTGCAGGCCGGCCCCGCGCTGGCGCCGGCCGAGCCCTGGGCCAGCATGCCCAACACCGGCAGCTGGTAAGCCGCCGACCGGGTCGTCGGCCATGTACCTGCCCAGGCACTTCGAGCAGCACGATCCGGCGCTGCTGCACGCACTGATGCGCGAGCACCCGCTGGCCACGCTGATCACGCCCGGCGCCGACGGCGAGCTCGGCATCAGCGCCGACCACGTGCCGCTGGAGTTCGACCCCACGCAGGGCGAACACGGCACGCTGATCGGCCACGTGGCACGCGCCAACCCGCTGTGGCAGCGGGCGCACGGGCGGCCGGTGCTGGCGGTGTTCAGCGGCCCGCAGGTCTACATCACGCCCAGCTGGTACGCCACCAAGGCACTCACGCACAAGGTGGTGCCGACCTGGAACTACAGCGTCGTGCACGCGCACGGCGTGCTGGAGGCGGTGGAAGACGGGCCCTGGCTGCACGCGCTGGTGAGCCGCCTCACGCAGCACCACGAGGCGCCGCGCACCGAGCCCTGGGCCGTGAGCGACGCACCGGCCGACTTCGTGCAGCAGCTGCTGGGCGCCATCGTCGGCCTCCGCATCCCGCTCGACAAACTGGTGGGCAAGTGGAAGATCAGCCAGAACCGCAGTGCGGCCGACCGCGAGGGCGTGGCGCGCGGGCTGGCCGAGGCAGGCCTTGAGGCCGCGACGATCCCGCGGCTGGTGCTGGGCGATCCGCCGGCCTGAGCCCGGCGCCGTCGGTCAGGCGCGCAAGGCGGCCGCCGCGCGGGCCAGCTGCGTGATGCGGCCCCACTCGCCGGCTGCCACCGCGTCCGCCGGCGTCAGCCAGGAACCACCGCACACGGCGACGTTGGGCAGCGCCAGGAACTGCGGCGCAGTCTCCGCCGTGATGCCGCCCGTGGGGCAGAACACCACGTCGGGGAACGGCCCGCCCAGCGCCTTCAGCATCGGCAGGCCGCCGGCCGCGGTGGCCGGGAAGAACTTCAGGAAGCCCAGGCCATCGGCCTGCGCCGCCATCACCTCGCTGGCCGTCGCCACGCCGGGCAGCAGCGGCAGGCCGGCGGCGCGGCAGGCCGCACCCACCTCGGCGGTGTAGCCGGGGCTGACGCCGAAGACGCTGCCGGCGTCCTTCGCCGCCCGCGCATCGGCGGCGCTGCGGATCGTGCCGGCGCCCACCAGCGCCTCGGGCACGGCGCGTGCGATCGCCTCGATGGCGGCCAGCGCCACCGGCGTGCGCATCGTCACCTCGAGCACGCGCACGCCGCCGGCCACCAGGGCCTGCGCCAGCGGCACGGCGTCCTGCAGCCGCTGGATGACGATGACCGGGATCACCGGGCCATGGCTGGCGAGTTCGAGCGTGTTCTTCATGGGGTGCAGTGGGGAATGGGGAAGGTTCACAGCCACGTGACGGCGCCCTCTTCGGCGCTCAGCACGTTGCGCCGCAGGCCGGCAAAGAGCTCGCGGCCCAGGTCGTGCGCGTGGGTCAGGGTGTGTGCTGCGCTGGGCGCCACGGTCTCGCGCGCGGCCCAGGTGGCCTCGTCCACCAGCGCCTGCAGCGTGCCAGCGTGGGCGTCGAGGCGGATCATGTCGCCGTCGCGCACCTGGGCCAGCGGCCCGCCGGCCAGCGCCTCGGGGCTGACGTGGATGGCCGCGGGCACGGTGCCGCTGGCGCCGCTCATGCGGCCGTCGGTCACCAGCGCCACCTTGAAGCCCCGGCCCTGCAGCACCGCCAGCGGCGGCGTGAGCTTGTGCAGCTCGGGCATGCCGTTGGCGCGCGGGCCCTGGAAGCGCACGACCGCGACGAAGTCCTGCTCCAGCTCGCCGGCCTTGAAGGCCGCGAGCAGCGCTTCCTGGCTGTCGAAAACCCGCGCCGGCGCCTCGATCACGTGCCGGTCTTCGGCCACGGCCGAGGTCTTGATGACGCTGCGCCCCAGATTGCCCTGCAGCAGCTTCAGGCCGCCGCTGGCCGAGAAGGGCTCGGCCATGGGCCGCACGATGCTCGTGTCGGGGCTTTGTGCGGGCAGCGCGGTCCAGCGCAATGCGTGCCCGTCGAGCGTGGGCACCTCGCCATAAGCGGCGTAGCCGCGCTCGCTGACGGTGGCCACGTCGGGGTGCAGGCTGCCGCCGTGCAGCAGCTCGCGCAACACCCACCCCGGGCCGCCGGCGGCCTGGAACTGGTTCACGTCGGCGCTGCCGTTGGGGTACACACGCGACAGCAGCGGCGTGGCGGCCGAGAGCTCGGCGAAATCGGTCCAGTCGATCAGGATGCCGGCCGCACGCGCCACCGCCACCCAGTGGATCAGGTGGTTGGTGCTGCCGCCGGTGGCCAGCAGCGCAACCATCGCGTTGACGATCACGCGCTCGTCCACCAGCCGGCCGATGGGCGTGAAGCGTTGCCCGTGGGTGATGGCCAGCGCGGTGCGCACGGCCTCGCGCGTGAGCGCCTCGCGCAGCCCGTCGTGCGGGTGCACAAAAGCCGCACCCGGCACGTGCAGGCCCATCGCCTCCAGTAGCATCTGGTTGCTGTTGGCGGTGCCGTAGAAGGTGCAGGTGCCGGGCCCGTGATAGGCCGCGCTTTCTGCGGCCAGCAACTCGTCACGGGTCACCAGGCCTTGCGCGGCCTGCTCGCGCACCCGGCTCTTTTCCTTGTTGCTCAGACCCGTGCTCATGGGCCCGGCGGGCACGAAGACGCAGGGCAGATGGCCGAAGTGCAGCGCGCCGATCAGCAGCCCCGGCACGATCTTGTCGCACACGCCCAGCAGCAGCACGGCGTCGAAGACATCGTGGCTCAGCGCCACCGCGGTGGACATGGCGATGGTGTCGCGGCTGAACAGGCTCAGCTCCATGCCCGGCAGGCCCTGCGTGACGCCGTCGCACATGGCCGGCACGCCGCCCGCCACCTGCACCGTGGCGCCGTGGCGGCGCGCTTCCTCGCGGATCAGTGCCGGGTAGCTTTCATACGGCTGGTGCGCCGAAAGCATGTCGTTGTAGGCGGTCACCACGCCCAGGTTCGGCGCCTTCTGCGCCACGACGCGGAACTTGTCGTTGGGCGGCAGCGCGGCAAAGGCATGCGCGACGTTGGCGCAGCCCATGCGCTCACTGCCTGGCGGACGCCCCACGAGGCGGTCGATGCGTGCCAGATAGGCCTGCCGCGTGGCGGCGCTGCGCTCGGCGATGCGACGCGTCACGCGGGTCAGGGTGGGGTGCAGCGGTGCCGGCCGGGAGGGTGTAACCATGGCGTCGATTATTAGGTAACTCAGTTACAGCGTCAATTCAGCCTGCGCCGTGCGATGCTGTAGGCCGTGACCGACCCGAACGACCTGCGCGAACCCGCTGCACCTGCGGCCTCCGAAGGCATGCTGCCGCCACACGACCGGCTCGTGCCGTCGCCCGCGCCGCACGCCGCGATCGCGCCCGACCTGATCCTTCGCGACCCCGCCGCCGCACTGCAGGCGCTGCGCCAGGCCTGGCAGGGCCACCGCGAACGCTGGGTCTTCGGCTACGCCTCGCTGATCTGGCGCCCGGAGTTCGACGCCGCCGAGCACCGCAGCGCGCTGCTGCACGGCTGGCACCGCGCGCTGCGCATGCGCTCGCGCATCAACCGCGGCACGCCGCAGCAGCCGGGCCTGGTGTTTGCGCTGCTGCCCGGCGGCGCCTGCCGCGGCGTGGTGTACCGGCTGCGCGCGGCGCAGGCCGAGGCCGAGCTCGACCGCCTCTGGGCGCGCGAGATGCCCACCGGCGTCTACGACGCCCGCCTGCTGCCCTGCCGCACGCCGCAAGGCCCCGTGCTGGCGCTGGCCTTCACGCTCAGCCGGCGCAGCGAGGCCTGCCTGCCGCGCCTGCCCGACGACGAGATCGCGCACATCCTGCGCCACGCCCACGGCCGCTACGGCAGCACGCTGCAGTACCTGGCGGAAACCGCCGTGGCGCTGCGCGCGCGCGGCGTGCGCGACCGCGAGATCGAGCGCCTGATGGCGCTGGCACGGCGCCACGAGCTGATCTGAACGCACGCGCATGGCGCGGCCCACGCCGCGCTGCGGCCGACGCCGCCTAGCCGCCCGCCGCCTGGGCCCCGGTGCGCGCCTGCAGCGCCAGCAGGTCGGTGGGCGTGTCGACGTCGAGCAGCACGCCGGGGTCGGCCACCTCCTCGCCGTGGGCCGGGTAGCGGGCGATCAGCCGGCGCAGGCCGTCGTCGCCGTCCAGCACGACGAGCTCCGAGTACAGCTCGGCCGCAAACGCCACCGGGTAACCCCGTCGCCCTTTGTGCTGCGCGTGCACCACCGGGTGGTGTTCCAGCGCCGTGGCCACGGCCAGCAGCGAATCCGGCTCGACCAGCGGCATGTCGCCCGGCAGCACCAGCCAGCCCGGTGCGCCCGAGCGCTCGGCCACGCCCGCGGCCAGGCTGTAGCCCATGCCGCGCGCGGCCTCGGTGGCGCTGAGCACGACGATGTCGCGCGTGGCCAGCAGCCGCGCCACCGCAGGCGCCAGCGCGGCCGTGGTCACCACCACCACCGGCAGCTGCGACTGGATCGCGCGCCGCACCGTCGCACCCAGCACGGTGGAGCCGTCGAAGGACTGCGCCAGCTTGTGGCCCGGGCCGCCGAACCGGCTGCCTTGCCCGGCGGCGAGCACGACGATGGTGGGACGGAAACGCATGACGATGGGAGGCAGCTGGGTGGTGCCGGCAGGCACCGGGTTCACACCAAGAATGGCGACGCACCCGGCAGGCAACCAGTGGGGCGTTCACTTACGGCGTTCCCCGTAAGGGATGGTCCCTGCGTGGCAGGGCCTGCAAATGGCCCGGGTTTCATCCGGTTTCAGGATGCGCCCCCGCCCGCAACGTGACCAGGCCGGCTTTCTATACTGCCCGCATGGACATCGCCGACCTGCGCAAGAGCTACGAAAAGGACGAGCTGGACGAATCCGCCTCGGCCGCCGATCCGCTGGACCAGTTTCAGCGCTGGTTCGACCAGGCGCTGACGGCCCGCCTGCCCGAGCCCAACGCAATGACGCTGGCCACCGTGGGCGCCGACGGGCGGCCGTCGACGCGCATCGTGCTCATCAAGGGCTTCGATGCGCGCGGCCTCGTCTGGTACACCAACTACGAGAGCCGCAAGGGGCAGGAGCTGGCGCTGCACCCGGTGGCCGCGCTGCAGTTCCACTGGGTGGAGCTGGAACGTGTGGTGCGCATCGAGGGCCGCGTCGAGAAGACCGGCGCCGAGGAGTCCGACGCCTACTACGCCAGCCGCCCGCTCGACTCGCGCCTGGGGGCCTGGGCCTCGCCGCAGAGCCAGGTGATCGCCTCGCGCGCGGTGCTGGTGACCGGCGCGGCCAAGGCCGCGGCGCGGCATGCGCTGCACCCGCCGCGGCCACCGCACTGGGGCGGCTACCGGCTGGTGCCCGACCGCTGGGAGTTCTGGCAGGGCCGCAAGAGCCGCCTGCACGACCGGCTGCGTTACCGCCTGGACAACGGCCTGGACGGCAGCGCCTGGGTGCGCGAGCGGCTGGCGCCCTGAGCCGCCGCCGCGCACCTCAGGCGCCCGCCGCTACCAGCGGGCGTTCAGCCCCACGGTGAGCGCGCGCCCCGGCAGCGGCGACAGCCCACGCACGGTGGCCACCGCCACCGCGTTGTAGGCCAGCTCGTCGGTGGCGTTGCCCAGCTTGGCAAACCAGCCGATCGTCGCCGGCGCGGCGCTCGGCGCGAAGCTGCCGCGCAGCCACAGGTCGAGCATCGTGAAGGCGGCGGTCGGCGTGTCGGTGGCGCTGACGCGGGCCTGCCGCGCCGCGTGGCGCACGTCGGCGCCGGCCTGCCAGGCCGCGGTACCCACCTCCAGGCCCACGCGCACCCGTCGCGGCGCGATGCGCGGCAGCGGCTCGCCGGCGCTGAGGTTGTCGCCGCGCAGCAGGTCCAGGTTGCCGTTCAGCGCCACCGTGAAGCCGCCACGCGCCAGCAGCTGCGTGCGGCCCTCCAGCTCCAGCCCGCGCAGCTGCGCGCGCACACCACGGAAGCGGTACTCGGGCACCACGGTGTCGGGCTCGCCGGCCTCGCCGGGGATCGTCACGTCGGCCCCGGTGGCGTCCAGAGCGATGAAGTGGCTGAAGCGCGTGTCGAACAGCGCCGCCTTCACGTGGTGCGGCCCGGCCTTCCAGGCCAGGCCCAGCTCGGCATGCCGGCTGCGCTCCAGCGCCAGCTGCGGGTCGCCCTGCTCGTAGGCCGCGGTGGCCAGGTGCACGCCGTTGGCGTAGAGCTCGTAGTAGGCCGGCGCGCGCTCGGTGCGGCCGACCGAGGCCTGCAGTTCCCAGCCCGCCGGCAGCGTGGCGCTGGCGCCCAGCGACAGGCTCACCGGCCTGAAGCGGCGGCTGGCCGCGTCGCCGAAGCGGACCTCGGCGGCGCCTGCCGCGTCGCCGTCGGACGAGACCTTGACGTCCTCGACCCGCGCGCCGCCCTGCACCGCCCAGCGGCCCAGCGACAGCTCCTCCAGCACGAACAGCGCCTGCGAACGGGTGTGCGTGCCCGGCACGAAGGCCTCTTCGCCCTGCGCTGAAAAACGCAGCGTCTCGGTCTGCAGGCCCCACACGCCGTCGACACCGCGCCAGGGCGCGTGGCGCATCTCGAGGCGCAGGTCCTGGCCGCGGCTGGCGAAGGTGGTGCCGACTTCACCGCTGCCTTCCACCTCCTCGTGCCGGTAGCGCGTGTGGCTGGCCTGCGCGCTGACGCTGCCGATCGGGCCGCCCAGCGCACGTGCTTCGCCGGCCAGCGCGAGGCGCTCGCGCTGCAGGCGGATCGTGACGTCGGGCTCCACGGTCACGCCGTAGCGGTTGCGCAGCGTCTCGATCGAGGCCCCCGCAAAACCGTCGCGGCCGACCCAGCCGGCGCCGAGCGCGCCACCGTGGCTCTGCGAGGCGGCGTTGCGCACGCGGTCGGTGGGCGCCAGCGGCTGGCCGCCTTCCAGCGGCGTGAAGCTGGGCACCCGCGGGTCGCTGCTGCGGCGGCCCGCCACATCGGCATGCCAGGCCAGCGCGCCGGCGCCGCCGTCCAGCACAACCGCCGCGGCGCGCTCCTGGCCGGCACCGCCCAGGCGGGTCTCTGCACGCCCCGACAGGCCGCCCGCGGGTGCCTTCGGGATGCGGTTGTCGAGCACGTTGACCACGCCGCCGGTGGCATTGCCGCCGTACAGCAGTGCCGCCGGGCCGCGCAACACCTCCACGCGCTCGGCCACCAGCGGGTCGGTGGCCACGGCGTGGTCGAAGCTCAGGCTGGACGCGTCGACCGATGCCCCGCCGTTGTCGAGCAGGCGCACGCGGTCGCCGTCCAGGCCGCGGATGACGGGGCGGCTGCTGTGCGGGCCGAAGCCGCTGGCGGCCACGCCGGGCAGGCCGTCGAGCGTGTCGCCCAGCGTGCCGGCACGGCGCAGCGTGAGCGCCGCGCCCGACAGGCTGCTGGCCGGCCGCGCACCCGGCTCACGGGCCAGCGGGTTGCCGGTGATGAGCACGGTGTCCTGCGCGGCCACGCCGGCGCAGCACAGCGCGGCGGCCCAGGCACAGACCCGGGGCGCGAATGAATTCTTGAAGGCAGACATGAAAAAACCTCGGAGGGAACGGCGCCGCACCACCCGCGCGGTGCACAGGCGTGCACCGGCGCGCGGCGGGGCGGGGCCGTGAAGAACAGGGGGGTGCAGGCGCGGCGCTGCCGATGCGGCAGGCCGGTCTGTCAGGAGCGACTGAACGAAGACCGGGTCAGCCGCGCGGCGGCGCCCGCGCCAGGTAGGCCGCGGCGTCCGTGTTCGACAGCGCCACCCGGCGCGCCCAGGCCACCGGCGCGGCGGCCGGCAGCGGCAGCACCAGCGGTGCCGACCCGGGGCCCGGCCCGTCGCCATGCGACAGCTGGTCGATCAGCCGGCATGTGGTGTCGCCGGCCTCGTGCTCGCCACCCAGGGCATGGGCCCAGGTGCCGTCGGCGTCGGCATGCCCGTGTGGGTGGCCGTCTGCATGCCCCTCTGCATGCCCGTCTGCATGCCCGTGTGCATGCCCGTGTGCATGCGCGGCCGCCGTCGCAGGCCCCGAGCCCCCTGCGTGGGCCACCGCATGTGCGTGGCCCAGCCACTGCGACAGCAGCAGCGCCAGGCACAGCAAGCCGGCGCGGATCAGGCTCAACGGTGAACGAGAGGTCAGCACGCACCGAGGTTAACAAGCTCGTCAAGCCCCGGTACCGGCCCGCCACACCGGTCAACCGCAGCGCTCGAAGGGGCGGGACAAGTGCCCACCGAGCCGCTAGAGTCGCGGCCCACATGAACATCCTGCTCTTCCTGGCCGGCCTGGTCACGCTCGTCGTCGGCGCCAGCCTGCTGGTGCGCGGTGCGTCCAAGCTGGCGCTGTCCTTCGGCGTCTCGCCGCTCGTGGTGGGCCTGACGATCGTGGCTTTCGGCACCAGTGCGCCCGAGGTGGCGGTGTCGGTGGGCGCGGTGCTCGACGGCAAGACCGATATCGCCATCGGCAACGTGGTCGGCAGCAACATCTTCAACGTGCTGTTCATCCTGGGCATCAGCGCGCTGATCGTGCCGCTGGTGGTCAACATCCAGCTCATCCGGCAGGAGGTGCCGATCATGATCGGCGCCAGCCTGCTGCTGCTGGCGCTGGGGCTGGACGGCACGCTGAGCTTCTGGGACGGCGCCTTCCTCTTTGCGCTGCTGGTGGCCTACACCACGTTCCTGATCGTGCAGTCGCGGCGCGAGTCCAAGGCCGCGCAGCAGGATCTGGCCTACGAGGCACCCGCCGCGGCCGAGCCCGGCGCCTGGGACAGCAAGCTGCCGGCGCAGCTGGGGCTGATCGTGGCTGGCCTGGTGGCGCTGGTGTTCGGCTCCGAGTGGCTGGTCACGTCGGCGGTGGTGTTCGCCAAGGCCCTGGGTGTGTCCGACCTGATCATCGGCCTGACCATCGTGGCCGCCGGCACCTCGATGCCCGAGGTCGCCACCTCTATCACCGCTGCCATCAAGGGTGAACGCGACATCGCGGTCGGCAACGTGGTGGGCAGCAACACCTTCAACATCCTGGGCTGCCTGGGCATCTCGGGCATCGTCTCGGGCGACCTGGGGCTGGCGATGGCGCCGTCGCTGATGGCCTTCGACATCTGGGTCATGCTGGCGGTGGCACTGGCCTGCCTGCCGATCTTCATGACCGGGCGCGAGATCGCGCGCTGGGAGGGCGGCGTCTTCGTGCTGTACTACGCCGCCTACGTCGCCTACCTGATCCTGGCCGCGCAGCAGCACGCCGCGCTGGGCACCTTCTCGACGGCGATGATGAGCTTCGTGGTGCCGATCACCGTCATCACGCTCGTGGTCGTGCTCATTCGCCGGCCAGCGCACGCCGCATGATCCTGCTGCTGGCGCTGGTGCCCTGGCTGGGGGCAGTCCTGGTGGCCTGCCTGCCGGGCACGGCACGGCGCGGTGCGGCGCTGCTGGCCGGTGCGGCCACGCTGGCCGCGCTGGGCCTCGTGCTGGCGCTGGCGCCGGCGGTGTTTGCCGGCGAGGTGCTGCGCTTCAGCGTGCCCTGGCTGCCGCCGCTGGGGCTGAACTTCGGCTTCCGCATCGACGGGCTGGCCTGGCTCTTCGCGCTGCTGGTCACCGGCATCGGCGCGCTGGTGGTGCTGTATGCCGCCTGGTACCTGGACCCGGCCGACCCCGCGCCCCGCTTCTTCACCTTCCTGATGCTCTTCATGGGCGCCATGCTCGGCCTGGTGCTGGCCGACAACTTGGTGCTGATGGTGGTGTTCTGGGAGCTCACCAGCCTGAGCAGCTTCCTGCTCATCGGCTACTGGAGCAAGCGCGAGGACGCCCGCGAAGGCGCGCGCATGGCACTCACCATCACCGGTGCCGGCGGCCTGTGCCTGCTGGCCGGCGTGCTGCTGATCGGCCACATCGTCGGCAGCTTCCAGCTCGACGCGGTGCTGGCCGCGGGCGACGTGATCCGCGCCCACGCGCTGTACGAGACCGCGCTGGTGCTCGTGCTGCTGGGCGCCTTCACGAAGAGCGCGCAGTTCCCGTTCCACTTCTGGCTGCCGCACGCGATGGCCGCGCCCACGCCCGTGTCGGCCTACCTGCACTCGGCCACGATGGTGAAGTGCGGCGTGTTCCTGCTGGCGCGCCTGTACCCGGCGCTGGCCGACACCGAGCCCTGGTTCTGGATCGTCAGCAGCGTCGGCCTGGCCACGCTGCTGCTGGGCGCCTACGTCGCGATCTTCCAGCACGACCTGAAGGGCCTGCTGGCCTACAGCACCATCAGCCACCTGGGGTTGATCACGCTGCTGTTCGGCCTCAGCGAGCCGCTGGCGGTGGTGGCGGGTGTGTTCCACATCATCAACCACGCCACCTTCAAGGCCGGGCTCTTCATGAGCGCCGGCATCATCGACCACGAGACCGGCACGCGCGACATGCGGCGCCTGGCCGGGCTGATGAAGGTCATGCCCTTCACCGCCACGCTGGGCATGACGGCGGCGGCCTCGATGGCCGGCGTGCCGCTGCTCAACGGCTTTCTCAGCAAGGAGATGTTCTTCACCGAGGCCGTGGCCAAGGACGGCCACGGCGCGATGGAATGGCTGCTGCCGCTGGGCGCCACGGTGGCCGGCATCTTCAGCGTCGCCTACAGCCTGCGCTTCATCCACGACACCTTCTTCCACGGCGAGCCGAAGGACCTGCCCAAGCAGCCACACGAAGCGCCCTTCTTCATGCGCCTGCCGGTGCTGCTGCTGGTGCTGCTGTGCGTGGCCGTGGGCCTGGCGCCGGCGCTGGTGGCCGGGCCGACGCTGGCCGTGGCGGCGCAGGCCGCGCTGTTCGGTGCACCGGGCGCGCCGCTGCCCGTCTACAAGCTGTCCCTCTGGCACGGCTTCAACCTGCCGCTGGTGATGAGCATCGTCGCCGTGGTCGGCGGCGTGCTGCTGTACGTCTTTCTGAACCGCTTCATCGGCCTGCACCGGCTGGTGCGGCTGCCGGGCTGGTTCAGCCAGGGCGGGCGCGAGCTCTTCCTGGCGCTCACCGCCGCCTTCGTGGCGGCGGCGCAGGGCCTGACACGCGCACTGCAGAACGGCAGCCTGCAGAGCTACCTGGCGCTGCTGGTCGCCATGGGGCTGGCGGCGGGACTGTGGCCTTTCCTGAAGGACGGCCCGGCCGGCGTGTGGGTGCCGCTGCACCTGGACGGCCTGAGCGCGGGCGTGGCGCTGGTGGGCGGCATCGGCATCGCCGCCGCGATCGGCAGCGTGCTGGCCTACCGCCGGCGGCTGCTGGCGCTGGTGCTGCTGAGCGCCGCGGGGCTGGTGGTGTGCCTGACCTTCGTTTGGTTCTCGGCACCCGACCTGGCGCTGACGCAGCTGCTGGTGGAAGTGGCCAGCGTGATGCTGATGATGCTGGCGCTGCGCTGGCTGCCCGCCGAGAGCCCGCCGCTCACCAGCCGCCGCTCGCGCCGCCGTGCCTGGCGGGACGGCCTGCTGGCCGCGGGCGTGGGCCTGGGCATCGCCGCGATCGTCTGGGTCATGCTCAACCAGCCGGTGGTGTCGATGGCCGACTACTACCTGCAGACCACGCTGCCCCTGGGCGGCGGCGCCAACGCGGTGAACGTGATCATCGTCGACTACCGCGGCTTCGACACGCTGGGCGAGATCACCGTGCTCCTGATCTCGGCGCTGATCATCCACGCGCTGCTGGCACCGGTGGCCGCCGTGCCGCCGACGCTGCGCGTCGGCGCCGGCAGCGAAGCCAACGGCCACCCGCTGATGCTGCAGCTGGCCTCGCGCCTGGTGCTGCCCTTTGCGGTGCTGATCTCGCTGCACTTCTTCCTGCGCGGGCACAACCAGCCGGGCGGCGGCTTCATCGCCGGGCTGGTGCTGGCCATCGGGTTGCTGCTGCAGCACGTGGCGCACGGCCAGGCCTTCGTGGCCGCGCGCAGCACGCTGGACTACCGCGCCTGGATGGCCTGGGGCCTGCTGATCGCCGCGGCCACCGGCGCGGCGAGCTGGGCCTTCGGCGCACCGTTCCTGACGAGCACCTACGACTACCCCTGGCTGCCCGGCGTGGGCGGCGTGCCGATGGCCAGCGCCGCGGCCTTCGACCTGGGCGTGTACCTGGTGGTGGTGGGCGCCACGATGGTGATGCTGCTGAGCATCGGGCGTCTGTCGGCCCCGGCCGCCGGCTCGGGCGGGAGCCGCTGATGCTGCTGCTCCTGGCCCTGGGCATCGGCACGCTGGCCGCCGGCGGCACCTGGCTGCTGCTGCGCGACCGCACCTTCGACACCGTGCTCGGCCTCACGCTGCTGACCTACGCGGTGAACCTGTTCATCTTTGCGATGGGGCGCGTGAAGGTCGGCGCGGTGCCGCTGGTGCAGTCGGGCACCGCGTCCACGCTGGCCAACACCGCCGACCCGCTGCCGCAGGCGCTGGTGCTGACGGCCATCGTGATCAGCTTCGCGATGACCGCGGTGCTGCTGGTGATCGCGATGCGCGCGCACGCCGAGACGGGCTCCGACCACGTCGACGGCGAGGAGCCCAAGGCATGAGCGCCAGCCAGCTGCTGTTCGGCGGCCACTCCGTCATCGCGCCCATCGTGCTGCCGCTGGTGGCCGGCTCGGTGCTGGTGCTGCTGGAGAAGGCACGCTCGCGCTGGGTCGCGCCGGTGTCGCTGCTGGCCACCGCGCTGCTGGCCGTGCTGGCCGCGGCGCTGGTGATGCAGGCCGCGGGCGGCGAGGTGCAGGCCTACCTGCTGGGCAACTGGCAGGCGCCCTTCGGCATTGCGCTGGCGCTGGACCGGCTGAGCGCGCTGATGCTGCTGCTGACGGCCCTGGTGGCCTGCGGCGCGCTGCTCTTCGCGGTGGGCGGCGACGACCGCCAGGGCCAGCACTTCCACTCGCTGTTCCAGTTTCAGCTGATGGGGCTGTGCGGCGCCTTCCTGACCGCCGACCTCTTCAACCTCTTCGTCTTCTTCGAGGTGTTGCTGGCCGCCAGCTACGGCCTGCTGCTGCACGGCGGCACGCGCGCGCGCACCCAGGCCGCGGTGCATTACGTGGTCTTCAACCTCACCGGCTCGGCGCTGTTCCTGCTGGCCGTGAGCCTGCTGTACGGGCTGACCGGCACGCTCAACATGGCCGACCTGGCGCAGAAGCTGCCGCAGCTGCCAGCCGACCAGTCGCGCCTGGCGCAGGCCGCGGCGCTGCTGCTGCTGGTGGTGTTTGCAGTGAAGGCCGCACTGCTGCCGCTGTACTTCTGGCTGCCCGACACCTACGCCTCGGCCTCGGCGCCGGTGGCGGCGCTGTTCGCCATCATGACCAAGGTCGGCGTCTACGCCATCGCGCGCACCAGCACGCTGATGTTCGGCGCCGACGGCGGGCCGGTGGCCCACGTGGCCATGCCGGTCTTGCCGGTGCTCGCGCTGGCCACGCTGGCGCTGGCCGCCGTGGGCGTGCTGGCGGCCACGCGCCTGCGCGGGCTGGTGGCCTACCTGGTGGTGGCCTCGGCCGGCACGCTGCTGCTGGCGCTGGGCCTGGGCACCGTGGGCACGGTGGCCGCCGGCCTGTTCTACCTGGTCAACAGCACGCTGATGGCGGCGGCCTGGTTCCTGCTGGCCGACCGCATCGTGCAGGCGCGCGGCGGCAGCGAGCGCCTGGCGCCGCAGGCCCTGACGCGCGGCTGGGCGCCGCTGGGCATCGGCTTCTTCTTCGTCGCCGTGGCCGCTGCCGGCGTGCCACCGCTGGCGGGCTTCTTCGGCAAGGCGATGCTGCTGCTGGCCGCGGGCCAGACGCCGATGGCGGTGTGGGTGGTGGCCATCGTGCTCGGCTCCAGCCTGGCGATGATGGTGGCGCTGGCGCGCGCCGGCTCGGTGCTGTTCTGGAAGCCGGGCGCGCAAGGCACGCTGCCGGGCCTGCCGGCGCTGGGCCACACGCCGAGGCACGAGAAGCCGCAGATCGCCGCCATCGCCGCGCTGCTGCTGGCCCTGGCTGCCAGCGCGGTGTTCGCCGGGCCCCTGGGCCGCTACACGCAGGCCACGGCCGAGCAACTGCTGGACCGCCGTGCCTACCTGCAGGCCGTGCTGGGCACGCTGCCCGTGCCGCCGGCCCACGACGTGCGCCAGGAAATGCGCGCGCGCGGAGAAACCAAGTGACGCCGACCCCACCGCCCACCCCGCGCCGGCACGGGCTGCGGCGCCTGCTGCCCGCGCCGCTGCTGAGCGCCCTGCTCTTCGCGGCCTGGCTGATGCTGAACGAGAGCATCTCCACCGGCCACCTGCTGATCGCCGCGGCGCTGGCGCTGGCGGTGCCGGCGTTCACGCTGCGCTTCAGCCCCACGGTGCCCGTGCTGCGCCGCTGGCCGGTGGCGATGCGGCTGACGATCACGGTGCTGCGCGACATCGTGGTCTCCAACGTCGACGTCGCGCGCCGCGTGCTGGGGCCCGAGTCGGCGCTGCAGCCGCGCTTCGTCTGGGTGCCGCTGGACCTGAAGAGCCCGCACGGCATCGTCGCGCTGGCCGGCATCATCACGCTGACGCCGGGCACGCTGTCCAGCGAGCTCACCGACGACCACCGCTTCCTGCTCGTGCACGCGCTGCACTGCACCGACGAGGCCGCGCTGGTGGCCGACATCAAGGCGCGCTACGAGGCGCCGCTGCTGGAGATCCTCGGATGATCCTGCCCGTGCTGCTGCCCTGGATCATGCTGGCCTTCGTGCTGGCGCTGGTGCTGAATGCCTGGCGGCTGCTGCGCGGCCCGTCGCTGCCCGACCGCATCCTGGCGCTCGACACGCTCTACATCAACGCCCTGGCGCTGCTGGTGGTGCTGGGGCTGTGGCTGGCCGACAAGGTGTTCTTCGAAGTGGCGCTGCTGATCGGCCTGCTGGGCTTCATCGGCACCGTGGTGCTGGCCAAGATGCTGCTGCGTGGGGACATCGTCGAATGAACAGCCTGCCCTTGCCCCTGTGGGCCGAGATCGTGGTGGCCGTGCTGCTGGTGGTGGGCGCGGGCTTTGCGCTGGTGGGCTCCTGGGGCCTGGCCAAGCTGAGCGACTTCTACAAGCGCCTGCACGGGCCCAGCAAGGCCACCACGCTGGGCGTGGGCTGCGTGCTGATCGCGTCGGGCCTGGCCTTTGCGCTGCAGGGCCGGGCGAGCCTGAACGAGCTGCTGATCACGCTGTTCCTGTTCATCACCGCGCCGGTGTCGGCGCACCTGCTGGTCAAGGCGGCGTTGAAGCAGGAGCCGGGGCTGCGGCCGCCGCTGCCGCCCGGCGCGGCCGACAAGACGCGCCGCTGAAGCTTGCATGGCAAAGGCCGGCCTGGGTGATCCCCGGGCCGGCCTTTATTCCTGGAGCCGCCGGCTCAGCGGGTCTTCGGGCTCAGCTCGGCACGGCGGTTCTGCGCCCACGCGGCTTCGTCGCCGGCGGTCGCCTTGGGGCGCTCTTCACCGAAGCTGATGGCCTCGAGCCGCTCGCGGTCGGCGCCCAGCAGCACCAGCGAGCGCACCACGGCCTCGGCGCGGCGCTGGCCCAGCGCCAGGTTGTATTCACGGCCGCCGCGCTCGTCGGCATGGCCTTCCACGAGCAGGCGCGCGTTGCGGTCCGCGCCCAGCAGCCGGGCGTGGCCTTCGATGACGGGCTTGAACTCGGGCTCGATGCCGAAGCTGTCGAAATCGAAGTAGATGAAACGGCCGGGCGCCGCACTGGCCTGACGTCCCAGGTCAGTGGAAGCCACACCCGAGGCCGGCGCGGGCTGCGCCCGGGCTGCCGCGGGCGCCGGCACCGCGGCCGCCGCGGCCGTGGCCACCGGCGCTGCGCTGGGCGCAGCGCTGCTCTTCAGATCGACCTTGGAAGCACAACCCACGAGCAGGGTGCTGGCGGCCAGACCGCCCCAGACCCACAAGGTACGCGTCGACATGGAGTTTTTCCTTTGCGCAGTGACGATGAAGCTGTGCACTGTAGGGATCGGCCCCCGGCCCCGGCGCGGCCGGGCCCTTAAGGACCCGCGGTCCGCGGGGCCGAGTCACGTTAGGATCCGCGGTCCGCGGGGCCGAGTCACCTCAAGACCCGCGGTGCGCGGGCCCGGCCCGTCAGGGTGCAGCCTGTCGAACCACCCGCTGCGGAAACGGGATGTCCACGCCGATGTCGTCGAACAGCTTCAACAGCGCCAGGTTGACCTCGGAGCGCGGGCCGAGCAGGCCCTTGTCGGGGTCGGCGACCCAGAAGCCGATGGTCAGCTCCAGGCCGTCGGCGGCAAAGTTGGACAGCAGCACGCTCGGGGCCGGCTCCTCCAGGACGCGCGGCACCTGGGCCACCACCTCCAGGATGCGCGGCATCAGCAGCGGCAGGTCGGTGCCGTAGGCCACCTGCACCACCGTGTTGACGGCCACGCGGGTGTCGGCCAGCGACGAGTTCTCGATGCGCTGCGTGATCATCATCTCGTTGGGCACGATGCTCTCGCGCCCGTTCAGCGCGCGGATCACCGTGTAGCGCGTGCTGATGTCGGTGATGCGGCCCTCGAAGTTGTCGACCTTGACCATGTCGCCGATGCGCACGCTGCGCTCGGCCAGGATGACGAAGCCGCTGATGTAGTTGGACGCCAGCTTCTGCAGACCGAAGCCGATGCCCACGCCCAGCGCGCCGCCCAGCACGCCCAACGCGGTGAGGTCGATGCCGGCGGCCGACAGCGCCACCATCAGGCCGATGAAGAGGAACAGCGCCCGCAGCGCGTTGGCCGCCATCTTGCGGATGCTGAGGTTGCTGGTGGCACCGCGGATCAGCCGTGCCTCCAGCAGCGAGCTCAGCCACAGCGCCAGCAGCAGCGCCAGCAGCGCGGTGATCAGCCCCTCGAGCATGCTGCGCACCGAGACCTGCGCGCCGCCGAGCTTCCAGGTGATGGCGTCGAGCTCCTGCAGCAGCAGCGGCAGCACGCCGGTGATCCACATCACCATCGCCAGCCAGGCGATCCAGGACACGCTGCGCTCGACCACGCGCATCACGTGCGACTGCGGAAAGCTCACCTGCAGCACACGCACCGTGAGGCGGATCACGGCCAGCGACACCAGCACCGGCACCAGCACGTTGAACATCGCGATCGGCAGCCACGCCGCCAGCAGCCAGCGCGCCAGCAGCGCCAGCAGCAGCGCCAGGCCGGGGAACAGCGCGCCGTCGACGATGCGGTCGCCGAACCAGGTGGAGCCGGGCGTGGCCTGCGCGCCGCGCATCAGCCGCACGATGGCCCAGGCCAGCAGCAGGCAGGCGGCAAAGACGCCCAGCTCGATCAGGGACGAGGGCTGGAGCAGGTCGCGGGCGAACTGGCCGATGTCCTCGGCCTTGAGGGTGGGGGTCATGGGCTGGGGGAGGGAGAAAGGACAGTCAGGCCACGTCGGCCAGCACGCGCACGTGCGCGGCCACGCTGCGGGCCAGCGCGCTGAGCGCGTAGCCGCCTTCCAGGCACGACACGATGCGGCCCTGCGCGTGGCGCTGCGCCAGGTCCATCAGCTGCCGCGTGATCCAGGCGTAGTCGTCCTCCACCAGCGCCATCTGGCCGAGGTCGTCCTCGCGGTGGGCGTCGAAGCCGGCGCTGATGAAGATCATCTGCGGCGCAAACTTCTCCAGCGCCGGCAGCCACATCTCGGTGATGGTCTCGCGCACCGCAGCGCCGCGCGTGTAGGGCGCCACCGGCACGTTGATCATGTTCGTGCCCTTGGGCACGCCGCCGCTGTAGGGGTAGAGCGGGTGCTGGAAGAAGCTGCACATCAGCACGCGCTCGTCGCCGGCGATGATGTCCTCGGTGCCGTTGCCGTGGTGCACGTCGAAATCGATGATGGCCACGCGCTGCAGGCCGTGCACGTCGAGCGCGTGGCGCGCGGCAATGGCCACGTTGTTGAAGAAGCAGAAGCCCATGGCTTCATCCCGCGTGGCGTGGTGGCCGGGCGGGCGCACGGCGCAGAAGGCGTTGCTGGCGCGGCCGCTGAGCACGTCGTCGGTGGCGGCCACCGCAGCGCCGGCGGCGCGCAGCGCGGCGGCCAGCGTGCCGGGGCAGGCCACGGTGTCGGGGTCGAGGTGGCGCGGCTCGCCCGCGGCCTGCACCTGCTGCAGCAGGTCCTGGATCTCGCTGACGTAGTGGCTGGTGTGGGCGCGGCCGATCTGCTCGGCCGTGGCCGGCGGGGCCTCACGGAATTCCAGCGCCACGTCCAGGCCGGTGGCCAGCAGGTGGTCGGCGATGGCGTCCAGGCGTTGCGGACACTCGGGGTGGCCTGCACCCATGTCATGGCCACGGCACTCGGGATGGCTGTAGAACACGGTGCTCATCTGAAAGTACGTCCCCTGCAATTCGAGTATGGTCCCGCGCATGGATGCACACCTCGCGCGCCAGCTCTCGCGGCTGGTCGATCAGATTAGCACGATCGTCGTCGGCAAGCGGCCCCAGATCGAGGACGCCATCGCCTGCCTGTTGGCCGGCGGCCACCTGCTGATCGAGGACGTTCCCGGGGTCGGCAAGACCACGCTGGCGCACGCGTTGGCGGTGTCGCTGGGGCTGGATTTCCGGCGCGTGCAGTTCACCGCCGACCTGATGCCCAGCGACCTCATCGGCGTCAGCGTCTTCGAGCGCGCCAAGGACGCCTTCGTCTTCCACCCCGGCCCGGTGTTTGCGCAGGTGCTGCTGGCCGACGAGATCAACCGCGCCGGCCCCAAGACGCAGAGCGCGCTGCTGGAGGCCATGGAAGAGCAGCAGGTCAGCGTGGAGAACGACACGCGCGCGCTGCCGAAGCCGTTTTTCGTCATCGCCACGCAGAACCCGAGCGACCAGCTCGGCACCTACGCGTTGCCCGAGAGCCAGCTCGACCGCTTCCTGCTGCGCATCACGCTCGGCTACCCCGACCGTGCCGCCGAGCGCGAGCTGCTGGCCGGCGGCGACCGCCGCCACAAGACCATGCAGCTGCCCGCGGTGCTGAGCCCGGCCGAGCTGCAGGCCGCGCAGCAGGCGGTGCTGGCGGTGCGCGCCGCGCCGCCGCTGCTGGACTACCTGCAGGCGCTGATCGCGGCCACGCGCTCGGGGGCCTGGTTCACGCAGGGCCTGAGCCCGCGCGCCGGCATCGCCACGCTGCGCGTGGCCAAGGCGCGCGCGCTGATGGCCGGGCGCGACTACGTGGCGCCCGACGACATCCAGGCCATGCTGCCGCAGGCGGTGGCCCACCGGCTGGTGCCGGTGCCCGGTGCCGGCCGGGGCCCGGTTGAACAGGTGCGGGCCATGATCGAGGCCACGCAGATTCCATGACCCCCCCCGGAGCGCCTTCGGCGCTTCCCCCCCAGGGGGGCGCCCCCGGCGGCCCGGCGGAGCCGGTTCCGCGGCGGCTGCTTGAAGGGTCGCCGCGGCAAGGGCCGCGGCTCGGGGTGCCTGCCTCGCCACGGGCCTGGTTCCGGTCGTGGTGGCAGGCGCGCCTGCCGCTCACCGACACCACCGTGCTCGGCCAGCGCAACATCTACATCCTGCCCACCAAGGCCGGTTTCCTGTTTGCCGCGACGCTGACGGTGATGCTGCTGGCGGCCATCAACTACCAGCTCAACCTGGGCTACGCACTGACCTTCCTGCTGGCCGGCGCGGGCGTGGTGTCGATGCACATGACCCACGGCAACCTGCGCGGGCTGACGCTGCACCTGCGGCCGCTGCAACCCGCCTTTGCCGGCGACCCGGCGCGGCTGGAGGTGGTGCTGAGCAACCCCGGCGCCGAGCGCCACGGCCTGGCGCTGCGTTTCGAGGACCGCGGCACCTTCGGCGACAGCTTCGCCTGGTGCGAGGCCCCGGCCGGCGGCCAGGGCACCGCGCACCTGAGCTTCGTGCCGGCGCACCGCGGCTGGCATGCCACGCCGGTGCTGGTGCTGGAAACCGTGTTCCCGTTCGGCCTGTTCCGCGCCTGGACGGTGTGGCGCCCGGCCGCGCGCGCGCTGGCCTGGCCCAGGCCCGAGCCGCTGCCGCCGCCGCTGCCGCAGTCGGCGGCGCGTGCCGGCGACGAGCGGGCGCAGCACCACAGCGCCGGCAGCGAACTCGACGGCGTGCGCCCCTGGCGCCGCGGCGACACCATGCGCCAGGTGGTGTGGAAGAAGGTCGCGCGCAGCGGCCAGCTGGTCAGCCGCGAGACCGCCGGCCAGGCCAGCCGCACGCTCTGGCTCGATTGGGCCGAGACCGCCGCGCCCGACACCGAACAACGCCTGTCGCGCCTGGCCGCCTGGGTGCTGCAGGCCGACCGCGAGGGCCTGGACTGCGGCCTGCGCCTGCCCGGCCGCGAGCTGCCGCCGCAGCAGGGCGACGCGCACCGCCGCGCCGCGCTCGATCTGCTGGCGCAGTGGTCATGAGCGTGTCGGTCTCCACGCCCACCGCCCTGGCCTCGCTGCGCGAGCGCCTGGCCCACCTGCCGCGCGACACCCGCGACACGCTGTTCCAGCTGGCCGTGATCGGCTGGACCGTGGCGCCGCATCTGCTGCACCTGCCGGCCTGGTGTGTGGCGATGACGCTGGCGCTGCTGGGCTGGCGCGCGCGGCTGACGCTCACCGCGCAGGCGCTGCCGGGCCGCTGGCTGGTCAGCGGCCTGCTGGTGCTGGCCGGCGCGCTCACGCTGTGGGGCGAGCGCACGCTGCTGGGCAAGGAGGCCGGCATCACGCTGCTGGTGGTGCTGATGTCGCTGAAGACGCTGGAGCTGCGCGCACGGCGCGACGCGCTGGTGGTCTTCTTCCTCGGCTTCTTCCTGGTGCTGACGCACTTTCTGTACTCGCAGTCGCTGCTCACCGGGCTGTGGCTACTGGTGGCGGTGTGGGGACTGCTGACGGCGCTGGTGCTGGCGCACATGCCCGTGGGACGGCCGCCGCTGCGGCGCGCCGGCGTGGTGGCCGCGCGCGCCGCGCTGCTGGGCGTGCCGGTGATGGTGGTGCTGTTCGTGCTGTTCCCGCGCATGGGGCCGTTGTGGGGGCTGCCGCAGGACGCCCAGGGCCGCACGGGGCTGTCGGGCTCGATGCGGCTGGGCGGCGTGGCCTCCATCGCCGAGGACGACTCCATCGCGCTGCGGCTGCGCTTCTTCGGCCCGGTGCCGCGGCCCCAGGAGCTGTACTTCCGCGGCCCGGTGCTGAGCCACTTCGACGGCCGCGAGTGGACGCGCCTGGTGCCCAATTTCCCCGCCGCGCAGCGCCCGCGCCTCGACCTGCAACTGCGCGGCGCGCCGCTGCGCTACGAGATGACGGTGGAGCCCAGCCAGCTGCCGCTGCTGCCGCTGCTGGAGATGACGCCCGACCGGCCCGACACCGCGCCGCGCATCGACGGCTGGCTGCTCACGCTGCGCAACGACGGCCAGTGGCAGACCGACCGCCCGATCACCGAGCGCCAGCGCGTGCAGGCCTCGGCCTGGCTCGACCATCGCCACGGCCCGCAGGACACCGTGCTGGGCCTGCGCGACCTGGTCGACCTGCCGCCCAACGCCAACCCGCGCACGCTGCAGTGGGCCGCCGCGCTGCGCGCCCGCCCGGAACTGGCCGACGCCGACGCGCGCACGCTGGCCGGCGCGGTGCTGGCCCACATCCGCAGCGGCGGCTACACCTACACGCTGGAGCCGGGGCCCTACGAGGGCGACGCCATCGACGACTTCTGGCTCGACCGCAAGCTCGGCTTCTGCGAGCACTTCGCCAGCGCCTTCGTGGTCATCATGCGGGCGCTGGACGTGCCCTCGCGCATCGTCACCGGCTACCAGGGCGCCGACAGCGATCTCCAGGACGGTTATGTCGTCGTGCGCCAGCGCAACGCCCATGCCTGGGCCGAGATCTGGCAGGCCGGCACCGGCTGGATCCGGGTCGACCCCACGGCCGCGGTGGCGCCCGACCGGGTGCAGCGCGGGCGCAGCCTGGCACCACCGCCCGGGCTGGTGGCCGGCACCATGAACCGGATCGACCCGGCCTTTGCGGCGCGCCTGCGCAAGGGCTGGGAGACCGTCAACAACCGCTGGAACCAGTGGGTGCTGAACTATTCACGCGGGCAGCAGTTCGACCTGCTGCGCCGGCTCGGCTTCGGCGCCCCCGACTGGCAGGACCTGGCCAGCACGCTGGTGCTGCTGCTGTGCGGCGCGGCGCTGGGCGGCGCCGGCTGGGCCTGGTGGGACCGGCGCCGGCAGGACCCCTGGCAACGGCTGCAGGCGCGGGTGCTGCAGCGGCTGCAGGCCCTGGGCGTGGCGGTGCAGATGCACCATGCACCGCGCGAGCGGGCGGCACGCGTGCGGGCCGTGCTGGGCGCGCGCGGCGAGGCCCTGGCGGCGCAGCTGGAGGCGCTGGACCACCAGCGTTACGGCACGCCCGCGGGCGCGGCTGCCGCCTCCGGGCCGTCGCTCAAGACCTGGTGGCGGGCGTTCCAGCACACCAGCCGCCAGACGGGGCCGGCGGCCGACCGAGACCCGGCCTGAGCAGCCCCGCCCGGCACCGCCCGTGAACGAATGCACGGCGGCCCCGGTGCCCCGCACGGTATGGCTCAACCTGCGGCGGCGGACGCCGACATCCGGTGACCAGCCACCCCGCCACCCGCCGCCATGAGCACAGCCCTGCGTGTCGCCCTGAGGGGTTTCACGACCTTCGAGCACGCCACGTTCGAGTCGTTCTTCCGCCTGGCCCACCAGCGCACACCGGCCTACGTGCTGGTGGACGGCCTGCCCGACTGCGAGCACGCCGTCGTCAACGCCGACGACGAAGCCGCCGTGGCCGAGGTCATGCGCCAGGGTCGCCTGGGCTGCGCCCTGATGCTGGGCGCCACCCCGCGCCCGGGTGCGGCGCAGCAGTTGCCGCGGCCGATCAACCTGATGCTGGTGATGCGCGCGCTGGACGCGCTGGCCCTGCAGCCGGCGACCGAGTCGCCCGGTGTCCGGCGCGTGCTGGACGACCTGGTGAGCATGACCTCCGCGCTGCACCCCGACATGGACACGCGGGCCCTGGCGGCCTCGGCCGCAGCGGCGGCGCGCGCACCCACGCGGCCGCCTGCAGCCGCCGAGCCGCCGGCGGCCGGTGCCGGCCCCGGGCGCCCGCGCATGGACCACATCCTGGTCGTCGACGGCAGCGACGTGGCGCTGCGCTTCATGGCCACCCACCTGCAGCGCTTCGGCTTCCAGGTGCACCTGGCGCGCAGCGGCGCAGAAGCCGTCGACCGCGTGTCGCGGCGGCACTTCGAGTTCGTCTTCCTCAACGTGATGCTGGACGGCCTGGACGGCTTCCACACCTGCAAGGCCATCAAGCGCAGCACCTACCCGGACAACCGGCCGCCACCCACGGTGGTGATGCTGTCCAGCCGCGGCGCCACGGTCGACCGGCTGCGCGGCACCATGGCCGGCGCCGACGCCTACCTCACCAAGCCGCTGGACGAGGCCGAGCTGCTGAAGGTGGTGGGCGACCGCGAGGTGGCGCTGCACGCCTATGCCGACACCGCCGACGGTTCCAACACGCTGATCTGACGCGGGCCGCGGCAGGCCCGCCGAAGGGCCCGGCGCGGCGGTCCCGATAATGGCCGCATGCCTCTGCCTGACTCCTCGCGACGTGCGGCCCTCGGGCTGCTGATCTCCCTGCCGGCCGCCGCGCTGGCCGCCCCGGCGCGGGGCGCCAAGGCGCCAGCGCTGGCCCCGGCCTACGCCGACCACCCCGCCCTGTCCGCCTTCGCCGCCGAGGTGGCCGAGCGCCGCGGCCTGCCGCTGCGCTGGACCCAGCTGCAACTGGCGCAGGCGCGCCGCATCGACGCGGTGCGCCGGCTCATCATGCCGCCGCCCGCCGGCACGGCCAAGAACTGGGCCGCCTACCGCAGCCGGTTCGTCGAGCCGCAGCGCGTGGCCGCCGGCGCCGCGTTCTGGCGCGACCACGAAAGCTGGCTGCAGGAGGCGCAGGACCGCTGGGGCGTGCCGGCCGGCATCGTGGTCGGCATCGTGGGCGTGGAGACCTACTACGGCCGCGTCATGGGCAACTTCCGCATCCTCGACGCGCTGGCGACGCTGGCCTTCGACTTCCCGCCCGGCCGCAAGGACCGCAGCGCCTTCTTCCGCGAGCAGCTCGAGGAGTTCCTGGTGATGTGCTCGCGCGAGGGCAGCGACCCGCAGCAGATCCGCGGCTCCTACGCCGGCGCGATGGGCCTGCCGCAGTTCATGCCCGGCAGCGTCAACCGCCACGCCGTCGACATGGACGGTGACGGCCACATCGACCTGCACCGCAACGCCGCCGACGTCATCGGCAGCGTGGCGAATTACCTCGCCAACTTCGGCTGGCAGCGCGGCATGCCCACGCACTACGAGGTGGCCGTGCCGGTGGACACCGCCGACCGCGCGGCGCTGTTGGTGCCCGACATCCTGCCCAGCTTCACGGCGGCCCAGTTTGCCGAGCGCGGCGCGGTGCTGGGCGAGGCCGGCCGCGCGCACGCCGGGCCGCTGGCGCTGGTGGAACTGCAGAACGGCGATGCCGCGCCCAGCTTTGTCGCCGGCACGCAGAACTTCTATGCCGTCACGCGCTACAACTGGAGCAGCTACTACGCCATGGCCGTGATCGACCTGGCCGCCGCGGTGGGCGCGGCGACGGGCCGCGTGCGCTAGCTGGCGGCAGCCGCAGTCGCAGCCTCAGCTGGTGCTGGCGCGCCAGGCCCAGGCGGCCGCGCGCAGGCGCTGCGACAGGTGCAGCGCGATGTTGCGGTAGACCTGCGCCACGAGCTGCGGGTCTTCGGCCTGCAGCCGCTGCAGCGCCTGCGCATCGAGCGCATGCACGTCGGTCACGCCGTCGGCCACGGCCTCGCCGCTGCGGCCCCCGCCGTCGAGCATGGCCGTCTCACCCAGCATCATGCCGGGCGACAGGCTCACGTAGCGCTGGCGCAGCGCGGTGCTGCCGGGCACGGTGGCGCTGAAGATGTTGATCGAACCCGCGGTGATGACGTAGAGCCGGTCACCGGGCTCGCCCTGGCCGAACAGCCGCTCGCCATCGGCCAGCCGCCGCGGCTGCAGGCAGGCCGCCAGGCGCGCCCGCTGGGCGGCGTCCAGACCGTCCATCAGGCTCACCCGGTCCAGCGCCACGGTCTCGCGCAGCGGGTCCTGGCCGGCCTGCGCCAGCAGGCGCAGCTCGGTCAGCTCCACGGCCTGGTCGATGTCGGGGACGCCGTGCTCGGCCACGTAGTCCACGCCCGCAAACTGCCGCAGCATCAGGCCGTGGCGGTTGTCGTTGCTGACGCCGGTGAGCAACAGCCGGGTGCCGTGGTCGTGCAGGCGCCGGCTGACCTGGGCCAGCACCACGGCGCCCGAGGCGTCGATCACGCTGACGCGACGGAAGTCCAGCACCAGCGTGTGGCAGTCGGCGCCCAGGGCGTCGGCCAGTTCCGCGATGCGGTCGGCGCTGCCGAAGAAGAGCGCGCCTTCGAGCTCCAGCACCGTGATGCGCGCGCGCAGCGTCTGCAGCCGGTCTTCATCGGCCGCGGCGTAGATGCGGCGCGAGGGCAGCGCCTCGGCGGTGCTGCGGCTGCGCACCAGCGAGCGGTTCATGCTGCGGATGAAGAGCATCACCGACAGCAGCGCACCGGCCGCCACCGCGGCCGGAAAGCCCAGCACCACGGTGGCGCCGCAGACCAGCGCCACCACCGCCAGCGCCAGCTGCAGGTCGGCCGCGCGCGGGCCCTGCCACCACTGCGCCAGCAGCTGCAGCGACCAGCGGTCGGCCATCAGGAACGCGATGGTCACCATCACCCCGCCCAGCACCACCTGCGGCAGCAGCGACAGCAGCGGCGCGGCCGCCAGGCCCAGCACGGCAAACAGGCCGCAGCAGATGAAGAGTCCGGCGCGCGACCGGCCGCCGACCTGCAGCATGTGCAGTGCACGCGGACGCAGCAGCAGCAGCGGCAGCCCGCCCACCAGGCCCGACGCCAGGTTGGCCGCACCCAGCGCCACGGCCTCGCGCCGGGGATCGGTGCGGCTGTGGCAGGCCTGGTCCATGGCCAGGCTGTTCAGCACCAGCTCCAGCGTGCCGATCAGCGCCATCAGCAGGCCGGCCGTCAGTGCGGCGCCCAGGTAGCGCTGCAGCAGCCCATCGCTGGCCCCGTTGAACCACGGCGCCAGCACCGCGGGCTGGGGCCAGGCCGTCGGCAGCGCCCCGGTGAGCGGCCCCAGCGCGGCCTGCGGCAGCACCGTGGCCAGCAGGAAGTAGGCACCCGAGCCGGCCAGCAGGCCGATCAACGTGGCCGGCAGGCGGCTGTTCAGGCGCGGCAGCCCCAGGATCACGGCCACCGTGAACAGGCCGACCGCCAGCGTGGCCGGCTCGACGGGCGGCAGGTCGCGCCAGCCGATGGACTGCAGCCGCGCGAGCGGCCAGCCGAAGAGCAAGGGCAGCAGCGACAGCAGCGCCAGCAGCGCCACGCCGTTCATGAAACCCGCCAGCACCGGCTGCGGCACGAACTTGGCCCAGCGCACCAGGCCGGACAGGGCCAGCGCGATCTGCACCGCGCCCATGCACACCACCGCCGCCGCCACCAGGGCCAGCAGCAGCGCCATCGCGGCCGGGTCGCCGGCCATGAAGTCGGGGTCGGCCGCGACGCGGGCCACCAGCGCGCCCACCACCAGCACCGGTGCCGACGAGGGCCCGCCGGCGGCCATGGGCCCGCGCGACAGCAGCGCAAAGACGGCGCCGCCGATGGCACTGGACAGCAGCGCCGCCGGGATGCCCAGCATGGCCGCCTGCGGACCCAGCGCCGCAAAGGCCAGCAAGCCCATCGTCAAGGCCGGGGCCAGGCTGATCAGCATGCCGGCCATGCCGGCCCGCAGTTCCTGCCACGGGGTGGTCCGACTCGACGCGGTGCCGTGGGTGAGGCGGGTGGACATCGGCGGGCGGTGGGCGGCGGGTTGACGGCTAACCCACCATGCTAGTGGCCTGCCCTGCACCCACGCCTCCGAAGATTCACGCCTTGACGGTGTGTCGGAAGCCGCGGGTGGCGCAGCACCCCGGTGGGGTTATCGCGGGGGCTGGCTCGCGGCCCAAGCCGCGCAGATCCCGCGCGCCGCCCCGGTGGACCGCATGAAGGATTCGCGCGGCACGTGTTCGGCCAACAGATCGGCCTGCGCGCTCAGGCCCCGATACGCGGCCGCCAGCAAGGTGCCGGCGCGTTCGTCGCCCAGCGGCGCCAGCGCGCCATAGACGTAGTAAGGCGCCTCGATGGCGTCTCCCCAGCCGCCCTGTTCGGCCACCTCGGCCAACAGCGCATCGGCTGCGGCCAAAGCGGGCTCGTGTTCGCCCATGGCCTGCATGACCTGCACAGCCGCGCCGGCGTTGACCCATGCCGCGACCATTTCGCGGTGGGCCTTGAAGCCGGCGCAGGCAGCGGTGGCATGCTCCAGCGCTTCAGGCCAACGGCCCAGCAGGCGTGCGGCCAGTTGTGCGCCGTGATGCGCGAAGGCCTCGGTTCTTTGCTCGCCGCTGTGGCGCGCCAGGCGCAGCCCTTCCAGCGCGGTGTCGTAGCCCAGCTGGCTGTCACCCAGTTCGCACAGGGCGCTGCTCAGGTTGGCACAGGCCATGCCCTGCAATCTGCGTTCGCCGATCTCGCGGCACTCGTGCACTGCCTCGAGGAGCAGATCGCGCGCATTCCTGAACCTGCCCAGAGTGATCTCAACCTGCGCCAGGTTGAGTCGAACGTTGACGATGCCGACGCGGCTTCCTGCTGCTTTGTAAGCGTCCAGCGCCTGACCGTAGTGCGCCAGTGCCTGGGCGATGCGATTGGCGTCGGCGTGCATGAGACCCAGGTTGGTGAGGATCGCCCCCACGGTGTTGAAGTCGCTGGCGGCGCGCGCCTGCGCCAGGCCCTGGTGCGCATGGACCAGCGCCTCGTCGTGGCGACCCAGGCGGCTCAGGCAGATGAAGGTGACGTTGTGCACGCGAGCGGCATCACGCGGCGCGCGGGCCTCGGCGCGTACCAGGCGCCGCTCGGCGAGCTCGACCGCGTCCTCGTACCGGGCTTCCATGAACAGGCGCCAGGCGAGGTCGTTGGCCAGCGCCAGGCGCAGCACGTCGTCGTCCGACTGGTCGGCCAGGGACTCCAGGATCGCGACCTCGCGCCCATGGCCGGCTGAATCGCCGCTGCGCATGTGCACGTCGCCCAGCACACGGTGCAGACGCACCTGGCGCTGCAAGTCGGCGCCATCGTCCAGCGCCAACGCGCGATCGGCATGCGCCAGGGCTGCGGTGTCGGCGTGCCGGCGCGCGGCGTCTTCGGCGGCGCGAAGCCAGTAGGCGATGGCCTGCGCCGTGTCGCCCGCACGCTCGAAGTGCTCGGCGATCTGGCTCGCCAGCTCGTTTTCGCGCCCCTGGCTGCGGCTTTGCAGCCATGCTGCGGCCTGGCCGTGGCCTTCGCGCTTGTCGGGCTTGAGCACGGTGCCGTAGGTCACCTGGTGCAGCAGGTGGTGGCGGAAGCTGTACTCGCGTGTGCCCTCGAACGCGCTCTGGGCCTGCGGCAGCGCCAGTTCGCGCTGGCTGAGCGTCGGCAGTGCGTCGGGGGCGCGCGGGTCGACCGCGGCCAAGGCCGCGTCCCAGAACTGCGCGCCCACCACGCTGGCCTGCTGCAGGCTGCGCCGCTCCTCGGAACCCAGCGCATCCAGCGTCGCCTGCAGCACACCCACCAGCGTGGTGGGCACCTGCAGGCCCTGCAAGCGAGCTTCATCCACCTGCCAGTGCTCGCCTGCGGTCTGGATGACGCCGGTGTCCACCAGCATCTGCAGCAGCGCTTCCATGTAATACGGGTTGCCGGCTGCCTGGCGGGCCAGCAGGGCCTGCAGCGAAGGCACAGGCACGGCAAAACGCACCAGCAGCGCAGCGGCCAGCGCCTCGCTGGCGGGCTCGCCCAGCGGCGACAGGGTCAGTCGTTCGTGATGCGGCCAGGCGGCCGCCCAGTCGGGCCGGCGCTGCAGCAGCTCGGGCCTTGCCGCACACAGCAGCAGGACCGGCAGCTCCGGCAGGGCCGCCACCAGGTGGTCGAGGGCGGCCAGCGACTCGTCGTCGGCCCACTGCAAGTCATCGAGCACCAGCACCACCGGGTGGCGGGCGGCTTGAAGGCGCAGGTACTGGGCCCACGCGTGCAGCCCGCGGGCCTGCAGCTGCTTGCCGTCGCGCAGGATGCCGGCGATGTGGGGGCTGGCGGTGTAGTCCAGGCCGACGAGCTGGCCCAGCAGCGCGGTCTGCTCGTCGGCTGCAGCCCCGTAGAGGGGTGCCAGGGCCGTGGCGAAGGTGTGCTGCGCCTGCGCCTGGGTGTCGCTGTCGCGCACGCCCAGGTGCCAGAAGAGCAGGTCGCGCAGCAGGCCGTAGGGCTGGTAGCGCGCCTGCGGGTGGCTGCTGGCGCGCCACAGCGCGTTGGCCCGCACCGACGCCGGCAGAGCGGCCTGGAATTCCGCCAGCAGGCGGCTCTTGCCCAGCCCCGCATCGCCGATCACCGTGGCCGCCGCCAGGGCACCCCCGGGCGCGAACGCGGCGGTCTGCAGCCGCAGCAGGCCGGCCCGTTCATCGTCACGGCCCACCAGCGCGCTGGCCACGCCGTCTGCGCCATGACGCAGGCCGCGCAGGCGACGCTCGCGGGGGCTTTCGACCAGAAAGCTGCGCATCGGCTCCTGCAACCCCTTGACCTGCAGCGCCGGCTGCTCCGCCACGTCGAAGCGACCCTGCACCTGGCGGTAGGTGTCGATGCTGATGCGCAAGGTGCCCGGCGGTGCGGCCTGCTCCATGCGGGCCGCGATGTTGACGGCCAGGCCGCTCAGGCTGTTGTGGTGCTCGACGCCGCCGCCCCGCACGACCGGGCCGGTGTGGATGCCGACACGGGCATCGAAGCCTTCGTGGCCATGCGCATCGCGCAGCGCCTGGCCGCGCCGAGCCGCCTCTTGCAGCAGGGCCAGACCGCAGTTCACCGCGCGCTCGGCGTCATCCTCGGCCGCGCCGCTGGCACCAAACGCCGCCTTCAGGTTGTCGCCGGTGTAGCGCAACACCTCGCCGCCGTGTTGCAGCACGAGGGTGGTGAAAGCGGCGAGTGCGCCGTCCACGGCGGACTGCAGGTCCTCCGGGTCCAGGCGCTGACTGAGCTGGGTCGAGCCGACGATGTCGCAGAACAGCACGCTGACCTGACCCAGTCGGCGCACGGGCGGGGTGGGCGAGGCCTGTGCGTCCAGGCGTGCGAGCTCTTCCAGCAAGGGGCCGAGAGCGGCGTCTGCCAGCGCAGCGCCCAGCACCCCGCGCCGGGCCTGCAACAGGGCGATGGTGTCTTGCAGCGTGTCGCGCAGCACCTGGCTCGCGGGCAGACCGTGATGCTGCGGGGACAGGGCCGGCGGCGGCTCCAACGCGGCCAGCCTTGCCCGAAGCGGGGCGGCGGCCAGCTCGACCACCGCGTCGCCGAGCGAGCTGCGGTGGTTCTCCAGCGCCGCGATGGCCGCACGCAAGGGGTCGATGTCGGGATCGGGCATGGTGCGTCGTGCGGGGCGGCCTCGGGGTGCCGCTCGTCACGGGACCGGCCGGTCATTGTGGCGCGCCGCAGCCCGCCCCGGTCAGCGCGGGCGGTTCGCCACGGGCACCAGGGTTCGCGGGTAGGCCTGACCGGTCAAGGTCGGCACCGGCTGGCGGGCGAGCTGGGCCCAGGCCGTGAGCTGCTCCTGGCTGATGTCCCAGTCCTTGCCGAACAGCGACGGGCCGTTGCGGTACATCCACAGCGCGTGTTCTGCAGCAGGCGCGTGACCTGCGTCGGCCAGGCTGATGAAGCGGCCGTAGGCTTCGGAGAAGCGCGCCTCGCGGAACGAGGCCACGGCGTTGTCGTGCAGCCGGTCGACGAGGCGGGGCTGCGCGGCTGCGCCGGGCGCCTGGCAGGCCAGCACCAGCAGCACGGCGGGCATCCAGGCCAGGGGGGTGGTGAAACGGGGCATGTCGGTTCTCCTGAAGAGTGGCGCGGCGGCGAAGATCTGGGACGAACGGGAAGAGGCTCAGAAGCGCAGGGCCAGGGCCCGGCTGGCCGCCGAGCGTCTGGCGACGACCTGGCCCAGGGTTCTGTCCGAGCCCGACCCGGGCACGGCGGACGCCACACGGGCCAGGCCGCGGGCCAGCGCGGAGGGCACCACCGCCGGGGGGGTCGACAGCCGGGCATCGTCACCGCGGGCCTGCGGCAGGGCCGCCACCGCGCCGACCATGAACACCAGCGCGGCCAGGCTCGCGGCCACGGCCAGCGGCCCGGCCAGCCAGAACGTGTCGCGGGGGGCGGGGCCGTCAGGGCGGCGGGCGGTGTCGAGGGCGGGACGGGTCATGCGGATTCTCCAGGCCGGCCGGCAGGTGCCGACCGCTGCACGCATCGTCGCGCCGCCAGGCCCGCGCCGCGCGGCCCGGTTCAATACTGAACACAGGTCGGGCGACTCGGTACAGTCGCGCCCTGGCCGGCCCACCCGGCGCGAAGAAGAACCGACGAGGGCATGACGTTGCAGCAACCCGACGAGATCCTGGGCGAACTGGCCAGGCTGGGCGACACACGCACCTGGGAGCCGGGCACGGCCGTCGTCACCGAAGGCGACGAGGCCGACTGCATGTACATCGTGCACGAGGGCGAGCTCCGCGCGGTGGTGGCCGGCGACGGCGGGCGCCTGGTGGAGCTGAACACGCTGGTGGCGGGCGAGATCTTCGGCGAGCTGATGCTCAGCGGCGAGCGCCGCGCCGCCACCGTGGAGGTGACGGTGCGGGCGCGGCTGACGCGCGTGACGCGGGACGAGGTCGAGCGGGTGCTGGCGGCACGGCCCGACCTGGCGGTGCAGCTCATCCAGCGCCTGGTGCAGCGTGTGCGCGTGCTCACGCACACCGTGGGCCGCCTGGCGTCGGTGGACGTGTACGGGCGGCTGGTGGGGCTGTTCGACGCGCTGGCCGTCGAGCAGCAGGGGCTGCGCGTGGTGCCGGGCCCGCTGAGCCAGGCGCGCATCGCCGAGCGCCTGGGGGCATCGCGCGCGATGGTCAACCGGCTGCTGCAGGACCTGACGCGCGGCGGCTACATCGAGGTCTCGCGCGAGCGCATCGTGCTGCTGCGCAAGCTGCCGCCGAAGTGGTGAGCCGCGGGGCGACGGGCACGTCGTCCCGCGCACCGCGGCGCGCTCAGTCGCGCAGGCCTGCCAGATCGAGCAGGAAGGCGTACTCTCGCGCGATCTCGGCCAGCGCCGAGAACCGCCCCGACGCGCCGCCGTGGCCGGCGCTCATGTTGACGGCCAGCAGCAGCAGGTTGCCGTCGGTCTTGCGGGCGCGCAGCCGTGCCACGTACTTGACCGGCTCGAAGTACTGCACCTGCGAGTCCCACAAGCCCGTGGTCACCAGCATCGCCGGGTAGTCCTGCGCGCGGATGTTGTCGTAGGGCGAGTAGGACAGCATGTAGTCGTGCGCCGCCTTCTCGCGCGGGTCGCCCCACTGCGTCCACTCGTTGGCGGTGAGCGGGATGCTCTCGTCGAGCATGGTGCTGACGACATCGACGAAGGGCACGTCGAGCACGATGCCGCGGTACTTGGACGGCGCCTCGTTGGCCACCACGCCCATCAGCAGCCCGCCGGCCGAGCCGCCGTTGGCGAACACGCGGTCGCGCGCGCCCCAGCCGGCCTGCACCAGCCCGTCGGTGGCGTCGATGAAGTCGTTGAAGGTGTTCTTCTTGTTCATCAGCCGGCCGGCCTCGTACCAGCCTTCGCCCAGGTCGGCGCCGCCGCGCACGTGCGCGATGGCGACGACGAAGCCGCGGTCCAGCAGGCTCGGGCGCGTGGACGAGAAGGTGGCGTCGTACGAGCTGCCGTAGGCGCCGTAGCCCAGGATCAGCAGCGGCGCCCGGCCGTCGCGCGCCGCCTTGTCGGGCCGCCAGGCCAGCGTGACCGGGATGCGCGCGCCGTCGCGGGCGGTGGCCCACAGGCGCTCGGTGGCGTAGCGCCCGGCGTCGTAGCCGGGCACCGCACGCACCTTGCGCAGCTGGCGCCGGCCGCTGGCCAGGTGCAGGTCCCAGGTGGCCTCGGGCTGCACCATCGACGTGACCGTGTAGCGCAGGTGGGCCGCCCGCGGGTCGGCGTTGCCGCCCAGCGCCACCGCGGTGGCCGGCGCCGAGGCCACCGGCACCGAGCGCGAGCCGCGCAGCAGCCGCACGCGGGTGTCGGCGTCCACGCGCTCCTGGACCGCGATGCCGGCGTTCAGCAGCGCGAAGTGTTCGATCGTGGCCTGCGCGCGCCCGGGCACCAGCGTGCGCCAGCGGCGCCGGTCGTCGGGAGCGCGCTGCGGCGCGGCCACGAGCTTGAAGTTGGGCGCGCCTTCGTTGGTCTGGATGACCCAGCGGCCGTCCAGGTGGTCGGCCGTGTGGCGCACATGGTCGCGCCGGGCCAGCACCACGCGCGGCGCGGTGGTGGGGCGGTCGGCGTCGACGACCAGCGTCTCGCTGGTGTCGAAGCCGCCGACGCTGATCACCACGTAACGGCGCGAGGCGCTGTGCGAGAGGCCGACGAACAGCGTCTTGTCGCCCTCCTCGAAGACCTTCACGTCGGCGCTGGCCGGCGTGCCCAGGCGGTGGCGGTAGACCGGCCCGCTTTGCAGCGTGACCGGGTCCTGCAGGATGTAGAACAGCGTGCGCTGGTCGTTGGCCCAGACCACGTCTTCCAGCACGCCGGGCACGGCGTCGGGCTCGTCCTGGCCGGTGCGCAGGTTGCGCACGCGCAGCGTGTGGATGCGGCGGCCGGCGGTGTCCTCGGTCCAGGCCAGGCGCTCGCCGTCGGGGCTGACGGCCCAGGCACCCACGCGGTAGTAGGGCTGGCCGGCGGCACGCGCGGGCTGGTCCAGCAGCAGCTGGCGCGGGGCCTTGGGGTCGGCGCGCTCGGGGCTGCCGCGCTGGCGCATGAGACGTGGGTAGTCGGCGCCGGGCTGGTATTCGAGCCAGTACCAGAAGCCCTGCTGGTAGGCCGGCACGCTGCTGTCGTGGGGCTCGATGCGGGCGCGCATCTCGGCGTCCAGCCGCTGCTGCAAGGGCTGCAGCGGGGCCAGCACTGCCGCGGTGTAGGCGTTTTCGGCTTCCAGGTGGCGGATGATCTCGGGCCGCTTGGCGCCGGGGTCGTCGTCGCGCAGCCAGTGGTACTCATCGACGCGCTCGCCCTGCGGGCCCTTCACGACGTGGTGCACGGTGGCGGCCACCGGCGGTGACGGTGGCGGTGTGGCTGCTGCGCCGGACGTGGGGCCCGACGGGTGGGCCGAAGCCAGGGTGGACAGCATCAGCATGGGCAGCAGGAACAGGCGGAACAACACGCGGCCCATCATAGGCCCGCGCCCCCCGCCTGCAGCCCAGGGAATGCGCGCAGCTCGTTCGTTAGGCCGCCATCGGCACCAGGAAGTCGCGGCTGATGCCCACGCCCAGGTCGTTCACGCGGTCGAGAAACTGCGTCAGGTAGGCGTGCAGGCCGGTGGCCAGGATCTCGTCGATGCGGCCGTAGCGCAGGTCGCTCTGCAGCCGGCCGGCGCGGCGCAGGGTTTCGCTGCTCTGCTCGTTGGCCACCAGCGTGAGGTTGGCCACCGCCTCGTTCATGCAGGCGGCCAGAGACCGCGGCATGTCGGGGCGCAGGATCAGCAGCTCGGCCACCTTCTCGGGGCGGATCACGTTGCGGTAGACCTTGCGGTAGATCTCGAAGCCGGAGACCGAGCGCAGGATCGCGCTCCAGTGGTAGAAGTCGACCTCCTGCTGCTCCTTGGCCGCATCGGGGCCGAAGTAGTCGCCGCCCTTCAGGGCCTGAAACTTCACGTCCAGCAGCCGCGCGGTGTTGTCGGCGCGCTCCAGGAAGGTGCCCACGCGCAGGAAGTACAGCGCCTCGTCCTGCAGCATCGTGCCCACGGTGACGCCGCGGCTCAGGTGGCTGCGGAACTTGACCCACTCGAAGAAGGTGCCGGGGTCGCGCTCGAAGGCGCCGTCCTTGAGCATGCGGTTGAACTCGAGCCAGGTCTGGTTCTGCGTCTCCCACACCTCGGTGGTGAGCGCGCCGCGCACCGCGCGCGCGTTTTCGCGCGCCGCGCGCAGGCAGGCCACGATGCTGCTGGAGTTGGTCTCGTCGCGCACCATGAAGTCCATCACGCTGCGCGCGCTGACCTCCTTGTACTTCTGCGAGAAGCCCCAGGTCAGCTCGCTGATGCTGAGCAGCCCGCTCCAGCCCTGCAGCGCCATGTCGGCGCTTTGCGGCAGCAGGCTGGTCTGGTAGTTGACGTCGAGCATGCGCGCGGTGTTTTCGGCGCGCTCCATGTAGCGCGCCATCCAGAACAGGTGGTCGGCGGTGCGTGACAGCATGATCATCTCTCCGTCAGTCTTCGAGAACCCAGGTGTCTTTCGTGCCGCCGCCCTGCGAGGAGTTGACGACGAGCGAGCCCTCCTTCAGCGCCACGCGCGTCAGGCCGCCGGGCACCGTCTGCACGTCCTTGCCGCTGCTCAGCACGTAGGGCCGCAGGTCGATGTGGCGCGGCGCGATGCCGGCGTCGACATAGGTCGGGCAGGTGGACAGGCTCAGCGTGGGCTGCGCGATGTAGTTGCTCGGGTTGGACTTGACGACGATCCTGAACTCGTCGATCTCGGCGCGCGTGGCCGCCGGGCCCACCAGCATGCCGTAGCCGCCGGCGCCGTGCACCTCTTTCACCACCAGCTCGCCCATGTGGTCCAGCACGTACTGCAGGTCGTCCTTGTCGCGGCACAGGTAGGTGGGCACGTTGTTCAGGATGGGCTTCTCGCCCAGGTAGAACTCGATCATCTTCGGCACGTACGGATAGATGCTCTTGTCGTCGGCGATGCCGGTGCCGATGGCGTTGCTGAGCGTGATGTTGCCGGCGCGGTAGACGTCCAGCAGCCCGGCGCAGCCCAGCGTGCTGTCGGCGCGGAAGGCGCTGGGGTCGAGGAAGTCGTCGTCGACGCGGCGGTAGATCACGTCCACGCGCTTCGGGCCCTGCGTGGTGCGCATGTAGACGAAGCCCTCGCGCACGAAGAGGTCCTGGCCTTCGACGAGTTCGACGCCCATCTGCTGCGCCAGGAAGGCGTGCTCGAAGTAGGCGCTGTTGTACATGCCGGGTGTCAGCACCACCACGGTGGGCTCGTTAACGCCGGCGGGTGCCACGGCGCGCAGCGTCTCCAGCAGCAGGTCGGGGTAATGCGCGACCGGCGCGACGCGGTGGATGCTGAAGAGATCCGGGAACAGCCGCATCATCATCTTGCGGTTCTCCAGCATGTAGCTCACGCCGCTGGGCACGCGCAGGTTGTCTTCCAGCACGTAGTACTCGCCGCCCTGCCCGGTGTCGGCGCGCACGATGTCGATGCCACTGATGTGCGAGTACACGCCGCCGGGCACCTTGACGCCCATCATCTCCTTGCGGAACTGCGCGTTGTTCAGCACCTGCTCGGCCGGCACGACGCCGGCCTTCAGGATCTCCTGCCCGTGGTAGACGTCTTCGATGAATCGGTTCAGCGCCGTCACGCGCTGGCGCAGGCCGGCGTGCATGCGCGTCCACTCCTGCTTGGGGATCACGCGCGGGATCAGGTCGAAGGGAATCAGCCGCTCGGTGCCGGCGCCGTCTTCGTCCTTCGCGCCGTACACCGCGAAGGTGATGCCGACGCGGCGGAAGATCATCTCGGCCTCGTGGCGGCGCGCCTGCATGGCCTCGCCAGGCTGGCGCTGCAGCCATTCGTCGTAGACCCGGTAATGCGCCCTGACCGCCCGCTGGGCGGTGTGCATTTCGTCGAAGGCCGGCTTCATGATGTGACGCTCTCCATGCAATTCACTAAAGCAACTCGCGTTCCGGGTCGGCGGGTTCGTCGGGGTGCGCCAGGCGGTGCGTGCTCACACCCACCGACAGGCGGTGGCGACCGCCGCCGCGGATGACACCGCGCAACGGGGTCACGTCGCCGAAGTCGCGGCCCACGGCCAGGCGCACATGGCCGGTACCGGGCACCAGATCGTTGGTCGGGTCCAGGTCGAGCCAGCCGTCGCCGCCCACGCCGGGCGTGTCGGGGCACCACACCTGCACCCAGGCGTGCGAGGCATCGGCGCCCTGCATCGCGCGGCCTTCGCCAGCGTGGCTCCCCTCGCCTTCGGGCGCGTGCGTCAGCAGGTAGCCGCTGACATACCGCGCCGGCAGCCCCCAGATGCGCAGCACGCCGGCCATCAGGTGCGCAAAGTCCTGGCACACGCCGCGCTTGTGCAGCAGCACCTGGGTCAGCGGCGTGTCGATGTCGGTGCTCTGGCTCTGGTAGCGGAAGTCGGTGTGGATGCGGTGCATCAGGTCCAGCGCCGCGTCGGCCAGCGGCCGGCCGGGCGTGAAGCTGGGCGTGCCGTACTCGCGCAGCGCGGCCAGGCGCGGCACGTAGGGCGAGGGCACGGCGTACTCCAGCGCCGGCTCCACCGGCGCGCAGGCCACGTAACGCAGCCGCGCCGCCACCTCGCCCCAGGGCGGCGAGGCCTCGGGCTCCAGCTGCTGGAAACGCGACGCCACGCGCACGCGGCTGGTGGCGCGCACGCTCAGCCGGTCGTGCGCGCGCGCCAGGCTGAAATGGTGCTGGGCGTTGCCGAGTGCGTCGAGGCTGTCGCGCTGCGCGTCGGGGTCCGGGTCCACGTGCAGCTCGAAGGCCAGCAGCTGCTGGTGCTCGTCCTGCAGCGGCTGCAGGTGCGCCAGGTGGTGCGCCAGCGAGACCGGCGCGCTGTAGTCGTAGCGCGTCTCGTGCACGATCTCGAGCACGGCGTTCATACGCGCTGATCCGTGCCTTGGGCCAGCGTGAAGAAGCGTTCGCCCACGCGGTCGGCCAGCGCGGCGGCCGCGGCACCCAGGTCGGCGGCCAGGTCCTTCAGGCGCAACGACAGCTCGGCGTCGTCGGCGCCGCGCAGCGACTCCAGCGTCATCCCCGCCCCGTCGGCCGGCAGCAGCGCCAGCAGCGGCTGCAGGCTGTCGGGCGTGCCGGGCAGCTTGCCGATCTCGGTGCGCAGGCGGCGCAGCACGCCGGCAAAGGCGCGCGGGTTGGTGCTGTCCAGCACCAGCAGGTCGGTCAGCGCCAGCAGGTCTTCATGGCGCTGGTAGCGGGCGCGGAAGCTGATCAGGCTGTCGAACAGCTCCAGCAGCAGCTCGACGCCCGCCACGCTGGAGAGCGCCTGCGCCTGCACGAAGACCTCCAGCCGCTGCGCCACGCCCTGCAGCCGCTCGATCAGCCGGCCCACGGTGAGCAGGCGCCAGCCGTGGTCGCGGTTCATGCGGTCGGTCTGCGCGCCGGTGACGGCCGCCAGCTGCAGCGCCAGGCGGTCCAGCGCCGGCAGCACCTGGGCCAGGCTGGGCAGCTCGCCTTCGGGCACCTCCATGCCGCGCGTGAACGATTCGCCCATGCTGCGCACGAGGCCCCATTGTTCGGACGACAGCCGCTCGCGCAGCCCTTGCGCGGCGCGCTCCAGCGCGGCCAGGTTGTAGGCGATGCTGGTGCCGCCCTTGGCGTCGTCCAGCGCCGACAGCACCGCGCGCTCGAAGTGGCGCGCCGACTGCACCAGCGTCGGCACGCCGGGCGGCGCCAGCCCGGTGCGCACGGCCAGCAGCGACAGCGCCTGCCGCACCGGGCCGGGCGCTTCTTCATCGGCGTCGATCAGCGCCAGCGTGGCGCGCGCCAGCCGCACCAGCTGCTCGGTACGCTCGGTGTAGCGGCCCAGCCAGAAGAGGTTCTCGCCGGTGCGGCTGCTCACCGGGCGGCGGCGCTGCAGGATGTCGTCGACCTGCAGCCGCTGCGGCAGCATTGAGAACGCGTCCACCGGGCCGTCGGTCAGCACCCAGGTGTCGAGGCTGGTGCCGCCGCGCTGCATGCTGACGCTGGCGTCCTCGCGCTGCGACACGCGGGTCATGCCGCCAGGCAGCACGTGCCAGCGGCCGTCGCCCTCGGCAATGGCGTAAACGCGCACCATGGCGGGGCGCGGCGTGACCGCACTCTGGCCCCAGATGGGTGCGCGCGCAAAGCGCAGGCGGCCCTGCACGGTCCAGGCGTCGGGGTCCTCGTGCACCGGGGCGTCCTGCGGGTTCACCACCTTGGAGGTGCGGCCGTCGCCAGGGAAGGTGCTGCGCAGGATCTTGTCGTCGAGCTGCTCGCGCACGTCCTGCCAGGCCGCGGTTTCGCCGCACCACCAGGTGGGCAGCGCGGGCAGCAGCAGCTCTTCGCCGGTGAGCCGCTGCGCGATGCCGGGCAGGAAGCCCTGGATCGCCGGCGACTCCAGGAAGGCGCTGCCCAGTGCGTTGGCCATCACCACGTGGCCGCGGCGCGCGGCCTGCAGCAGGCCGGGCACGCCGAGCGCGCTGTCGGGGCGCAGTTCCAGCGGGTCGCACCAGTCGTCGTCCAGCCGGCGCAGCACGCCGTGCACCGGCTCCAGGCCCTCCACGGTCTTCAGGAACAGGCGTTCGCCGCGCACGGTGAGGTCGCCGCCCTCCACCAGCGGCACGCCCAGGTAGCGCGCCAGGTAGGCGTGTTCGAAGTAGGTCTCGCTGTAGGGCCCGGGCGTCAGCAGCACGACACGCGGCGTGTGGCCGCCGGAGACCAACGCGGCGCGCTGCTCCACGGCGTCGAGCAGGCGGCGGTAGCTGCTGGCGATGCGCTGCACCCGCAGCTCGCGGAAGGCGTCGGGAAACTGCCGCGCGATGACCAGCCGGTTGTGCAGCACGTAGCCCAGCCCCGACGGCCCCTGCGTGCGCTGCGACACCTGCCACCAGCGCCCGTCGGGCCCGCGTGCCAGGTCGAAGGCCACGATCAGCAGCCGCTGCCCGCCGGCCGGCTGCACGCCGATCATCGGCCGCAGCCAGCCCGGGTGGCGCCACAGCAGCGACGCCGGCAGCAGCCCTTCGTGCAGCAGGCGCTGCGGGCCGTACAGGTCGGCCAGCACCCGCTCCAGCAGTTCTGCGCGCTGCGTCACGCCGGCGCTGATGGCGGCCCAGTCGGCGGGCTCGATCAAGAGCGGCAGCAGCTCCAGGCTCCAGGGCCGCGCCGCGACGCCGCCACCCGGCGCGTCGGAGAACACGTTGTGCGTGACGCCGTCGAGCCGGATGCGCTGCTCGACCTGGCCGACATGGCGGTTCAGCGCCTCGGCCATGTCCAGGCCGCCCGCCGGGGCCGGCAGGTGGCGCGCAAAACGCTGCCAGGCCGGGCGCAGCGTGCCGCCGCTGCGCAGTTCGTCCCACACGCCGGCCTCGGCCGGTAGCGCGCGGGTGGCCAGCACGTGCAGACCCGCCCCGGCCCCGCCGGTTTCCTTGCCAAAAGGCAGCGACCCTTGACCCTGCTGCTGCGGCATCAGCTCACGCCACCGCGATCCAGCTTCCCGCCGCGGAACCGGCTCCGCCGGGCCGCTGGCGGACGGCCTGCGGCGAGCACGCCGCAGGCGCTCGCAGGCGAGGAACAGTCCGCAGGGACTGTTCCTCGTCCGACTCGCCCCCCTCGGGGGCCAACGAGCGCAAGCAAGCTGGGGGGCTCACGTTCTCAGGTCCAGCGTGAACGGCAGCTCCTGGCTGGGCGCGGCCGGCTGCACGGTCATCGTGCCGGGTGTGTGGCCGAAGCGGAAGAAGCGCGCCAGGCGCCGGCTTTCGGCCTCGTAGGCGTTGACCGGGAACACGTCGTAGTTGCGGCCGCCCGGGTGCGCCACATGGTAGCGGCAGCCGCCCAGGCTGCGCTGGTGCCAGCGGTCGACGACGTCGATGGTCAGCGGTGCGTCGACGCCGATCGTCGGGTGCAGCGCCGACGGCGGCTGCCACGCGCGGTAGCGCACGCCGGCGACAAATTCGCCCACGCGGCCCGTGGGCTGCAGCGGCAGCGCGCGGCCGTTGACGGTGAGCACGTGCCGGTTGTCGTTGAAGCCGGTGACGCGCACTTCCAGCCGTTCCAGAGACGAATCCACGTAGCGCACGGTGCCGCCCGGCGAGCCCTCTTCGCCCATCACGTGCCAGGGCTCGAGCGCGTTGCGCAGCGTGATCTCGAGGCCCTGCGCCGCCACCTGCCCGACGAGCGGGAAGCGGAAGGCGAAGTGCGGCGCGAACCAGGCCGCGTCGAAGGCAAAGCCGGCAGCGCGCAGCTCGGCCATCACGTCGTCGAAGTCCATCTGCACGAAGGTCGGCAGCATGAAGCGGTCGTGCAGGCCCGTGCCCCAGCGCGTGAGGCGGGTGCTGCCGCGGCCGCGGTAGGGCTGTTTCCAGAACCAGGCCACCAGCGCGCGCAGCAGCAGCTGCTGCGCCAGGCTCATGCGCGCGTGCGGCGGCATCTCGAAGGCGCGCAGTTCCAGCAGGCCCAGGCGGCCGGTGGGCCCGTCGGGCGAGTACAGCTTGTCGATGCAGAACTCGCTGCGGTGCGTGTTGCCAGTCACGTCGACCAGCAGGTTGCGCAGCGTGCGGTCCACCAGCCAGGGCGGCACCGAGCCGGCCACCGGGGCGCCGTCGGCCGTGCGGCCTTGCAGGTCGAGCTGCTTGTCGAGCTCGTTGAGGCCGATCTCGACCTCGTAGACCTGGTCGCCGCGGGCCTCGTCGAAGCGCGGCGCCTGGCTGGTGGGGCCGATGAACATGCCGCTGAACAGGTAGCTCAGCGAGGGGTGGTTGTGCCAGTAGGTGGGAAGGGGCTGTCGGCCGGCGTGGCGCCGCCCAGCACGAAGTGGTTGCCGCCGCCGGTGCCGGTGTGGCGGCCGTCGAGCATGAACTTCTCGGTCGACAGGCGCGTCTGGTGCGCCGCGTCGTAGAGGAATTCGGTGTGGTCGACCAGTTCGTCCCAGCTGTGCGCGGGGTGGATGTTGACCTCGATGACACCCGGGTCGGGCGTGACCGCCAGCACCTTCAGGCGCGGGTCGCGCGGCGGCGGGTAGCCTTCCAGCACCACCTTCATCTGCAGCTCGGCGGCGGTGGCTTCGATGGCGGCGAGCAGCTCCAGGTAGTCCTCCAGGAACTTCAGCGGCGGCATGAAGATGTACAGCAGCCCGGCCTTGCCCCCGTGCTGGGCTTCGGCCTTGGGTCCGTTGCTGCGCTGCGGATCACGCACCTCGATGCACAGCGCGGTGCGCGTGAGCTCGCCGGCGGATTCAAACCGCCCGGGCGCGGCCAGCGGGTCGCGGGCGTGCGGCGTGACGGGGTCGTGCTCGGTGCCCATGCGTTCGGCGCCCGGGCCACCCGGCTTGCCGACGAAGCCGGCAACCGCGGCGTTGCCGCTCGGCACGGCGGCATTCGCCACGCCGGCCTGGCCGGTGGGCGCGGCAGCGCTGGCCTTGCCCACCGTGCTGGCAGCGGCGCCCTTGGCGGCACCGGCGGCCGGTGCAGCCGCGCCCGACAGCCCCAGCCCCACCGCCTGCTGCATGCGCAGCGCGGCGGCCGAGGGCAGCTCGCCGCGCACGGCATACGGGTCCTGATCGATCAGCGCCGCGGTGTCGCCCTTGGACGCCCAGGGAAGGGAGTCGAGCGGCAGCCGGTAGCCCATCGGCGAGTCGCCGGGCATCAGGTACAGCCGTTCGTCACGCAGGAACCAGGGGCCCGTCATCCAGGCCGGCCCGGCCGTGCCCACCTGCCATTCGCGGCGCAGCGGCAGCAGGTAGCCCACGGTGGCGTCCAGCCCCTGCTTGAAGATGCGGCGCAGGCGGATGCGCTCCAGTTCGTCGTCGAGCCGTGCATCGAAGGGGTCGACGTTGACCGGCAGCCGGCGCTCGCGCCAGAGGTAGTACCAGGTGTCCTCATGGCCCGGCAGCACGAAGCGCGGGTCCAGGCCCAGGCGGCGGGTCAGCGTGCCGATGAAGACCTGCGCATCGTCGGCGGTGTAGCGCAGCGGCTCGCGCTCGTCGGCAAAGAGCGCGGGGTCGCTCCAGCAGGGCTGGCCGTCGGCGCGCCAGCAGATGCTGAGCGCCCAGCGCGGCAGCTGCTCGCCCGGGTACCACTTGCCCTGGCCGAAATGCAGGAAGCCGCCCTGGCCGTACTTGGCCATCAGCTTGTGCACGAGCTCGGTCGCCAGGCCGCGCTTGGTGGGGCCCAGCGCGTCGGTGTTCCATTCGGCGGCGTCGCGGTCGTTCACGGCCACGAAGGTGGGCTCGCCGCCCATCGTCAGGCGCACGTCCTGCGCCTTCAGCTTGTCGTCCACCCGGTGGCCGAGCTGCACGATGTCCTGCCACTGCTGGTCGGTGTAGGGCAGCGTGACGCGCGGCGACTCGTAGATCCGCGACACCGCCATGTGGTGCGAGAAGCTCACCTCGCATTCATCCACCGCGCCGCTGACCGGGGCGGCCGTGCTGGGCTCGGGCGTGCAGGCCACGGGGATGTGGCCTTCGCCGGCGAGCAGGCCGCTGGTGGGGTCGAGCCCTATCCAGCCGGCGCCGGGCAGGAAGACCTCGCACCAGGCGTGCAGGTCGGTGAAGTCGGTCTCGGCGCCGCTCGGGCCATCGAGCGACTTCACGTCGGGCTTGAGCTGGATCAGATAGCCCGACACGAAGCGCGCCGCCAGCCCCAGGTGGCGCAGCGCCTGCACCAGCAGCCAGCCGGTGTCGCGGCAGGACCCGCTGCCGGTGGTCAGCGTGACCTCGGGCGTCTGCACGCCGGGCTCCATGCGGATCAGGTACTTGATGTCGTTCTGCAGGCGCTGGTTGATGCCCACCAGGAAGTCGATCGTGCGCTGCTCCTTCAGCGAGATGCTCTCGACGAAGGCCTTGAACCTGGGCGTCAGCTCGCCCTTGGCGAGGTAGGGCACGAGGTCGCGCCTGGCGTCTTCGGTGTAGGCGAACGGGAACTTCTCGGCCTCGGGTTCCAGGAAGAAGTCGAACGGGTTCCGCACCGACATCTCGGCCACCAGGTCGACCGTGACCTTGAACTCGCGTGTCATCTCCGGAAAGACCAGCCGCGCCAGGTGATTGGCAAACGGGTCCTGCATCCAGTTGATGAAGTGCGTGGCCGGCTCCACGCGCAGCGAGTAGCTCAGGATGCGCGTGCGGCAGTGCGGCGCCGGGCGCAGCCGCACCACCTGGGGCGAGAGCGTCACGCGCCGGTCGTAGCGGTAGTGGGTGACGTGGTTCAGCGCGACATGGATGGACACGGGGCGGGGCTCCTGGGGAAATGAGGCACGGCTGCAGCTTGCAAGCTCCGGGCCCGCCCGGGTGATGATGCCAGCAACAGCGGCGGCTTCCGGCTGGGCGATGCAGTGAAAACCAGGGCCTGTCACCGCGCCGCCACGGGCTTGCCGGTGCCAGGTCAGCTTGTCGTCAGCACGGGTCCGGGCGCTTCAAGGGCCGAGGGATGGCGGCCCCGGGTGCTGCCAGTACCGGCGACGTGCATCGCGCGTGCAGCTGCCGGGCTCCGGCTCGGCCACGGCCGCGGCGACCCAGGTCCAGGCGCCACAGCGGTCGCTGCGCAGCAGCGTCACACCACGCGCCTCGTAGCGCGCCACCACGTCGGGCGCCGGGTGGCCGAAGCGGCTGCGGTAGGCCGCCTGCACCACCGCCACGCGCGGCGCCACCGCGTCGATGAAGGCCGCGGTGGACGAGGTGCGGCTGCCGTGGTGCGGCACCAGCAGCACGTCGCTGCGCAGCGCGACTGCCGAACGCTGCAGCAGCGCGGCCTCTTGCGCGGCCTCGATGTCGCCCGCCAGCAGCACGCTCGGGGCATCGGCCCCACCGGCGGCCTGCACACGCAGCACGCAGCTCATGGTGTTGCTCTTGCGATCGGTGGTGTAGTCGTCGGCCAGCGGGTGCAGCAGTTCGAAGCGCACACCGTCCCACTCCCAGGCCTGCCCCGCCGCGCAGCGCTGCTGCGGCACGCCCGCGGTCTGGCGCAGCGGGTGCGCCTCGGGCAGCGACGAGCTCATCGCACGCACCGGCAGGCCGCGCAGCAGCGCCGCGGCACCGCCCACGTGGTCGGTGTCGCGGTGGCTCAGCATCAGCAGGTCGATGTGCGGCTCGCCGCGCGCGCGCAGCAGCGGCAGCAGCACGCGCGTGCCGGCTTCGGCCTCACGCGAGAACTGCGGCCCGGCGTCGTAGACGAGCAGGTGGCGCGCGGTGCGCACCAGCACCGCACCACCCTGCCCCACGTCGGCCGCCACCAGCTCGAAGCTGCCGGGCGCCGGGCGCGGCAGCGGCGGCGCCAGCAGCGGCAGCATCAGCGGCAGCGCCAGCAGGCGCAGGCGCCAGGGCAGCGGCAGCACCGCCAGCGCGGCGGCCAGCAGGCCGCAGGCCACGGCCCAGGGCGGCGCGGCGCCGGCCGTCCACACGGCCCCCGGCACGGCGGCCAGCCAGCCCAGCGCGTGCGACTGCGCCTGCACCAGCCACGCCGCCAGCGTCCACAGCGGCGGCAGCAGCAGGCCCAGCAGCGCCAGCGGCGTGATCAGCAGCGTGACGAGCGGAATGGCCACCAGGTTGGCGACGAAGCCCACCACCGAGACCTGCTGGAAGAACAGCATCGACAGCGGCGCCAGCCCCACGGTGGCCACGGCCTGCGTGCGCAGGCCGGCGCCGGCCAGCGCCCGGGCCCGGGCCAGCCACCCGGCGGTCGGCGCCACGTCGCGGCGCGACACCGGCTCGGAGGCCACCAGCAGCGCCACCGCCACGAACGACAGCCAGAAGCCCGGCTGCAGCAGTGCCCAGGGATCGAGCAGCGTCACCACCGCGGCCGCGGCCAGCAGCACGCCGGGCAGCGGCCAGCGCAGCCCCGCCTGGCGCAGCAGCACGACGGCGGCGATCATCCACACCGTGCGCTGTGCCGGCACGCCCCAGCCGGCCAGCAGCGCGTAGCCCAGCGCCGCCAGCAGCCCGCCCCAGCGCGCGGCCACCGGCGCCGGCACCGCCAGCATCAGCCGCGGGTGCAGCCGCCACAGCCGGCCGACCAGCAGCGCCGCGAGCCACGCGAACATCGTGACGTGCAGCCCGCTGATGCTCATCAGGTGGGCCACGCCGGTGATGCGGAACAGGTCCCAGTCCTCGCGCTCGATGGCCGCCTGGTCGCCGATGGCCAGCGCCGCCAGCACGCCGGCGGCGGCCGGGTCGGGCACGCGGGCCTGGATCGCGTCGCGCCAGTCCTGGCGCGCACGTTCGATGGCGTGGCCGGCCTGCTCGTTCAGCTTGATGACCTGATCGCCGGGGCGCGAACGCACGCTGCCGCTGGCGCGGATGCCGCGCTCGAAGAGCCACAGCTCCAGGTCGAAGCCGTGCGGGTTGAGCAGGCCGTGCGGCTGCCGCAGCCGCACCGTCAGCCGCCATTGCTGGCCGGCACGCACGCGTTCGGCCGGGCCGCCGAGCAAGGCGTCCTCGTCGAAGCCGCGGTACCAGCCCAGCGACAGCCGCGAAGGGATCTCCACCGGTTGGCCCCGGTGCGTGGCGCTGTCGACCTGGAAGACGAAGCGGGCGCCGTCCGGCCCTTCGCGCGGCAGCGAGGCCACGGTGCCGGTGACCACGAGATCCTGGCCTTCGAGTGCAGGCTGCAGGCGTTCGGCCAGCCGCGCCTCGGCGCGCTGGTGGGTGACCGCAACACCCAGCGCCAGCGCGGCCGTGAAGCCCATCGCCAACCCGACCCACTGCCCGCGCCAGCGCCAGGCCAGCGCGGCCAGCACCAGCGCCTTGCTCAGGCCGATCCAGACCCAGCCCGCATCCCACAGCGTTGGCATCTGCAGCTGCGCCGCGCAGCCCAGCAGCCAGCCCGCCGCCGGCAGGGCCCAGGCCCATGCCGGGCCCGGCCGTGAAACCCGACCCTCGACCCTGCTCCCCATGAGGGCCAGTGTAGGATGCCGCGCACTTTTCAAGGACCCCGCCATGACCGTTCAAGACCGCCTGCAAACGCTCGCCATCCAGCTGCCGCCGGTGGCCGTGCCCGCCGCCGCCTACGTGCCTTTCGTGCGCACCGGCAACCTGGTCTTCATCAGCGGCCACATCGCCAAGAAGGACGGCAAGGCCTGGGTCGGCCAGCTCGGCACCGACATGGACACCGCCACCGGCCAGGCCGCCGCGCGCGCCATCGCCATCGACCTGATGGGCACGCTGCAGGCCGCCGTGGGCGACCTGGCCACCGTCAAGCGCATCGTCAAGGTGCTGAGCCTCGTCAACAGCGCGCCCACCTACACCGAGCACCACCTCGTCACCAACGGCTGCAGCGAGCTGCTGCGCGACGTGTTCGGCCCCGACGTGGGCTCGCACGCGCGCAGCGCCTTCGGCGTGGCGCAGCTGCCGATGGGGGCCTGCGTCGAGATCGAGCTGATCGCCGAAGTCGCGTGATGCCACGTTCGCCCGCGATGCTGCTCGCGGCCTTCGTCGTGAGCCTGGCCGCGGTGGGCGCGGCGCTGGTGTCGCAGCACGTCTACGACATGCAGCCCTGCCCGTGGTGCGTGCTGCAGCGCGTGATTTTCGTGGCCATCGCGCTGGCCACGCTGCCGGGGCTGATCGTGCGCCAGCCGTGGGCGCGGCGCACGAGCGGCGGGCTGATGTTGCTGCTGGCCGTGGGCGGCATGGCCGCGGCGCTGTGGCAGCACTTCGTGGCCGCCAGCAGCACCAGCTGCAACCTGACGCTGGCCGACCGCATCGTCAGCACGCTGGGGCTGGACAGCCTGTGGCCCGAGGTCTTTGCGGCCTATGCCAGTTGCGCCGACGCGGCCGTCAAGCTGCTCGGGGTGTCGTACGAGTTCTACAGCCTGGCGCTGTACGCGCTGCTGGCCTTCTTGGCGCTGCAGGTGCTGCGCCGGCCGACGTAGCCGGCCGACGCCGGCCTCAAGCCGCCGCCACCACCCGCTGCGGCTTCACGAAGCCCTCGATCTTCTGCCCCTTGCGCGCCCGCTTGCCGGCGTGGTTGAGCAGCCCGCTGCGCAGCACCTCGTCCTTGGGCTTCTGACCACGGCCCAGGCCCTGCACCAGCAGCGCGTCGCCGCAGGTGGCCACGCTGACGAGCGGGGTCTTGTCGTCCACGTCCATCAGCGTCAGGCCGCGGCCGCCGTTGCTCTGCAGCTTGAGCTCGTCCAGCGCAAACACCAGCAGCCGCCCGTCCAGCGCCAGGCAGGCCACCTGCTTGTGCGCCGCGGCCACCGTCACCGGTGGCAGCAGGCGGTGTGTGTCCTCCAGCGTCAGGAAGGCCTTGCCGCCACGGTTGCGGCCCTGCATGTCGCCCGCGGTGGCCATGAGGCCGAAGCCGCCGGTGTTGGCCAGCAGCAGCGTGGTGGCGGCCGCGCCGGCGAAGTAATGCGCGATCTGCGTGCCGGCTTCCAGGTCGATCAGCGTCGTGATGGGCACGCCGTCGCCGCGGCCGCCGGGCAGGGCTGACGCGGCCACGCTGTACACGCGGCCGGTGCCCTTGGAGGCCGTGCCGAAGACCAGCAGCGTGTCCACGCTGCGGCAGGCGAAGGTGCCGTAGAGCGCATCGCCGGGCTTGAAGGCCAGCGTGACCGGGTCCACCTCGTGGCCCTTCAGCGCGCGCACCCAGCCCTTCATCGACACCACCACCGTCACCGGCTCGTCGATCACCTTGATCTCGGCCACCGACTTCTTCTCTTCCTGGATCAGCGTGCGGCGCTCGTCGCCGTGGGCCTTGGCGTCGGCTTCGATCTCCTTGATCACCGTGCGCTTGAGCGCGCTCGGGTTGGAGAGGATCTCCTCGAGCCGGCCCTGCTGCTCGCGCAGCTCCTTCAGCTCCTGCTCGATCTTGATGGCTTCCAGCCGCGCCAGCTGACGCAGCCGGATCTCGAGGATGTCTTCGGCCTGCCGGTCGCTCAACCGGAAGCGCTCGATCAACGCCGGCTTGGGCTCGTCGGCGTTGCGGATGATGCGGATCACCTCGTCGATGTTCAGCAGCACCAGCTGCCGGCCCTCGAGCACGTGCACGCGGTCCAGCACCTTCTGCAGCCGGTGGCGCGTGCGGCGCTCCACGGTGGCCTGACGGAACTCGGTCCACTCCAGCAGCATGCGGCGCAGGCTCTTCTGCGTCGGGCGGCCGTCCAGGCCCACCATCGTCAGGTTCACCGGCGCGCTGCTCTCCAGGCTGGTCTGCGACAGCAGCGTGGTGATCAGCTCGGCCTGGCTCACGGTGCGGCTCTTGGGCTCGAAGACCAGGCGCACCGCGGCGTCCTTGCTCGACTCGTCACGCACGGCATCCAGCACCGACAGCAGCGTCTGCTTCAGCTGCACCTGGTCGGCACTCAGCGCCTTCTTGCCGGCCTTGACCTTGGGGTTGGTGAGCTCCTCGATCTCTTCCAGCACCTTCTGCGTGCTGGTGCCGGGTGGCAGCTCGTTCACCACCAGCTGCCACTGGCCACGCGCCAGGTCCTCGATCACCCAGCGCGCGCGCACCTTGATGCTGCCGCGGCCGGTGCGGTAGGCGTCGCGGATATCGGCCTGCGGGCTGATGATCTGGCCGCCGCCCGGAAAGTCGGGCGCCGGCAGCAGCGCGTAGAGCTCGTCGTCGCTCAGCTTGTCGTTCTTCAGCAGCGCCACGGCGGCCGCGGCCACCTCGCGCAGGTTGTGGCTGGGCACTTCCGTCGCCAGGCCGACCGCGATGCCGCTGGCGCCGTTGAGCAGCACGAAGGGCAGCCGGGCCGGCAGCTGCCGCGGCTCTTCGGTGCTGCCGTCGTAGTTGGGCTGGAAGTCGACCGTGCCTTCGTCGATCTCGTCCAGCAGCAGGCGCGCGATGGGCGCCAGGCGCGCCTCGGTGTAGCGCATCGCCGCGGCGCCGTCGCCGTCGCGGCTGCCGAAGTTGCCCTGGCCGTCGATCAGCGGGTAGCGCTGCGCAAAGTCCTGCGCCATGCGCACCAGCGCGTCGTAGGCGGCGGTGTCGCCGTGCGGGTGGTAGCGGCCCAGCACGTCGCCCACCACACGGGCGCTTTTCACGGGCTTGGGCGCGCCGCCGGGGCCGAAGGCCAGGCCCATGCGGAACATCGAATACAGGATGCGCCGCTGCACCGGCTTGTTGCCGTCGCACACGTCGGGCAGGGCGCGGCCCTTGACGACCGAGAGCGCGTATTCGAGGTAGGCGCGCTGCGCATAGCCGCCCAGGTCCAGGGTGTCGGCGGGGTCGGGGGCTGGCGTGAAGAGGTCGGTCATCGGCTCGCAGAAGTCAGGGTCGGACGGCGGTGTGGGTGGCCAGGTCGGACGGCCGGATGGGACGGCAGTCGGACGGCAGCATCGGGTGGGGCCGGGGCGGCGGGCGCCGCCGGTCGGCCCAGCCCGGCATTTTCGCCCACCGGCCCGGGGCGGGCGGGTGGCGCCCGGCTGGCACACTCGGCGGGTGGCGCCCGATACCGGGCGGGCCATGCGGGGCCATGAGCCCGGTTCCCCTCATGTCACCGGCCAGACGGCCGACAACGCTGAATGCCCACGCCCCTGCCCGCGGCCAATGCGCCGTCCGCCGACCACCCGCCGCCTGCAGCGGGCGACCTCAGCCGCGGCCCTGCCCGCGCCACCGGCCGCTGGCCCGCCGCGCTGACGCCCGGCGGCTGGCGGGGCGCCTGGCAGGGCGCGCTGGTGCTCGCCGTGCTGCTGGTGCTGGGCTTCACGGCCGTGCACGGCATCCGCACCGCGGCAGCGCAGTCGGCTGCGGCCGAAGACGCGCAGCGCGCGCTCACATTGCTGGCCGAGCTGCGCCTGGGTGTCGGCGCCGCCGAGGCCGGCCTGCGGGCCTTTGCGCTGACGGCCAACCCGGCCGCGCTGGAGCCGCTGCAGCAAGCCGGCCCCCAGGTGCAGGCGCAGCTGGATGCGCTGCGCCAGCTGGGCGCCAGCGAGCCCGAGCAGTTCTCGCGCCTGCTGGCCCTGGCGCCCCTGATCACGCAGCGCCTGGAGGCGCTGGCACGCACGGCCGACCTGCGCAACCGGCCGGCCGCGGCGCCCGGCGCGCTGCCGCTCGCGGTGGCCGCCTGGGAGCTGTCCGACGACAACCGCCGCACCGGCGACCGTGTGCAGACCGCGCTGGCCGCGATCCAGCAGCACGCGGAAAAGAGCCTGGCCGCCGCCCGCGAGCGCCGCGACGCGGCCGCCGGCTGGGCCTGGCAGGTCACGCTGATCAGCGTGCTGGCCAGCGCTGGCGCCGCGCTGTTCGCGGGTCTGCGCCAGCGCGCCACGGCGGCGCAGCTCGGCCGCCACCTGCGCCAGCACCGCAGCAGCGACGACAGCCAGCGCCGCACGGCGCAGACGCTGGAGCGGCTGGTGAGCTCGTCGCTGGCGCCCATCGTGCTGATCGACGCCGAAGGCCGCGTGGTGCGCGCCAACCCGGCCGCGCTGCGCCTGTGGGGCGGCCCGCCGGCCGCGCTGATCGGCACCGCGCTCGTCACGCACACGCTGGCCGAGGACCAGCGCAGGACCGAACGTGCGCTGGCCCAGGCCGCCAGCGCGCCGCAGACGCTGCAGCACCGCTGCCGCCGTGCCGACGGCCAGCCGCTGCACCTGGCCTGGAGCCTGCAGGCCGCGGGCGACGACGGCAACCTGATCGCGGTGGCGACCGACCTCAGCGAAGCCCAGGCGCTGACACAAACCGTGGCGCGGCAGCTGCAGGCGCTGGAGGCCGCAGCCGCCGCGCGCGCCGACGCCGACAGCCGCGCCACCGACGCCGAGCGCCGCCTGAAGGAACTGCTGGGCACGCTCGGCCGCTGCCTGAAGGCGCCGCTGGCCGCGCTGGAGCAACAGGCCCGCAACGCACAGGCCGGCCTGGCGGACGCAGCCGACGCCGCAGGCGCCGCGCCGCCGCCAGCCGCTGCCGCGCGTGCCTGGGCGGCCGTGCTGGAGCGTTCGCTGGCCCTGCAGCGACTGGTCGCCGACGTGCTGGACCTCGGCCGCATCCACGCCGGCCAGCTGCCCCTGAAGCGCGAGGCCTTCGACCTCTGGGAAAGTGTCAACGGCGTCGCCGGCACGGTGCGCGCCGTGGCCGATCGCAAGGGCCTGACGCTGCAGCTGCAGCTGGCCGACGACCTGGGCTACGGCCACGGCGACACGCAGCGCGTGGAGCAGGCGCTGGAGGCCGTGCTGCGCGACGCGGTGGACGTGGCCGCCGCCGGCACGCTGACGCTGGCGGCACGACGCCTGCCGGGCGGGCAGGTGCGGTTCGACGTGCAGCACCCGCGCCCCGCCGGCGAAGCGCGTGACCTGGAGGGCCTGCTGGCCCCGCTGCACGACGCCGACCTGCCCTGCACGCCGGAGCGCACCGCGCACCTGCTGGGTCTGGCGATGGCACGCGGCCTGGCACGCTGCATGGGCGGCGACCTCACGGCCGCGTGGCCCAGCCCCGATCAGGCCGTGCTGACGCTCACGCTGCCGGCCGACGAGATGCCCGGCCGCTGAGCCGCGCTCAGGCGCGGCCGGCCGGCGGGCCGGCCGCGGGCAGCAGGTCCTTCAGCAGCGGGTGCGGAAAGCGCCGTTGCACCGTCACCGCATGGAACGACTCGGTGATCTGCGGGATGCTGCAACGCTCCACCAGCGTGCCCGCGGCCAGTTCGTCCTGCACCACCACCGGCGGCACCAGCGCCAGCGCGCCGGTCTCGCGCGTCATCAGGCGCAGCAGCGCCATGTCGTCCACCTCGGCCAGCACACGCGGGCGCACGCCGGCGTCGGCCAGCAGGCGGTCGAAGGCCGCGCGCACCGAGCTGTGCTCGCCCGGCAGCAGCAGCGGCTGGTCGTGCAGCGCGGCGGGGAAGTCCAGCGCCTGAACGCGGCCGCGCGGCTTGCGCGACACCAGGCTCACCGGCTGCTGCGCCACCAGGCGGCTGTGCCAGCCGGCGGCCTTGTCGCGCGGCACCGCGTCGTTGCTCAGCACCACATCCAGCGTGTGCGCCGACAGCTGCGCCAGCAGCTCGCGCAGGCTGCCCGACACCAGCCGCACGCGCACGTCGGGCCGCGCCATCAGCGGCTTGAGCAGCAGCATCTGGAAGTTGCGCGACAGCGTGGCCGACGCGCCGATGCGCAGCACCGGCTGCTCGTCCAGCGGGCGCCCGTGCAGCGTGCTGAGCAGTTCGTCGCCGGCACGGAAGATGGTGTCGGCATGGTCCAGCGCAATGCGGCCGGCCTCGGTCAGCAGCAGCTGGCGCCCGCGCCGCTCGAACAGCGCGTGGCCCAGCCGCTCCTCCAGCTGGCGCAGCTGCACCGACAGCGCCGATTGCGACACATGCAGCTTCTGCGCCGCGCGCGTGAGGTGCCGTTCATGGGCGATGGCCCAGAAATAGCGCAGGTGGTGGTAGTTGAGGTCGGCCATGCTGTCGTTCTACCAGAAGGAACGAATTCAAGGCAACGATGAATTGGATCTAACGATCCAGGCTGCCTAGCATCGCGGCCCGACACAAGCACATCAAGGAGGCCACCGTGCCCGGATTCGACCTGCTGACCGGCAACCTGCTGCAGCCCATCGTGCTGGCCTTCCTGCTGGGCGCCGTGGCCGGCTTCGTGAAGAGCGAGCTGGAGCTGCCCGAGCCGGTGATCAAGCTGCTGTCCATCTACCTGCTGTTCAGCCTGGGCCTGACCGGCGGCCGCGAGCTGGCCCAGGCGCAGATGGCGAGCATCGCGCCGCTGGTGGGCATCACGCTGGCGATGACCTTCGCGATCCCGACCGTGGTGTACGGGGTGACGCGCCGGCTGGGCGGCATGAGCATCAGCAACGCGGCCGCCATTGCGGCGCACTACGGCTCGGTGTCGACGGCGACCTTCTTCGCGTCGATGAGCTTTGCCGCCGCGATGGGCACGCCCGCCGAGGGCTACATGGCCGCGATGGTGGCGTTGATGGAGTTCGGTGTCATCTACTCGCTGGCGCTGGCCCGCGTGGCGATGGGCCGTGCCGACGGCGGTGGTGGCGTGAAGGCGGCGACGCTGTTCCTCAGCGTGATCCGCGGCCGCGGCATCCTGCTGCTGATGGGCGGCATGCTCATCGGCTACACGGCCACCGACCGCCAGTGGGGCCAGATCTCGCCGTTCTACGAGGGCCTGTTCCGCGGCATGCTGATGCTCTTCCTGCTGGAGATGGGCATCACCGCGGCGCGGCAGATCGGCGCCTTCCGCGACGTGGGCCGCTTCATGCTGGCCTTCGGCATCGCGATGCCGGTGTTCAACGGGCTGGTGGGCGTGTCGCTGGCGCACCTGGCGGGCGTGTCGGTGGGCGGCGCCTTCGTCTTCGGCGCCATCTGCGCCAGCGCCTCGTTCATCGACGCACCGGCCGCCTGCCGCGCCTCGCTGCCCGAGGCCAACCCGGGCATCTACCTCACGGCGTCGCTGGGCGTCACGCTGCCCTTCAACCTGCTGCTGGGCCTGCCGCTGTACTACGCCTGGGCGCGCTGGCTGGCGGGCGGCGCCTGAAGGCGCGCCGAAGGACCGTGCGGATCAGGCCGTGACTTCCAGCCCGAGCGCACCGCGCGCCTGGTACTCGCGGTCGAGCATGCTCATGACGATCAGCGAGTCGTAGCCGTCGGCGCCTTCGGCGCGCAGGCGCACACTCTCGCGCAGGCGGCCCTCTTCCACGAAGCCTTCGCTGGCGTAGAGCTTCAGCGCGCGGGTATTGAGCGCCTTCACGTCGAGCCAGAAGCGGTGTGCGTGCAGGTCGCGAAAGGCCATCTGCTTGAGCAGCCGCACGCAGCGCCGGCCGAGGCCCCGGCCCTTGCTCTGCAGCACCAGGCGCTTGAGCTCGACGCTGCCGTGCGGGTTGCGGCAGCCCTGCAGGATGACGAAGCCGTCGCGCGAGCCGTCGGCGCCGGCCTCGACGATGAAATGGCGAAAGTCCGGAAATCGCACCGCGCCTTCGTGCTGCGTGCGGTCCCAGGGCGTGATGAACGGCAGGTTGCGGGCGTCGGCCTCGACGCTGACGACGAAGTCCAGGTCCGACAGCATCGTCGGTCGCAGGCGCAGCGGCCAGGCGGCGGCTGGTTCAGACATCCACTTCCACCGAATCGCCGTGCAGCTCCATCAGCTCGCGGCGCGACGCGGCCTCGCCCTTGCCCATCAGCTTGGTCAGCAGCGCCGCGGTGCTGTCGAAGCCGCTGTCCTGGCCGCTGGCCTCGCCGCTGACGAGCCAGCTCACCGGCAGCAGGCGTCGCGTCTCGGGGTTCAGCGTGGTCTCCCACAGCTGCTCGGCGTTCATCTCGCCCAGGCCCTTGAAGCGGCTGATGCTCCAGCTGCCGTCGCGCGCGCCTTCCTTGCGCAGCTTGTCGAGCGCGGCCTCCAGCTCGCCGTCGTCCAGCGCGTAGAGCTTGGCCGCCGGCCGCTTGCCACGCGCCGGCGCATCGATGCGGTACAGCGGCGGCCTGGCGATGTAGATGTTGCCGGCCTCCACGAGCTTGGGGAAATGGCGGAAGAAGAGCGTCAGCAGCAGCACCTGGATGTGCGAGCCGTCGACGTCGGCGTCGCTCAGGATGCAGACCTTGCCGTAGCGCAGGCCGCTGAGGTCGGGGTTGTCGTTCGGGCCGTGCGGGTCGACGCCGATGGCGACCGCGATGTCGTGGATCTCGGTGTTGGCGAACAGCCGGTCGCGCTCCACCTCCCAGGTGTTGAGCACCTTGCCGCGCAGCGGCAGCACGGCCTGCGTCTCCTTGTTGCGACCCATCTTGGCGCTGCCGCCGGCGCTGTCGCCTTCGACCAGGAAGACCTCGTTGTGCAGCAGGTCGCGGCTTTCGCAGTCGGTCAGCTTGCCGGGCAGCACGGCCACGCCGGAGCCGCGTTTCTTCTCGACCTTCTGGCTCGCACGCTGGCGCGTCTGCGCCTGGCGGATGACGAGTTCGGCCAGCTTCTTGCCCAGGTCGACGTGCTGGTTGAGCCAGAGCTCCAGCGCCGGCTTCACGTAGGCCGACACCAGGCGCAGCGCGTCGCGGCTGTTCAGCCGCTCCTTGATCTGGCCCTGGAACTGCGGGTCCAGCACCTTGGCGCTCAGCACGAAGCTGGCGCGCGAGAACACGTCGTCGGGCATCAGCTTCACGCCCTTGGGCAGCAGCGAATGCAGGTCGATGAAGCCCTTGATGGCGCCGAAGAGGCCGTCCTTCAACCCGCTCTCGTGCGTGCCGCCGGCCACCGTGGGGATCAGGTTGACGTAGCTCTCGCGCAGCGTGGTGCCTTCGTCGGTGAAGGCCACGCACCAGCTGGCGCCTTCGCCTTCGGCGAAGTTTTCGGTCTCAAAGGCGCCGGCGAACTGCTCGCCCTCGAACAGCGGGATCAGCGGGTCGGCGGCCAGGCTCTGCATCAGGTAGTCACGCAGGCCCTTTTCGTACTTCCAGGTCGTGGTCTCGCCGGTCTTCTCGGTCGTCAGCGTGACGGTCACACCGGGCATCAGCACGGCCTTGCTGCGCAGCAGGTGCAGCAGCTCGGCGCGCGGCAGTTCCGCGCTTTCGAAGTACTTCGCGTCGGGCCACACGCGCACGCTGGTGCCGTGCCTGCGCTCGCCGCCAGCGGCCTTGCGCACCTGCAGCGGCTCGGTCACGTCGCCGCCGCTGAACACCAGCGTGGCGGCCTGCCCTTCACGCCACACGGTGACGGCCAGGCGTTTGGCCAGCGCGTTGGTCACGCTCACGCCCACGCCGTGCAGGCCGCCGCTGAAGCTGTAGGCACCGCCGGCGCCCTTGTCGAACTTGCCGCCGGCGTGCAGCCGCGTGAAGACGATCTCGAGCACCGGCACCTTTTCTTCGGGGTGCAGGCCGAACGGGATGCCGCGGCCGTCGTCGTCGATGCTGACACTGCCGTCGGTATGCAGGACCACTGCGATGCGGCTGCCGTGGCCGGCCAGCGCCTCGTCGGCGGCGTTGTCGATGACTTCCTGCACGATGTGCAGCGGGTTGTCGGTGCGGGTGTACATGCCCGGCCGCTGTTTCACGGGCTCCAGGCCCTTGAGCACGCGGATGGAGGCTTCGCCGTAACTGGAACTTTGCTTGAGGGAGGGCATGGCGGGCGATTCTAGGCAGCCGCCCCGGCTGCACCCGTCAGAGATCGAAACGCAGGAAACTGAAGCCCGGGCGCGGCTGCTGGTGCAGCACCGCGCCCAGCCGCGTGTAGAAGCTCGGGCAGGCGGTGCCCACGTAGAGCTGCGGCAGGCGCAGCCGACGGGCTTCGTCCAGCAAGGCGCGCACCAGCGTGGAGCCGACACCACGGCCCCGCCATTCGAGCGCCACCACCATGCCGGCCAGCCAGGGGCTCCACTCGGGGTGGCTGTCGTCGTCGCTGTGCACCAGGCTGACCGCCGCCACCGGCTCGTCACCTTGCAGTGCCACCAGCGCCAGCGGCAGCGAGTCGGCGTCCACCGCGCGGCCCAGGCGCTCGACCATCGCCTGCTCGGTGGCGCCAGGCACCGGCAGCCAGAATTCGTTGTGGATCAGGTCGGCCACGGCCAGCCGGTGTTGCGGCACCTGATGCAGGTGCAGCACCTGCAGCGCCGATTCCAGGGTCTCCATCAGCCGTAGCGTGCCATGGCCAGGCCGCTGACGTCGATGTCGGGGCTTCGGCCCGACACCAGGTCGGCGATCACGCGCCCGGTGCCGGCCGCCATGGTCCAGCCCAGCGTGCCGTGCCCGGTGGCGAGCAGCAGGTTCTGCACTGGGGTGGCGCCGATGATCGGCGTGCCGTCGGGCGTCATCGGACGCAGGCCGCACCAGAACGTGGCCTTGGAGACATCGCCGCCCTGGGGGAACAGGTCGCTGACGACGTGGTTCAGCGTGGCGCGGCGCGGCTCGCGCAGGTTCAGGCTGTAGCCGGCGAGCTCGGCCGTGCCGCCGACGCGGATGCGGTCGCCCAGGCGCGTGACCGCGACCTTGTGCGTCTCGTCCATGATCGTGCTCTGGGGCGCGTGCTGCGGGTCGGTGATCGGCACCGTGATGCTGTAGCCCTTGACCGGGTAGACGGGGATGCGCACACCCACCGGCGCCAGCAGCTGCGGGCTGTGGCTGCCCAGCGCCATCACCACCCGGTCGGCCTTCAGCAGGCCGGCGTCGGTGTGCACGCCGGTGATGGTGCCGCCGCCGACCTGCAGCGCCTCGATGCGCGTGTTCCAGCGGAACTGCACGCCCAGGGCGGCGGCCATCTCGGCCAAGCGCACGCTGAACTTGAAGCAGTCGCCGGTTTCATCGCCCGGCAGCCGCAGCGCGCCCACGAACTTGTGCTGCGTGAGCTTCAGCGCCGGCTCCACGGCGCAGAAACCCGCGCGGTCCAGCACCTCGAAGGGCACGCCGTACTGCTTCAGCACGGCGACGTCGCCGCCAATGCCGTCGAGCTGCTTCTGCGTGCGGAAGAGCTGCAGCGTGCCCTGCGCGCGGTCGTCGTAGGCGATGGCCGTCTCGGCGCGCAGCGCCTTCATGCAGTCGCGGCTGTACTCGGCAATCGGCACCATGCGGCTCTTGTTCAGCGCGTAGGCCTTGGCGGTGCAGTTGGCCAGCATCATCGCGCCCCAGCGCCACATCGCGGGGTCGAGCAGCGGCCAGATGACCAGCGGGCTGTGCTGCATCAGCATCCACTGGATGGCCTTGAGCGGCACACCCGGGCCCGCCCAGGGCGCGCTGTAGCCGGGCGAGATCTCGCCGGCGTTGCCGAAGCTGGTTTCGAGCGCGGGGCCGGACTGCCGGTCGACCAGTTCCACCTCGTGCCCGGCCTTGGCCAGGTAGTAGGCGGTGCACACGCCGATCACACCACCGCCGAGCACCAGCACCTTCATCGAGACCTCCTGTGAATCCGGGCACTCTATCGGGGCCCTGGCCGTGCCCCTGTGGCGTTTTCCGACAGAATGGCCGAATGAATGCAGCTTCCGTGCCCTCTGCGCCGCCGCAAACTCTGTCGATGCGGCAGGTGTTGATCTGCGGCGCGGCCATCGTCACGCTCAGCATGGGCATCCGCCATGGTTTCGGCCTGTGGCTGCAGCCGATCACGATGGAGCGCGGCTGGACGCGCGAGACCTTCGCTTTCGCGCTGGCCATCCAGAACCTGGCCTGGGGCCTGGCCGGGCCGCTGGCCGGCATGCTGGCCGACCGTTTCGGCGCTTTCCGCGTGCTGCTGGTGGGCAGCCTGTTCTACGCCGGCGGCCTGGTGCTGATGGCGCTGGCCACCTCGGGCCTGGCCTTCACCGGCAGTGCGGGCGTGCTGATCGGCATGGCGCAGGCCGGTACCACCTACGCCATCGTCTACGGCGTGATCGCGCGGCAGGTGGCACCCGAGAAGCGATCGTGGGCGATGGGCGTGGCCGCGGCGGCGGGCTCGTTCGGGCAGTTCCTGATGGTGCCGCTGGAGAACTGGCTCATCGGCGGCTGGGGCTGGCAGAACGCACTTTTCGTGCTGGGCTGCGCGGCGCTGGTGATCATGCCGCTTGCGCTAGGCCTGAGGGAGCCGGCGCGCGCCGCCAACCCGGCGCACCAGCAGAGCATCGGCTCCGCGCTCCGCGAGGCCTTCGCCTACCCGAGCTTCCGGCTGCTGATGGCCGGCTACTTCGTCTGCGGCTTCCAGCTCGCCTTCATCGGCGTGCACATGCCCAGCTATTTGAAGGACCAGGGGCTGACGCCGGGCGTGGCCACCACGGCGCTGGCGCTGATCGGCCTCTTCAACGTGTTCGGCTCGTACGCTGCCGGCTCGCTGGGGCAGCGCATGCCCAAGCGCCACATCCTGTCGGCGATCTACGGCTTGCGCGCGGTGGCGCTGGCGGCCTTTCTGCTGGTGCCGCTGTCGCCGTGGAGCGTGTACCTCTTCGCCGCGATGATGGGCCTGTTGTGGCTGAGCACGGTGCCGCCCACCAACGCCATCGTGGCGCAGATCTTCGGCGTGCAGTACATGAGCATGCTCGGCGGCTTCGTCTTCCTCAGCCACCAGGTGGGCTCGTTCATGGGCGTGTGGCTGGGCGGCAAGCTCTACGACACCACGGGGAGTTATGAGGTGGTGTGGTGGATCGCGGTGGCGCTGGGCGTGTTTGCCGCGCTGATCAACCTGCCGGTGCGCGAGACCGCCATCGTGCGGCCCGCGCTCACGGCCGCGTGAGGGCCGCATGAAAGCCCGCCTGCTCCGTGCCGCCGCCTGGGCCGGCGCCCTGGCCGCGCTGGCTGCGGTCTTCAGCGCCTACCTGAACCCGCACCTGATGGTCGACCTGGCCAGCCGCGTGTGGGCCTGCTTCTGATGCACACGGCCACGGCCAGCCCTTCTGCCTGGGTGCAGCGTTTTGCCGGCCTGATCCGGCCCGGCGGCACCGTGCTCGACCTGGCCTGTGGCAGCGGCCGCCACGTGCGCTGGCTCGCCGCCGAGGGCTTCCAGGTCACCGGGGTCGACCGCGACGAGGCTGCCGTGGCGCCGCTGCGCGGCACCGCAGAGATCGTCGTCGCCGACGTGGAAGGCAGCCCTTGGCCGCTGCCCGGCCGCCGCTTCGATGGCATCGTCGTCACCAACTACCTGTGGCGCCCGCTGTGGCCCGATCTGCGCGCCGCACTGGCCGACGGCGGCGTGCTGATCTTTGAGACCTTCGCCCACGGCCAGCAGCTCGTCGGCCGCCCGTCGCGGCCGGCATTTCTGCTGCAGCCCGGGGAACTGTTGCAGGCCCTGGCGGGTCTGCGCGTGGTGGCTTTCGAGGACGGCTTCGAGCCCGCCACACCGCGCTTCGTGCAGCGCATCGTTGCCGTGCGGGAAGCGCCGGACCGGGCCGAACCCTCCCGCTACGGCCTCACGGGGCCCGCCAGCTAAAATCGCCGGCTCTGCCCGCAACGGCCCCGGACAAACGCCAGGAACACGGAAACCGCATGAACCCCATCGTTGGCAGCATCGTGGCCCTGGTCACGCCGATGTTCGAAGACGGCAGCGTCGACTACGACGGCTTGCGCCGCCTGATCGACTGGCACATCGCCGAAGGCACCGACTGCATCGGCGTCGTGGGCACCACGGGCGAATCGCCCACGGTCTCGGTGCAGGAGCACTGCGAGATCATCCGCGTCAGCGTGCAGCATGCCGCCGGGCGCGTGCCCGTGATGGCCGGCACCGGTGGCAACGCCACCAGCGAGGCCATCGAGCTCACGCGCTTCGCCAAGGAGGTGGGTGCCGACTGCTCGCTGCAAGTCGTGCCCTACTACAACAAGCCCTCGCAGGAGGGCATCTACCGCCACTTCAAGGCCGTGGCCGAGGCGGTGGACCTGCCGGTGGTGCTGTACAACGTGCCCGGCCGCACGGTGGCCGACATGGCGCCCGAGACCGCGCTGCGGCTGGCCCAGGTGCCCGGCATCGTCGGCATCAAGGAAGCCAGCGGCGACATCGAACGCGCCTGCCAGCTCATCAAGCACGCGCCCAAGGGCTTTTCCATCTACTCCGGCGACGACGGCACCGCGGTGGCGCTGATGCTGCTGGGCGGCCATGGCAACGTCAGCGTCACCGCCAACGTGGCGCCCAGGCTGATGCACGAGCTGTGCATGGCCGCCACCCAGGGCGACGTGAAGCGCGCCACCGCCATCCACCTGCGCCTGCTGTCGCTGCACCAGCAGCTGTTCTGCGAGCCGAGCCCGGCGCCGACCAAGTGGGCGATGTCGCGGCTGGGCCTGTGCCAGCCGCACGTGCGGCTGCCGATCCTGCCGCTCACCGATGCCGGCCAGGCGCTGGTGCAGCAGGCACTGCACGACAGCGGCCTGGCCGCCTGAGTTCCCAGTTCTTTCGCGCAGAAGCACCCGGCCCGCCTGCACCCTCGCCCATCACACCGCCTCGTCCGGCGGTGTCGGAGACCCTGAACGTGAAATCGTTGTTCGCTGCCACCCCCATCCGCCTGGCCACGCTGGCCTTGTTGACCCTGACCGCCGGCTGCTCGTCGCTGGACCTGGGCCTGTCGGGCGATTCCGTCGATTACCGCGGCGCGGCGGCCAAGACCAAGCCGCTCGAGGTGCCGCCCGACCTGAGCCAGCTGGCGCGCGACTCGCGCTACCAGCCGCAGGGCGGCGTGATCAGCGCGGCAGCGGCCGCCACGGCGCCGCTGCCGGTGGCGGCCGGCACCGCGGCCACCGCCGCACCCGCCGCCGTGGCGGTGGCGGCCCAGGACGGCATGCGCGTCGAGCGCCAGGGCCAGGACCGCTGGCTGGTGGTGCCGCTGACGCCCGAGCAGCTGTGGCCGCAGCTGCGCACCTTCTGGGAGCAGCGCGGCTTCACGCTGACCGTGGACGACGCGAAGATCGGCGTGATGGAGACCAACTGGGCCGAGAACCGCGCCAAGCTGCCCTCCGACGTGGTGCGCAACACGATCGGGCGCGTGCTGGGCAATGCCTGGGACACCGGTGAACGCGACCAGTACCGCCTGCGCGTGGAGCGCACCGCCAGCGGCAGCGAAGTCACCATCGCGCACCGCGGCGCCGAAGAGGTCTACGTCGGCGAGCGGCGCGATACCACCACGTGGCGCAGCCGCCCGAGCGACCCGCTGCTCGAGGCCGAGATGCTGTCGCGGCTGATGGTCTCGCTCGGCGTCAAGGACGCACCGGCGCGTGCGCTGGTGGCTGCCGCGCCCGAGGTGCCGCCGCGGGCCCGCCCGGTGGCGTCTGGCGGCGACACCGGCGCCAGCGCCCCTGCCATCACCAGCACCAGCACGACGATCGAGGTCGACGACCCCTTCGACCGCGCCTGGCGCCGCGTGGGTCTGGCGCTCGACCGTGGCGGCTTCACGGTCGAGGACCGCGACCGCGCGCAGGGCGTGTACTACGTGCGCTATGTCGACCCCAGGAACGCCGGCAAGGAAGAGCCCGGCTTCTGGTCGCGCCTGTTCGGCGACACCAGCAACCCGCAGGCTGCGGTGCGCTACCGCATCGCGGTCAAGGGCACGGGCGCCAAGTCCACGGTGGCCGTGCTCACCTCGGCCGGGGCGTCCGACGTCGGTGAAAACGGCCAGCGCATCGCCGGCCTGCTGGCCACCGAACTGCGCTGACCGCCCGGCGCGCCGAACCATGAAAAAAGCCGCCCGAGGGCGGCTTTTTCATCTGCGGTGACATCAAGCGCGCCTCTGGGGCGCGCCGGAGTTCACTTCGGGGCCGAAGCGGCGGCCGAAGCGGCAGGGGCAGCAGCGGAAGCAGCGCTGGCAGCAGCGTCAACCACCGGGGCGGGGGCCGGAGCCGGGGCAGCGACGGGCGCCGGGGCGGGGGCCGGGGCTTCTTCCTTCTTGCCGCAGGCGGCCAGGGCGAAAGCAGCAACCAGGGAAGCCAGAACGAGCGACTTGTTCATTGATGTGTCCTCAGGAGTTTTGGGTAAGTTCGGAGCTTGGGGCAAGAATGTTCGAGGGCACTCTTCAAGCAAGTCGTCGACTCCGCTCAGAGACCCGTCGCAGGCACGTGATCGGTTATGCAACCTTGAGCCCGTGTCCAGCCCATGAGTATATGTCGCGCGCTAGGGCAATCCCTATAGGCCGAGCGTCGTGACCGCAAACGCGGCCTCGGACCGTTGCAAAACCACGTCAATCCGTTCCTGCCAGAGCACGCGGGCCCGCACATCCAGGCTGGCGCGGCCCCGCCAGTGCAGTGGGTCGATCAGATGGACGGCCATGCTGCGGTCGTCCAGCAGCAGCGTGGGCAGGTCGGCCGCCAGCTCCTGCGGCGGCTGCAGCGCCTGGATGGCGTGCGCCCAGTCGCGGCGCCAGGCGGTGAAGCGCGGCTGCCGGCGCGGCACGTCGGCATAACTGGCAGCCAGCAGGACCAGGCGGCGCTGCGGCCGGCGCAACCAGGCCGTCAGCGACTGCAGCAGCGCCGGCTCGTCCAGCGGCCAGTGCTCGAACGTGGCGTCGACGCAGGTGATGCAGCGCGCGTCCTGCGCCAGCGCCTGCCCGAAGCCCCAGTGCAGCGCGGCCTGGAAGCCGTCGCGGCTGTCGATGCGCGGGGGGCCGAGTTCGTCGTTCATGCGGGTGCTCCTGCCGCCCAGCCGGCGGCCATCCATTGGTCCAGCAGCGCCCGCGCCGGGCCGCTGAGGCGCGCCACGTCCGCGGCGCCCAGCGCGCGCTCGTCGGCCAGGCGGCGCATCAGCCGCGCGTCGCGGCCCGAAGCCTCGAAGGCCTCGCCGTTGATGAAGACATGGTGCTCGTCGTAGAGCATCTTGGTGCGGGCCGACAGCACCACCGCCGCCGTCGCACTGGCCTCGGGCGTGGCGGCAAACCACACCTGCGGCTTGGGCTCGGTCAGCACCTCGCCGAGTGCGCGTGCCAGCCAGCGTGGCTCGGCCAGGCGCCGGGCCAGCGCGGCCTGCGCAAAAGCCAGCAGCGCCGGCGGCAGCGCGCCCGGCGTGGCAGTGGCGGGCTGCAGGGGGTCGCGGTACAGCGGCGACGGGGCGGTGTCGTCGTCGCCCAGTCGCTGCAGCAGGGCCTGGGCCAGTTCTTCTTCGGCCGGGGCCCGGAAGCCGATCGAGCAGGTCATGCAGTCGCCGCCCATGGCGACGCCGTCGTGGCCCCAGCGGGGCGGCAGGTAGAGCATGTCGCCGGGCTCCAGCACCCACTCCTGCTCAGGCACGAAGTGGCGCAGCAGCTTCAGCGGCGCGCCCGGCACCCACTCGGTGTTCCTGACGCGGCCGATCTGCCAGCGGCGGCGGCCCTGCACCTGCAGCAGGAACACGTCGTACGAATCCAGGTGCGGGCCGACGCCGCCGCCGTCGCTGGCCCAGGACACCATCAGGTCGTCGAGCCGCGCGTCGGGCGCAAAGCGGAAGGCGCGCAGCAGGTCGTGCGCGGCGGGCACATGCAGGTCCAGCCCCTGCACCAGCAGCGTCCACCCGGCGCGCGACACCGGCGGCAGCGCGCGGCGTGCAAACGGCCCCGGCCGCACGCGCCACTGCGCGCCGTCGCGCACGACCAGGCGCGACTCCACCTCGTCGCTGCCAGCCAGGTCGAACAGCGCCGGCCGCGCCAGCGGCGGCTGCACGCCGGGCCAGGCCTGGCGCACCAGCAGCGGCTTCTTCTGCCAGTGCCGCTTCATGAAGGTGGCCGGGCTCAGCCCGCCCAGCAGCGGCAGCGTCTTGTCGATGTCCATGGCCGGATTCTGTCGCCTGCGGCGCCCGGCTCCGCATCAAAACATGCACCGCCGGGGTGGCTGCAGGCGCTGTGCGATCATCTTTGCATGATCATTTCCGCACCCTGCGTCGTCAGCCTCACTTGGGAGTTGAGCGACGGACAGAACCGCCCCATCGACGAGCTCCAGGAGCCGGTCGAGTTCTTCTACGGCGGCGACGACCTGCTGCCCAAGGTCGAAGAAGCGCTGGCCGGCTACGAACCCGGCGAAGACCTGGCCGTGCACCTGGAGCCCGAACACGCCTTCGGCGACTACAAGCCCGAACTCGTGTGCTTCGAGAGCCGCGCGCTGTTTCCCGAGAAACTGGACACCGGCATGGCCTTCGAGGGCCTGCCCGAGGGCAGTGCCACGCCCGACATGCCCGCCGACGCCATCTACCTGGTGACCGAGATCTACCCCTCGCACGTGGTGCTGGACGGCAACCACCCGCTGGCGGGCATGTCGCTGCGCATCGCGATCAAGGTGCGGGCGGTGCGCGAGGCGACAGACGCCGAGATCGAGGCGCGCACCGTCGGCGGCACGCCGATCACGGTGCTGGGCAGCGGCGGCAAGCCGGACCCGGGCAGCGCCCTGCACTGAGCCCTGCCGCCCGCGCGCGGCCACAGCGCCCGCGCAAGCCGAGCTGACGCCCGAGAAGCAGGGCATTAGGCGTCCATATCCGGCCGGCCACCGGCGGCCATCGCGGTGAAATGCCTGCAGATTCCCGCGTGCCAGCCTGGCACGCGGCCGTGCGCCGCGCTGTTGCGACGCACTCACTTGCAGGGTGCATGGCGGCGCAGGCCGCCGCGTGCATCGGGGCCGCCATCCATGTCGTTCTTCAGCCACCGCCGCCATCACGGCGCGCGCATCCTTCCCTTCCGCCTGAGGACCGGGGCGCTCGCCGCCCTGGCCGTGCTGGGCGCCCCGCCCGGCCACGCCGGCCCCGAAGGCGGACAGGTGACCGGCGGCAGCGGGCAGATCGTGCAGGCCGGGGGCCTGACGACGGTGATGCAGAACAGCGCCACGCTGCTGCTGAACTGGCAAAGCTTCCAGATCGGCGCCGGCGAGCGGGTGCAATTCGTGCAGCCCTCGGCCGCGGCCCTGGCGATCAACCGCATCGCCGATCCACAAGGCGCGCGCATCCTGGGCCGGCTGGACGCCAACGGCCAGGTCTGGCTGCTGAGCCCAGGCGGCATCGTCTTCGGGCGCGACGCGCAGGTGAACGTGGGCGGCCTGGTGGCTTCCACGCTGAGCCTGAAGGACGGCGCCGGCGCTGGCGGCGTCTATGGTTTCGGCCAGCCCGGCGCCACCGCGAACACGGCCGCCGTGCTCAACGAAGGCCGCATCACGGCAGCGCCGGGCGGCTATGTCGCCTTGCTGGGGCACGCGGTGGTCAACCGCGGCCAGATCGATGTACCCCGCGGCAGCGTGGCGCTGGGCGCCGGCAGCGCGGTGACGCTGCGGCTGGACGGGCAGCGCCTGCTCGGGCTGGAAGTGGACGCCAGCCTGCTGGACACCCTGGCCGACAACGGCGGCCTGCTGCGCGCCGACGGCGGCCAGGTGCTGATGAGCGCCGGTGCCCGCGACACCCTGCTGGCCAGCGTGGTGAACCACACCGGCGTGGTGCAGGCCCAGACGGTGCAGCAAACCGAAGGCCGCATCGTGCTGCTGGGCGGCATGGCGGCCGGCACCACGCGCGTGGCCGGCACGCTGGACGCCAGCGCGCCGGCGGGCAGCGGCGCGGGCGGCTTCATCGAGACCTCGGCAGCGCACGTGAAGGTGGCCGAGGGCAGCCGCATCACCACCGCGGCCGGCGCCGGCGGCCGCGCCGGGCTCTGGCTCGTCGACCCGGTGGACTTCACCGTCGCGGCCAGCGGTGGCGACATCAGCGGCGCCACCCTCGGCGCCAACCTGGCCAACGGCAACGTCACGCTGCAGAGCACCAGCGGCGCCAGCGGCACCGCCGGTGACGTGACCGTCAACGACAGCGTGGCCTGGTCGGCGAACCGGCTGACGCTGAACGCGCAGAACCACATCCGGCTGAACGCGGCGCTGAACGGCAGCGGCACGGCCAGCCTGGCGCTGGAGTACGGCCAGGCCGCGGTGGCAGCAGGCAACACCAGCGACTACCTCGTCAACGCCGCCGTGAGCCTGCCGGCGGGCGCCAACTTCAGCACCCGGCTCGGCTCTGATGGCACGGTGAAGAACTACACCGTCATCACCAGCCTGGGCACCGTGGGCAGCACCACCGCCGCCGACCTGCAAGGCATGAGCGGCGGCCTGGGCACGAACTACGCGCTGGGCGCCGACATCGATGCCAGCGGCACCGCCGCCTGGAACGGCGGAGCGGGCTTCGAGCCGGTGGGCAACAGCAGCACGCCCTACACCGGCACCTTCGCAGGCCTGGGGCATGCCATCGACAGGCTGGGCATCAACCGCACGACCAGTGTCGAAGTCGGCTTGTTCGGCCAGGCCAGCGCAGCGGTCATCCGCGACGTGAACCTGACTGGCGGCAGCGTGGCGGGCGGCACCAGCACGGCCGATTGGATCGGCTCGCTGGTCGGCCGCGCGACTTCATCGTCGATCAGCGGCGCGACCGCCTCGGTCGCCGTGACGGGCGGCCGCCCGGGCGCTGGCCGCGCAGGCGGCTTGGTGGGCAGGCTGGACGGCGCCGGGGCCACCCTCACCGGCAGCCGAGCCAGCGGCGAGGTCACCGGCACGGGCTTTGTCACGGGCGGCCTGGTGGCCGAGATCGCCTCGCCGGCATCGGTGAGCAGCAGTTCAGCGAGCGGCGCCGTCACCGGCCCACGGAATGTGGGCGGCCTGATCGGCTACGCCTCGGGCGGCAGCATTGCTGCCTCCTCTGCCTCGGGTGCCGTGACGGGCAACTCGGCAAGCACCAACTATGGCGGTCTGGTGGGCTATTCCAGAACCAGCACCAGCCAGTCCTATGCCACCGGCGCGGTCAGCGGCAACAGCAACGTGGGCGGGCTCGTCGGCCAGTGGGACGGCGGCGCATTCAGCGACAGCTATGCCACCGGCAACGCCGCGGCCAGCGGCAGCTATGCCGGTGGCCTGATCGGCAGAGGGCCCAGCTTCGGCTCCGGGCTCACGCTCAACCGGCTGTACGCCACGGGCACCGCCACGGGCACGTCCAACGTCGGCGGCTTCGCGGGCAACCTGACCTCCAGCGGCGTGACGGCCAGCAACAGCTACTGGAACAGCAGCGGCAACAGCGTGGGCGTCGGCAACCGCACGGTGGCTGGTGTATCGGGCTTGAGCAGCAGCCAGCTGAAGCAGTCGTCCAACTTCGCGGGCTTCAACTTCAGCACCACCTGGTTCAACTACGACGGCAACTCGACACCGCTGCTGCGCAGCTTCCTCACGCCCCTGACCGTCAGCCCGAATGGCAAGGTCTACGACGGCCTGGCCTACGGCGGTGCCGTGAGCCACTCGGTCACACCCGACGCCACGCTGCTGGGGACCGTGGCCTACAGCTGCAGCCCGGCCTGCGCCGCCGAGGCCGGCACCTACGCTGTCACGTTGAGCGGCCTGTATTCCACCAGCAACCGGGGCTACCTCATCAGCTACGGCAGCGCCGCCACCATCACCAGGGCGCCGCTGACCATCACCGCCACCGCGGCCAGCAAGACCTACGACGGGCTGGCCTACGCCGGCGGCAACGGCGTCGGCTACAGCGGCTTCGTCAACGGCGAATCGAGCAGCGTGCTCGGCGGCGCGCTGGCCTATGGCGGCAGCAGCCAGGGGGCGGTCAACGCGGGCAGCTACACGATCACGCCGTCTGGCCTGAGCAGTGCCAACTACGACATCGCTTACGCCAGCGGCAACCTGACCGTCGACAAGGCCGTGCTGACCGTGACGGCCGACGACGCGACACGCACCTACGGCAACGCCAACCCGACGCTGAGCACCCGCGTCGCCGGCTTCGTCAACGGTGAATCGGCCAGCACCGCAGCGGGCTACGCCGGCAGCGGCAGCGCCACCACCCTGGCCACGGCGCTCACCGGCGCCGGCACCGCAGCCATCACCGCCAGCGCCGGCTCGCTCAGCGCCGACAACTACGTCTTCACCCAGCTCGTCGACGGCACGCTGACAATCACCCGAGCCCCACTGACCATCACCGCCACCGCCGCCAGCAAGACCTACGACGGGCTGGCCTACGCCGGCGGCAACGGCGTCGGCTACAGCGGCTTCGTCAACGGCGACACGCCCGCGGCCCTGAGCGGCGCGCTGAATTACGACGGCAGCAGCCAGGGTGCCGTCAACGCGGGCGTCTACGGCCTGCAGCCCCAGGGTCTGGCGGCTGCCAACTACGAGATCAGCTACGTCGGCAGCGCGCTGACGGTGCAGCGCGCCACGCTGGCAGTGCAGACGCAGGCCCTGGACAAGGTCTACGACGGCACCGCCGGTGCCGCGCTGGCGCTGGGCGCCCTCACCGGGCTGGCCGGCCGCGAGACGCTGGCCGTGTCGGCCACCGGTCGCCATGCCGATGCCGGCGTCGGCCGCGGCAAGACGGTGGCGGTGCAATACCGCCTGGCCGACGGCGCCAACGGCGGCCTGGCCGCCAACTACGTGCTGGCCGACACCACGCTGCAGGCCCACATCACGCCAGCGCCGCTGTTCTATGTCGCGCGTCCCGCTGAAAGCCGGGCCGGCCTGCCCATGGCGCCGCTGGACGGCAGCGTGGCGGGCCTGGTGGCGGACGAAACGCTGGCCAGCGCCACCCAGGGCACGCTGGTCTGGTCCACCACGGCCGGCCCGGGCAGCGCACCGGGGGCCTACGCGGTGCAGGGCGGCGGCTTGACGGCGGCCAACTACACGCTGATGCAGGCACCGGCCAATGCTCAGGCGCTGCTGCTGCGGCCCGGGCAGGTGCCAACGCCCGTGGCCGCCACGCTGACGCAGTTGTCCAGCAACCTGGGCGGCCTGCTGGGCCATCCGCCGGCGCTGGTGTCCCCCGCACCCGCCAGCGCAGCCCCTGCGCCGCCCGCCGGGCCGCCCGTCCCGGCTGAGGCCCGGAGTGCCGAACCGAATGCACCAGCGCGTGCGCCTTCGGTGCCAACCACGCGGCTGGGGGGCGCCAGCGGACCGCGGCTGCAGATCGAAGGCCACGCGGTGCGCCTGCCAGGCCAGCAGACGGGGGCCGAACAATGAACCCCGTCCGAGTCACCGCCACCGTCCGCAGCAGCGCGCACCGGCCCACCACGCTGGCCAGGCGGCTGGCTTCGCTGGTGGCCCCACTCTGTGCGGCCGCTGGCCTGGCGTGGCCGGCCGCACCCGCAGCGGCGCAGGCGCTGCCTGGCGCCGGCAACCTGCTGCAGCAGCTGCCGCCGGCACCACCGCCGCCAGCGCCGGCACCACGTCCGCTGTTGCTGCAAGCACCCGGCACCGCGCCGCTGCCAGCCAGCGCACCCTTCGAGGTGCGCCGGCTGCAGATCGGTGGCCACACATTGTTCGACACCGCCACGCTGCACGCCCTGGTGGCCGAGGCCGAGGGCCAGCAACTCACGCTGCAGCAGCTGGCCGACGTGGCCGCGCGCATCACCGCGCACTACCAGCGCGCCGGCTACCCGCTGGCGCGCGCACTCATCCCGGCGCAGCGCATCGAGCAGGGCGTGGTGCGCATCGAGGTCATCGAGGCGCGCTACGGCCGTGTGGAGCTGGACAACCGCAGCCGCATCGCCACGCCGTTGCTGCGCGACACGCTGGCTGCGCTGCAAAGCGGCCAGCCGGTGGCGCAGGCGGCGCTGGACCGCGTGCTGCTGCTGCTGTCCGACCTGCCGGGCAGCGATGTCGGCGCCACGCTGAAGCCGGGCGCCGAGGTGGGCATGTCCGATCTGTGGGTGCAGGTGGATGAGGGCCCGGCGCTGGCGGCCAGCGCCACGCTGGACAACCAGGGCAACCGCTACACCGGCCGCTGGCGCGCCAGCGCCCAGCTGGCCCTGCGCAACCCGCTGGGGCAAGGCGACGAGCTGGGCCTGTCGGCCCTGAGCAGCGGCCCGGGCACACGCTACGCCCGGCTCGACTACGGCCTGGTGACGGGCGGGGCCGGCACCCGGCTCTCGGGCGCCGCCTCGGTGCTGAATTACCGCCTCGGCGACGCGGCCCGCGACCTGAACGGCCACGGCAGCGCGCTGGTGCAAGGCCTGGCGCTGACCCACCCGCTGCTGCGCAGTGCCGACCGCCAGCTGCGCCTGTCGGTGCAGGCCGACCGGGCCCGGCTGCGCGACCGCCTGGACGCCGTGGCCATCCGCAACGACCGCAGCGTGCGGGGCGTCACGCTGACGCTGCAAGGCGCCCTCCAGGGCGACAGCAGCGGCAGCGGCCACCACGCCAGCACGCTGGCGCTGGCCGCCACCCGCGGCGAGGTCGACATCCACGACGCCGCCGCGGCCCACGTCGACGCCGCCACCGCGCGCACCCAGGACCGCTACACGCTGCTGACGCTGGCGCTCACGCACCTGCAGGCGCTGGGGCCGGAGGACAGCCTCTGGCTGACGCTCCACGTGCAGCAGGCCAGCCGCAACCTCGACGCTTCGCAGAAGGCCGCCGTGGGCGGACCGGCGGCCGTGCGGGGCCATGACACGGGCACCCTGTCGGCCGACGGCCTGCAGCTGCTGCGCCTGGAGTGGCGGCACACGCTGGACCGGCAGGCGGGCGGCCGCTGGCAGGCGGCCCTGCTCTACGACGGCGCCAGAGCCCAACCCGAGCGCCGGCCATGGACCGAGGGCGCCCGCCGCGTGCACCTGAACAGCGCGGGCGCCGCACTGGCCTGGGCCGGCGATGGCGGCTGGCAGGCCCGCGCCACGGTGGCGGTACCGCTGGCCCGGGTGCCCGAGGGCGTGCCCAGCCAGCGCTCACCGCGCCTCTGGGCCGAACTGGGCTGGCGTCTCTGAGACGCCGGGGCCGCGCTCAGGCGCGGCCGGTGCTGCCGAAACCGCCCTGCCCGCGCGTGCTGCTCTCGAAGCTGTCCACCACGCGGAAGGCCGCCTGCACCACCGGCACGATGACCATCTGCGCGATGCGCTCCATCGGCTGCACGGTGTAGGCTCACCATCAGCGGGCCCTGGTAGTCGCTGTCGATCAGGCCCACCAGGTTGCCCAGCACGATGCCGTGTTTGTGGCCCAGGCCCGAGCGCGGCAGCAGCATGGCCGCGAGCGCGGGGTCCCCGATGTGCACGGCCAGGCCGGTGGGGATGAGCGCCGCTGCGCCGGGCTGCAGTTCCAGCGGCGCATCCAGGCAGGCGCGCAGGTCGAGGCCGGCGCTGCCGGGGGTGGCATAGGCCGGCAGGGCTTCGGCCAGGCGGGGGTCGAGCAGCTTGACGTCGACGACGGTCATCTCGGGGGTCTCGGAAAGGCGGTGAGGTGAAGGCGCTTCAGCGGCGCGCCGGCGCGCGCCGGGCGATCTCGGCCACCAACTGGCGCGCCAGCGTCAGCTTGTCGGCGGCGGGCAGCTCGGTCTCGCCGGCCTCGTGCACCAGCACCAGCGTGTTGTGGTCCTGCCCGAAGGTGGAAGGCCCGTGGTTGGCCACGATCAGCGGCACGTTCTTGCGCAGGCGCTTGGCGCGCGCATGCTCGATCACCCGTTCGCTCTCCGCCGCGAAGCCCACGCACCAGGGTCGCTGACCCTCGGGCAGGCGCGCCACGGTGGCCAGGATGTCGGGGTTCTCGGTCATCTCGAAGGCAGGCACCCGGCCGCTGCCGTCCTTCTTGATCTTGTGCTCGGCCGTGCCCGCCGGGCGCCAGTCGGCCACGGCGGCCGTGGCGATGAAGATCTGGTGCGCGGGCGCCAGCGGCAGCACGGCATCGAACATCTGCTGCGCACTCTGCACGTCGATGCGGCGCACGCCGCGTGGCGTGGGCAGGTGCACCGGGCCGGCCACCAGCGTGACCTGGGCGCCGGCCTCGGCCGCCGCACGGGCGATGGCAAAACCCATCTTGCCGCTGGAATGATTGGTGATGCCGCGCACCGGGTCGATGGCCTCGAAGGTGGGCCCGGCCGTGACCAGCACGCTGCGGCCGGCCAGCAGCTTGGGCTGGAAGAAGGCGATCAGCTCCTCGCACAGCTCGGTGGCTTCCAGCATGCGGCCGTCGCCCACCTCGCCGCAGGCCTGGTCACCGGCGCCCGGGCCCAGCACGGTGGCACCGTCGACGCGGATCTGCGCCACGTTGCGCTGCGTGGCCGGGTGCGCCCACATCTCGCGGTTCATCGCCGGCGCCACGAGCAGCGGGCAGCTCAGCGTGGGGCGCGCCAGGCACAGCAGGCTCAGCAGTTCGTCGGCCCGGCCCTGCGCCAGCTTGGCGATGAAGTCGGCGCTGGCCGGCGCCACCACGATGGCCGCGGCCTCGCGCGAGAGGTTGATGTGCGCCATGTTGTTGGGCTGGCTGGCGTCCCACTGGCTCAGCGCCACCGGGCGGCCGCTGAGCGCCTGCATCGTCACCGGCGTGATGAACTGCGTGGCGGCCTCGGTCATCACCACCTGCACGGTGGCACCGGCGCGGACGAGCTCGCGCACGAATTCGGCGGTCTTGTAGCAGGCGACACCGCCCGACAAGCCGACCACGATGTGTTTGCCCTGCAGGGCCTGGGGTGCTGGCATGGCGCGCGACTCTAGCAGGGCACCCCGGGGAAGCCCTGACGCAGCCCCGGGATTGATCTGAACTTTCAGTAATTCCTGAAAGTTCGATGAACAATCCGCCTCACGCACTCCGCGCGCCAGCCCTCCCGGGCCCCATGTCATGCCCAGCCTCTCCCCGCTCGTCAGCAGCTTCGTCGGCCACTTCGGCGAGATGGGCAGCCGCTGGGGCATCAACCGCACCGTGGGGCAGATCTACGCGCTGATCTTCGTCTCGCCCGAGCCGCTGCACGCCGACGCCATTGCCGAGAGCCTGGAGTTCAGTCGCTCCAACGTCAGCATGGGCTTGAAGGAGCTGCAGGCCTGGCGGCTGGTGAAGCTGCGCCATTTTCCGGGCGACCGGCGCGAGTACTTCGAAGCCCCGGCCGACGCCTGGGAGATCTTCCAGACGCTGGCCGAAGAGCGCCGCCGCCGCGAGATCGAACCCACGCTGTCGATGCTGCGCAACGCGCTGCTGGAGCACCCGTCCACCGACGCCGACCGCTTTGCGCAGGAGCGCATGAAGAGCATGCACGACCTGATCGAGCTGATGACGACCTGGTTCGACGACGTGCAGCGGCTGGACCAGCAGACGCTGTCGACGTTGATGAAGATGGGCTCCAAGGTGCAGCGCGTGCTCGAGTTCACTGGCAAAACGAAGTCCAAGCCGTAAAGGAAACCCGTCGATGGACGCCCTGCTCCTGGCCCGCATGCAGTTTGCGGCCAACATCACCTTCCACATCCTGTTCCCCACGATCACCATCGCGCTGGGCTGGACGCTGCTGTTCTTCCGCCTGCGCTGGCTGAAGACGAACGACACCGCCTGGCTGATGGCCTACCGCTTCTGGACCAAGGTGTTCGCGCTGAGCTTTGCGCTCGGCGTGGTCAGCGGCATCGTGATGAGCTTCCAGTTCGGCACCAACTGGCCCGGCTTCATGGAGCGTGTGGGCAACATCGCCGGGCCGCTGCTCGGCTACGAGGTGCTGACGGCTTTCTTCCTGGAGGCCACCTTCCTGGGCGTGATGCTGTTCGGCCACGGCAAGGTCAGCGAGCGCGTGCACCTGATCGCGACCTTCCTCGTCGCCTTCGGCACCACGATGAGCGCGTTCTGGATCCTGGCGCTCAACTCCTGGATGCACACGCCTGCCGGCTACGAGATCCGCGACGGCGAGTTCTTCGTGCGCTCGTGGCTCGAGGTCATCTTCAACCCCAGCTTCCCGTACCGCCTGGTGCACGTGCTGCTGGCCTCGGGCCTGACGGTGGCCTTCATCCTGGCCGGCGTCAGCGCCTGGCAGCTGATCAAGGGCAAGGCCAACGCGTCCACGCCCAAGGCGCTGCGCACCGGCCTGACCGTGGGCGCGATCCTGATCCCGCTGCAGATCCTGGCCGGCGACCTGCACGGCCTGAACACGCTGGAGCACCAGCCGCAGAAGGTGGCCGCGATGGAAGGCATCTGGCAGACGCAGCGCGGCGCGCCGCTGCTGCTGTTTGCGGTGCCCGACGAGGCCACGCGCAGCAACCACTTCGAGATCGGCATCCCGAAGCTCGCGTCGCTGGTGCTCAAGCACGACGCCGACGGTGAACTGAAGGGCCTGGACGACTTCAAGGGCGCGCACCCGCCGGTCAAGCCCATCTTCTACGGCTTCCGGCTGATGGTGGGCATGGGCCTCTTGATGCTGGCCTTCAGCTGGGCGGGCCTGTGGCTGTACCGCCGCCGCGGCTGGGCCGCCGAACGGCTGCCGAAGCCGCTGCTGTGGGGCCTGGCCGGCATGACCTTCTCGGGCTGGATCGCCACGGTGGCCGGCTGGTACGTCACCGAGATCGGCCGCCAGCCCTACATGGTGTTCGGCCTGATCCGCGTGGACGAGGTGGCCTCCACCGTGCCCGGGCCGATGATCGCGCTGACGCTGGCCATGTACGTCACCGTGTACCTGGCGCTGATCGTGGCCTACGTGGGCGTGGTCAAGTACATGGCCGAGAAGCCGGTGGACATGCCGGCACCGCCCGCCTCGGCTGGCGTGGTGCAAGGGGCGTTGGCATGACCTGGGCCGAGGCGCTGCCGATCGTCTTCATGTCGCTGATGGGCCTGTCGATGCTGGCCTACGTGGTGCTGGACGGCTACGACCTGGGCGTGGGCCTGCTGCTGCACCGCGCGACCGATGCGCAGAAGGACACGATGATCGCCAGCATCGGCCCCTTCTGGGACGCCAACGAGACCTGGCTCGTGCTGGGCGTGGGCATCCTGCTGATCGCCTTCCCCAAGGCGCACGGCATGATCCTGCAGGCGCTGTACCTGCCGGTGGCGCTGATGCTGGTGGGGCTGATCCTGCGCGGCGTGGCCTTCGACTTCCGCACCAAGGCGCAGGCGAAGCACAAGACGCTGTGGAACCGCGCCTTCCTGGCGGGTTCGGGCCTGGCCGCGGTGTCGCAGGGCTGGATGCTGGGCCGCTACATCACGGGCTTTGCGCAGGGCTGGGAGTACGCGCTGTTTGCCGCCGTGATCGCGCTGCTGCTGCCGGCGGCCTACGTGCTGCTGGGCGCCGGCTGGCTGATCATGAAGACCGAGGGCGAGCTGCAGAAACACGCCGTGCAGTGGGCCAAGATCGCCTGGCCGCCGGTGGTGCTGGGCATGGGCCTGATCTCGCTGGCCACGCCGGTGGTGAGCGAGACGGTGCGCGGGCGCTGGTTCAGCATGCCCGAGTTCATCGCGCTGCTGCCGGTGCCGCTGATGACGGTGGCCGCACTGCTGGGTGCGCGCGCCATGCTCAACTCGCACCGCGTGCTGGGCAAGGTGTGCTGGCTGCCCTTCGTGCTGACGGTGGCGGTGTTCGTGCTGGGCGCGCTGGGTCTGGCCTACAGCCTCTACCCCTACGTGGTGATGGACCGGCTCACCATCTACGAGGCCGCCAGTGCCACCGAGTCGCTGGCCGTCATCGCGATCGGCTGCGCCATCACGGTGCCGGCCATCGTGGGCTACACGGTATTTGCGTACCGGGTGTTCTGGGGCAAGGCGGGCACGCTCAGCTACGCCTGACGCGCGCGGCCGGGTCAGACCGGCTCGGCACCCGCCGCGCCGTGGCACTTCTTGAACTTCTTGCCGCTGCCGCAGTGGCAGGGGTCGTTGCGGCCCGGCGTGGCCTCCACGCGGCGCGTGGTGGGCCGCGGCGCATGGTCGACCCAGAACACACGCAGGTCCTGCGCGGCCCAGCAGGCCTCGGCCAGCAGCTCGTCGCGCGTGGGGTCGCCCTGCGGGAAGTACTCGGCCACGTGGGCCACGTACTCCTCATGGCCCGGGGGGATCAGCAGCGCCGAGATCTGCGCCAGCAGCGCGCCGTACATCGTCACGGCCTCCTCGTCGGCGCCCACCTCGGACGGCTCCTGCCACACCGCGGGGAAGGCCTCGACGGCGTCGAGGAAACCTTCGGCCCACAGCGCGCCGGTCTGCATCGCCGCGGCGTCCTCGGCGCTGAGCTGCTCTTCTTCCATCAGGCGCGCGCGGTCGGCGTCGGTCCACTCGGCCATCAGCGGATCCAGGCGCAGCGCCTGCGGGTCGTCCATCAGCGCGGCCGGGTCGAGCTGCTCGCACAGCACTTTCAGCCGCACCTGCAGCGCACGCAGCGCCTGATCGGCGTCGGCGGGGTCGGCGAAGGTGCGCTCGAATGCGTCGCCGCACAGCAGCGGCAGCCACTCTTCGGGCTCGGGCAGGCGCGGCCCGGCGGCCAGCGCGGCCAGGAAGCCGTCCACCCACTCGAAGCTGATGTCGGGGTTGAAACCGCCCAACCGCTCGCAGACGGTGTCGAAGGCCTGCAGTTCGGCCGGGCTGTTGTGCCGCACGCGGCTCGGGGCTTGGATCATCGGGACGGGCTCCAGGTGGGTTCGGGACGCATTGTTTCAGGCCCGGCGGCCGGGCTGAAGGCACCACGGCGGTGCCTGTGGGACGCGCATCCAGCCCGTGTTGCAGCGCCCGACCGCATCGCAGCCCGCCGTGGCGGCCACACAACGCAGCGAAGTGTCCCACGGCGACTGTCACGACCGTCACATCCAGCGCGCCGACGATCCGGGGCACGCCTCTTGCAAGATACAAGTAGCAACACGGGCGGGGCACGGCGTCAAGACGGATAACTTCGGACGCACACCCCCGCAACCCGGCGCCCGCGCGGCACCGGCCTAGCGGCACACTTTGCGCATGAGCGACCGCTCGACGATTTCTTCGAACAACGACGTCACACCGAGGACAACCGGACCATGAACCGACAAGACTGGATGGGCTTCTCCCGCACCGCCGTGGCCCTGGCCGTGGCCGTGATGGCTGCAGCGCCCGCGCTGGCCCAGAACACCACCGCCGGCATCAACGGCACCGTGACCGGGCCCGACGGCAAGCCGCTGGCAGGCGCCAGCGTGACCATCGTGCACGTGGAGTCGGGCTCGACCAACACGGTCAGCACCGATGCAGCCGGCCGCTACTCGGCACGCGGGCTGCGCGCCGGCGGGCCGTACACCATCACGGTCAGCCAGGGTGGGCAGACGCAGAAGCGGGATGGGTTGTTCCTGTCGCTGGCGGAGGCCGCCTCCTACGACGCCCAGCTCGGCGACAGCACGCAGGTCATCACGATCACTGGCCGCAGCGCGTCGGACAAGATCAACCGCAACAGCATGGGCGCAGGCACCAACATCGGCAGCGCCGAGCTGGCGCTGCTGCCGTCGATCCAGCGCAGCCTGCAGGACGTGGCCCGCACCGATCCGCGGCTGTCGCAGACCGACAAGGACCGCGGCGAAATCTCCGCCGCCGGGCAGAACGCCCGCTACAACTCGATCACGATCGACGGCGTCCGGGTCAACGACACCTTCGGCCTCGAATCCAACGGCCTGCCGACGATCAAACAACCGATCTCGATCGACGCGATCCAGGCGGTGCAGGTCAACATCTCCAACTACGACGTCACGCAGCAGGGCTACACCGGCGCCAACATCAACGCCGTCACCAAGTCCGGCACGAACGAGCTGAAGGGCAGCCTCTACTACGTCTACCGCAACGACGACATGTCGGGTGACCGGTTCTTCCGCCGCCCCGACCGTTACCAGGCCCCGCCGGTCTTCACCGACAGCACCGCCGGCTTCACGCTCGGCGGCCCGATCATCAAGGACAAGCTGTTCTTCTTCATCAACTACGAAGAGCTGAAGAGCAACCGCAATGCGCCGATCTTCGGGCCGATCGGCGCCGGGCTCACGGACGTGGGCATCACGGCCGCGCAGGTCACGGCGGCCCAGGACGCGGCCCGTGCCAAGGGCTTCGACATCGGCGGCTTCAGCTCGGCGGGCGACCTGACCGTGAAGGACACGCTGGCCAAGATCGACTGGAACATCAGCGACAGCCACCGCGCCAGCCTGCGCTACTCCAAGACCGAAGAAGCCCAGCCGATCTTCCCGGGCTACAGCGGCACGTCGTTCTCGCTCAGTTCGCGCAACTTCACCACGGCCAAGACGATCGAGTCGGTGGTGGCGCAGGTGTTCTCGGACTGGTCGGAGACGCTGTCCACCGAGCTCAAGCTGTCCAAGCGCGACTACCTCAGCGTGCCCGTCACGCAGTCGGACCTGCCCGAGATCCAGCTCGTCTACACCGGGACGGCACCGGCGGGCACGGCCACCGGCAACCGGACGATGCGGTTCGGCACCGAGGAGACGCGCCACTTCAACCGCCTCGAAACGGAAACCACGAACCTGTACTTCGCCGGCAACCTGGTGCTGGGCGCGCATGAGATCAAGGCGGGTGCCGACGTCGAGAAGAACGACATCTTCAACGCCTTCGTGCGGCGGGCGAAGGGGCAGTACACGTTCCAGGGCGCCGATCCGGTGGCCCTGTTCGTGGCCGGCAACCCGACGGCCTATCGTGTGCAGGTGCCACGTGCCGGCTTCGGGCTCAACGACGCCGCGGCCAACATCAATCTGGACAACACCGGGCTCTTCCTTCAGGACACCTGGCGCGTGACCTCGGACCTCAACCTGATGGCCGGCGTGCGCGTCGACACCCTCAACACCGACAGCGCGCCGATCTACAACGCCGCCGCGCAGGCCGCCTTCGGGCTGGACAACCGCAACACCGTCGACGGCGATCGCCTCGTGCAGCCGCGGTTCGGCTTCAATTACCGCCTGGCATTGGCGCCGGACCAGCGCGCCCAGATCCGCGGCGGCGTGGGCCTGTTCCAGGGCAGCGCAGCATCGGTCTGGCTGGCCAATCCGTACCAGAACACGGGCATGGTGCTGAACGACTCCAGCTGTTCGACCACCACCACGGCCTGCCCCCCAGGCCTTTTCTCGGCCAACCCGAACAACCCGGCCACGGTGCCGGGTGCCGCGGCCACCAACGTCGACTTTCTTGCGCCGGGCACGAGCCAGCCCTCCGTCTACAAGGCCAACCTGGCCTTTGAGACGGAGCTGTCCAACGGCCTGGTCGTGAGCGCCGAGTGGCTGTACACCCGCGTCAACCAGGGCCTGGCCTACCGGCACCTGAACCTCGGCAACCCTACCGGCACATCTCCGGATGGCCGTGCCGTCTACTGGAACGCAGGCGGTCTCAGCGCCGCTTGCTGGAACGGCAATGCCGACCCCCTCAGCACCGGCGCCTGCGCCACGAGCACGACCAACCCGCAGCAGCGTCCTACCACCCGCTTCCTCAACAACCGCGCCTTTGCGGACGTGACGGTGATCGAGGGCACGGACAAGGGCCGAGGCAACGCCCTCACGGTGCAGGTGTCGCAGGCCGTGCGGTCGCTGGGCCTGAACTGGAGCGCCGCATTCACGCACACCAGCGCCACCGAGGTCAGCCCGCTGACCTCGTCGACGGCGTTCTCGCAATGGGCCAACCGCGCTGCCTACAACGTCAACGATGCAGCCGAAGCCAATTCGGCTTCACTGATCCGCAACCGGGTCAATGCCTCGGCGAGCTGGAGCAAGGCCTGGGTCGGCGCGTTCCGCACGTCGGTGGGCCTCTTCTACGAAGGTCGCAGCGGGCGCCCCTACAGCTGGGCGTTCAACAACGACATGAACGGTGACGGCGTCAGCGGCAACGACCTGCTCTACGTGCCCAGCGCGCAGGGCTCCGGCGAGGTGCTGTTCCGCCTGCCGGGCCAGACCGTGGCCGCATCGGGCGCGCAGGCCGAGGCGAAGTTCTGGGACATCGTCGGCGCCAATCCTTCGCTCGACCGCGCCCGCGGCGGCGTCGTCGGCCGCAACACCGACCGCGCCAAGTTCACACACAACTTTGACCTGCGGCTGAGCCAGGAAGTGCCGGGTTTCATGAAGGGCCACAAGGGCAGCGTGTCGCTCGACATCCTGAACGTCGGCAACCTGATCAACAAGGAGTGGGGCCGCATCGACGAGATGAGCTTCTCCGACGGCAGCGGCGGCACCGTGCGCCGCTGGGTGAACTACGCCGGTACCGAAAACGGCAAGGCCGTGTATTCGGTCAACGACCCGTTCGAGTTCAACACCAAGAACAACCGCGGCGAATCGGCCTGGGCCATCCAGATCACCGCCCGCTACGAGTTCTGATCGCAGCCGTCACCGAAGGACCGACAAAGGGGCGCTTGCGCCCCTTTGTCTTTGGCGCGCCGTCATGGGCCCGGAGGCAGCGGGAACCGTCCGTGCCATCAGACCCAGCGCGGCGGCGCAGGATGCAGTCGCGCCATCGAATGCACATCGGCCAGCACGCCATCGCGCAAGGCAAAGCCACGGTGCGTGCCTTCGATGACGAAGCCCGAACGCCGGTACAACGCGATCGCCCCATCGTTGTCGGTAAACACCTGCAGCTCGACGCGCAGCACGCCGGCCCAGTTGTCGGCCCAGTCCAGCAGCGCGGTCATCAGCGCCGTGCCGACGCCGCGGCGCCAGTGGCTGGGGTTGACCGCCATGCCCAGGCCCATGGCGTGGCGGCGGCGCAGCCGCACGCTCACCGGCACGAGGCCGGCGTTGCCCACCACCTGACCGTCCACCTCGGCCACCAGCAGCGGCTGCGCGTCGCCGGCCTTCAGCATGTCGGCCAGGCGGTTGCGCCACTCGGCGCCGTCCACAAAGGGCAGCTGCAGCAGGCCGGGCAGCACCGCGGGGTGGTTCATCGTCGCGGCAAAGGCGTCGGCATCCTCGATGCGCGCCCGCCGGATCAGGATGCTGTCGCTCGCCATGCCGCGCTCCTTCATGCCCCGGTGTCGGGGTTCGGGCCGTGCGGGCCCGTAGACCACAACCGCCGGGTCAGAGCTTGCCGCCCACCCACGCCGCCACGCTGGCCAGCGCCGCCGGCAGGGCTGCCGCGTCGGTGCCGCCGGCCATCGCCAGGTCGGGCTTGCCGCCGCCCTTGCCGCCCACCTGCTGCGCGACGAAGTTCACCAGCTCGCCGGCCTTGACCTTGGCCATCTGGTCGGCCGTGACGCCCGCGGCCAGCTGCACCTTGGCGCCGTCCACCGCGGCCAGCACGATGGCCGCGCTCTTGAGCTTGTCCTTGAGCTTGTCCATCGTCTCGCGCAGCGCCTTGGCGTCGGCGCCGTGCAGCACCGCGGCCACGACCTTGACGCCCTTGACGTCCACCGCTTGCGCCAGCAGCTCGTCGCCCTGCGAGGACGCCAGCTTGCTCTTCAGCGCTTCGACCTCCTTCTCCAGCGCGCGCACCTGCTCCAGCACCGCGGCCACGCGCACCGGCACCTCGGCCGGCGTGGCCTTCAGCGTGGTGGCCAGGCCGTTGACACGCTGCTCCAGCAGCTGCAGGTAGGCCAGCGCGTTGTCGCCGGTGACGGCCTCGACACGGCGGATGCCGGCGGCGACGCCGCCTTCGGCCACGATCTTGAAGAGGCCGATGTCGCCGGTGCGCGTGACGTGCGTGCCGCCGCAAAGTTCACGGCTGCTGCCGATGTCGAGCACGCGCACCTCGTCGCCGTACTTCTCGCCGAAGAGCATCATCGCGCCGCTCTTCTGCGCTTCGTCGATCGGCAGCACACGCGCCTGCGTGGCGGCGTTGGCCAGGATCTCGGCGTTGACGAGGGCCTCGATCTGCAGCACCTGCGCGTCGGTGACCGGCGCGTTGTGCACGAAGTCGAAGCGCGTGCGCTCGGCGTTGACCAGGCTGCCCTTCTGCTGCACGTGCGCGCCCAGCACCTCGCGCAGCGCCTTGTGCATGAGGTGGGTGACGCTGTGGTTGCGCATCACACGGGCGCGGTGCTCGCCGTCCACGCGCGCCACGATGGTGTCGCCCACGGCCACCGTGCCCTCCACCACACGGCCCTGGTGGCCGTGCACCGTGGCCTGCACCTTGACGGTGTCTTCGACGATCACGCGGCTGGTGGCGTTGCGCAGCTCGCCGGTGTCGCCGACCTGGCCGCCGCTCTCGGCATAGAACGGCGTGTGGTCGAGCACGATCACCGCGTCGTCGCCGGCCTTGGCCGACGTCACCGCGGTGCCGTCGACGTAGATCGCGGTGACCTGGCTCGTCTCCACCAGCAGCTTGTCGTAGCCGTGGAAGGTGGTGGCGGCACCGGTGTACTCCAGGCCCGCGGCCATCTTGAACTTGCCGGCGGCGCGCGCCTGCTCGCGCTGGCGGTTCATTGCCGCCTGGAAGCCCGCGTCGTCCACCGTCACGCCGCGCTCGCGGCACACGTCGGCGGTCAGGTCGAGCGGGAAGCCGTAGGTGTCGTGCAGCTTGAAGGCGGTGTCGCCGTCGATCTGCTTCGCGCCCTTGGCCAGCGCGGACTCCAGGATCTCCATGCCGTTGGCGATGGTCTGGAAGAAACGCTCTTCCTCCTGCTTCAGCACCTCGGTCACGCGCACCATCTCGCGCCGCAGCTCGGGGTAGGCTTCGCCCATGCCGGCAGCCAGCGGGGCCACCAGCGTGTAGAAGAACGGCTTGCGCGCGCCCAGCTTGTAGCCGTGGCGGATGCCGCGCCGCGCAATGCGGCGCAGCACGTAGCCGCGGCCCTCGTTGCCCGGGATCACGCCGTCGGTGATGGTGAAGGTGCAGGCGCGGATGTGGTCGGCGATGACCTTCAGCGACGGCGACGTGGCGTCGATCTCGGCGCCGCCGGCGGCCGCCTTGACGGCCGCGTGCGCGGCGTCGAGCAGCTGCACGAAGAGGTCGATCTCGTAGTTGCTGTGCACGTGCTGCAGCACCGCGGTCAGGCGCTCCAGGCCCATGCCGGTGTCGACACTGGGCTTGGGCAGCTTGTGCATCACACCGTCTTCGGTGCGGTTGAACTGCATGAAGACGTTGTTCCAGATCTCGATGTAGCGGTCGCCGTTTTCATCGGGGCTGCCCGGGGGGCCACCCGCCACGTCGGGCCCGTGGTCGTAGAAGATCTCGGTGCACGGGCCGCAGGGGCCGGTGTCGCCCATCATCCAGAAGTTGTCGCTCATGTAGCGACCGCCCTTGTTGTCGCCGATGCGCACGATGCGCTCGGCCGGCACGCCCACCACCTTGTTCCAGATCTCGTAGGCCTCGTCGTCCTCGGCGTACACCGTCACCCACAGCTTCTCTGGCGGCAGCTTGAAGTGCTGGGTGAGCAGCTCCCAGGCGTACTGGATGGCGTCGTGCTTGAAGTAGTCGCCGAAGCTGAAATTGCCCAGCATCTCGAAGAACGTGTGGTGGCGCGCGGTGTAGCCCACGTTCTCCAGGTCGTTGTGCTTGCCGCCGGTGGCGCGGCTGTAGGGCCGCTTGTCGAAGCCCAGGAACACGTCCTTGAACTGGTTCATGCCGGCGTTGGTGAACAGCAGCGTCGGGTCGTCGCCCGGCACCACCGGCGAGCTGGCCACGATCTGGTGGCCCTTGCTCTGGAAGAAGTTCAGGAAGGTGGAGCGGATCTCGGCGGCTTTCATGTCGGCACCAGGCTGGAGGGGTGGGGGAACAGTCGCACGCCGGCACGCGGCGCAACGGCAATCATCTCGGAATCGAAGGTGGCCAGCGCGGCGCGGCGGCGCAGCGCAAGCTCCATGTACAGGCTGTCGTAGGCCGACAGGCCGTAGGCGCGGGCGCATTCGAGGTTGCGCACCAGATCGATGGGCAGCGCGTCCACGCTGGGCGCCAGCGCCAGGATGGCGGCCAGCGCCTGCCCGATGCGCTCGGGGCTGGCAGCGCCGCGGCGCTCGGCCTGCACCAGCGCGTTGGCCACTTCAGCATTCCACAGGGGCGGCACGATCAGCTCGCTGTCGCGCAGCGCCTGCAGGCCGGCCACCGCCGGGCGCGGGGCGCCGGTGTGCAGCACGTAGCGCAGCACGAAAGAGGCGTCCAGCACCACGACCTCGGGCGCCGGCTCGGCGACTTTCATTCGCGGCCGCTCCGGATCAGGTCCTGCAGGCTGACGCCGGGCAGCGCGATGGGCTCGAACTGCTCCAGCGTGGCCAGCGCACGCTCGCGCTGCGCGGTGCGCGAACGGCCGACGCGGCGCACCGGCACCAGCTTGGCCACCGGCTTGTTGTGGCGGGTGATGACCACTTCCTCGCCGCGCTCGGCGCGCGCCACCAGCTCGGACAGGTGCGTCTTGGCGTCGAAGAGCCCGATCGAATCCATCTGGATCCTCGTTGGTTGAATCAACCAGATTCTAGCGGAGCCCGGGGCCGCCCGCCGCTGCCACCGGCCCTGCCGGCGTGACGGGCGTGCCGCCGGGGTAGATTCGCGGCTGACACCGCCCCGCTGGAGCCCCCCATGGACATGAAGACCTCCCCCCTGTCGGCCCTGACCGACCCCAGCCTGCTGAAGGCCGACGCGCTGATCGACGGCGTCTGGACGGCCGGCCAGGCGGGCAGCGCCCGCTTTGCCGTCACCGACCCCGCCACCGGGCAGGAACTGGCGCAGGTGGCCAACCTCGGCCCCATCGACGCCGCGGCCGCGATCTCGGCCGCCGAGAAGGCCTGGCCGGCCTGGCGCGCCAAGACCGCCAAGGAACGCGGCGCGATCCTGATGAAGTGGTTTGCGCTGCTGCACCAGCATGCCGACGACCTGGCCCGCATCATGACCGCCGAGCAGGGCAAGCCGCTGGCCGAGGCACGCGGCGAGGTGGGCTACGGCGCCAGCTTCCTGGAGTGGTTTGCCGAAGAGGCCAAGCGCGTCTATGGCGAGACCATCCCGACCACCGACAACAACAAGCGCTACATCGTCATCAAGCAGCCCATCGGCGTGTGCGCGGCCATCACGCCGTGGAACTTTCCGATCGCGATGATCACGCGCAAGGTGGCGCCGGCGCTGGCCGCGGGCTGCCCGGTGATCATCAAGCCGGCCGAGCAGACGCCGCTGAGTGCGCTGGCCGTGGCCGAACTGGCGCAGCGCGCCGGCATGCCCGCCGGCGTGCTGAACATCCTGACGGCCGACAGCGACAACAGCATCGAGATCGGCAAGGTGCTGTGCAGCAGCGACGTGGTGCGCCACCTGTCCTTCACCGGCAGCACCGAGGTCGGCCGCATCCTGGCGCGCC
>LNFM01000353.1_pt1 | contig 154466 bp, 154 predicted proteins | sample 596031 | NCBI WGS metagenome assembly LNFM01 (sample SAMN04254537, study PRJNA301005) | activated carbon metagenome | isolation source: dual media filters at the Ann Arbor, Michigan drinking water treatment plant | place: USA: Ann Arbor | reverse complement strand
CACCCGGCACACCATGCCGTGCGGCATCGAATCAGACTTCTTCCCCCCGTGGAATCCCCCAACGAGAGTCAACATCAGCCTGGGTTGGTATTACCTTCCCCCTCCGGGGGAAGGTAGTCAGAATTTGATGCTCAATCCTTCCGCTCGGGCGCGAAGGGGTTGTCGTCGCCGTCCCAGTGGCGCTTGAGCAGCGGCGTCTGCGCCAGGGCGAAGATGAGGGTCAGCGGCATGCTGAGCGCCATCTTTGAGGCGATCCAGGTGTCGGTGCTGAAGAAGCGCCACATCACCTCGTTGACGCAGGCCAGCACCAGGAAGAACACCGCCCAGCGCTTGGTCAGGATCGTCCAGCCCTCGTTGGTCAGGCGGAAGGCGGCGCCGAACATCAGCTTCAGGAGCGGCCGGCCGAACAGCAGCCCGACGATCAGGATCGTCGAGAACAGCGTGTTGACGATGGTCGGCTTCATCTTGATGAAGATCTCGTCCTGCAGCCACAGCGTGAGGCCGCCGAACACCAGGATGAAGAAGCCGCCGACCAGCGGCATGATCGGCCAGCGCCGCTCCAGCACGCGGTAGATCGGCAGCACGATCACCGTCGTGATCATGAACAGCGCGGTACCGACGAACAGCCGCTGCTTCTCGTCGGCGCAGTAGTCGAAGAGGCGCTGGCAGTTGCCGTTGGTGATGAAGAAAACGACCAGCGGCCCCAGCTCGAGCAGCGGCGGCACCAGCTTGCGCCACGCCGGCACGTCGGCTTTCTCCACGTGGGCATTCTCCACGGGGGCCTTCTCGGTGCGTTCGCTCATGCCGCCTCCAGGCCCATCAGGCCGCGCGCGAACTGCCGGGCGTCGAACGGCCGCAGATCGTCGATACCCTCGCCGACGCCGATCGCCACGACGGGCACCTTGAACTTCTCGGCCAGCGCCACCAGCACGCCGCCCTTGGCCGTGCCGTCGAGCTTGGTCAGCACCAGCCCGTCGACCTGCACCATCTCGCGAAACACCTCGACCTGGCTATGGGCGTTCTGACCCACCGTGGCGTCGAGCACCAGCAGGCAGGAATGCGGCGCGCTCTCGTCGAGCTTGCGGATCACGCGCACGATCTTGGCCAGCTCCTGCATCAGCCCGGCCTTGTTCTGCAGGCGGCCGGCGGTGTCGATCAGCAGCACGTCGGCCTGGGCGTCCTGCGCCGCCTTCAGCGCCTCGAAAGCGAGACCCGCCGCGTCGGCGCCGGTCTCGCGCGCGATCACCGGCACCTTCGAGCGGTCGCCCCAGATCCGGAGCTGCTCGACGGCGGCGGCGCGGAAGGTGTCGCCGGCGGCGATCATCACTTTGCGGCCTTCCTCGGTGAACTGGCGCGCCATCTTGCCGATAGTCGTGGTCTTGCCGCTGCCGTTGACGCCGACCACCAGCACGACATGCGGCTTCTTCGCGCTGTCGATGGCCAGCGACTGCGCCACCGGGGCGAGGATGTCGGCGATATCGTCGGCGAAGGCGCCGCGCACTTCCTCGTCGGTGACTTCCTTGTCAAAGCGCGTGCGCTTGAGGTTGGCGACCAGCTGGCCGGCGACGGCGACGCCGAGATCGGCCTGGATCAGCACGTCCTCGAGCTCGTCGAGCGTCTTCTGGTCGAGCTTCTTCTTGGTGAAGATCCCGGTGATGCTCTGGGTGATGCGCTGCGTCGATTTGGTCAGGCCTTCCTTCAGCCGGCCGAACCAGGACTTCTTGGGCTCGCTCATGCCGCGACGCGCTCCACCAAATCAGCGACGAGATGACCTTCGGCGACGCCCGCAACGCGCAGCGGCACGATCGCGCGCGCGGGCAACCTCAGCGAAGGACGGACCGGCGCGAAATGCGCCGTGCGGCCGGTGCCGTCAAGCTCGATGAGCGCCTCGACCGTGCGGCCGATCTGCCCGCGCAGGAACGAGGCGGCTTGGCGCGCGCCCGCTTCGCGCAGGCGTGCCGCCCGTTTGCGCCTGATGTCGCCCGATACCTGCGGCATGCGCGAGGCCGGCGTGCCGGGGCGCGCGGAATAGGGAAACACGTGCAGCCAAGTCAACCCGGCCTCGTCGATCAGCCGCAGCGTGCTGTCGAACATCGCCTCGGTCTCGGTCGGGAAGCCGGCGATGAGATCGGCGCCGAACACGACATCCGGTCGGCGTAGCCGCGCGCGCTCGACCAGGCGCAGCACGTCGTCGCGCAGGTGGCGGCGCTTCATGCGCTTGAGCACGAGGTCGTCGCCGGCTTGCACGCTCAGATGCAGATGCGGCATCAGCCGCGGCTCGTCGCCCAGCAGCGCCAGCAGCTCGTCGTCGATCTCGACGGGATCGAGCGACGACAGGCGCAGGCGCGGCAGCGCCGGCACCAGCCTCAGCAACCGCCGCGCCAACGCGCCAAGGCTCGGCGCGCCGGGCAGCTCACGGCCCCAGGCGGTGAGATCGACGCCGGTCAGCACGACTTCGGTGTAGCCGGCGTCGACCAGCGCGCGGGTCTGCGTGACGACGTCGCCGGCCGGCACCGAGCGGCTCGGGCCGCGGCCGAAGGGGATCACACAGAAGGTGCAGCGGTGATCGCAGCCGTTCTGCACCTGTAAGAAGGCGCGGCTGTGTCCCGCCAGATCGGTCAGCAGATGGCCGGCGGTCTCGCGCGCGCGGGCAATGTCGTCGACCTGCGTGCGGTCACCCTCGTCGGCATAGGCCTCGGCGCTGAGCTTCTCGACATTGCCCAGCACGCGATCGACCTCGGGCATCGCCGCCCACGACTGCGGATCGATCTGCGCGGCGCAGCCGGTGACGATAATGCGCGCGGTGGGCCGCTCGCGCCGCATCTTGCGTACGCTCTGCCGCGCCTGGCGCTCGGCCTCGGCCGTGACGGCGCAGGTGTTGACGACAATCGTGTCGGTCGCGCCGGCGGCCTTGGCGCGGATCACCTCGGACTCGACGGCGTTGAGCCGGCAGCCGAAGGTCACGACCTCGACGCTTTGACTCATGCCAGCAGCGCGGGATCGAGCGTGCCGGTGAAGGATTGCGCCACGCCGCCGGTCATCAGGACATGGCCGTCGCGCAGCCACTCCATGACCAGCGTGCCGCCATCCATGACGATCTCGGCCTTGCGCGACGTCAGCCCGCGCCGGGCCGACGCGACGATCGCCGCGCAGGCGCCCGAACCGCAGGCCAGCGTCTGGCCGGCGCCGCGCTCCCACATGCGCAGGCGCAGGCGGTCGGTGCCGATGAGCCGCGCGAAGCCGATATTGGCCTTCTCGGGGAATAGCTTGTGCTTTTCCAACTGCGGGCCGAACTCGCGGATGGGCTTGTCGTCGAGCAGGGCGGCGTCATCGACAAAGAACGTCGCGTGCGGATTGCCCATCGAGCAGCCGACCGGATCGCTGTAGGGACCCAGCGCCAAGGGCATGTGCAGCGTGTCGCAGGCCACCGACAGCGGCACGTCGCGCCAGTCGAGCCGCGCCGGGCCCATGTCGACGCTGATCACCGGCAGGCCGTTGCCGCCGACGCCGACCTTCTCGGCTTCGAGCAGGCCGGCGACGGTCTGCACGATCGCCGCCGCGCTGCCGCGCTCGGCCATCAGCACGGAGGCGACGCAGCGCGTGGCGTTGCCACAGGCGCCGGCCTCGCTGCCATCGGGATTGTAGATGCGCATGAAGACATCGGCGTCGCGCTCGGCCGGTGGCTCGAGCACGATCAGCTGATCGCAGCCCACGCCCAGCTTGCGATCGGCGACCCTTCGCCGGCTCTCGAGCGACAGGCCCAGCGCATGGGCGCGCGCATCGAGCACAACGAAGTCGTTACCCAGCCCATGCATCTTGCGGAACGGCAATCCGGCGGCGGTCATGCGCGGCTATATGGCGTGCGGCCGGGTACGAGTCCAGCCGCTCGCCCCCATGCCATTGAAACGCTTCACGAAGTCCCGCGGCGGCGGCCGGCTTGTAGCCGGCGTGTGCCGCCATGCTCTCAATCGATGCCCAGGCGCGTGCGAATCTGAGCCAAGGTCATAGTCGGCTCGTCGGGGTGGGCGCGATGATGCTCCTGGCGCGTCCGCAGTTCCCGGCGCTGCGCATCGGACAATGCCGGGGCGTCGCGCTCCTCGATCGCGCTGTCGAGATGCTCGTCGAAACCGGGCGTCGCCAGTTGGTCGATGAGGGCCTTGGTCATGCCGGCCAATGTAGTGCCGGAAGCGATCCGGGCCAATGGCAGGGCTATCGCATAGGGCCCGTTTGACTTGGTCTTACCTTCCCCCGGAGGGGGAAGGTGCCCGGAGGGCGGATGGGGGATGTCGAAGACGAACACCGATGTCGTAGAAACATCCCCCATCCGTCGCGCTTCGCGCGCCACCTTCCCCCTTCGGGGGAAGGTAAGTCCGGAATCCATGTGCGACAGCCCTGCGGCCAATGGGGCTAAGGGTTGAATCCGCCCGGCGTCGGCGGCCGCGTGCGGTCCTCGCCGGGCGCGGCGTAGCGCACGGTCATCCACCGCGTGCCGCCGCCGACCTGCGCGATCTCGAAGCTGGGTGTGGTCTTGGTGTAGATCGTCAGGTGCAGGATGCCGAGCGGCAGATGCGGCAGATGCGGCTCGACGAACAGGCCGCGCGCCTCGTCCCAGGCGGGCAGGGCGTGATGGACCGCCCAGTTGCACAGGCTGGGCAGTGGCTCGTGCTTTAGACCTCGTTCATAGATCGCGACGTTGAGCGCGATCTGGTCGACCATGTTGGTCGAGCGCTGGATACCCTCGCGCAGCGTGTCTTCCCAGATGCGCCAGCCTGGCGAGTTGGCGCGCATGGCGAAGACGCCGGCGTTGATCAGCGGATAGCGGATCAGTTTGTCGGCTTTCTCCTGGCCGAAGGCCTGGGCGTAAGCGGCGCCGTTGACGCCGCTGAATTCGGCCCAGGCGTGATAGTAGTGGCGAAAGGCGCGATGGATTTCCGGCGCCACGGCGATGTCGGCGCGTCGCGCGCCCTCTAGGAAGAGCTCGATCGCGCTCCACTCCTGCACCCAGACATCGGCGTCGAGCCACAGATAGATGTCGTGGCCCGGCGCGTAGCGCGGCAGGAAGGGCCGCGCGGTCAGCGACTTGAAGGCCTCGCCGACGCGCGCGCGGCCGGGGAACTCGAAATCCCATTCGGCGCGCAACAGCGCCGCGCCGATGTCGCGACACCATCGCGCCTGCTCGGGCTTCAAGCCGACGTCGAAGACGGCGATCGCCACGTCGCGTCCCTGGGGCTTGTCGCGCAGCGAACGCAGCATGCCGCGCAGCAGCTCGAAGTAGCCGGCGTCCGAGGCGGTGAGGATCAGGACCTTCTCGCTCATGGCTGACGGTATGCCATAGTGCGGCCCTCACTGGGGACAAGGATCGCGTCATGGCCAAGAAGCACGTCGACTACTACGTCTCGCTGAACTCGCCGTGGACCTATCTCGGCTCGGCGCGCTTCGACGCGATGTGCGCCCAGCACGGTGCCGACGTGACGATCTGGCCGGTGTCGTTCGGCGACGTCTTCGCCGTGTCGGGCGGCCTGCCGCTGCCCAAGCGCGCGCCGCAGCGTCAGGCCTATCGCATGATGGAGCTCAAGCGCTGGCGCGATCATCTCGGCATCCCGATCCAGCTCGAGCCCAAGTTCTTTCCGTCCAACGAGGTGCCGGCGGCGCACGCCGTGATCGCGGTGCGCGAGGCGATGGGCAATCCGCCGGCGATCAAGCTGGCGCACGCGGTGCTGAAGGCGCTGTGGGAGCAGGACAAGAACATCGGCGACGCCGCCACGCTCGACGCCATCATCGCCTCGGTCGGTCTCGACGCCGCGAAGGTGACCGCGATGGCCGCGGACCCGAAGATCGCCGCGCGGCGTGAGGCCGATACGAAGATGGCGATCGAACGCGGCGTGTTCGGCGCGCCGAGCTACGTCATCGATGGCGAGATCTTCTGGGGCCAGGACCGCGTCGACTTCGTCGAGCGCAAGCTGGCGAAGGGCTGAGGCTTTCTGTTCTCCCTTCCCCCGGAGGGGGAAGGTGGCGCGCAGCGACGGAAGGGGGATGTCGAAGCCAGACTCCTCTGTTCGTCTTCGACATCCCCCTTCCGCCCTTCGGGCACCTTCCCCCTCCGGGGGAAGGTAAGACCGTCAGCGCAGCAGGTAAGAGGCGAGCACCGCCACGGTGTTGTTGGCGATGTGGGCGGCGATGGCCGGCCATAGCGAGCCGGTGTGCAGGCGGGTCCAGCCGAGCAGCACGCCGATCGGCAGCACCAGCGCGACGTGGATCGGCTCGACATGCGCCGCCGCGAAGGCGAGCGAGCTGACGATCAGCGCCGCGATGGCGCCGAAGCGGCCCTCGACATAGCCGTAGAGCAGGCCACGGAAGACCAGCTCCTCGACCAGCGGCGCCAGCACGCCCACCACGAGTATCGCCAGGACCACGCGGCCGGGCGTGGTGGCGATCCCGGCGATGACGGCGTTGACCGTGGGCAGGACCTCCGACCCGCCGACCTCGCGCACCAGACGCAGAAGGCCCTCGTCTACGGCGAAGGAGACGATCAGGACCGCGATCGGCGCGAGCCACAGCCAGCGCCCGCCAGCGAGATGCAGACCCAGCAGCGCCGATGCGGCGCGGCCATGGCGCGCGACCGCCAGGGCGACGGCCGGCAGGCCGATGAAGAAGAACGTCGCCAGCAGGGCGAGCAGCGCCATCGGATCGCCACCGCCGGCCTCCGGCATCGCCTTGGCCAGCCGTTCCGGGCCCAGCCAAGCCGCCAGCAGCATGGCGGCGCCCACGGCAAGCGCGAGGAGGCTCGCCAGGAAGACCAGCAGGTCGACGAAGCGTAGGCGCCGTGGCGGAGACGCTACATTGTCGGTCAAGGGCTTACTCCGATCCAAGCACAGCAGAGAAAGAGCTGATCAGCCAGTCAGGTAGGCCAACACGGTGGCGACGGTGTTGTTGGCGATATGCGCCGCGATCGCCGGCCACGTCGAGCCGGTGCGCATGCGGGCCCAACCCAGCAGAATGCCGGTCGGCAGCACGACGGCGACATGGGCCGGTTCAATATGCGCGGCCGCGAACAGCAGCGCGCTGACGATGAGCGCCGCCATGCCGCCGAAACGGCCCTCGACGTAGCCGTAGACCACGCCGCGGAAGATCAGCTCTTCGACCACCGGTGCCAGTACGCCGACCACGAGAACCGTCAGCACGGTATGCCCCAGCGTGGTTGTCATCGACGAGACCATGGCGCCGACTGTCGGCCTGAGGTCGGTCTCGAAGAGCATCTCGGCCAGCCGCAGGAGGCCGTCGTCGACGATGAACGACACGACCAGAACGACGATCGGCAACAGCCACAGCCACCGTCCGCCGCTGCGATCCAGGCCGAGCAACGCCGGCCCGTGGCGGCCATGCCTTATGACCGCGAGCGCCGTCGCCGGCAGCATGAAGGCGAAGAACACCGCGAACGCGATCAAGGACGCGATGGGATCGCCGCTGACGCCGTCATCCGACAACGCTTTTTCCAGCCGCTCCTCGCCAGGCCACTGCCAGAGAACAAGGAGCGCGCCAACGATGCCCACGACCAGGGCGCCGGCAAAGATCAGGAGGTCGATAAACCGGATCCGGCTGAGTAGTAGATTCTCTTTATCGTCCAAAGACTTACTCCGATCCGAGCCCCGCCGATGATGGTGGCGCCGGCCAATTGACTCGGGGTGTGTCAGCGGCGTATACCCCGGCCCGTCCAATCGGGAAGCAGTTTTCCCGGTCCGCACCGGTATCTGGCCGGAGGGGCCCCGCCGATCCGCGAGTGTTCGCGCATCGGCGCGTTTGCCGTTTGGGCGAGGTTTGGAGGCCGCAAGGTCGATGTTCGAGGGTTTGAGCAAGAAGCTCGGTGACGTCTTCGACCGCCTGCGCGGTCGCGGCGCGCTGAGCGAAGCCGATGTCGACACCGCGCTGCGCGAGGTGCGCGTGGCGCTGCTCGACGCCGACGTGGCGCTGCCCGTCGTGCGCGACTTCATCGACAGCGTCCGCGCCAAGGCGATCGGCGCCGACGTGATCCGCTCGGTCACGCCCGGCCAGATGGTCGTCAAGATCGTCAACGACCACCTCGTCGAGATGCTCGGCGGCCAGGCCAGCGAGCTCGACCTCGTCGCCGTTCCGCCGGTCGTCATCCTGATGGTTGGCCTGCAGGGCTCGGGCAAGACCACGACCACGGCCAAGATCGCCCATCGTCTCAATCTCGGCCCGCAGGGCATGTCGGCCGGCGCCTTCGGCGGCTCCTTCAAGGAGCGCAAGAAGGTGCTGATGGCGTCGCTCGACGTCAGCCGCCCGGCGGCGCAGCAGCAGCTCGCCATCCTCGGCCAGCAGGCCGGTGTCGCCACCCTGCCGATCGTGCCCTTCGAGATGCCGCTGGCGATCACGCGGCGCGCCATCGATGAGGGCCGCAAGGGCGGCTACGACGTGGTGATGCTCGACACGGCGGGCCGCCTGTCGATCGATGAGCAGCTGATGGCCGAGGTCGCCGCCGTGCGCGATCTGGCCAAGCCCAAGGAAACCCTGCTGGTCGCCGACGCGATGACCGGCCAGGACGCGGTCAACACGGCGCGCGCCTTCAACGAGAAGGTCGGCATCACCGGCATCGTACTGACCCGCGTCGACGGCGACGCGCGCGGTGGTGCTGCGCTCTCGATGCGCGCGATCACCGGCAAGCCAGTGAAGCTGATCGGCGTCGGCGAGAAGATCGACGCGCTCGAGCAGTTCTATCCCGACCGTATCGCCAACCGCATCCTCGGCATGGGCGACATCGTCTCGCTGGTCGAGCGCGCGGCCGAGACGATCGAGCAGGAAGACGCCGAGAAGCTCGCCGCCAAGGTGCGCAAGGGCCAGTTCGACCTCGACGACCTGCGCAAGCAGCTCCAGCAGCTGCGCAAGATGGGCGGCATGCAGGGCCTGCTCGGCATGCTGCCGGGCGCGGCACAGGCCAAGGCCGCCATGGCCAAGAACAATCTCGACGAGAAGCTGTTGAAGCGCCAGGAGGCGATCATCGGCTCGATGACGCCCAAGGAACGGCGCAACCCCGACATCATCCATGCCTCGCGCAAGAAGCGCATCGCCTCGGGCGCGGGCATGCAGGTGCAGGACGTCAACAAGCTGCTCAAGCAGCACGCCGAGATGCTCAAGATGATGAAGCGCGTGAACAAGCTCGGCGAGAAGGGCTTCATGCGCTCCATGGGCAACATGATGCCGCCGGGCTTCCCGCGCGGCTGATCGGATTCGAAGGAGAAAGACGGAATGCTGGCTATTCGCATGGCTCGCGGCGGCGCCAAGAAGCGCCCCTATTACAACATCGTCATCGCCGACTCGCGCTCGCCGCGCGACGGCCGCTTCCTCGAGAAGGTCGGCACCTACAACCCGATGCTGCCGCGCGAGCACGCCGACCGCATCAAGCTCAATACCGAGCGCCTGACCCATTGGCTGGGCGTCGGCGCGCGGCCCAGCGACCGCGTGGCGAAGTTCCTCGCCGGCGCCGAGCTGATGAAGCCGCGCGTTCGCCGCGAGCAGACCAAGAAGCCGCTGCCCAAGGCCAAGGCGCAGGAGCGCGCCAAGGCCGCGGCCGAAGCGGCGGGCAAGGCGGAAGAGGCGGCGGCGAGCTGAGGGAGTGGTCCGGTCGGTGCTGTCATCCCGAGCGCAGCGAGGGATCCAGGGTCGGCCTAGATCCCTCGCTGCGCTCGGGATGACAGGTGATGTCGGCTGACCGACGCGTGCTGCTGGGAGTGGTCGTCGCGCCGCATGGCGTTCGCGGCGAGGTGCGCATCCAGAGCTACTGCGAGGATCCCGCCGATATCGGATCGTATGGCGCGCTGACCGACGAGTCGGGCAAGCGCAGCTTCACGATCCATCCGCTGGGCGAGGTGCGCGGCAATGTGCTGGCGCGCATCGACGGCGTGGCGGACCGGGACGCGGCGGACAGGCTGCGCGGTCTTCGGCTCTACGTGGCGCGCGACGCGCTGCCGCCGGCGGCCGAGGGTGAGTGGTACCACGTCGATCTCATCGGCCTGCGGGTCGTGGGCGTCGACGGCAAGGAGTACGGCAAGGTGCTGGCGGTCGAGGATTTTGGCGCGGGCACGTTGCTGGAGGTGGGCGACAATGCGGGCGGGCGCTCGTTCCTGCTGCCCTTCAGCGATCAGGCGGTTCCGACCGTCGACATCGCCGGAGGCGTGGTGACGATCGATCCGCCGGTGGGTTTGCTCGAGCCTGTGCGGAAAGGAGAGAGGTAGGACCTGTGTGGCGGGCGGTGGCCCTGTCGATCTTCCCCGAGATGTTCCCGGGGCCGCTGGCGATGAGCCTGGCCGGCCGGGCGCTTCGCGAGGGGACATGGTCGATCGATGCCATCGACATCCGCGGCTTCGCCAGGGATCGCCACGGCAGCGTCGATGACACGCCGTTCGGTGGCGGGGCGGGCATGGTGATGCGCCCGGACGTGCTGTCCGACGCGATCCAGGCCAGCCGCATTCCCGGCACGCCGGCGATCTATCTCAGCCCGCGCGGCGCGCCGCTTTCTCAGGCGCGCGTGCGGGAGCTGGCGGCGGGGCCGGGGGTCACCCTGATCTGCGGCCGCTTCGAGGGGATCGACGAGCGCGTGATCGAGGCGCACGGGCTGGAGGAAGTGAGTGTCGGCGATTTCGTGCTCTCGGGCGGCGAGATCGCGGCGTTGGCGTTGCTGGATGCCTGCGTGCGGCTGCTGCCTGGTGTGATGGGCGCGGCGCAATCGCTGGCGGAAGAGAGTTTCGAGGACGGTTTGCTCGAGTACCCGCTCTATACGCGGCCGGCCACATGGACCGGTCCCGATGGCGGCGAAAGGGCGGTGCCGGAGATGCTGCAGTCAGGCCATCACGCGAAGATCGCGGCCTGGCGGCGCTCGATGGCGGAAGAGATCACGCGGCGGCGGCGGCCGGACCTATGGGACCGGTACGACGCGCGCCGCAAGGAACGAGAGACAGAGAAGAAAGGAACCACACGATGAACGCGATCAAAGAGATCGAAGCCGAGCAGATCGCCAAGATCGAGGCCGAGCGCAAGGTGCCGCGCTTCGAGCCGGGCGACACCTTGAAGGTGCATCTCAAGGTGCAGGAAGGCTCGCGCGAGCGCATTCAGGTTTATGAGGGCGTCTGCATCGCGCGCAAGAACGACGGCATCAATTCGTCGTTCACCGTGCGCAAGATCTCCTACGGCGAGGGCGTCGAGCGCGTCTTCCCGCTGCACAGCCCGCAGATCTGGGAGGTCGAGGTGGTGCGCAAGGGCATCGTGCGCCGCGCCAAGCTCTATTACTTGCGCGACCTGCGCGGCAAGGCCGCCCGCATCGTCGAGGACACCGAGGCGCAGCGCGAGATGCTCGCCGAGCAGGTGGCCACCGGCTACCAGCGCCGCGAGAAGATCAAGAAGGAACGCCCCGCCGGCGAAAAGGGCAGCATCCGCGCCGCCAAGGGCGGCGGCAAGAAGTAGGCATCTCCTACCTTCCCCCGGAGGGGGAAGGTGCCCGCAGGGCGGATGGGGGATGTCGAAGACGGACACCGATTTCGTTGAGGCATCCCCCGCGGGGCCGTCCGCGGCCCCTGACCGTCGCGCTTCGCGCGCCACCTTCCCCCTCCGGGGGAAGGTAGTATTGAGTGATCCGTCGTAGTGGGGAGGATGATCAAGATGGCGAAGAAGCCCGCGCCGCCGCCGGCCCCTGTCGGTCCGCCGCGCACCCTGTTCGACAAGATCTGGGACGCCCATGTCGTGGAGCGCCGCGACGACGGCTCGTGCCTGATCTACGTCGACCGCCATCTCGTGCACGAGGTCACCAGCCCGCAGGCCTTCGAGGGGCTGCGCATGACCGGCCGCAAGGTGCGCCGGCCCGACCTCACCATCGCCGTCGCCGACCACAACATCCCGACGCTCAACCGCGCCGCCGGCATCGACGACGAGGAGTCGCGCATCCAGGTCGAGACGCTCGAGGCCAACGTCAAGGAATTCGGCGTTCCCTACTACCCGGTTTCCGACGTGCGCCAGGGCATCGTGCACATCATCGGGCCGGAGCAGGGCCTGACCTTGCCGGGCATGACCATCGTCTGCGGCGACAGCCACACCTCGACGCACGGCGCCTTCGGCGCGCTGGCCTTCGGCATCGGCACGTCGGAGGTCGAGCATGTGCTCGCCACCCAGACGCTGATCCAGCAGCCAGCCAAGAACATGCGCGTGCTGGTCGATGGCGACCTGCCTGTCGGCGTTACCGGCAAGGACCTGGTGCTGAAGATCATCGGCACGATCGGGACGGCCGGCGGCACCGGCCACGTCATCGAGTACAGCGGCAAGGCGATCCGCAACCTGTCGATGGAAGGCCGTATGACGGTCTGCAATATGTCCATCGAGGGTGGCGCGCGCGCCGGGCTGATCGCGCCCGACGAGACCACGTTCCGTTACCTCGCCGGCCGGCCTTACGTGCCCAAGGGCGGCGCCTGGGAGATGGCGCTGTCGAACTGGCGCCGCCTGCCGTCGGACAAGGACGCCCAGTACGACCGGGAGGTGGTGATCCCGGTCGCCGACATCGACCCGCAGCTCACCTGGGGCACCAGCCCGCAGGACGTCGTGCCGATCACAGGCGTAGTGCCCAACCCCGACGACGCGCCGGATGACGATCGTCGCGCCGCCTGGGCGCGCTCGCTGGAGTACATGGATCTCAAGCCGGGCACGCGGATGAGCGATATCCGCATCGACAAGGTGTTCATCGGCTCGTGCACCAACGGCCGCATCGAGGATCTGCGCGAGGCCGCCGCCATCGCCCGCGACCGTAAGGTCGCCGACCATGTGCACGCCATGATCGTGCCGGGCTCCGGCCTGGTGAAGGAGCAGGCCGAGCGCGAAGGGCTCGACAGGATCTTCACCGCCGCCGGCTTCGAATGGCGCGAGCCCGGCTGCTCGATGTGCCTGGCGATGAACGCCGACAAGCTGAAGCCCGGCGAGCGCTGCGCCTCGACCTCGAACCGCAACTTCGAGGGCCGCCAGGGCCGCGGCGGGCGCACCCATCTCGTCAGCCCCGGCATGGCCGCGGCGGCGGCGATCAAGGGCACCTTCGCCGACGTGCGCGACTACCAGTGAAGTGATACCCTGAGATCGGCGGTCGCCTGTCGCGGCCGTCCGACTTCGGGGGAGCCGATGAGTCAGATTCCGCCACCGCCGCCGCCCAACTGGCAGCAACAGCAGCCGCCGTATCAGCAGCAGCCGCCCTATCCGCAGCAGCAGCCGTATCCGCAGCAGCAGCCGTATCAGCAGCAGCCGCCCTATCCGCAGCAGCCACCCTATCCGCAACAGTATGGCGCGCCCTACGCCGCGGCGGCGCCGGGCTGGCAGTTCGGCGGCTTCTGGGTCCGCTTCGTCGCCTATTTCCTCGACGGCCTCATTATCGGCATCCCGATGTGGATCGTCATCGGGATCTTCGCTGGTGGCATGGTGGCAAACCTCGGCGGTACCAGCACCGAGGAGGAGCAGGTCGCCGCGGCGGCGGCGGTGGGCGGCACGATCTTCCTGATCGCCCTCGTCGCTTTTGTCGGCGTCTGGCTCTACGAGGCGCTGATGACCAGCTCGGAGCGCGGCGCCACGCTCGGCAAGCGGGCGCTCGGCCTGCGCGTCGTGAGGTCCGACGGCACGCGGCTGACCTTCGGCCGCGCCACCGGCCGCTTCTTCGCCAAGGCCTTCATCACCGGCCTGATCCCGTTCGGCATCGGCTACATCATGGCCGGCTTCACCGATCGCAAGCGCGCGCTGCACGACATGATCGCCGACACGGTGGTGGTCAAGGTCTGACGCGCCGGAACCGGGCTCATGCCGGGGACGTTTCCCCGGCATGAGCCGGTTACAGATCCCCTTCGATACCTGGGTTCTCGTCGCAGACGGACGCAAGGCGTTGCTGCTGCGCAACGCCACAGACGAGATCCGCCCGGACCTCAAGGTCCTGAAGGTCATCGAGCAACCCGACAATCCGCGGACCGCCGAGCATGGCACCGACAGGCCGGGCCGCGTCGTCGATTCGGCGTCGGGCCGCCGTTCGGCCGTCGAGCAGACCGACTGGCACGACCTCGCCGAGCGCGATTTCGCCGCCGGGGTCACCGACGAGATGGAGCGCCATCGCCGTGACGGAGACTTCAGCAAGCTGGTGGTCGTCGCCCCGGCGCGCACCTTGGCCGAGTTCCGCCAGCGCTTCTCCAAGGAACTGCACGCCACGGTGATGGCCGAGCTCGACAAGGATCTCACCAAGCATCCCGTGCACGAGATCGAGCGCTTGCTGACCCAGAACTGATCAGCGCCGTTTCCGTCTCGTCTTCGTCAGCACGATCCAGGTCGGCGCGTGATCGCTGGACTTGTGCCAGCCGCGCACCTCGCGGTCGACACCCGCGCTCTTCAGCCGGCCGGCGAGCGCCGGGCTTAGCAACAGGTGATCGATGCGGATGCCAGCGTTGCGCGCCCAGGAGTTCCGGAAGTAATCCCAGAATGTGTAGACCCGCTCGTTCGCGTGCAGATGGCGCACGGCGTCCGTCCAGCCTTGCGCGATGAGGCGATGGAACGCGGCCCTCGAGTCCGGCAAGAACAGCGCATCGTCCTTCCAGCGCTCCGGCTTGTAGACGTCGAAGTCCGTCGGAATGACGTTGTAGTCGCCGGCCAGCACCACCGGCGCGCCGGTCCTGAGCAGGCGACGGCCATACTTGGTCAGCCGCTCCAGCCAGCCGAGCTTGTAGTCGAACTTCGGGCCGGGCGCGGGATTGCCGTTGGGCAGATACAGGCAGCCGATCAGCACGCCCTCGATCGCCGCCTCGATGTAGCGCGATTGCTGGTCATCGGGATCGCCCGGCAGCCCGCGCCGGGTTTCGATGGGCTCGCCGCCGCGGCGCAGGATCGCCACCCCGTTCCAGCTCTTCTGTCCGCTCCAGATGGCGCCGTAGCCGGCGGCCTCCAGCGCTGCCCGAGGGAAACGCTCCTGCGCCGCTTTCAGCTCCTGCAGGCAGACGACGTCCGGCCGGCTTTCGTCCAGCCAGCGCAGCAGGACGGGCAGGCGGCTATTGATGCCGTTGACGTTGTAAGTGGCGATTTTCATGGCTGTCAGCCCGGCAACGCCCGGCCAGTAGGCCGGTTGCTGGACCTGTGAGTATATGGCATATTCACCATAACAGGGAATATCAGATTCCCGATCGTCAGATAGGAGACAACACCATGACCGTTGCGACCAAGACAACCGTGGAACTTCTAAATGACAAGATCGCTCCATTGGATGGGCAGCGCCAAAGCTGACCTGTCTGCGTTTTCTCAGGCGGTAAAAGCCCTGTTTGGGCATGCGCTTTACGAAGTCCAAAGTGGCGAGACTCCGGATTGTGCGAGGCCGCTACCGCAGTTCGGTGGCGGCGTGTACGAACTCCGCGAGGAGTACGACACCAACGCCTATCGTTGCGTCTATGTCGTCAAGCTACGCAAGGGCGTGTACGTGCTGCACGCCTTCGTAAAGAAGTCGAGGTCTGGACGGGCGATACCTCGTCAGGACATCGGATTGATTGAAGAGCGCCTTTAAGCGAGCTCGAGAGCAGGATCGAGCATGAAGGATACTCAGTGGTGAAGATTGAGCGCTCGAGCGGCAATGTCTTCAAGGACCTTGGCTTCGATGATGCCGAGGCAGAGGCCTTGCTTGCCAAGTCGGAGTTGGCGCTGGCCATCAAACGGCTGGTGGCAGCCCGTGGTCTGACGCAGGTAGAGGCGGCCAAGCTCTGCCGGACCGACCAGCCGACCCTTTCCAAGGTATTGGGCGGCCGCCTGGAAGGCATCACCATGGATCGCCTATCCGCCTGGCTGCGCGCCCTGGGCGCCCGGGTCGAGATCAGCGTCAAGCCGGGGCGCGCCGGCCGAGGAAAGCTGGTTGTGAATGCCTGATCGGCGGTGGCGTTGACACCGACACCTTGACCGCGACCCCGTACGCCCGCTAAGTGCCCCGGTTGCGCCGGGAGGGATCGGTCATGGAAAAGTTCACCACGCTGACGGGCGTCGCAGCCCCGCTGCCGATCGTCAATGTCGACACCGACATGATCATCCCCAAGCAGTTCCTCAAGACCATCAAGCGCACCGGTCTGAAGGACGGGCTGTTCTACGAGATGCGCTGGTCGGCCGACGGCAAGAAGCTCGACTTCGTGCTCGACAGGCCGGCCTACCAGAATTCCAAGATCATCGTCGCGGGGCCGAATTTCGGCTGCGGTTCGAGCCGCGAGCACGCGCCCTGGGCGCTGCTCGATTTCGGCATACGCTGCGTCATCGCCGAGAGCTTCGCCGACATCTTCTACAACAACTGCTTCAAGAACGGCATCCTGCCGATCAAGCTGCCGCGCGAGGACATCGCCAAGCTGATGGACGACGCCGAGCGCGGCGCCAACGCGGTGGTCACGGTCGACCTGGTGAACCAGGAGATCAAGGGACCGGACGGCGGCACGGTGAAGTTCGAGATCGACGCTTTCCGCAAGAAGTGCCTGATCGAAGGCATGGACGATATCGGCCAGACCATGCAGAGCGGCGAGACGATCGAGGGCTTCGAGTCGCAACGCAAGGCCTCGCAGCCTTGGCTGGTGCCGTCGATCGCCGCCTGAGCGTCAACCAACCTAGTTCATGACGACGAGCGCCCACCTCAAGCGCTGGTGGGGCGCTCGCGCTCTTTTCGGAGGATACGACCATGGCCGGCTCCAATCGCAATCTCCTCGTGCTGCCGGGCGACGGCATCGGGCCGGAGGTGATGAACGAGGTGCGCAAGGTCATCGCCTGGATGGGCAAGAAGCGCGCCGTCGGCTTCGACATCCAGGAGGACGTGGTCGGCGGCGCGGCGCTCGACAAGCACGGCGTGCCGCTGCACGACGATACGATGAAGACCGCGCTGCGGGCCGACGCCGTGCTGTTCGGCTCGGTCGGCGGCCCAAAGTGGGACAATGTCGAGTTCAACAAGAAGCCGGAGCGCGGCCTGCTGCGCCTGCGCAAGGAGATGGACCTCTTCGCCAATCTGCGCCCGGCCAAGGTGTTCGACGCGCTGGTCGATGCCTCGGCGCTGCGCCCTGAGATCGTCAAGGGCCTCGACATCATGATCATCCGCGAGCTCACCGGTGGCGTGTATTTCGGCGAGCCGCGCGGCGTCACCACCTTGCCCAATGGCGAGAAGGAAGCCGTCGACACGCAGCGCTACAAGAGCAGCGAGATCCGCCGCGTCTGCGCCGTGGCCTTCGAGCTGGCGCGCAAGCGCAAGAACCGGGTGTGCAGCTCGGAGAAGGCAAACGTCATGCACACCGGCGTGCTGTGGCGCCAGGAGGCCACGAAGCTGCATCAGGAGAGCTACAAGGACGTCGAGCTCAGCCACATGTACGCCGACGCGCTCGCCATGCAGCTGGTGCGCTGGCCGGCGCAGTTCGACGTCATCGTCACCGACAATCTGTTCGGCGACATCCTCTCGGACGAAGCCTCGATGCTGACCGGCTCGCTCGGCATGCTGCCCTCGGCCTCGCTGGGCGCGCCCGACGCCACCGGCCGGCGCAAGGCGCTCTACGAGCCGATCCACGGCAGCGCGCCGGACATCGCCGGCAAGGGCCTGGCCAATCCGATCGCCGAGGCGCTGTCCTTCGCCATGATGCTGCGCTACTCCTTCGACCTCGGCACCGAGGCCGACCTGGTCGAGAAGGCGATCGAGAACGTGCTCGCGGCCGGCTATCGCACCGCCGACCTGCTGGGCGGCAAGAGCGAGGGCGTGAAGAAGGTCGGCACCCAGGAAATGGGCGACGCCATCGTCAAGGAACTCGACCGGCTGGCCTGAGGTCTCAGGCGGCCGTCGAGAGCGCCTTCTCGACGGCGGCCGGATCCTTGTCGATCGTCAACAGCAGTACGCGCGCCGCCTTGTCGGGCGACGAGCGGCCCTGTTCCCAGTTGCGCACCGTCGCGGCGTCGAGCCCGAAACGCAGGGCGAACTGGTCCTGCGACAGCCCGGTCCGCTCGCGGATCGCCGCGACGTCGATCTCCGTCGGCGCTTCGTATCGCGTGACGATGAGCTGGCAATCGCGCAGCTCGCGCTCAAATGTCTCGCGATCCTCGACGCACGGAACGTCGATGATCGCGCGGCCGGTCGCGACGACCTCTGTCACGGCCGCATGGGCACGTCGCAGCGTGACATGACGGCGAGTGAGCGCCTTTGCGGCAATGATCGTGTAAACCGCCTTGCCGTTGCGCTTGGGATTATACTCGATCAGATAGCGAGCGGGTGAACCGGAGGACACGCGGTCGGCGGCCGGGGTTGGTGCCTGTCGTGCGAGGAACTCCTTCAATGACAAGCTCATCGTAGTCCTCCAACAAGTCCAATGTGAGCTGCGCCACACGACGAAGATGCGTCCATCCCACCTGATTGGCGCCGACATCGGCGCCGTGAATGTGCAGACGTCGCAGCACCAGACGCCGGTCGGTTATCTGCAACTCAGCCATCACCACAATCCGGCCAACGGGCGTACCGATGATCGCCGTTACGATCTGACCGTCGGTCTGGGTCGGATCGAAGTCGATGGAGATGTCACGAATCGTCCAAGTCATATATACGCTATTTGCGTATATTTTCAAGTGGCCAGCCGAGCCCCAGCCCGCCGAACCGGTTCAGCACGTTGAACAGGATGCGCGAGACGTTGTTGTCGTAGTTGGCGTGGCTGAGGCTGCCGCAGAAGGTGATTGAGCCGGTCGAGAACACCGCGCCGCCGCTGGCGACATCCATATAGGTCATGTCGGCGCGGATCAGCCGGTCGGCCGGCTCGCCGTTGGTCGTGGCGTAGATGCCCAGCAGGTCCTCAGGGACCGGGACGAAGTGCGACTGGTGCTTCTCCGACGAGGCCACGACGATGGCGTTGCGCGGCGTGCCCAGCAGCACGTCGGCGCGATCGAGCTCGAAGCCCGCCGCGCCGCCGCCACTTAGGCCGAAATCGCCGAGGATCTCGTCGCCGACACCATCGAAGATCCACGCCACGCGCGGATCGGACGAGGCCGGCAGGCGGCGGTAGTACGAGCCCTCGAAGCGTCCCTGGCCCGAGAAGCCGACGCCGGCGAGGCGTTGCGGCGGGCGGCCGTTGTGGCGCCACAGGCCGCCGAGCGCACCGTCGAGCGCGTTGTAGTGCTCGCCCGGCTCGGCCGCCCAGGTGCGGATCGCCGGCCCGACGCGGCGAATCTCCAAGGTGCCGGGCAGGCGCGCCGAGCGCGCGACCTTCCAATAGAAGCCGTTGCCGCCGAGATAGGCGAGCCGCCCGCCGCCATCGACATAGGCCTGGATCGCATCGAGCGTGCCGGGCGTGTGGTACTCGGGATGCGAGCCGGTGACGAGGCAGGCATAGGGCTTGATCAGATCGAGGCCGAGATCGTCGAGATCCTCGTCGGTGATCACATCGAAAGCGATGCCCATCTTCTCGAGCCAGTCCGCAAGATGCGTGTCGGCGGGAAAGTGGCGCAGGCCCGAGCCCTTCTCGTCGTTGAAGGTCAGGAAGCCCGGCCGGATGGTGAGCTGCGGACGCAGGCGCGAGGAGTAGCAGACGCCGCTGCGATCGAGATGGAAGTTGTAAGTCGAGCGGCCGTACTGCGGATACTCGTCGGGGTTCGACGGCGAGGCGCCCCATTTGGTCATGCGCGCGCGGAAGGCCTCATCGAACTGGTTGCGCATGTGGTTGGTATAGACCTGGTGCGTGAAGCTGGAGGCGAGCACGGCGATCTTCGCCGTCGGCTTGCCGATCTGTGGCCGCACGTAGAACGGAATCGTGTCGACGCTATCGGCGGTCTTCAGCCGCATGCCGTAGATGCCGCTGCGCAGGCTCGCGGGAATCGTGAAGCTGAAATCGGTCGACCACCGGCAGTCGTCGAGATCGTCGGCGTGGAAATGGATCGCCGCGTAGTCGCGCGGCGCGTCGGTCCAGCGATGGGCGCGGCCGGTCCAGGCCGAGCCGGTGACAGCGCGGGTCGGCAGGTTGATCAGCACGCCGTGCAGGTGATTGGGGCCAATGTCCTCGACATCGAGCGTGTCGATGCCGCGCGAGAAATCCCAGGCGGCGAGGGTGCCCAGCGGCGGCCGTGTCGGCTCGAGCCGCTGCTCGACGATCTCGCGACGCGCGCCGGCGACGATGACCGGATCCTCGATGCGACCGTTGAAGTGGCGTGCCGAGGGCCGCGCCTGCTGCGCGCCGATGAACACCGACCGTCGCGCGTCGTGGGCCAAGGTCGCGTCGAGCGGCGACCACGCCTCGCCCGCATCGTCCCAGCCGGCCTCGGCGCGCAACGGTGTCTGGCCCAGCCGCACCGAGCGCGCCGCTGGATCGATAATCAGCCACACGCGATACCAGGCGCGCGAACGCAGCTTCTTGCCCGTCACCACCCGCAGGGTCGGCGCACCGATACGGCCGATCTCGGCGGCGAAGCCGTCGGCGGTGGCCAGCAGCGCGAAACCGGTCGCGGTATCCGGATCCCAGCGCGCGATCACACATTGGTCGCCGGCGTCGGGCAGGGTCGGGAAGACCAGCACGCTGATCGTCATCGTGCCCAGCGGCGACAGTGCCGTGGCGCCGTCGACCCGGACGTAGGAGCCCATCTCGATCGCCTGCTCGCGCGCGTCGAAGGTCGTCGAGAACACCGGGGACAAATCCTCGATCTTCATGCCCGGCCCTGCGGGATTGGGATCGGCGTGGATAATGCGCACCAGCGAGGCGGTACACGGTCCAGGCTTCTGGCTCGAGACCTTGAAGGCGATGCGATCGCCCGATGCGCCGGAGACCTTGTCGGCGTAGCCCGTCAGCGGAACCATGTATGCTGCCCCCCATCGAAGGACCGAACCGTAGGCGTCCGAGGAGTTCTCGTAAATGAGCGGACCTGTTCTGGCGATCCATGGTGGTTGTGGCGTCCCGCCCCGGGGCAGCCTCACCGACGCGCAGGAGCGCCGTGCGCGCGACGGCTTGAAGGGCGCGCTGCGCGCCGGTTGGGCGCTGCTGCGGGATGGCGGCGCGGCGCTCGACGCGGTCGAAGCGGCGGTGATCGCGCTGGAGGAGCACACCGCCTTCAACGCCGGTCGTGGCGCGGTGTTCAACGCCGATGGCAAGCACGAGATGGACGCCGCGATCATGGATGGGCGCGACCTCAAGGCCGGCGCCGTGGGCGGCGTCGCGCGCATCCGCAACCCGGTCCGCGCGGCGCGCGCGGTGATGGAGCGCACCGACCACGTGCTGCTGATCGGCGAAGGCGCCGAGGCACTGGCGTCGCGCGCCGGGCTCGAGCTCGTGGCGCCGGACTGGTTCTCGACCGATGAGCGCCGCGCCAGCCTGCGTGAGATGAAGGCGCGCCAGGCGCGCGGCGACGTCTCAGAGGCCAGCCAGCGCTTGAAGCATGGGACTGTGGGCGCAGTGGCGATCGATCGCGCCGGCCATCTCGCGGCGGCGACCTCGACCGGCGGCTACACCAACAAGCTGCCGGGCCGTGTCGGCGACACGCCGCTGATCGGCGCCGGCACTTATGCCAACGACGCGACGCTGGCTTACTCGGGCACCGGCCGCGGCGAGATCTTCATCCGCACTGTGCTGGGCCACGAGCTGCACGCGCGCATGGCTTACAAGGGCGAGAGCCTGACCACCGCCTGCGACGCCATGGTGTTCGGCGATCTCAAGCGCATGGGCGGCGGTGCCGGCCTGATCGCCGTCGGCCGAGACGGCACGGTGACGCTGCCGTTCAACACCGCGGGCATGTATCGCGGCGTGGCGTCGGCAAGCGAGGGCTGGGTCTCGATCTACGACGAGCGCGAGTCGCTTTGATTTCTTCCTTCTCCCCGCGCAGGCGGGGAGAAGGTGCCGAGCGCAAGCGAGGCGAATGAGGGCTTCTCGCGCAACGACGAAACTTGTTGCTGTTGAGGCTCCGCGAAGCCCCTCGCCCTTCGGGCACCTTCTCCCCGCCTGCGCGGGGAGAAGGGCGTCACTTCAGCAGCGAGCCCAACACGCCGCGCAGCAGCGAGCCGGCGATGCCGCCGCCGCGGCCGCCGATGACGGCCTTGGTCGCCTCGCGCACGGCGATGTTGGTCGCGGTGCGCGCCGCGCTCTTGACGATGGTTGTGCCGAGGCTGTCGCTACGCCGGCCCGCCGGCGCGCGGCCGCGCGGCTCCGGCTGCTCCTCGGGCGGCAGGGACTGGCGCAGGCGCGGCTGGCCACGTTGCTGCGGCGCCGGTTCCTCGGGCGGCGGCGCGCCGCGGCCCCAGGGCGACGACGGTGGCGGCGTGTCAAGCGGCGGTGGTGGCGGGGGCGGCGCGCCGTACTGGCCGCGCCGGCGCGGCCCGCTGGACTCGGCCGGCGCGGGCTGAGCCTGGGCGCGGCCCATCAGCACCTCAAAGGCGGAGTCGCGATCGACCATCTGGTCGTACTTGCCGGCGACCGGGCTGGCGCCGGCGATGGCGTTGCGCTCGGTGTCGCTCAGCGGTCCGAGCCGCGATTGCGGCGGCGCCACGAAGACGCGCTCGACCGGGCACGGCACGCCCTTGACGTCGAGGAACGAGACCAGAGCCTCGCCGACGCCCAACTCGAGGATCGCCTTGGTGGCGTCGAAGGCGTCGTTGGCGCGGAAGGTCTGCGCCGCGGTCTTCACCGCCTTCTGGTCCTTGGGCGTGAAGGCGCGCAGCGCGTGCTGCACGCGGTTGCTGAGCTGGCCCAGCACCGTCTCCGGCACGTCGAGCGGATTCTGGGTGATGAAATAGACGCCGACGCCCTTGGAGCGGATCAGGCGCACGACCTGCTCGATCTTCTCGATCAGCGCCTTGGGCGCGTCGTCGAACAGCAGGTGCGCCTCGTCGAAGAAGAACACGAACTTCGGCCGGTCGAGGTCGCCGACCTCCGGCATGGTCTCGAACAGCTCCGACAGCAGCCACAGCAGGAAGGTGCCGTAGAGCCGGGGGTTCTGCATCAGCCGGTCTGCAGCCAGCACGTTGATGTAGCCGACATTGTTGGAATCGCGGCGCAGCATGTCGCGCAGGTCGAGCGCCGGCTCGCCGAAGAAATGCTCGCCGCCCTGCTGCTCCAGCACCAGGAGCGCGCGCTGGATCGCGCCGACGCTGGCCTTGCTGACATTGCCGTACTGCGTGGTGAGCTGGCCGCCGTTTTCGCCGCACCACTGCAGCAGCGCAGTGAGGTCCTTGAAGTCGAGCAGCAGCAGACCCTGCTCGTCGGCGATCTTGAAGACGATGTTGAGCACGCCTTCCTGGGTGGCGTTGAGATCGAGCAGGCGCGACATCAGCAGCGGACCGATCTCCGACACCGTCGTGCGCACCGGATGGCCCTTCTCGCCGAACAGATCCCAGAACACGACAGGGAAGGCACGGCCCGAGTACGCCTCGATCTTCAGCTGCTTAGCGCGTTCGACGACGCGCGGATTGTCGCCGCCCTTCTGCGAGATGCCGGCGAGGTCGCCTTTGACGTCGGCCATGAACACCGGCACGCCATAGCTTGCGAAACCCTCCGCGATCGTTTGCAGGGTGACCGTCTTGCCGGTGCCGGTAGCGCCGGCGATCAGGCCATGGCGATTGCCGTACTTCAGCAGCAGGAACTGGTCGTTGTCGTTCTTGCCCGTACCGACGAAGATCGAGAGGTCGTCGCTCATGGAGTCTCCGGTTCCCTGTCCTGCACGGCGGCAGTAAACCAGATTGATCCTGCGTTCACTACCTTCCCCCACCGGGGGAAGGCAACTCTTACGCAAGGGCTCGCCATGCTTGGTCATGTGTCGTTCGGCGTCGAGGACCTCGCGCGCGCCGCCGCGTTCTACGATGCCGTGATGGCGCCGATCGGCTGGGTCAGGGTCTGGGACAGCGTCAAGGGCGTGGGCTATGGCCCGCCTGGCAAGGGCGACAAGCTGACTTTGTTCCCGCGGCCCGGCCAGGTCGTGGCGCCGGGCGCCGGGTTCCACCTGGCGTTCGACGCCCCCGATCGCGCGGCGGTCGACGTCTTCCACGCCGCCGCGATGGCGCAGGGTGGCCGCGACCTCGGCGCGCCCGGCTTGCGTGATCACTACGGTCCGACGTACTACGCGGCCTTCGTGATGGATCCTGACGGCTACAAGATCGAGGCGGTGCATCAATGACCGGAACGCCGCTGGAAATGCCCCGCCTGCAGCTGGCGGTGATCGGCGACGAGATCAGCCCGTCGCTCGACGACATGATCGATTTCTGCGCCGAGAACGGGGTGAGCCGGCTGGAGATGCGCACCGTCGGCGGCCGCAATCTCCTGGGCATGGAGCTCGACGAGATCGCCGAGATCGCCGCGCGCATCCATCAGGCGCGGCTCACGGTGCCGACCTTCGTCTCGCCGGTTCTGAAGTGGCGCGCGCCAGGTCAGACCGACAAGGGCGGCAAGGTCGACTTCGCCTTCGATCCTGATACATGCCCGACCGGCGATCCGTTCCAGCATGCCTTCGACATCTGCATCATGCTGGGCGCCACGCGCCTGCGCATCTTCAGCTGGCTGAAATACGACGACTACCAGCCCGGCGATCTGGCCGGCCCGCTGGGCCAGCTCTGCGACCTCGCCGACGAATACGGCGTCGACCTGCAGATCGAGAATGAGCCGGTGTGCAATGTCGCGTCGATCACCGATCTCAAGGCGGTGATGGAGACGTTCTCGCATCGCCGCATCCGGCCACTGCTCGACATCTGCAACGCCTACAGCATGGGCCAGCCGCCGACGATGGACGAGCTGAAGGCGCTGGCGCCACGCACCGACCACCTCTCGTTCAAGGACCGCAAGTTGGTCGACCGCAAGACCGTGCCGGTCGGGCAGGGCGACGTGCCTTACGCGGAGTTGCTGCCGGTGATCTTCGCCGGCACCAAGTCACGCGAGGTGCTGGCCTCGATCGAGACGCATGTTCCCGGCGATCCGCGCAACGCCACACGCCAGAACGTCCACGCGTTGCGCCATCTCGCCGAGCATCTCGGCGTCGAGATCGCTTGATCAGGAGCGCCGGCGGTCCCGGTATCAGCGCCGCTTCGACTTCGTGGGCTCTCGTCCGCAGATGAGATCAATGCCCGCGTCGGCAACGGCGCGCAGCACCTTCTCAGGATCGCCGGCGCGCGAACGCAGCGCCAGCGTATGCATCACCGCCGAGGCCACGCTGGCGAGCGCCGCGGGATCGGCGTCGGCGGCGATCTCGCCATCGTCGCGTGCCTGCGCGAAACGCGCTTCGAACAGGCTATCGTAGAGCCTGAGCCCGTCGCGCAGCTTCTTGCGCACGTCAGGGTTCTCGACCGACTCCGTTGTCGCGGTACCAATCAAGAAGCAGCCGCGCGCTGTCTGGTCGACCGGCAGATAGAACCGCAGCGCCGTGTCGTAGACTCGCTGCAAGCCCTCGCGCAGCGGCAGGTCAGGGCGCAGCGCTTCGACCATCGCGACACGGCCGGCTTCGGTGTAGCGCTCCAGGGCCGCGAGATAGAGCGCGTGCTTGTCGCCGAAGGCGCTGTAAAGGCTGGGCTTGTTCATGCCCGTCGCCGTCGTCAGGTCGTCGAGCGAGGTCGCCGAGTAGCCGGCGCGCCAGAAGGCCGCCGTGGCGCGATCCATCGCGCGGTCGGGGTCATAGGCGCGCGGACGGCCGCGCGGGCGTCTCTCTTCTTTTTTTACCATATGGGACAAAAATCGTTGACTCATTCTATTTATATCCTCAATAGTACAAAAATCAATATCGGAGGGTCCGACGATGAATCTCTATTTCGCACCCATGGCCTGCTCGCTCGCCAGCCGCATCGCCGTCTACGAAGCCGGCGGCGCGGTCGACTTCACGCAGGTCGACACGCGGCGCAAGAAGGTCGCCGACGGCTCGGATTTCTTTGCCGTCAATGCGATGGGACAGGTGCCGGCACTGCGCCTCGACGACGGCTCGATCTTGACTGAGAACACAGCGGTGCTGCCCTACATCGCTGATCGCTTCCCGACGTCCGGGTTGCTGGCCGCGTCAGGCGACGAGCGCGCGCGGGCACAGCAATGGCTCGGTTTCATCGGCACCGAGCTGCACAAGGCGCTTTTTGTGCCGCTGCTCGATCGCCAGGCGCCCGAGGCGATGAAGGCCTATGTGCGTGAGAGGGCCGACCTGCGGCTGGGTCTGCTGCGGAAGCACCTCGATGGCCGTGCGTTCGTGCTCGATCGCTTCACCGTCGTAGACGCCTATCTCACGACGGTGTTGAACTGGGCGCCTTACGCCGGCGTCGATCTCGCCACCTGGCCGGCAGTGCAGGCCTATCACCAGCGCATGCTCAAACGCCCCGCCGTGGCGCGCGCGGTGGCCGAGGAGTTCGCGCTCTACAAGGCCGAGTTGGCGAAGGCGGCGTAGTTTGGGAGCACCGGCGGACCCAGGAGGACTTCAGGCCGCCGTGACGATGTAGCCGGCGCGTGGGAAGTGCACGACCAGCTCGCCGGCCTTCTCGTCGATGCGGCGCACGGCGATCTCATGGGCTGTCAGCGTCACGAGCTCGCCGCTCACCGGGATCTTGCCGGTGTCGTCGGGCGTGACCGCGACCTTGGCGCCGGCCTTCAGGCCGCTGGGATCGCCACCGTCGACACCCGCCGGCTTGTCGGGGCTCGCGGCGCGGGCGATCTCGAGCGCGTCCGGCCCGCTCAGCTCGCTGTTCACGCCGTGGCCGAAACGCGCCATGCGCGCCGCCCATTCGCCGAGCAGCGGCAGGCGATCGAGCGGCGGCGCGGTCGGCGACAGGCGCTGGCGCACGAACCACACCGGATTGTAGACCGCGACGTCGGCCAAAGTGGGCTGGTCGCCGAGCAGGTAGGGGCGCTTGTCGGCGAGCATCGCCTCGGCATGGCTGAGGCTGGCATAGAGCTGGTCGCGCGCGGCGGGCGCCGTAGCCTTGAGCAGCGCGGAGTCGAAATTGCGACCGGAAAACTCGCTGCGGTCCTTCTTGAAGGCATCCGGCAGCTGATCGGCGATCTGGCCCATGACCACGCCGACGGCCGCCCAGAACAGCGTGCGGTCGGTCCAGAAGGACAGAGCCTCGGCGACGCCCGCCAGCCCCGCCGGCTTCAACGGCATCGGCGGGAAACGGCGATCGAGCTCGCGCATGATGATCTGCGTGTCGCAGAAGATGTCGGCGCCGATCTGCATCACCGGCGTCTTGCGATAGCCGCCGGTCAACGGCATCAGGTCGGGCTTGGGCATGACGTTCGGGATGATCACCGACTTCCAGGTCAGGCCCTTGATGCCGAGGGACAGCCGCACCTTCTCGGCATAGGGCGAGGTCGGGTAGTGGTGCAAGATGATGTCGGCCATGGCTCGCGTTCCGTTGTCATGTCGGGGCGGATACGACTTTAACGGGCGCCGGGGATGCAAACGAGCGCCGATTGGGCGGGTGGCGATTGACTCGGCCGGGCCGTGGCCTCACATGATAGGGGACCGACCCGGAGATCGCGCATGGCCGCCGCGCCCCAGGCTTCGCCCACCGCCAATACCAAGACCCTGGTTCTGACCGGTGCCAGCCGCGGCATCGGTCATGCCACGGTGAAGCGCTTCGGCGCCGCCGGCTGGCGCATCGTCACGATCTCGCGCCAGCCCTTCAGCGCGCTCTGCCCGTGGCCGGGTGGCGGCGAGAACCATGTGCAGCTCGACCTCGCCGATCCGGTCGATATCGGGCGGGGTGTCGAGATGATCCGCGCCAAGCTGCGCGACGGCCGGCTCGACGCGCTGGTCAACAACGCGGCGATCTCGCCCAAGGGGCCGGGCGGCCGGCGTCTCGGTACCGTCGACACGCCCTTCGACCTCTGGCAGCAGGTCTTCAACGTCAATTTCTTCGCGCCGGTCATGCTGGCGCGTGGCCTGATCGAGGAACTCTCGGCGGCCAAAGGCTGCGTCGTCAACGTCACCTCGATCGCCGGCTCGCGCGTGCATCCCTTCGCCGGCACGGCCTATGCCACCTCCAAGGCGGCGATGGCCTCGCTGACCCGCGAGATGGCGCATGATTTCGGCCCGCGCGGCATTCGCGTCAACGCCATCGCGCCCGGCGAGATCGACACCACCATCTTGTCGCCTGGCACCGAGAAGATCGTCGCCGAGCAGATTCCGATGCGCCGCCTGGGCACGACCGACGAGGTCGCCGACGTGATCCACTTCCTCTGCGAGTCGGGCTCGTCCTATGTCACTGGCGCCGAGATCCAGATCAACGGCGGCCAGCACGTCTGACGCGCGTACCGCGCATTTGTCCGGCGCCGCTTACGACTGCTAGAAGCACGCCGCTCTGCCATTTCAGGAGTTCAGTCGATGACCGGGATCACCCGCCGACATGCTATCGCGAGCGGCGCCGGCGCTGCCACCACGCTGGCCACGGGTGCCGGCTTCGCCCAGGCCTGGCCGAACAAGCCGCTGCGCTGGGTCGTGCCCTACACCGCCGCAGGCATCACCGACACCACGACGCGGCTTGTTGCGGAACGTCTGTCGACCATCCTCGGTCAGCAGATCGTCATCGACAACAAGCCCGGCGCCAACTCGATGATCGGCGCCGACATCGTCGCCAAGGCGCCGCCCGACGGCTACACGCTGCTGACCGTGATCGCCGGCCACTCGGCCAACGCCACGCTTTACGCCGGGCGCATGACCTTCGACGCGGTGAAGAGCTTCGAGCCGGTGTCGCTGATGGGCATCGCGCCGGTGATCCTCGTCGCCAACAACGACTTCCCGGCCAAGGACGTGAAGGAGTTCATCGCCTACGCCAAGGCCAATCCCGGCAAAGTCTCTTATGGCTCCTCGGGCGTCGGTGCCGCCGCGCACCTCACCAGCGAGCTGATCAAGCAGGTCACCGGTATCCAGATGGAGCACGTGCCCTATCGCGGCACGGCGCCGGCGCTGCAGGATCTGATGGGCGGCAACATCCAGGTGCTGATCGACGTGCCGTCCACGATGATGCCGCATGTCAACGCCGGCAAGATCAAGGCGCTGGGCATGTTGTCCAAGGTGCGCCTGCCGTCGGCGCCCAACGTGCCGACCATCGTCGAGGCGGGCGGCCCCGACATCGAAGCGTCGACATGGATGATGGCGCTGGCCCCTGCCGGCACCCCCAAGGCCATCGTCGATCGACTGTCGCAGGAGATCGCGAAGCTGGTGACCGGCCCCGATTTAAAGCCCAGGTTCGAGGCGCTCGGCATCATTCCCGGAGGTTACACACCGGAGAACACCGGCAAGTTCCTGCTGGACGAGATCGCGCGCTGGAAGAAGGTCATCGAGACCGCCGGCGTGAAGCCCGAGGGTTGACGATCCCACTGTCGTCCTGAGCGCAGCGAAGGACCTCGCGCTATCGCGGTCACATACGAGCGCTGCGTCCGTTCGCGCTACCGCGAGGTCCTTCGCTGCGCTCAGGACGACGGCGTGGTCAACGATCCTCGATCCGGCGCACGATCGTTGCGATCTCGCCCGGCGTAAAGACAGGTAGCGAGCAGGCGCCGTTGGCGCAGGCGAAGGCCGCCGCCTGTGGCATATCAGGATACTCGACGTCAGGGTTGGGCATCGGCCCTTCGCGCTTGTCGATCCACTCGATGCGCAGGTAGCGCGTCGGGTAGCGGCGTGCCGCCGCGTAGAGCGCGCGCGCTTCGGGGTCGTCCTTGCGGCCCATGATGGTGACATGCATCGGCTCGCGCGACAGCTCGGCGTCCGCCAGCGCCGCGCCCGGCGCCACGATGTCGTTGGCCGCCAGCGCCACCAGCCAGGCCATGCCGTGGCGCGCTGCGGCGTCGAACGCCTTGTCGCCGCTGTAGTGGTGCACGAGGTTGAGGAAGCGCACGACCGCGACGTTCTCGTCGATCTGCTTCACCGGCTTGCGCAGCACGCCGATCGCCCCGGGATCGGGCTGGCGCACGACAAAGCCGCCGTCGGCATCGCGGAACTGCGCGTCGATGGCACGCGCGACCTCGATGGCCAGGGTCAGCCAGCGCCGCTCGCCGGTCGAGCGCCACAACGCCAGCGCCGCCTCGCCGACCGCCAGCGTGTCGCCGAGATGCGTGTCGCCGTCGGCCGCGCGGGCGTGGCCGAAAGCGCCGTTGGGCGCGCGACGGTTCTTCACCGCCCAATCGACGGCGCGGGTCGCTGCGTCGAGATAGGCGGCCTCGCCGGTGATGTCGTAGAGCGTCGCCAGCGCCGCGGCGGCCCAGCCGGTCTCGCGGGCGTAGAGGTTGCGATCGATGGTCGGTTCGCGGCCGAGCTTGCGGCGGCCGGGGTCGTCGAGGGCGTAGAACACCTTGCCTGTCACGGCGCGGTCGAGATCGGCGTCCTGGCTGACGTAGAACGCGCCCTCGGGCGAGCGCATGCGCTCCATCAGCCAGCGCGCGATGTCGCGCGCGGCGGCGAGGTCGACGGCGTTGCCGTCGATCTGGTAGGCGAGCACATAGGCGCGTATCGCGTCGCGCTGGATGTTCAGCAGCTTCTCGTAGTGCGGCGAGGACCAGTCGAGCGTGTCGGAATACTGGTACATGCCACCCCACGCCGGATCGATCAGCCGGCGCGCGCCCTCGAGCGTCTTGCGGGTGAAGGCGGCGTAGTAATCGCGATCGACGTTACGCTTGAGCGCGCGACCGCGATCGAGTGTGAACTCCAGCGTGTCGGCGTGGATGAAGCGATGCACGCGGCCGAAGCCGCCGTTCTCGACATCGAGCTGTCCTCGGAAGTTCGTCTCGAGCTTGCGCCGCGTTTCCTCGTCGAGCGCGTGGCGGTCGGCATCGGCCTTGGCGTCGAGTCCCGACGCGGGCAGGGCCGAGGGATCCTCGATCACCGCGAGCAGCAGCTTGGCGAAGAGATCGGGCGGCAGGTAGCCTTGGCGCTTGAAGATCTCGTTGCCGTCCTTGTCGAACATGATGGTCGCGGGCCAGCCCCAGTTCTCGTAGCGGTAGGACAGCTCGGGGTGGGAGTCCTGGTCGACACGCACCGGGATGTATTTGTCGCCGATCAGCTTCAGCACGGCTGGATCGCGATAGGTCGTGCCTTCCATGACATGGCACCAGTGGCACCAGACGGCCGCCATGTGCAGCACGATGTAGCGGTTCTCGCGCGCGGCGCGCTCGAAGATCGCCGGGCTCCAGTCCTGCCAGCCGATGGGATGGGTCTTGGGATCCTCGCCTGCTTGCGCCGGAGCGGCGAGCAGCATGGCCGCCAGCGCCAGGAAGAGTCGAAACGCGCGCATGCCGTCCCCCGCGATCGTGACAGGGAGGATACGCGCGGCGGGTTCAACCCGACGCCGCGGTCACGCGCTGTTGATCAGCCCATGGGCGGCAGCTCGGGAAACACCGGCAAGCCGTCGGCGAACTTCATCCATGGCAAGCGGCGGCTGTCCCAGTAGTGCAGGCTGGGCTGGATCGCCGCCGGATCGTCGAGGCTGCCGATGGTGATGTCGATCAGGCCCGGGATGAACGTCGCGGTGAAGCTGATCGGCGTGCCGCAATGCGGGCAGAATCCCCGCTGTGCCGGCGGCGACGAGGCGTAGGTCTTGGGCTTCTCCTTGGGAAACTCGACCTGATCCTCGGCGAACATCGCCCAGGCGATAGCCGGCGCACCGCCGGCGCGGCGGCACATCGAGCAGTGGCAGATCGCGGCGAATACCGGCTCGCCGCTGATGCGGTAACGTACGGCGCCGCACTGGCAGCCGCCTTCAAGCTCGCCTTGACTCACCTGCGCCTCCCGATTCCGGTGCCCCGACCGGTCGGGACTGATCGGCGTCAGATTGCCGTAGGCTTACGGTGACCTCAACCTCCATGCCTTGGAAGTCGTTGGCCGCGCCCTCCCACGAGCCGGCGACGGGCGAGGCCTGCTCGGGCTCGCGCACGATCGCCACCGGGATCAACTCGCCGTCCGATTCCAGCGCATTGGTCGGATCGAAGTGCGTCCAGCCGGCGCCCGGGATATAGACCTGCACCCAGGCGTGCGTGGCACCGCCGCCGATCGTCGCCGTGCCGTCGCCACCATTGGGATCGCGCGCGCCATCGTAGATGTAGCCGCTGACGAAACGCGCGGCGAGACCGAGGCTGCGCGCGCCCTCCATCATCAGATAGGCGAAGTCGCGGCATGTGCCGCTCTTGCTCGCCAGCGTTTGCAGCGGGCTCTGCGTGCCATAGGCGTCCCGCGCCTGGTACTCGAAGCCCCCCTTGATCGCCACGGTCATGGCGTTGAGGATCTGCAGGGTCTCGGGCAGCGGGCCGGCGCCCTCGGGTGCGACCAGGAATCCCTTGGCCCACAGATCGACCAGGTGCTCGGGGTCCGGGACGTGACGCTCCTGCAGGCCGGCGAGATCGCGGATCTCGGCGGCGGAGTAGGCGAGCGGCAGGGTGCGCGCGTGCTCGGCGACGAGATACTCGGCGTCGGCGAACGGAAAGCGCTCGACGTCGAGCGTGCTGTCGATTCGCAACTCGGTCGCCGGTCCATCGAACTCGACGATCGCCACGCTGTTGCCGAAGACATCGTAGTGCCAGACGGTCTGGGTCGACTGTGGCGAGATGCCCAGGGTCGCGCTGTGCAGCTTCATCTCGTGGCTGTCGCGCGGCCGTAACATCAGGCGATGACGCCCCAGCGTGACGGGCTTGGCGTAACGGTAGGTCGTGGTGTGCCGCAGCAGGAAGCGCATGGTCAGGGCGAACGAATCTGATGCTTCATCAGTTCCTTGCCCAGCTGGCCGGTCGCGAACAGGCCGAACATCTTGTAGTCGGAGATCAGCGACCAGACGGGATAGGTGAAGGTCGCGGGACGGTTCTTCTCGACGAAGAAATGCGCGATCCAGGCCGGCGCGTAGCCGAACACCGGCACCGCCAGCAGCCACCACCATTGCTGGGTGGCGATCGCCCAGACCAGGACCAACGGTGCCAGCACCGTGCCGATGTAATGGATGGCGCGCGTTTCGGGCTTGGCGTGCTCGCGCAAATAGAACGGCCAGAACTCGGCGTAGGTCTGCAGCTTGCCGGCCATCGCGGGTCTCCCGGGTGTCTCGCCGGCAATGTCGTGCCTGGAGGGCGGCTTGCCAACCCCCGCCCCCGGGGCTAAACCGCCGGCTCCAATCAGGAGCTTAGAGGTCATGGGTTACAAGGTCGCCATCGTCGGCGCCACCGGCAATGTCGGTCGTGCGTTCCTGGACATCCTCGCCGAGCGCAAGTTCCCGGTCGACGAGCTCGTGCCGCTGGCCTCCTCGCGCTCGGTCGGCAAGGAGGTCTCGTTCGGCCAGTCCGACACGCTGAAAGTCCGCGACCTCGCGACCTTCGACTTCAAGGGCATCGACATCGTGCTGTCCTCGCCGGGCGCCAAGGTCTCGGCCGAGAGCAGCCCGCGCGCCGCCAAGGCCGGCGCCGTGGTGATCGACAACACCTCGTATTTCCGCATGGACCCCGACGTGCCGCTGGTCGTGCCCGAGGTCAACCCGCACGCCATCGCCGGCTGGACCCGCAAGGGCATCATCGCCAATCCCAACTGCTCGACCATCCAGATGGTCGTGGCGCTCAAGCCGCTGCACGACGCCGCGACGATAACCCGCGTGGTGGTGTCGACCTACCAGTCGGTCTCCGGCGCGGGCAAGGAAGGCCTCGACGAGCTCTTCAACCAGACCAAGGGCGTTTTTGTCGCCAACCCGATGGAGCCCCGCAAGTTCACCAAGGCCATCGCCTTCAACGTCATCCCGCATATCGACGTGTTCATGGATGACGGCTCGACCAAGGAAGAGTGGAAGATGGTGGTCGAGACCAAGAAGATCCTCGACCCCAAGATCAAGGTGACCGCGACCTGCGTGCGCGTGCCGGTCTTCGTCGGCCACTCCGAGGCGGTGAACATGGAGTTCGAGCGGCCGATCGACGAGAACGAGGCGCGCACCATTCTCTCACGCGCCAAGGGCGTGCGTGTGCTCGATCGCCGCGAGGACGGCGGCTATGTCACGCCGATCGAGATCCAGGGCGAGGACGGCGTCTTCGTCAGCCGCATCCGCAGCGATCCGACGGTCGAGAACGGCCTGAACATGTGGGTGGTCAGCGACAACGTCCGCAAGGGCGCCGCGCTCAACGCCATCGAGATCGCCGAGCACATGATCAAGGGCGAAATGGTGCGCAAGGCGGCCTGATTTGCCTTCCGCGACGGAAGGGGGATGTCGAAGACGAACGCAGGAGTCCGTCTTCGACATCCCCCTTCCGCCCTTCGGGCACCTTCCCCCTCCGGGGGAAGGTAGAATATCGTGGCGACATGTCGTCCTCTCCGACCGCGTTCTTGCCGCGCGGTATCGCTCCCATCGCCACAATTCCCTCCCTGCCGGCGGCACCGAAAGCGGCGGAGCCGCCGCGTGGTCCGACGACCGCCCCCGACGTGAAACGCTGGCTGCGCGAGGCGTTCGAGAAGCAGAAGAAGGACGACCTCCAGGGTGCGATGGCCGATTACCGCCAGGTGCTGGCGGCGCAGCCGACCAACCGGGTCGCCTGGGGCAATCTCGGCGTCGTTTACCGCAAGGCCAAGAAGCCCGACATGGCGGTGGCCTGCTACATGCGCGCGCTGGAGGGCGACGAGAACAATGCTGGCGTGCTGGGCAATCTCGGCAACGCCTACAAGGATCTGGAGCGCTTCGACGAATCGTTGGCGGCACACCAGCGCGCCATCGCGCTCGATCCGATGTCGGTCGGCCTGCTGCACAACTACGGCGTGGCGCTGTCGGAGGGCGGCATGCCGGTCGAGGCGCGGCGCGTCTTCGACCGCGTGCTGGAGATGGATCCCGATCACATCGATACGCATTGGGATCGCGCCATCTGCTCGCTGCGCCTGGGCGATTTCAGCCGCGAGGCCTGGGACGACTACGAGTGGCGCTGGAAGCTCCAGGAACTCGGCAACTACGTCGCGCCGACCAAGGCGCCGATCTGGCGCGGCGAGAAGCTCGAGGGCCGCACGCTGCTGGTCTATTCCGAGCAGGGCTTCGGCGACACGCTTTTTGCCCTGCGTTACCTACCCAGGCTCAAAGGCCTCGACGGCAAGGTGATCCTGCGCTGCCAGCCCGACCTGATGCGGCTGGTGAAGGACGTCGAGGGCTATCACGAGTTGGCCTCGGCCAAGGAGCCGGCGCCGACGCACGACCTCGCCCTGCCGATCATGAGCCTGCTGGGCCGCTACACGCGCTCGATCGACGACATCCCGCCGCCGGCGAAGCTCTCCATCCCCGCCGGCGCTGGCGCCAAGGCGCTGCCGCGCGTCGCCGCGGCGGGCTCGAAGTTCAAGATCGGCATCGTCTGGTCGGGCAGCGTCACCTTCCGCGGCAATATCCGGCGCGCCGTCACCCTGGACCGCTTCATGCGCTTCGCCGAGGTGCCCGGCGTGCAGCTCTTCAGCCTGCAGAAGGGGCCGCCCTTCGAGGAGTACCGTGCGCTGGCGCCGCATCCGCTGGTCGTCGACCTCGGCTCGACCTTCGACGATTTCGCCGACACCGCCGCGGCCTTGCGCCAGCTCGATCTGGTGCTGATGACCGATTCCTCGGTGGCCCACCTCGCCGGCAGCCTCGGCGTGCCGATCTGGGACCTGGTGAACTTCAACACCTACTGGATCTACTTCATGGATCGCGACGACTCGCCCTGGTACCCCTCGATGCGCCTGTTCCGGCAGAAGAAACCAGGTGACTGGGACGAGGTCTTCGAGCGCGCGGCGCGGGATCTGGCGCGTCATGTCGCCGAGGTACGCCGCGGTTGAGGCGCCACGCCACGGAATTTGCTCGCGGAAACCATCGGAATAGGGTGTAACCTTTATGTGTCGCTTCGGCTTTGCCGGAAAGAATACCGCACCGTGAAGGACAACTCGGCCCTGGACGACGGTGACGCCGATACGTCGTCGGCCGGACAGCCGCACATGCTGTTCCGAAACGAGGACGACAGCTTCCAACAGCAGATGCGGCTGGCGGCGGCGGCGCATCGTGCCGGCCGGCTCGACGAGGCGATCGGCGCCTATCTGCGCCTCCTGGCGGCCAAGCCGTACAATGCCGAGCTGCACAACAATCTTGGCGTGGCGCTGCGCCTGATCGGCAAGCTCGACGCCGCCGTCGCCCATCACCGCCAGTCGCTCGAGCTCGATCCGGACAACCCGTCGCTGCACACCAATCTCGGCAACGCGCTGCGCGTCGCCAACCGCACGCGCGAGGCGGTGCGCCATCACCTGCAGGCGGTGTCGCTGAAGCCCGACTACGCCGAGGGCTTCTTCAATCTCGGCCTCTGCCTGCGTGACCTCGGCCGCGCCGACGAGGCGCTGGCCTGCCTGTCCAAGGCGTTGACGCTCAGCCCGGACAACAAGCGCGCGCGCGTCGAGATCGCCATCACGCGGTTGATACGGGGCGATCTGGTCCGCGGCTTCCAGGAATACGAGGAGCGCAAGCAGCTCGCCGAGGTGCCGGCGCCGGAGTTCCGCCAGCCCGCCTGGACCGGCGACGACCCGAAGGGCAAGCGCATCCTGCTCTATCCCGAGCAGGGCCTGGCCGACGTGCTGATGTTCGTGCGCTACGCGCGCGAGCTTAAGCGCCGCGGCGCCGCGGTCATCGTGCTCTGCCAGGCGCTGCTCAAGGAGCTGCTGACGCGGCTCGACTATCTCGATGGCGTGGTCGCCGAAGGCGAGCAGCTGCCGGAGTTCGACCTGCATGTCTCGCTGCTGTCGCTGCCGCATCTGTGCGGCGGCGCCGTGCCGGCGGCCACCGCGGGCGCGCCCTACCTGCTGCCGCCCGAGCGCGGGCGCATCAAGCTCGGCCGCCTGCCGCGCGCCAAGCTGCGCATCGGCATCTATTGGGCGGCGATGCCCGGCCAGGCGCTCGACCGCCAGCGCTCCGTGCCCTTCCCGCACTTCATGGCGCTGGCCGGCGATCCCGAGATCCTGTTTTTCAGCCTGCAGGGCGGCACGCATCAGAAGGACATCCAGACGCACGGCGCCAGCGGGCTGGTGCACGATGTCGGCCGCGGCATCTTCGATTTCGCCGAGGCGGCGAGCGCGCTGGAGCAGCTCGACCTGCTGGTGACGATCGACGCGCCGATCGCCCATCTCGGCGCCGGCATGGGCATGCCGACCTGGCTGCTGCTGCCGACCGTGCCGGACTGGCGCTGGCAGCAGGCCCGCGACGACAGCCCGTGGTATCCCGGCCTGCGCATCTTCCGCCAGACCACGCCCGGCGACTGGGCCCCGGTCTTCGCACAGGTCGCGGCGGAGCTGGAGAGTCTCAAGAAAGCCGCTCCGCAGTCGTACCTTCCCCCGGAGGGGGAAGGTGCCCGAAGGGCGGATGGGGGATGTCGAAGACGGACACCGCGTTTGTTGAAACATCCCCCATCCGTCGCGCTTCGCGCGCCACCTTCCACCTCCGGGGGAAGGTATGTGCAATTCCTTAAGCGATTGCCCTGCCCCTCCGGGGAGAAGGAAGACCTACGCCGCCGTGAAATCCGGCGGCGGGTAGTAGGGCTTGTCGCCCAGCGCCTGGACGCGTTGCCAGAAGCCTGGGCCGCTGGCCTTGCCGACTTCCTCGAGATCGGCCGCCTGGCGCCACATGTTCCACGACTCCGGATGCAGCCGGCTGGCCTCGCTCAGATGCCGGTCGGCCTCCGCCGTGCGGCCCTGCGCGCGCAGCCACACGCCCAGGCGGAAATGCGCGTGCGCCTGCGCGATCTCGGGCGAGTTGGCCGGCAGGCGCCGGCGCGCGGCGTCGGCGGGCAGCGCGTGCGCGCCGGTCTTCGCCCAGGCCTTGACGGCGTCGAGATAGGCGACGCGCGCGGCGTTGCGCGCTGCCTGGTCCTCGGGCGCCATGGTGCGCGTCTTCAGGTCCATGCGGCGGAAGTGATCGGTCGAGCCCGTCGTCTCCGGCGGCCGCACCATGCGGCCGGTCTCATCGATCCACACCGATTGCGGCACGTTGACCATGCCGTAGAGATCGGCGACGCGATGATCGGTGTCGATCAGGCACCAGTACTCGGCCTTGGCCGCCTCGATCCATTGCCGCGCGTGCTCCGCACCACGGCTCTCCTCGGCGATGGCGACGATCATCGCGCCGGTGTCCTTGATCTCGCTGTAGAGTTGCTGCCACACGGGCAAGTCGAACCGGCAGCCTCACCAACTGGCCCAGGTGGCGAGGAACACCTTCCTGCCGCGCAGCGACGAGAGCGTGTGCGGCGTGCCCGCGAGGTCGGGCAGGGTGAAGTCGGGCGCGTCGAGCCCCTCCAGCGCGGCGCGACGCGCTTCCACGCCGGTGCCCAGCATCCAGACATCGCCGGCCTCGCTCGACAGCACCGGGTTGCCGAGATGGCGCCAGAAGGCCGCGAGATCGACGCGACCGTCGCGCGCCATGCCATCAGGCAACGGCACGCAGATCTCGTCGCGGCACATGCCCTCGGGCTTGAGCGTCCAACCGACGGCGCGCTCGGCGTCGGCGGCGCTGACGCCAAGACCGTCGCTTGCATCCACCTGCGCGTCGCCACGCTCGGTGAGGATTGTCGTCATGCCGGAGACCTCCTGCTTGTTCCGGCGGACGCTAGCGCGACGACCCCGACATGAAAAGGCATCCGCCTCACTTCGCCGTGAGTCGCATCGCCGCGCGCTGCTGCGTTTGCGCAGCCGGGCGACGGAGCGGCTGACCGCGTAGCGCCCAAATCCCCCTCACCCCGCCTGCGGGGAGAGGGAGTCATGTGAGATCGCCCTGCACCCGATCGCCCGGCGGGCTGTCGCGGGGCGGGGCGCCGCGCGCGCTCAATCCAATCCCAGCAGCTTGCCGAACCAGCTCCAGTTGATCGGCAGCAGCGACAAGATCGCGGCGGCGCCGAAGCCGGCCAGCGCGATGCCGGAGACGCGGTTGAGCCAGATCAGGCCGCCGCCGGTGAACCAGGCGCGCGCCACCCAGGCGATGCCGCAGAGCGTGGTCCACCAGGCGAAGGCGCCGACGAAAACCGCGGCGATCAGGACCAGCGCCGCCGTCAGGTCGCTGCCGACGTTGCTCAAGCCACGGCTGGCGAAGACCGCGCCGAAGGCCATCACGGTGAGCGGATTGAACACGGTGATGAAGAAGCTCGAGCTCATGAAGCGCAAGGTGGTGAGGTAGGGGTGCGCGCGGTCGGCGGCGACCGGATCGCCGACGCTGGGCGGGCGGTGGGTGATGTAGGACCAGCCCATGATGCACAGCACCACGCCGCCGATGCCGCGGATCCACGCTTCGTTGCGCACGATGAAGTCGTTGACGAAGGTCAGGCCGAAGGCGGCCGCCGCGCCGAACAGCGTGTCGGCCAGCGAGGCGCCGATGCCGGTGACCACGCCGGCGATGAGGCCGTTGGAGATCGTGCGGCGTATGCAGAGGATGGCGGCGGGACCGACCGGCACGGCGATGAGAAAACCGATGATGGCGCCCTCGATGAAGAGCAGCAGGGGGTCGACTCCCGATCCCGACACGCGCCGCGCCTCAGGCGTCCAGCCGCATGGCGCCGAAGCGCCGCGGCGGCGAGACCAGCATATCCTGCGCCGTCACCAGCCGGAGCTCGCGCTCGCCCGAGGCCAGCGTCGCCTCGAGCACGGCGTAGATCGAGGCCGCGACCGCCTCCAGCGCGCGGCCGACATCGCGATGCGCGTGCCACTGCGCCAGGAACAACGCCGCCACCGCGTCACCCGTGCCGTTGGGCGCGATGGGGAAGGCGAGCTCGGGCGTCGACACCAGCCACGCGGCCTCGCGCGTCAGCGCCAGCATCTCGATGGTGCCGGCGGGCGCGTCGCGGCGGCGCAGGCTGGTGACCAGCACGATCGAGGGATTCTGTCCGTCGCCCATCAGCGCGCGCGCCGCCGACAGCGTGTCCTTGAGTGTCGCGACCTTGCGGCCGCTCAGCCATTCGAGCTCGAAGTGGTTGGGCGTCAGGATGTCGCTATGCGCCACGATGCGGTCGCGGAAGAATTCGGGGATGCCGGGCCGCACATAGACCTGACGGTCGATATCGCCGATCACCGGATCGCAGCACCACACGGCGTTGGGATTGGCCTTGCGCACCATCGCCACGGCTTCGAGCACGACCTCGCCCAGCGCGGCGTCGCCGAGATAGCCGGTCAGCACCGCGTCGCAGCTCGCGAGCGCGCCGCGCTCGGCGATACCCGCGACCACATCGCGCACCTGATCAGGTGCGGCGACGCGGCCCTTCCACGCGCCATAGCCGGTGTGGTTGGAGAACTCGACCGTGTTCACGGCCCAGACCTCATGGCCCAGCCGTTGCAGCGGGAAAGTCGCGGCGCGGTTGCCGACATAGCCGTACGCGACGTGGGACTGGATCGATAGAACGCGCATCACCGTCGGCCGGCGATGGCTTGGCCCGGCCCCATCTATATATAGTCCTCCAAGCCTGGACCGGGGAGAAGATTTAGCAGCGATGACCACGACCGTCCGACCACGCCGAAGCGTGCTGTATATGCCCGGTGCCAATGTCAGGGCGCTGGAGAAGGCGCGCAGCCTGCCGGCCGACGCGCTGATCTTCGATCTCGAGGACGCCGTCGCGCCCGATGCCAAGGAAGCCGCGCGCGCCAATGTCGTGGCCGCCGCGCGGAGCAAGGCCTACGGCAAGCGCGAGATCGTCATCCGCTGCAACGGGCTCGGCACCGCGTGGGGCCGCGCCGATGTCGCGGCGATCGCCGCCTCGGGTGCGGATGCCATCCTGGTGCCCAAGCTGGAAAGCGCCGCCGACGTCACCAACGTCGTCGCCCTGCTCGATGCTGCCGGTGCACCGTCCGGGATGGCGGTGTGGGGCATGATAGAGACACCACGCGGCATCCTCCGGGCCGAGGAGATCGCCTCGTCGTCGCCACGGCTGGCCTGCCTGATCATGGGCACCAACGATCTGGTGAAAGACCTGCGCGCGCAGCACACGCCTCTGAGGTTGCCGATGGTGGTGCCGCTGGGCTTCACCCTGCTGGCCGCGCGCGCCAACGGGCTGGCGATCCTCGATGGCGTTTACAACGACATCCAGGACATCGAAGGCTTCAAGGCCTCGTGCCGGCAGGGGCTGGAGTTCGGCTTCGACGGCAAGACGCTGATCCACCCGACCCAGGTCGAGCCCTGCAACGAGATCTTCGCGCCCAGTGCAGCCGAGCTGGCGATGGCCGAGAAGATCGTCGCCGGCTTCGAGAAGGCGCGCGCCGAGGGCAAGGGCGTGGTCACCGTCGACGGCCGCATGATCGAGAACCTGCATGTCGAGCAGGCACAGCGGCAGCTCGCTTTGGCCGCGGCGATCCGCGAACTGGCCGCATAGCGCACCTTCGCAGGGCTATCCCATCTGGCGTTTTCTTCCCTCTCCCCGCAAGCGGCAGGGCGATCGCATATGGAACTGCATCTACCTTCCCCCAGAGGGGGAAGGTAAGACCGAGCCAAGCTGGCCATATGTGATCGCTCTGCGCTCCTCCGGGAGCGGCAAAAACGTCACGGTGACTCCTGTCGCCGACGCGGCTATAGGCCGAACCCAACGCCGCGTTTCGACGGCGGGACAGGGAAGCATCGCCTGAGCACCACCCGTGCCGCTCGAGAGAGCGAGCGCTGATTTGTGCAGGCGATCATGTCCCGCAACGCCCCGGCCAAGACCAACCCCGGCAATTATTTCGAGGACTTCGCGCTCGGCCAGGAGCTGGCGCACGCCACGCCGCGCACCGTGACCGAGGGCGATGTCTCGCTCTATACCGCGCTCTACGGCACGCGGTTTGCCGTGCAAAGCGCCGACGCGTTCGCGCGATCGGTCGGCCTGCCCAGCGCGCCGGTCGACGACCTGCTGGTCTTCCACATCGTCTTCGGCAAGACCGTGCCCGACATCTCGCTCAATGCCGTGGCCAATCTCGGCTACGCCGAGTGCCGCTTCGGCGTGCCGGTCTATCCCGGCGACACGCTGACGGCGCGCTCCACCGTGATCGGCCTGCGCGAGAACTCCAACCGCGAGAGCGGCGTGGTCTATGTGCGCTCCGAGGGCATCAACCAGGCCGGCGAGACGGTGCTCGACTATGTGCGCTGGGTGATGGTGCGCAAGCGCGACAAGGACTCGCCGGTCGTCGCCAACAACGTGCCCAAGCTCGCCGCGACGGTCGCCGCCAACGACCTCGTCGTGCCCGAGGAACTCGCGCTCGAGGACTACGACGCGACCTTGGCGGGCTCGCCGCATCGCTGGTGCGACTACGAGATCGGAGAGCGCATCGATCATGTCGACGGCATGACCATCGAGGAGGCTGAGCACATGACCGCGACGCGCCTCTACCAGAACACGGCGAAGGTGCATTTCGACCAACGCCTCGCGGCGGGTACGCGCTTCGGTCGCCGGCTGATCTATGGTGGCCACGTGATCTCGATGGCGCGCGCGCTGTCGTTCAATGGCCTCGCCAACGCCTTCAAGATCGCCGCGATCAACGCCGGCAGCCACACCAACCCGACGCTCGCCGGCGACACGATCTACGCCTGGTCGGAGGTGATGGAGAAGGCGACGATCGATGGCCGCGACGACATCGGCGCGCTGCGCCTGCGCACCCGCGCGGTCAAGAACGCCGATGCCGCGTCGTTCCCCGACAAAGGCCCCGACGGCAAGGCCGATCCGTCCGTCGTGCTCGATCTCGACTACTGGGCGCTGATGCCGCGTTGATCCAAGAAGAAGACGAACCACAGAGACACAGAGACACAGAGACACAGAGAACGGCAAGACACGCGCGGAGCGCGCAGGATTGGTTTTCTCTTCTTTGTCTTCCTCTGTGTCTCTGTGCCTCTGTGGTTGGCCTCATGATGCCGGCGCGACGCCGGCGCTCCCAGTCAAGTGGCCTGAACCTTCAGCCACTCCACGAAGTCGCGCACGGCAGGGCGGCGCATGTGGCTTTGCGGCGCGACCGCCCAGTAGCTCCACTCGGCGGGCCATTCCCGCTCCAGCACGCGCACCAGGCGGCCGCGCGCCAGATGCTCGTGCACCATCGGACCGCGGCCCAGGGCAACGCCCTGGCCGTCGATCGCCGCCGACAGGATCACCATCGAGTCGTTGAAGAACAGGCCGGACGACGCGGCCGCCGGCGGCAGGCCCTCGCGTTCGAACCATGCCGGCCAGCTCATCCAGGGCTGGCGGGGATGGGCATCGGTGTCGTGCAGCAGGGTGTGGCGTCTGAGGTCGTCGAAGCTTTGTAGCGGCCGCCGCCCGTAGGCCAGGGTCGGGCTGCACACCGGGAAGATCGTCTCGCCCATCAGGCGCTCAGCCACCAGATCGCGGAACGGGCCTGGTGCGAAGCGGATCGCGAGATCGACGTCCTCGCGGGTGAAATCGACCAGCAGGCGCTCGGCGCGCACATGCAGCTCGATGCCCGGCAGGTCGACGCGCAGCGCCGGCAGGCGCGGCACCAGCCAAGCCGCCGCGATCGAGGGCAGCAGGCTGACGGCTACGCGCGTGCGCTTGCGTCTCTCGCCCAGCGACTCGCTGACGGCGGCGAGGCGATCGAATGCATCGGTGAGGCCGGGCAGCAGGGCGGCGCCCTCGCTGGTCAAGGTCACGCCCTGGGCGCGGCGGTGGAACAGCTTCACATCGAGCCGCGCCTCGAGCAGGCGCACCTGCTCGCTCACCGCCGAGGGCGTGACCGACAGCTCCTCGGCCGCCTTGGCGATGGCGCCGTGGCGGGCGGCGGCCTCGAAGGCGCGCAGGGCGTTGAGCGGCGGCAGACGGCGCGGCATGGCGGTAGCATAGGAAATTCCTATTCTCGGCGACAGGGCTTCCCGTTTGCGGCTTTGTGTTGCAGGCGCGAGAGTGCGCAGCGACAGGAGATTCCGATGCTGACGCTCTACGACTATCTCGACTCCGGCAACGGCTACAAGGTGCGCCTGCTGCTGGCCCAGCTCGGCACGCCCTATAGGCTGGTCGAGCTCGACATCATGCAAGGCGCCACGCGCACACCAGAATTCCTGGCCAAGAACCCCAACGGGCGCGTCCCGACCCTGGAGCTCGAGGACGGCACGGTCCTCGCCGAGTCGAACGCCATCGTCTGGTATCTCGCCGAGGGCACGAAGTTCGCGCCCGCGGCTCGCCTCGGCCGGGCCAAGGCGCTGCACTGGATGTTCTTCGAGCAGTACAGCCACGAGCCCTATGTGGCGACGCCGCGCTTCATCCTGCGCCATCTGCCCGCCGACCATCCCCGCCGGGCCGAGCTGCCGGCGCGCCAGGCGCAGGGCCGGGCGGCGCTGGGCGTGATGGAGGGCCATCTGGCCGGGCACGACTTCCTCGCCGGCGCCTACTCGATCGCCGACATCGCGCTCTATGCCTACACGCACCGCGCCGACGAGGCCGGCATCGACCTTGCGCCGTTTCCGGCCGTGCGGGCCTGGCTGGCTCGGGTCGCCAGCCAGCCCGGCCATGTGCCCATGCTGCCCTGACACGCGCAGCGCCTCTCAGGGTCTTCGGGCCGCGTCGCTGGAGCGGCGCGGCCCCAAGACCGCCAGCTGTCCACATGCGATAGCCCTGGCCGGAACCGGGGCCAAAAACCCTGCATCCAAAGGCCCTTACGGCGCTGTACGCCCCGCGTAGCGGCGGAAATTGAACATCGACCGGGTTGGTGCATGATGTGTGTCGGGCATGGCTGACGCGCCTGACCGCAGCGGTTTGAGCAATGGAAAACCATAGCATTCGGCATCCACAAGATTCCGACGTGACAGGCGTCGGGGGCGGCGTTGGAGCAACCGGCCGGCGTCGTGGATGCTGGGGGCCCGGCGTGTCTGGAAAACGATGGAAAACCATAGCATTCGGTCCGCTAGAGGATCGCAGAGCGACCCGGGTCCTTCTGAGCAACGGACCCTTGCGTTGACTTGCGAAAGCCAAAGCGTACATTGCGCCGCGTCGGCCGGACCCCACGCTGAATCAAACGACCCGCGTGGTCCGGCGCTTACGTTCTCGGGGACGGCATGAGTTCAGCCAACCGGTCGGCGAGACCACTGTCGCCGCATCTGCAGGTCTACAAGCCGCAGCTGACATCCGTCCTGTCGATCACCCACCGCGCCACCGGCATCGCGCTCAGCGTGGGCATCCTCTACCTGATCGCCTGGCTGTGCGCCGCGTCCTCGTCGAGCGAGACCTACGCGATCTTCGCCTGGTTCAACGGCTCGGTGGTCGGCCGCATCTTCCTGTTCGGCTGGACGCTGTGCCTGTTCTTTCATCTCTTCAACGGCATCCGGCACCTGTTCTGGGACGCCGGCTACGGCTTCGAGCTGAAGACCGCCTACACTTCTGGCTGGGCCGTGGTCGCCGCGACGTTGGCGGCGACCGTTGTCGCCTGGTTCCTCGCTTACGCGATCAGGTGATCCGATGGCCGATCTCCGCTCCCCCGTCGCGCGCGTGCGCGGCCTCGGTTCCGCCAAGTCGGGCACCCAGCATTGGTGGCATCAGCGCGTTTCCGCCGTCGCGCTGATCCTCTTGGTCTCCTGGTTCGTAGTATCGCTGATCCTCAACGCGCCCGCCGGTCAGGCGCAGGTCCGCGCCTGGGTGTCCTCGCCGGTCACCATGGTCATGCTGATCATGACCATCCTGTTCGGCCTGTGGCACGCGGCGCTCGGCATGCAGGTGGTGATCGAGGACTATGTCCATAGCGAGGGCATGAAGATCGGCCTGATCCTGCTCATCAAGGTGCTGGCGGTGCTGGCCACGGTGGCGGCGGTCGTCGCGATGTTCCGCATGGCGTTCGGAGGTTAGTACGATGCCCCTCGACGAAGCCAAGAAGTCCGCCGGCACGCCCGGCACCGTCACCATCGGCGGCCGCGCCTACAAGGTCGTCGACCATGTCTACGACGTCGTCGTCGTCGGCGCCGGCGGCGCCGGCCTGCGCGCCACGTTCGGCATGGCCCAGAAAGGTTTCAAGACCGCCTGCATCACCAAGGTGTTCCCGACCCGCAGCCACACGGTGGCGGCGCAAGGCGGCATCTCGGCGGCACTGGGCAACATGGGCCCGGACGACTGGCGCTGGCACATGTACGACACGGTGAAGGGCTCCGACTGGCTCGGCGACCAGGACGCGATCGAATACATGTGCCGCGATGGCATCCCGGCGATCATCGAGCTCGAGCATTTCGGCGTGCCGTTCTCCCGCACGCCCGACGGCAAGATCTACCAGCGGCCGTTCGGCGGCATGACGACGGAATTCGGCAAGGGTATCGCCCAGCGCACTTGCGCCGCCGCCGATCGCACCGGACACGCCATCCTGCACACGCTCTACCAGCAGTCGCTGCGCTATCACGCCGAGTTCTTCATCGAGTATTTCGCGCTTGATCTGATCATGGATGACGGCGTGTGCCGCGGCGTCATGGCGTGGAACCTGGACGACGGCACCATCCATCGCTTCCGCGCCCACAAGGTGGTGCTGGCGACCGGCGGCTATGGCCGCGTCTACCAGACCGCGACCTCGGCCCATACCTGCACCGGCGACGGTGGCGCGATGGTGTTGCGCGCCGGCCTGCCGCTGCAGGACCTCGAGTTCATCCAGTTCCATCCCACCGGCGTCTATGGCGCGGGCTGCCTGATCACCGAGGGCGTGCGCGGCGAAGGCGGCTACGTGACCAACGCCAACGGCGAGCGCTTCATGGAGCGCTATGCGCCGTCGGCCAAGGATCTGGCGTCGCGCGACGTCGTCTCGCGCTCGATGACGATCGAGATCCGCGAGGGCCGCGGCTGCGGTCCGAAGGGCGAGTACATCGAGCTGCACGTCGAGCATCTCGATCCGAAAGTCATCCACGAGCGCCTGCCGGGCATCGCCGAGACCGCGCGCATCTTCGCCGGCGTCGACGTCACCAAGCAGCCGATCCCGATCCTGCCGACCTGCCACTACAACATGGGCGGTATCCCGGCGAACTATCACTGCGAAGTCATGACCGTGAAGAACGGCGACCCCAACACGCCGGTGCATGGCCTGATGGCGCTGGGCGAGGCGGCCTCGATCGGTGTGCACGGCGCCAATCGCCTGGGCTCGAACTCGCTGCTCGAGCTGGTCGTGTTCGGCCGTTCCGCCGCCGACCGCGTCGCCTCGCAGCTGACGCCCGGCCAGGCGCACAAGGAGCTGCCGCACGCCGGCGAGGAGGCGATCGCCCGCCTCGACCGGGCGCGTCACGCCAATGGCGGCTCGCCGACGGCGGAACTGCGCGCCAGGATGCAGCACACCATGCAGAACGATTGCGCGGTGTTCCGCACCTCCAAGACGCTGGCCGAGGGCTGCGCCAGCATGGACAAGGTGTTCGCCGGCAGGGGCGACATCCGGGTCAAGGACCGCTCGATGATCTGGAACTCCGACCTGATGGAGACCCTGGAGTTCGAGAACCTGATCATCCAGGCGCAAGCCACGATCTACTCGGCCGAGAACCGCAAGGAGAGCCGCGGCGCCCACGCGCACGAGGACTTCCCCGAGCGCGACGACAAGAACTGGCTGAAGCACACGGTCGTCTGGGTCGACAACGAGACGGGCAAGACCAGGATCGACTACCGGCCGGTCAATCTCCAGCCGATGAGCAACGACGTGCAATCCTTCCCGCCCAAGGCGCGAGTTTACTGATGGCCGAGTTCACGCTGCCCGCCAATTCCAAGATCGGCGTTGGCGACACCTACGCGGCTACCGGCGCCACCAACATCAAGACCTTCAAGGTCTATCGCTGGACGCCTGAGGACGGCAAGAATCCGCGCATCGACACCTATGAGGTCGATATGGATTCGTGCGGGCCGATGGTTCTGGACGCGCTGATCAAGATCAAGAACGAGACCGACAGCTCGCTCACCTTCCGCCGCTCCTGCCGCGAGGGCGTGTGCGGCTCGTGCGCGATGAATATCGACGGCACCAACACGCTGGCCTGCACCAAGTACATCGCGGACGTGCCGGGCGACATCAAGATCTACCCGCTGCCGCACATGCCGGTGGTCAAGGATCTGGTGCCCGATCTCAACGTCGCCTACGCCCAGCTCGCCTCGATCGAGCCGTGGCTCAAGAACGATTCGCCGGCGCCGGAGCGCGAGCGGCTGCAGTCACCGGAGGAGCGCGCCAAGCTCGACGGGCTCTGGGAGTGCATCCTGTGCTTCTCCTGCACCACGAGCTGCCCGAGCTACTGGTGGAACGGCGAGCGCTATCTCGGTCCGGCGGTGCTGCTGCAGGCCTATCGCTGGATCGTCGACTCACGCGACGAGGCGACGGGAGAGCGGCTCGACCAGCTCGAGGATCCGTTCCGCCTCTATCGCTGCCACACGATCATGAACTGCACCAAGACCTGCCCGAAAGGCCTGAACCCGGCCAAGGCGATCGCCGAGATCAAGAAGATGATGGTCGAACGGGCGGTGTAGTTTCCTTCTCCCCGCAGGTGCGGGGAGAAGGAACAATGGCGTCAGCGCGTCGGCGCGGTCTTGCCGACTTCCTTGGCCTTCTCGTAGCTCTCGATGACGGCGCCGTAGTTGGGCGCGGCGATGGCATAGAGCTTTGCGAGCTCGGCGGCCTCGGGTCGGTTCCAGGTGCGATGCGCCTCCGACAGCACGGCGTTGGTCGAGATCGGGATCACGCCGCCCTGGACAAAACGTGCGAGGGTGATGCGCGAGGCCATCTCGCTGGGATCACCCGAGGCGTCCATCACGGCGTAGACGCTGAAGCCGGCGACCTTGGCGTCGAGCGCCGGGAACATCACGCAGACGCTGGTCCAGACGCCGGCCATGAGCAGCGTCCGCTTGCCGGTGGCTCGCACCGCCTTGACGAAGTCCTCGTTGTCCCAGGCGTTCACCTCGCCCTTGCGCGCCACGTAGACGGCGTGCGGCGCGAACTGATGGATCTCCGGCATCAGCGGACCGTTCGGGCCGCCGGGCTCCGACGCCGTGGTGATCACCGGGATCTTCAGCAGCGTCGCCAGCTTGGCCAGCATGATCGTGTTGGCCCGCAGGTCGGTGATGCTGATGTCCTTCACCGTCTGGAACAGGCCGGCCTGGTGATCGAGCAGCAGGATCGCCACGTCGGACGTGTCGAACAGCGCCGCGCCGCCGCCCGAGGGCAGCACGTTGCGCTTCACCGCCGGCGTGGTCTGCGCGCTGGCCGTGGCGGCGCCGAGGCTCAGCATGCCGATGGTCAGCAGGGCTGTAGCGGCGCGAGCCAACCGATTCGCAAGTCTGGTCATGATCGTTCTCCTGATAGTGATGTTGAACCGACTACTCACCCCTGATGAACGCCAGCAGGTCGGTGTTGAAGGCGTCCTGGTGCGTGACGGACAGTCCGTGATCCGCGCCCGGGTAGATCTTGAGGGTGGCGTTCTTCAGAAGCTTCGCCGACAGCATCGCCGAGGCGCCGATCGGCACGATCTGGTCGTCGTCGCCATGAGCGACCAGCACCGGCACCGCGATCCTCTTGAGGTCCTCGGTGAAGTCGACCTCGGAGAACTGCTTGATGCAGTCGTACTGGCCCCTGAGCCCGCCCATCATGCCCTGCAGCCAGAACGACTTGCGCGCGCCCTCGGAGATCTTCGCGCCCGGCCGGTTGTAGCCATAGAAGGGCATGGTGAGGTCCATGAAGAACTGCGAGCGGTCGTCGAAGGTGCCCTTGCGGATGCCGTCGAACACCTCCATGGGAAGACCACCGGGATTGGCCGTGGTCTTCAGCATCAGCGGCGGCACGGCGCCCAGCAGCACGGCCCGGGCGACGCGGCCGGTACCGTGGCGGCCCATGTAGCGGGTTATCTCGCCGCCGCCGGTGGAATGGCCGACGATGATCATGTCCTTCAGATCGAGCGCGTCGATCAGTTCGGCGAGGTCGTCGGCGTACTGATCCATGTGGTTGCCGTCCCAGGTCTGGCTGGAGCGGCCATGGCTGCGCCGGTCGTGGGCGATGACGCGATAGCCATGCTGGCCGAAGAACACCATCTGCGCGTCCCAGGCGTCGGCACTGAGCGGCCAGCCATGCGAGAACAGCACCGGCTGTCCCTTGCCCCAGTCCTTGTAGAAGACCTGGGTGCCGTCCTTCGTGGTGATCATGCTCATCGTCGTCTCCGAAGGTTGGGTGCCGCGTCGTTCAGGCTGCCTTCAGCGTCCGCACCTTGCCCGGGCGCGCATGGTTCACGGCCCACGCCAACGCATCGTCCGCCACCCGCTCCCAGCCCGGCTCGATGCACGTCCAGTGCGAGCGGCCCGGATAGATCTTGAGCTCGGTGATGGACGGCGCCTGCTTCTGCTTCTTGAACATGGCGCGGGTCATCGAGGCCGTGGCGATGCGGTCGATGCCGCCGCCGATCAGCAGCAGCGGCGCGCGATCGGGGTTGTCCCAGCGGATCTTGCCGGCGGCCGCGACCAGGCCGTCCCAGTAGACCTTGCCGGGCGTCGGCACGATGTAGCGGTCGTAGAGCGTGTCGCGATCCTGGGGCGACACGGTCTGCGCGAAGCGGGTGCCGAAGAACTCGCGCGTCATGGTCATGGCGCGCCGCCAGCTGGCCCATGAGAGGAACACGGGGAAGGTCGACTTGATCGTGTCCCAGCCGACCAGCACGCCCGAGGTCGGCGCCGGATCGATGGCGACGCCGGCGACGCCCAGGCCCATGTCGAGGAGGTGCTGGGTGATTGTGCCGCCAAAGGAGTGGCCGATGATGATCGGCTGTTCGGGCAGGGCGCGGATGATGTCGGCGTAGTGCTTGACGATGCGCACCATGCCGACGTTCTTCAGCTCGGGATGCGGCGCGGCGCGCAGCTCGGCCGGTGAACGATCGTCGAGCGGCCACGCTGGCGCGACGACGGTGTAGCCCTTGGCCTCATAGCGGGCCTTGAAGCCTTCCCAGCTCTGCGCATTGAGCCAGGCGCCGTGAATCAGGATGATGGTCTTGGTCATGACGAAGTCTCCTTGTGGACGGCTGTGGTGGATCAGGTGTTGCGGACGAAGCTGGCGATGGCGTCCGCGCTCAGCCTCGGGTGCTGGTGCTGCGGGCCGTGGCCGGATCGTGGAAAGGTCAGCAGGCTGAGCGTCGGCAGGACCTGGTTCAGCGCGTACCAGTTCTCGACCGGAAAAATGATGTCGTGGTCGCCGCCGACATGGAGGATCGGGATCGACGTGCGCTTCATCGCCTCTAGGATCGGCTCGGCGGGAAACAGCGGGCTTGTCGGCCCTGTGCCCAGCCGCGCGCGGGCGAAGTCGACCGGCACCGGCACGCTGAGATCCGACGTGCGCTGCGCGATGCGGGTCACCGAACGCCGGGCGGCCTGGCGACTGGCCTGCGAGCGCGGCTCGAAGAACAAGATGGTCTCCTCCTCGATGCCGTATGTCGCGATACTGGCGGTGTCGTAGAAGAGCTGCTCGGCTGGCTTGACGTTGGGGCCCGGTGGCACCGTGCCGATCAGCACCGCATGCGAGAGGCGCGTGGGGTGCAGCGCCAGCATCACCTGGGCGACCATGCCGCCCAGCGACCAGCCGCTGATGACCACGTCGCGTAGATCGAGCGCCTCGATCAGGTCGCGCGGGTCCCGCGCCATCTCGATCGGGTTGTAGGTCGGCGCGCCGGTCGAGAGGCCGAGCCCGGTGTAGTCGAAGGTGATGACGCGCAGCCCGTTGGCGACCAGCGCATCGAGGAACGCCGGGTCCCACACATCCATGTTGCCGCGGAAGCGCGTGCACAGGATGACCGGCTTGCCGGTGCCGATCGAGCGGTAGGCCAGCGTGCGGCCGTTGATCTCGGTGAACTGGTTGGGCGCGTCGATAGCGCTGTACACGCGGGCGGCGATGTTCATGACGGTCTCCGTTGGGTTTGAGTTGGTGCGCGCTACTTGCCGGGTAACGCGGCCAGCAGCTCGACGGTCGTGACGACCGCATGGGCGAAGCTCGGCGCGTCGATGTTGTGGGCGGCGTGCATCGCCTCGTGCGAGAAGGCGGCGGTCGCGTCGCGCACCAGCGTGACGTGGTAGCCGAGCTCGACCGCGAAGCGCGCCGTCGACTCGATGCAGGTGTTGGCGATCAGACCGATCAGGATGACGTGGCTGACGCGCTTCTGCTTGAGCAGCATGTCGAGGTCGGTGTTGGCGAAGCCGCTGCTTCCCCAATGCTCCTTCACGACGATGTCGCCATCCCGCGGCGCGAAATCCGGATGCCACTCGCCGCCCCAGCTGCCCTTGGCGAAGACCTGCGCCTGCGCGGTGCCCCGTTGATAGGGCGTCGGATGATCCCAGCCATCGAAGTCGCCAGGCTCCGCGCGATGGTGCGGCACGATGAAGACCGGCATCCGCGCGATGCGCACCGCCGCGACGATGGCCCTCAAGTTACCGTGCAGGCCGACGCTGTTGGCGACCTCGGCGACGCTCGGCCACAGTTTGCCGCCGTCGGACAGGAAGTCGTTGTAGGGATCGACGAAGAGCAGCGCCGTGCGGTCGCTGTCGTAGGCTTCGGTCGTTGGGCGCTGCGTCGACATCCGTCTCTCCATCGCTTCGATGGTTGGAAGGATGCCGACAGGACGCAGCCGCTTCTATTGTACCTGGGGTTGCGCGGGTCACACGTTGGTATGAGACGCGATCAGCCCGCGACGGGCAGCGAGAAGGTGAGGCGCGCGCCGCCAGCGACGGCGTTGGCGGCGCTGATGCGCCCGCCATGCGCCTCGACGATCGAGCGGCAGATGGGCAGGCCCATGCCCATGCCGCCGTCCTTGGTGGTGAAGAAGCTCTCGAACAATCGGCCGAGATGGTCGGCTGGGATGCCTGGGCCGCTGTCCTCGATGGCGCAGACGACCGAGCCACCCTCCAGCGTCGTGTGGAAGACGAGGCGCCGCTCGGGGCTCTGCGTCATCGCCTGCATGGCGTTGACCGCGAGGTTGACGACGACCTGCTGCAGCTGCGTGCGGTCGGCCAGCACCTTTGGCGCGCCCTCGAGTGGATGGTGCGCCAGCGTCACGCTCCGCGACCTTGCCTCGTGGCGCAGGAACGCCAACGCCTCGCGCACCACGTCGTCGATCGACAGCGCCGCATGTTCTGGCGCGCGCCGTTCCACCATCGCGCGGATGCGGGCGATGATGTCGGCCGCGCGTCGCGCGTCGGCCACCACGCGCTTGGTCAGCTCGCGCACCTCCGCGACGTCGGGCTCCGGCCGCGCCAGCCAGCGCAAGCCAGCCTCGCCGTTGGTGGCGATGGCGGCGAGCGGCTGGTTGACCTCGTGCGCGATGGAGGCGGTGAGCTCGCCTAGCATCGAGACGCGCGCGGCATGGGCGAAGTCCGCCTGCACCTGGCTCAGCATCGCCTGCGCCCGCACGCGCTCGCTGATGTCGATCACGCCGGCCAATCCCTGCGATCGATCCTCGGCGGAGTACCAGACAGTGAAGTGCGCATCGAACGTCGAGCCGTCGAGACGTACCAGCGGGGTGTCGACAGAGAAGCTCGGCTTGCCCTCCAGCGCCGAGAGGATCGCCTCGGCGTAGGCCGGCCAGCTCTGCTCCGGCCACAGCGGCTCGGTCGTGCCCAGCAGCGCTTCCTTGCTGCCGCCAGCGAACAGCGCCACCGTCTGTTCATTGACATCAACGATGCGCGTGGCGCGCATGACGTCGCGGATGCTGGCGGGATTGTCCCGGAAATGCCGCCGGAAGTCCGTGACGCCCGTCTCGCCCCACCTCCCCAGCAGCGCGCGGACGCCGGTGAAGTCGACCTCCCAGAAGGCCACGGCCATGGCGCGGAACAGGTTCTGGTAACGCTGCTCGCTGGCCAGCAAGGCGCGCTCGGACTGCTTGCGAGCGGAGATGTCGATGACACCCACCATGGTGGTACCGCCGCGCCGGTCGTGCGGTGGATAGGCGACCGTGAACAGGCCCTCGAACAGGCTGCCGTCGTTGCGGCGCAGCCTGCACTCGGTCGAGTAGTTCGCCCGTCGCTCGACCGCGCCGAGATAGGCCTCGATATAGGCGTCGGTGCTTTCCTCGGGCCAGAACGGCTCTACATCGCCGAGCAGCGACCGCTTGTCGCCGCTGGCGAACAGCGCGATGGTCTGATCGTTGACGTCGACGACGCGCGTACCGCGCATCATCGCCCGCACGAAAGGTCGGTTCGCGTAGAGGTACGCACGCAGGTCGGTGACGCCCGATTTCATCAGAGCGCGCACCATGTCGTTGGCGCCGGAGAAATCGAGCTCCCAGAACGAAGCGGCCATCGCCTGGAACATGTTGCGGTAGCGGTACTCGCTGGCGCGTAACGCCTCCTCGGATCTTTTCCGCTCGGAGATGTCGATCACACCGATGACCAGCGAGCCCTTGCCCATGGTCTCGGGCGGGTAGGCCGCGGTGAACAGTGCGTCGAAAGTGGTGCCGTCGATACGCCGCAGCTTGCATTCGGCCGAGTAGTGCGTCTTTCGCGCGACGGCTGCCAGGATGCCGGCGGCGAAGATCGATGTGCTATCCTCCGGCCAGAACGGCTCGACGTTGCCGAGAAGTTCTTCGCGATCGCCGCGGCCGAACAGCGCCACGGTGTGGTCGTTGACGTCGATCACGCGCGTGGCGCGCATCATCTCGCGAACGACCTCCGGTTTCTCCGCGAGGTGTCGGGCGAAATCATCGACGCCCGATCGATGCAGCGCGCGCAGGATGGCGTCGACGCCCGAGAAGTCGAGCTCCCAGAACGATGCCGCCATCGCGCTGAACAGGTTGCGATAGCGATGCTCGCTATAGCGTAGCGCTTCCTGGGCGCTCTTGCGCTCGGTGATGTCGCGGCCGGTCTCGACGATCGCGGCCGGCGCGCCCGATGCGTCGCGGCGCAGCACCCAGCGCGCAAGCACGATGATCTCCGCGCCGCTGGCGTCGTGTCGCCTCACTTCACCCTGCCAGCGGCCGGCCTCGATCGTGGCGGCCTCGATGTCCCGGAGTGGTGAGGGATACGCGCTCTTCAGAACGTCGTCGATGAACTGGCCGACCGCCTGCGCTCGCGACCGCCCGTAGAGCGCTTCGCAGGTCCGGTTCCAGGCGTGGATTCGTCCGTCGAGGCCGCGCACGAGGACGCTCTCGTCGACGAGATCCAGCAGATCAGACTCGTCCGGCTCCATCGCTCTGCCTCCGAACCACGCCACGCTTACTGGCCGGCTTAGCGCATCCGCCGCCGCCTGTCAGAGCCGCCGACCGAGCGCCTCGCCCAGCCGGCTGATCAGGACGCTGGCTTCGAAGGGCTTGCGCAGGAACGCGCTGGCGCCGGCGGCCAGCGCTTTCTCCTCGAGGCTTGGATCGGGACGAGCCGTGATCATGATCACCGGCAAGGCGCAGCGACGCTCGGCGAGATGGCGCTTGAGCTCGATGCCGCTCATGCCGGGCATCTGGATGTCGGTGACGATAGCGGCGAAGCGCCTGGCGTCTCCCGACTCGAGAAAGCCCTCGGCCGAGGCATAGCCGCGCCCCTCCAGGCCCAACGAACGCACGAGTCCGACCAGCGCCAAGCGAAGGGATTCGTCGTCGTCGATGATCGCGACCTGGTCTGCAGCCGGCACGGATACCTCGTGGCTGGAGGCGGGACGCACCATGTGCCGGCCTCACAACGTCCGGTGTCTCACGCCGGGACCTGCCTGAACATCATACGCAAGTGTTACGCGGATGGTCAGGTTGCCGTGGGTTTCAGCACGTCGGCCATGCGCACAAGATCCGCCAAGGTGCGCGCCTCCATCTTTCGCATCGCCGCGCCACGATGAATCTTCACGGTGATCTCGCTCAGGCCCAGGTCGCCAGCGACCTGCTTGTTCATCTTCCCGGTGGTCACGAGCATCATCACCTGCTGCTCGCGGGGCGACAGGGTGGCGAATTTGCTGTGCAGCTGGGCGGCGTCGCCCGCGGCGGCGCGGCGCTGGCGGTCGCGCTCGATCGCCGCCGCGACGGCGTCGAGCAGGCTCTGGTCGTGGAAGGGCTTGGGCAGGAAATCGATCGCCCCGGCCTTCATCGCCCGCACCGACATCGGGATGTCGCCATGGCCGGTGATCAGGATCACCGGGAGGTGGATGCCGTGGCCGGCGAGTTGCTCCTGGAAGTCGAGCCCGCTGATGCCGGGTAGGCGCACGTCGAGCACCAGGCAGCCGGGCTCGTCGCCCGGCTTGGAGTCGAGCACTTCGCGAGCACTGCCGTAGGTTCTGGTCCTCAGTCCGACCGAGCGCAGCAGGCTGTCGATCGCGCCACGCAGCGAGGCGTCGTCGTCGACGATATGAACGATGGGGTCGCTTGCTTGGGGCGGCATGACAGGGCCGAGTTGCGACGGGCAGCTCGGTCTAGCACGCAAGTGGCCTGGCGGTGGATCAGACCTAGGTATGATATAGACGTCGTGTCAGCCGCCGCACTTGGCACGGCACTGATTGACCAACCTCTGGATGCGGACGCGCTGCGATTCGGGATAGTAATCCCACTCGTCCTTGACGCAGTCCTTCACCCGGTAGGTGACCTCGCCGATCACGGAGACAAAACGCTGCGGCTCGGGCGCGCAGGAGTTGTCGGTCGCGGGCACCAGGTAGGTCTGCTGGCCTTGCGGGGAGTCGTACTGGATCGAGCGCGGCATGCTGGGCGTTGCTGTCGATGCCGTGGCCGGGTCGCCGCCGCCGCGCGGCTCGCAGGCGCCGACCGCGAGCGCGACGGCTAGGCAGGTGAGGAATTTGTTCATGTGTCGAGGCCCCAACTATAATCGGAAGGAGCCCCATACGCCGGCCCTCCATCTACAATATATTACATTATTCCTGCCAATTGAACCCCTTGCCGGACAACGGGTTCCCTGACCGGCCCGCTTAATTCGGCTGCATTCGCCGCGAAATGGGCGCATGCTCACATTGACCAAGATAGCGGGGGAGACCTGATGGGTACCGGTGGCTGGATTATCCTGGGCCTGATCGCGGCGATCGTGATCTGGGCGATCATGGCCTACAACCGCATGATCGGGGCCAAGAACCAGGTCGACAACGCCTGGTCGCAGATCGACGTGCAGCTCAAGCGCCGGCACGACTTGATCCCCAACCTGGTGCAGGTGGTGAAGGACGCGATGGGCTACGAGCAGGAGACGCTCAAGGCCGTGATCGAGGCGCGCAACAAGGCGGTGTCGGCCACCGGCCCGGCGGCGATCTCCGAGGCCGAGAACGCGCTCACCGTGGCCACCGGCAAGCTGTTCGCGCTCGCCGAGGCCTATCCCGACCTCAAGGCCAACACCAACATCAGCCAGCTGCAGGAAGAGCTGACCGCGACCGAGAACAAGATCTCCTTCGCGCGCCAGTTCTACAACGACAGCGTCATGGCGTTTAACAACGCGCTGCAGATGTTCCCCAACAACCTGATCGCGCGCCAGTTCGCCTTCACACCACGCGAGCACTTCGCGGTGCCGGAGACCGAGAAGTCGGTGCCGCAGGTCAAGCTGCGTTAGGCCCGAGATGGTCGAGCTCGCGCCCGTCGCGATCGGCACCACCGATTTCTTCACCGCGCAGCGGGCCAATCAACGCGCGACCAATATCCTGCTGGCGGCGCTGACTGCGATGGCGGGCGGGCTGGGCTATCTCGCCGGCTGGGCGCTCGAGGCCAACCACGCCGCGCCGACGTCGTACTCGGCGCCGCGCACCATCTGGTTCTTCAGTTCCTGGGGCTTGTGGTCGGCCATCGCCGTGGCGGCGGTGAGCCTGGGCTGGAGCTGGATCTCGCTGCGCTTCGGCGATCGCATGGTGCTGGCGATGACCGGCGGCAACGAGGTCACCAAGGAGCAGGAACCGCAGCTGCACAACATCGTCGAGGAGCTGTCGATCGCCGCCGGCCGCCGGCCGCCGCGCGTCTTTGTCATCGAGACCGACGCGCTCAACGCCTTCGCCACCGGCACGACGGAGCAGAACGCGGCGATCGGCGTGACACGCGGGTTGCTGAACGCGCTGAACCGCGAGGAGCTCCAGGGCGTGATCGGCCACGAGATGGGCCACATCGCCAATCTCGACACGCGCTACATGACCATCGTCGGTGTCACCGTCGGGCTGATCGCGCTGATCGCCGATATGATCCTGCGCGGCACGCGCTGGGGCACTGGCGGCCGGCGCAGTGGCGACAGCAAGGGCGGCGGCGCCGCCGCGATCCTGATGATCCTCCTGTTCGTCATCGCGATGCTCGCACCGCTGGCGGCCAACCTGGTGCGCATGGCGGTGTCGCGTCAGCGCGAGTACCTCGCCGACGCCACGTCGGTGCGCTTCACCCGCAACCCCGCCGGCCTGATCTCGGCGCTGCAGAAGATCGACGCCGGGGCCAATAACTTCCCCGGCGTCAGCAAGGCCACCGAGCACCTCTTCATCATCAACCCGGTCCGCAAGATGACCGAGGCGACCTCGGCCCTGATGGCCACCCATCCCGACACCGGCGCCCGCATCGATAGGCTGCGGCATCTGGGGATCAGGTAGAGGCTTGCGCTTTCTGAGTTCTGTATACAGAATACGGGAATGCCCCTGGATCGCCTCGCCGCGCCCCTGGATCTCGCCCAGCGTGTCTACGACGCGTTGTCCGACGCCATCGGCTCGGGCGCCCTGGCGCCGGGCGAGCGGGTGACGCAGGAGGGGCTGGCGGAACGCTTCGGCGTGTCGCGCCAGCCGGTGCTGCAGGCGCTGCTGCTGCTGAAGCGCCAGGGGCTGATCGTCGATGCCGGGCGCAAGGGCGTCATGGTGGCGCCGCTCGATCCGGTTCTGGTCCGTCGGCTCTATGAGGTGCGGGCGGCGCTCGACGGCGCGGCCTGCCGGCTGGCGGCGGTTCGCATGGACGATGCCCAGCGCGCGCGCGGCCAGGCTCTGCTGGCCGCCGGCGACAGCGCGATGCGTTCGGGCGACGCCACCGCGCTGGTCGCGGCCGATGTCGATTTCCACCTGTTCCTCTACGAGGCCTCCGGCAATCCGCTGTTCGCCGAGACGGCGGCGCCGCTTTGGCGGCACATGCGCCGCGTCATGGGCGCGATGCTGCGCAGCCGCGAGGCCTACGAGGCGGTCTGGCATGAACACGCCGCGATCCTCACCGCGCTGATCGCCGGCGACGGCGAACGTGCCGCCGCGATCGCCACCGCCCACACCAACGATGCGGCCGACCGCTTGGCCGCGCCGCTCGAATCCCAGGGAGCGCAACGATGAAACTCACGCCCGAGCAGCTCAAGCAATTCGACGAAGACGGCTACCTCTTCTTCCCCGACTATTTCCCGGCTGAGGAAATGGCGATCCTCAAGGGCGAGGTGCCTGGCGTCCTCTCGCAGCGCCGCGAGGAGAACATCAGGGAGAAGACCGGGGATGTGGTGCGTACCGCCTTCGCCGTGCACACCTACAACCGCGTCTTCGAGGCGCTGATCCATCACCCGCGTTTCGTCGAGCCGGCGCAGCAGCTGCTGCGCGATCGCACCTACATCCATCAGTTCAAGCTCAACGGAAAAGCCGCCTTCGACGGCGATGTCTGGCAGTGGCACCAGGACTACGGAACCTGGAAAGCCGACGACGACATGCCCGAGGCGCGCGCCATGAACCTCGCGGTGTTCCTCGACGACGTGAACGAGTTCAACGGCCCGCTATGGTTCATCCCCAAATCGCACAAGAAGGGCGCGATCCAGGCCAAGCACGACCTGACGACGACGTCCTATCCGCTATGGGTGATCGACAACGACACCATCGCCCGGCTGGTGAAGCAGGGCGGCATCGTGGCGCCCAAGGGCGGGCCGGGCTCGGCGATCTTCTTCCACGGCACATTGGTCCACGGCAGCCCGCCCAATATGTCGCCGTGGGATCGCCAGATCGTCTACGTCACCTACAACGCGGTCTCCAACGCCATCCGCCGCTTCAAGCGCCCCGAGTACATCGCCCATCGCGACTTCACGCCGATCGACGCCTGGAGCGAGGACTGCGTCATCCAGGCCGCCACGCGCCGCGCGGCGGAGTAGGTGGACCGGACGCCAAGGGGCGCCTAATCTGAGCCGATGCCGTCACGCCGCTTCACTTGGGACCCGGCCCAAGCGCGGTCGAACCTGGCGAAGCATGGCGTGACGTTTGAAACCGCGGCGACGATCTTCGACGGCAGGATCGTCGAGTTGCCCGATGAGCGATTCGACTACGGCGAAGTGCGTTGGGTCGCGATCGGATTGGCCGATAATCGCGAACTGACAGTTGTCTACACGGTGACCGAGAATGACCGATTCCGCCTCATATCAGCGCGTGGCGCCACGACCAAGGAGCGCCGTCTCTACTGGCAAAACGTCGGCCGCTAGCAAGCGCCGCCGTGGTACCGATTGGGAGCGCCTCGCCAAGCAGTCCGACAAGGACATCGCGGCGGCGGTAGCCCGCGACCCCGACGCCGCGCCTGTCGACGACGCGTTTTGGTCACGGACACCGGTGGTCCGAGGACCGGGCGAGCGATCCTTTATTTTCCATGTGGACGCCGATGTTGCCCAGTGGTTTCGCAAGCAGAAGAACGGCAGCGCCCAGGTGAACGCGTTCCTGCGGTCTCAGATGGAGGCGGAGCGGCGTCCGCCGCTGAAGAAACGAAAGGTCGGACGATGAATCTCCACAGCATGCTTCAGCGCCGCGCGGCCGAGGGTAGGCCGCTGCGCATCGGTGTGATCGGCGCCGGTAAGTTCGGCTCGATGTACCTGTCGCAGATCCCGACCACGCCGGGCATCCATCTGGTGGGCATCGCCGATCTCTCACCGACTCGCGCAAAAGAGAATCTTGCGCGGCTGGGCTGGAAGTCCGACGTCACGGGCGCGATCTCGCTGGCCGAGGCGCGCAAGCATGGCAACACGCATCTCGGCGATGACTGGCGCGCGCTGGTGTCAAATCCCGAGATCGACATCATCGTCGAGGCCACCGGCGATCCGATCGCCGCGGTCGAGCATGCGCTCGAGGCCTTCCGCAACGGCAAGCACGTGGTGATGGTGACGGTCGAGGCCGACGCCTTCTGCGGCCCGCTGCTCGCCAAACGTGCTGCGGACGCGGGCGTGGTTTACAGCCTCGCCTATGGCGATCAGCCGGCGCTGATCTGCGAGCTGGTCGATTGGGCGCGCGCCTCGGGTTTCACGGTGACGGCGGCGGGGCGCGGCCACAAATGGCTACCGCACTACGCGCAGTCGACGCCGGAGACGGTGTGGCAGCATTGGGGGCTCAACGAGGAGCAGGCCAAGCGCGGCGGGTTGAACCCCAAGATGTTCAATTCGTTCCTCGACGGCTCGAAGCCGGCGATCGAGAGCACGGCGGTGTGCAACGCCACCGGCCTGACGCCGGCGCCCGATGGGCTCGCCTTCCCGCCCTGCGCGGTCGACGAGCTGCCGACGGTGATGCGGCCGCGCGCCGAAGGCGGCCTGCTGAACCACAAGGGCCAGGTCGAATGCGCCAGCTCGATGCGGCTGGACGGCACGCCGATCGAGTACGAGATCCGCAAGGGCGTCTGGGTCGTCTTCGAGGCCTCGACCGAGTACCAGAAGAACTGCTTCGAGGAGTACATGCTGTGCACCGACCCCAGCGGTCGGCACTCCGTCATGTACAAGCGCTGGCACTTGATCGGGCTGGAGGTCGGCATCTCCGTCGCCTCGGTCGGCCTGCGCCGTGAGCCCACGGGCTGCGCCATCGGCTTCCATGCCGACGTGATCGCCACCGCCAAGCGCGACCTCGCCGCCGGCGAGATGCTCGACGGCGAGGGCGGCTACACCGTCTACGGCAAGCTGTTCCCGGCGCCCAAGTCGCTCGCCGTCGGCGCGCTGCCGCTGGGCCTTGCGCATAACGTGAAGCTGCTGCGCCCGATCAAGGCGGGTCAATCATTGACCTATGCCGACGTGGCGATCGATGAATCGCTCTTGGCGGTGCGGATCCGCCGCGAGCTGGAGAGCGGCTTCGGCCCGGCGGCGCGCATCGCCGCCCAGTAAGGGAGGCGGCCATGGACGGCGTGATGTCCTCGATGAGCTCGGTGCCGGCGCGCGACGGCGAGATCCCGTTGCTCGACCTCGGGCCGTATCTCGCCGGCAAGCCTGGCGCGCTCGAACAACTCGCCGCCGAACTGTGCTTCGCGCTGGAGAATGTCGGCTTCTACTTCATCGCCAATCACGGCGTGCCGCAGGCCCAGATCGACGCGGCGTTCTGGGCGGCGCGCGCCTTTCACGCCCAGCCGCTCGAGGACAAGCTGGCGCTGAAGATCGACCAGCACAACGCCGGCTACATGCCGATGCGCGGCAACACGCTGCGCACCTCGACGGTGCAGTCCGATACCAAGCCGAACTTGAACGAGGCGTTCTTCGTCAAGCGCGAGCTGCCGGCCGATCATCCCGACGTGCTGGCGGCGCGGCGTTTCCGCGGCCTCAATCGCTGGCCGCGCCACGTGCCTGCTTTCCGCGACACGGTGCTCGCCTATTGCCAGCGGATGGAGCGGCTGGCGGTGGCGCTCACCCCGATCTACGCCCGCGCGCTCGACCTGCCGGCGGACTACTTCACCCAGGCCTTCCGCGAGCCGCAGTACACGCTGCGCATGACGCACTATCCCAAGCACGAGGTGCTGGTCGACGGCGAGTTCGGCCTGGCGCCGCACACCGACACCAGCTTCATGACCTTGCTGCCGCAGAACGACGTGCCCGGCCTGGCGATCAAGACCCAGGACGGCCGCTGGATCGACGCGCCGGCGATCCCCGGAACGTTCATCGTCAATGGCGGGCAGTTCCTGCAGCGCTGGACCAACGACCGCTTCCTCGCCACGCCACATCGCGTGATCAACCGCTCCGGCGGCGAACGCTACGCCCTGCCGTTCTTCGTCGACGCCCATATCGACGTGCCGATCGAGCCGGTGCCGAGCTGCGTCTCGGCCGACAGGCCAGCGAAGTACCCGACGACGATCTATACCGACTACATGATCTGGTATCAGAGCAGGAACTACGACGTGCTGCGGCCGGCCGCGGCCGCGCCGGCCGACGCCTGATCTTTGTCGCCACTGAGCGCTTGCCCCGCCGCCGTGATCCGCTAGGTATGGCGACGCATCATGAGTGTCGCTGAAGCGTCCCCGTCCACCCCGCCGCCTCTCGTCACGGGCAAAGGCCCGTTGGCGGCGCTCGAGGCGCGTCTGGCCGCCGGCATCTTCAAGCCCGACCCGCGCCAGCGCGAGGCGGCCGAGCGGCTGCAGGGGCTGTGGGAGCGGCTGAAGGGCATCCAGCCGGAGAAGACGAGCGGCGGCGGTGGCCTGCTGTCCCGCCTCTTCGCGCGTAAGCCAGCGCCGGTGGCCGGGCCGCCGGGCCTTTACATCTGGGGCCCCGTCGGCACCGGCAAGTCGATGCTGATGGATCTGTTCTTCAACGAGGCGCCGGTCGAGAAGAAGCGCCGCGCGCATTTCCACGAGTTCATGCTCGAGGTCCATCGCCGGCTGTTCGAGCGCCGCCAGGCGCTGGCCGCCAAGGGCGCGCCGCCCGAGGCCGACGTCATCGTGCCCGTGGCGCGCGAGATCGCCGTCGACGCGCGCCTGCTGTGCTTCGACGAGATGCAGGTCACCAACATCGCCGACGCGATGATCCTGTGGCGCCTGTTCGCGACGTTGTTCGAGGAAGGTGTGACCGTGGTCACGACCTCCAACCGCGTCCCTGACGATCTCTACAAGAACGGCCTGCAGCGCGATCGCTTCCAGCCCTTCATCGATCTGCTGAAGGCCAAGCTCGATATCCACGCGCTTGACACCGGCCGCGACTACCGCATGGCGCGCCTGCGCGAGATGGACAAGTACCTGGTGCCATCAGGGCCGTGGGCCGACCGCAAGCTCGACGACGCCTTCGCCGCGCTGACCAACGACGCGCAGGGCGCCAGGCGCGTGCTGCGCACCCAGGGTCGCGACGTGATCGTGCCGCACGCCGCGCCCGGCGTGGCGATGGCGCGCTTCGAGGATTGGTGCGGCAAGCCGATGGGCGCGGCCGACTATCTGTGCATCGCCGAGCACTTCCACACCGTGCTGCTGCGCGACATCCCCCGGCTCACGGCCAAGAACCGCGACCGCGCCTGGCGTTTCATCACGCTCATCGACGCGTTCTACGAGAAGAAGGTGAAGCTGATCTGCTCGGCCGAGGCGGCGCCCGACAAGCTCTACACCGAGGGCGACGGCACCTTCGAGTTCGAGCGCACGGTCTCGCGCCTGATGGAGATGCAGTCGCCGGAGTACCTGGCGCTCGATCACATCGCCGAGAGCGACGAGGAGCCGGTGAAGCCCTGAACCACAGGTGTATCGGCTCGTTACGACTCCGTAAGTCACTCCGGAAAGTGATGGACGCTCATCCAGCGGGCGAAATAGGCTCGCGGCGCGCGTGTTCATCTATCCGGGTGTCACGATGTAGGAGGCAAGCCATGGACGGAGATCGGTTTATCGCGGCGGCGGACAGCACTGTCTCGCGGCGCGACTTGTTTGCCACCGCGGGTGGCGCGCTGGGCGTGGGCATCGCCTTGGCGGCGCATCCGGTGCAGGCGCAGACGATGATCGTCACGCCGGCCGACGGGCTGACCGCCGGCGAGGTCAAGGTCAAGACCAAGGACGGCAAGGAGATGGCGGCTTATCGCGCCATGCCGGCCACCGGCCAGGGCTTCGGCGTCGTGCTGGTGATCCAGGAGATCTTCGGCGTGCATGCGCATATCGCCGACACCGCGCGCCGCTTCGCTAAGGCCGGCTGGTACGCCATCGCGCCCGAGCTCTACTTCCGCCAGGGCGATCCCAAGACCTACACCGAGATCCCCAAGCTGATCAGCGAGCTGGTGAGCAAGGTGCCGGACTCGCAGGTCATGAGCGACCTCGATGCCTGCGTCGACTTCGCCAAGAGTGAGGGCAAGGCCGACACCGCGAAGCTCGGCGTCACCGGCTTCTGCTGGGGCGGGCGTATCACCTGGCTCTACGCCGCGCACAATCCCGGCGTGAAGGCCGGCGTGGCGTGGTACGGCCGCGTGCTCGGGCCGACCAACGAGATGAACCCCAAGCACCCGATCGATGTCGCCAAGGACCTCAAGGGTCCGGTGCTCGGCCTCTATGGCGGCGCCGATACCGGCATCCCCAACGACACCGTCGACAAGATGCGCGAGGCGCTCAAGGCGGCCGGCACGCCGGCGGCCAGCAAGTCGATGATCCATACCTATCCCGACACGCCGCACGCCTTCCACGCCGACTACCGGCCGAGCTTCCGCAAGGAGCAGGCCGAGGATGGCTGGAAGCGCGCCGTGGAATGGTTCAAGGCCAACGGCGTCTGATCGCGCGCCACGCGCTGGTTCGTTTTCCCGGGGCGGGGGCGTCGAGGCATCGACGCCCCCGTTCGCGTATGCGAGGCTACCGCATGCTCGAGCTGCGCAAGATCACCACGAAGGACGGCCTGACCTTCGATGCCTGGATCGAAGGGCCGGAAGCCGGCGAGATCGTGCTGCTGCTGCACGGCTTCCCGCAGTCGCGCCATACCTGGCGCGAGCAGGTGCCGGCGCTGGCCGCCGCCGGCTATCGCGCGATCGCGCCGGACCAGCGAGGCTACTCGCCCGGAGCGCGGCCCGACCCTTCGACGGTCGCCAACTACGCTTACGACAAGCTGATCGGCGACGCGATCGACATCGTCGCGGCCTGCGGCGGCGCGGGGAAGCGCTTCCATCTCATCGGCCACGACTGGGGCGGGCAGGTGTCGTGGGGCGTCGCTTCGCGCCACGCCGACCGGCTGGCGTCGCTCACCATCCTGTCGCGGCCGCATCCGTCGGCGTTCCTGCGTGCGCTGGAGGCGCCCGACGGCGAGCAGAAGCATCGCTCGCGCCATCACCGCGCGTTCTTCGACCCCAATACGGCACGCATGTTGACCGAGGACGGCGCACGCCGGCTGCGGCGTAACCTCAGCGAGGCCAAAGTGCCCCCCGATGCGGTCGAGCTCTATGCCTCGGTGCTGGGCACGCAAGAGGCCATGGAAGCGGCGCTCACCTGGTACCGCACCGAGGGTTTGCGTACCGACCTCGGCCGCGTCGCCGTGCCGACGCTATACGTCTGGGGCGACGACGACCACTCGGTGACCCGCATGGCCGCGGAGGGGACGGCTGAGTTCGTCAGCGGTCCCTATCGCTTCGTCAGCCTTCCAGGCGTCGGTCACTTCTCGACCGACGAGATGCCGGCGCGCGTCAACGAGCTGCTGCTCGAGCACATCGGCGCGCACAGGGCATGACGTACCTCCTTTACGTCTTTGCCGGCGGCGCCTTCGCCTCCTGGCTCGTGGCGCTGATCAGCGGCATCCGCATGATGGGCATGCTGAACGGGCGGCTGTCGGTGGGCGCCATGATGTTCCGCGGCGTCGAGTGGTTCAACGCGGCGAACTTCAGGCCCGAGGCGGCGCCGATCCGCCGGATGTTCGTCCGCGCCTTCATCGCCTTCTTCGCCTGCGTGCTGGCCATCGCGGCTCTGGCGATCCTGTTGGCCAAGCCGGCGTAGATTTTTGGGAAGTACGGCTCTGCTCGACTGTTGTCCCTGAGGAGGTGGACATGCGGCGTTCGATTCTCGCGATTGCTTTGAGCGTAGTGGCCGGTACCGCGCTGGCCCATGGCGAGCACGATACCGGTTCGCACAAGCACACCCATTCATCGCGCGGCGGCTTGATTCCCTCCGCCGCCGCCGCGGCGCGAATCGACATCGACGAGCGCGGCGGCTATCGCACCATCCGGGCCGACGGGCGGGCCGACCACGCCACCGGACAGTTCCCCAATCGCGGCAATCCGCACGCCATCGCCACGCAGTCCTATACCTTCCGCATGCCGCTCAAGCCGGTGCGTGCCGCGCAGCGCACGCCCTATGTGCCACGCATGATCTTCGGCGTGGCGATCAACGGCGTTGTGTTCGATCCGGGCACGGCCGAGTTCTGGAACAACGATCGCGCCTCGGGCTGGATGATCGAGGCGCTCTCCGGTGCGGTGCCGCTGGGCATTGATCGCAACAACGCCCATGTGCAGCCCGACGGCGCCTACCACTATCACGGCCTACCGCTGGGCCTTGTCGATCGGCTGCCCTATCGTGAACGGCCGGTGCTGATCGGCTGGGCCGCCGACGGCTTTCCGATCTACGCCCATTGGGGCTACCGCAGCGCGACCAACGCCGCCAGCGGCATGGTCGAGCTCAAGTCGAGCTGGCGCCTGAGACAGGGCACGCGCGAGGGCGGGCCGGGCGGTCGTCCCGACGGCACCTACACGCGCGACTACGAATATGTCGCCGGCTCGGGCGATCTCGATGAGTGCAACGGCCGCGAGGGCCCGACGCCGGAGTTTCCCAACGGGACGTACCACTATGTGGTGACGACGACGTTCCCCTTCGTACCGCGCTGCTATGTCGGCACGCCCGATCCCGGCTTCATGAAGGCGCCACCGGCGGGTGGTCGTCCACCCGGTGGCGGCCCGCCAGGCAAGCCGCCCGGCCCGCCGCCGTTCCGCTGACGAGGGCCGCACCCTGAGGAGCGCCCCCTCTTTTGCGCTTCGCGCAGACTTGGGGCGCGTCTCGAAGGGTGGGCAACGCACTCGGAGTCTCTTGCCCATGCTTCGAGACCGCCGTCATGCGGCCTCCTCAGCATGACGTCGGTGGATTGGCCCGCCTTGCCGCTTCTGTCGAATCGCGCTATGGCGCCGCGTCATTTTCCAGCGCCGCCCCGCGACGCGCCTTCCCGACACGGAGAGAGATCATCATGGCACGCAAGAAGATCGCGCTTGTCGGCGCGGGGCAGATCGGTGGCACGCTGGCGCTGCTCGCCGGCCAGAAGGAGCTGGGCGACATCGTCCTGCTCGACATCCCCGCCGCCGAGGGCACGGCCAAGGGCAAGGCGCTCGACCTCGTCGAGCTGTCGCCGGTGAGCGGCTTCGACGCCGCCTATAGCGGCACCTCGAACTACGCCGACATCAAGGGCGCCGACGTGGTGATCGTCACCGCCGGCGTGCCGCGCAAGCCCGGCATGAGCCGCGACGATCTGATCGGCATCAACGCCAAGGTCATCAACGCCGTCGGCAAGGGCATCAAGGAGAACGCGCCCAACGCCTTCGTCATCGTCATCACCAACCCGCTCGACGCCATGGTCGGCCTGATGCAGGAAGTCACCGGCTTCCCGGCCAACCGCGTCGTCGGCATGGCCGGCGTGCTCGACTCGGCGCGCTTCCGCTGGTTCCTGGCCGAGGAGTTCAAGGTCTCGGTCGAGGACGTCACCGCCTTCGTGCTCGGTGGCCATGGCGACACCATGGTGCCGCTGGTGCGCTACTCGGCGGTCGCCGGCATCCCGCTGCCCGATCTGGTCAAGATGGGTTGGACCACCCAGGAGAAGCTCGACAAGATCGTCCAGCGCACCCGCGACGGCGGCGGCGAGATCGTCGCCCTGCTGGGCAACGGCTCGGCCTTCTACGCCCCGGCCGCCTCGGCGATCGCCATGGCCGAAAGCTACCTCAAGGACAAGAAGCGCCTGCTGCCCTGCGCCGCGCTGCTGACCGGCCAATACGGTGTCAGCGGCCTCTATATCGGCGTCCCGGTCGTGATCGGCGCCGGCGGCATCGAGCGCATCGTCGAGGTGTCGTTCACGGCCGAGGAGAAGGCGATGTTCGACAAGTCGGTCGCCGCCGTGAAGGGCCTGGTCGAGGCCACCAAGAAGATCGTCGCCGCTGGCTGATGAAGTCTCACCTTCCCCCGAAGGGGGAAGGTGCCCGAAGGGCGGAAGGGGATGTCGAAGACGGACACTTGCGTTCGTCTTCGACATCCCCCTTCTGTCGCTCCGCGATCTACCTTCCCCTTGCGGGGGAAGGTAGATCGCGTTCGCGTTTCGGGCTCCCGACCATCGTCGAATTGTCACCATTCCGGCATTGCGAATAGGACGCAAAGTGCTAGATTGACGCGGCTTGAGGGTCCGTTGCTTTCAAGGACCGACATTCGCCCCATTGGTTTGACGGGCGCCTGTCTCCCTCCCGCCCGTAGCCGCTTTTGCCGACCGGGGTTCCATGAACATCCATGAATACCAGGCCAAGGCCCTGCTCGCCCGCTTCGGCGTCGCGGTGCCCAAGGGCTTTGTCGCCTATACCAAGGACGAGGCCGTCGACGCCGCGCGCAAGCTGCCGGGGCCGATCTACGTCGTGAAGTCCCAGATCCATGCCGGCGGCCGGGGTGCCGGGCGCTTCAAGAGCGACCCCAACGGCAAGGGTGGCGTCCGCGTGGTCAAGTCGGTCGACGACGTCGGCGCCAATGCCGGCGCCATGCTCGGCCAGGTCCTGGTCACCAAGCAGACCGGCGAGGCGGGCAAGGAGGTCAAGCGCGTCTATATCGAGGAAGGCGTCGACATCAAGCGCGAGCTCTATCTCTCGCTGCTGATGGACCGCGCCACCTCGAGGGTGACGATCATCGCCTCGACCGAGGGCGGCATGGCGATCGAGGAGGTCGCCCATGACCACCCAGAGCGGATCATCAAGGTCGTGATCGACCCGGTGGCCGGCTACCAGCAATACCATGGTCGCAAGATCGCCTTCGGCCTGGGCCTCGAGGGCAAGCAGATCAACGCCGCGGTGAAGTTCATCGGCAACCTCTACAAGGCCTTCGGCGCGCTCGACTGCTCGCTGGTCGAGATCAATCCGCTGCTGATCACCGGCGCGGGCGACGTGCTGGCGCTCGACGCCAAGATGAACCTCGATGACAACGCGCTCTACCGCCACAAGGAGCTGGAGGAGCTGCGCGACGAGAGCGAGGAGGACCCTTCCGAGCTCGAGGCCGGCAAGCACGGCCTGAACTACATCAAGCTCGACGGCACGATCGGCTGCATGGTCAACGGCGCGGGCCTGGCCATGGCGACCATGGACATCATCAAGCTCTATGGCGGCTCGCCGGCCAACTTCCTCGACGTCGGCGGCGGCGCCACCAAGGAGCGCGTCACCACGGCGTTCAAGATCATCCTCAGCGATCCCAACGTCGAGGGCATCCTGGTCAACATCTTCGGCGGCATCATGCGCTGCGACGTGATCGCCGAGGGCGTCGTCGCCGCGGCGCGCGAGGTCAGCCTGCATGTCCCGCTGGTCGTGCGGCTGGAGGGCACCAACGTCGATCTCGGCAAGAAGATCATGAAGGATTCGGGCCTGCCGATCGTCTCCGCCGACAACCTCGCCGACGCGGCCGAGAAGGTCGTCAAGGCCGTGAAGGAGGCCAAGTAATGGCCGTTCTCGTCGACAAGAACACCACGGTCATCTGCCAGGGCTTCACCGGCTCGCAGGGTACCTTCCACTCCGAGCAGGCGATCGCCTACGGCACCAAGATGGTCGGCGGCGTGACGCCGGGCAAAGGCGGTAGCAAGCACCTCGACCTGCCGGTGTTCGACACCGTCCGGCAGGCGCGCGAGAAGACCGGCTGCACCGCCTCGGTGATCTACGTGCCGCCGGCCTTCGCCGCCGACGCCATCCTCGAGGCGATCGACGCCGAGATCCCGCTGATCGTCACCATCACCGAGGGCATCCCGGTGCTCGACATGGTGATGGTCAAGCGCGCGCTGGCCGGCTCCAAGTCGCGGCTGATCGGGCCGAACTGCCCGGGCGTGATCACGCCCGGCGAGTGCAAGATCGGCATCATGCCGGGCCATATCCACAAGCGCGGCAAGATCGGGATCGTATCGCGCTCGGGCACGCTGACCTACGAGGCGGTGGCGCAGACCACGGCGGCCGGGCTGGGCCAGAGCTCTTGCATCGGTATCGGCGGCGATCCGGTCAACGGCACCAACTTCGTCGAGTGCCTGGAGATGTTCGTCCGCGATCCCGAGACCGAGGGCATCATCATGATCGGCGAGATCGGCGGCGACGCCGAGGTCAAGGGCGCCGAGTTCCTCAAGGCCTCGGGCTCGAACAAGCCGGTCGTCGGCTTCATCGCCGGCCGCACCGCGCCGCCCGGCCGCCGCATGGGCCATGCCGGCGCCGTGATCTCCGGCGGCCAGGATACCGCCGAATTCAAGGTCGCCGCCCTGCGTGAAGCGGGCGTGCATGTCGTCGATTCGCCGGCCGCCCTGGGCACCGGCATGGTCGAGGCGATGGGCAAGAAACGTTGAGGACGGTCGGCGACGTCCGACGTCGCCATCTTGTGCGCACTTTCTTCGGGTCGATAGCGGCCGGCGGGGCCGATTCTTGCAAGGCCCGATTCCAGGAGGCGGCGCCGATAAAGCGCCGGCTACGCTGTCATGCAGAACGCTGAACGCAGTTCCTTCCTCTATGGCGCCAACTCGGCGTTCATCGAAGGTCTTTTCGAACGGTTCGCGCAGGATCCCCAGTCGGTCGACGAGAGCTGGCGGACCTTCTTCTCCGAGCTCTCGGCCGAGCAGCGCGAGGTGCTGCGCGAGGTCACCGGCGCGAGCTGGGCGCCCAAGCGCACCCGCGTCGTCGGTGTCGCCGACCCCGATGCGCCACCGGCCGCGGCCAACCGAAACGTCAAGGCCAATGGCGCGGCGGCCAAGGCCGAAGCGCCCGTCGGCTTCACCGCCGAGCAACTGCGCGCCGCGGCGCTCGACGCGGTACGCGCGCGCATCCTGATCCGATCCTACCGCGTGCGCGGCCATCTCCAGGCCGATCTCGATCCGCTCGGGCTATTGCCCAAGCCTTATCACCCCGAGCTCGACCCCAAGACCTACGGCTTCGGCGACGGCGACTGGGACCGGCCGATCTTCGTCGATCACGTGCTTGGCCTGGGCGAGACCGCGACCTTGCGCCAGCTCATGGAGCGGCTGCGCCAGACCTATTGCGGCGCCATCGGCGTCGAGTACATGCATATCGGCGATCCCGACGTGAAGGCGTGGATCGAGGCGCGCATCGAGAACGACGGCAACCGCACCGACTTCACCGTGACGGGCCGCCGCACCATCCTCGAGCGCGTCGTCGAGGCCGAGAACCTCGAGAAGTACCTGCACGTGAAGTTCGTCGGCACCAAGCGCTTCGGCCTCGATGGCGGCGAGTCGCTGATCCCGGCGCTGGAGCAGGTGCTCAAGCGTGGCGGGCAGCTTGGCATCAAGGACGTGGTGCTGGGCATGCCGCATCGCGGCCGCTTGAACACGCTGGTGCATGTGCTGCACAAGGGCTACCAGGCGCTGTTCTCGGAGTTCCAGGGCAAGCCCTCGCACCCCGAGGAAATGCGCGGCTCCGGCGATGTGAAGTATCACCTCGGTGCCTCGGCCGACCGCGAGTTCGACGGCACCGTCGTGCACCTGTCGCTGACGGCCAACCCCTCGCATCTCGAGGCGGTCAATCCCGTCGTGCTCGGCAAGGTGCGCGCCAAGCAGGATCAGCGCGGCGACACCGAGCGTAGTCAGGCGATGGCCATCCTGATGCACGGTGACGCCGCCTTCGCCGGCCAGGGCCTGGTCGCCGAGAGCCTCGATCTCAGCGACCTCGCCGGCTACCGCATCGGCGGCACGATCCATTTCGTGGTCAACAACCAGATCGGCTTCACCACCTCGCCGACCTATTCGCGCTCCGGCCCGTACTGCACCGATGTCGCCAAGATCGTGCAGTGCCCGATCCTGCACGTGAACGGCGACGATCCCGAGGCCGTCGTGCATTGCGCGCGCATCGCCGTGGAGTTCCGCCAGCAATTCAAGCGCGACATCGTCATCGATATGTTCTGCTACCGCCGGCATGGGCACAACGAAGGCGACGAGCCGATGTTCACCCAGCCGCTGATGTACAAGAAGATCGGCGCCCATCCGACCGTGCAGGACGTCTACGCCAAGCGCCTGATCGAGGCCGGCGTGATCGCCCAGGCCGATCTCGATCGCATGGTGGTCGACTACCGCCAGAAGCTCGACGACGCCTTCTCCGCCGCCGCCTCGTTCCGTCCCAACAAGGCCGACTGGCTGGAAGGCAAGTGGACCGGCTTCACCACCGCGCCGGGCGAGGAAGATCGCAAGGGCAACACCGCCGTGCCGGCCGCCATTTTGCGCGAGATCGGTCTGGCGCTCGCGCGCAAGCCCGAGAACCACGACACCAATCGCAAGATCCTCCGCCAGCTCGAGGACAAGCGGAAGATGATCGAAAGCGGCGAGGGCTTGGACTGGTCGATGGGCGAGGCGCTGGCCTTCGGCTCGCTGCTCGTCGAAGGCACGCCGGTGCGCCTGTCCGGCCAGGATTCCGGTCGCGGCACCTTCTCGCATCGCCACTCGGTGCTGGTCGACCAGACCAACGATTCCCGCTTCGTGCCGCTCAACGCCATCCGCGAGGGCCAGGCGCGCTACGAGGTGATCGACTCGCCGCTGTCGGAGGCCGGCGTGCTGGGCTTCGAGTACGGCTACTCGCTGGCCGAGCCCAACGCGCTGGTGCTGTGGGAGGCGCAGTTCGGCGACTTCGCCAACGGCGCGCAGGTCATCATCGACCAGTTCATCTGCTCGGGCGAGAGCAAGTGGTTCCGCATGTGCGGCCTGGTGATGCTGCTGCCGCACGGCTACGAGGGCCAAGGTCCGGAGCATTCATCGGCGCGCCTCGAGCGCTATCTGCAACTCTCGGCCGAGGACAACTGGCAGGTCGTGAACCTCACCACGCCAGCCAACTACTTCCATGCGTTGCGCCGCCAGATGCGCCGGCCGTTCCGCAAGCCGCTGATCGTCATGACGCCGAAGTCGCTGCTGCGTCATAAGGAGGCGGTGTCGAACCTCGCCGACATGGCCGAGGGCACTTCGTTCCGCCGTATCTTGAGTGACCCCGATCCGATCGCCGCGGACGACAAGATCCGGCGCGTCGTGCTGTGCTCGGGCAAGGTGTTCTACGACCTGCTGGCCGAACGGCGCGTGCGCAAGATCGACGACATCACAATCCTGCGCGTCGAGCAGCTCTATCCCTTCCCGCTGCATCGCCTGGCCAGGCGGCTCGCGGCTTTCCCGAACGCCGACGTGGTGTGGTGCCAGGAGGAGCCGGAGAACGCCGGCGCCTGGCACTTCGTCGACCGGCGCATCGAGAGGTCGCTGGCCGAAGCCGACATCAAGGCGAAGCGTCCGATCTATATCGGCCGCAAGGAATCGGCATCGCCCGCCGTCGGCCTGCTGAAGGCGCATCTCGCCGAGCAGGCCGATCTGGTCGACCGCGCGCTCACCGTCGCCTGAGGACACCATCATGGCCGCTGTCGAAATCAAGGTCCCGACGCTGGGTGAATCGGTCACCGAGGCGACGGTCGCGAAATGGTTCAAGCACGAGGGCGACGCCGTCGCCATCGACGAGGCGCTGTGCGAGCTGGAGACCGACAAGGTCACGGTCGAGGTCAACGCCACGGCGGCTGGCGCGATCGCCAAGCTCGTCGCCGCGGAAGGCGAGACCGTGCAGGTCGGCGCTGTGTTGTGCGTGATCGAGGCCGGCGCCGCGGCTTCGGCAAAGCCAGCGGCCGCGCCTGCCGCCAAGCCGGCGGCGCCCGCGCCGAGTCCAGCCGCACCTGCAACGTCGGCGCCAGCCAATCTCGCCGCCTCCGGTCCCGCCGCACGCAAGCTGGTGGCCGAGAGCGGCGTCGATCCGTCGAGCATCGCGGCGACCGGCAAGGATGGCCGCATCACCAAGGCCGACGTGCTGAACGTGCTGGCCGCGCCGCCGGCCGCCCAGCCCGTCGCCGCCAAACCAGCCGCGCCCTCGGGTCCGCGCGCCAAGGCCGATCGCGAGGAGCGCGTGCGCATGACGCGCCTGCGCAAGACCATCGCCACGCGCCTGAAGGAGGCGCAGAACACCGCCGCCATGCTCACCACCTTCAACGAGGTGGACATGACCGGCGTGATGGCGCTGCGCGAGCGGCTGAAGGAGGACTTCGAGAAGAAACACGGCGTGAAGCTGGGCTTCATGTCGTTCTTCGTGAAGGCCTGCATCGCCGGGCTGAAGGAACTACCGACAGTTAATGCCGAGATCGACGGCGACGATGTCGTCTACAAGAACTACTACGACATCGGCGTCGCCGTCGGCACGCCGCAGGGCCTCGTGGTCCCGGTGGTGCGTGACGCCGACACGCTGGGCTTCGCCGGGGTCGAGAAGACCATCGCCGATCTCGGCCGCCGCGCGCGCGACGGCAAGCTCGGCATCGCCGACCTGACTGGCGGCACATTCACGATCTCCAACGGCGGCGTCTACGGCTCGCTGATGTCGACACCGATCCTCAACCCGCCGCAATCGGCCATCCTGGGCATGCACAAGATCCAGCAGCGGCCGATGGTCATCGGCGGCGAGATCAAGGTGCGCCCGATGATGTACCTGGCGTTGTCCTACGACCACCGCATCATCGACGGCCGCGAAGCCGTGACGTTCCTGGTGCGCGTGAAGGAGTGCATCGAGGATCCGGAGCGGTTGTTGCTGGAGGTCTGACCGGTGGGCGAGGACGAAGACAGGGAACAAGCGATAGGCGACCTGATCGAACTCGCGCGCGAGATGAGCGCGCACGCCAAGCGTCAAGGCCTGACCTCGAAGATTCTCGAAGAGATACTTCGTGAGAAGCCCGACACCCCAACCTCATGCTGAGGAGGCCGCGCAGCGGGCGTCTCGAAGCATGGGCCATAGACACCGCGTACGTTGCCGACCCTTCGAGACGCCCGCTGCGCGGGCTCCTCAGGGTGAGGTGAGATTCATGTACGCAATCATGACGCCGCGGCGTTTCCTGAACGAGATCGGCGGGTCGTAGCCCGATCGAGGAGGATGACTATGGCCCATACCTACGACCTCGTCGTCATTGGCACCGGACCGGGCGGCTACGTGGCGGCCATCCGCGCCGCGCAGCTCGGCATGAAGGTGGCGTGCGTCGAGAAGCGCCGGACCCTGGGCGGCACCTGCCTCAATGTCGGCTGTATTCCCTCTAAGGCGCTGCTGCAGTCCTCGCATCTCTACGAGGAGACGACGCACGACTTGAAGGCGCATGGCATCGTCGTCGGTGAGGTGAAGCTCGATCTCGCGGCGATGATGAAGCGCAAGGGCGAGGTCGTCGGCGCCACGACCAAGGGCATCGAGTTCCTGTTCAAGAAGAACAAGGTGACCTCGGTGACCGGCACCGGCCGCATCGCCGCCGCCGGCATGGTCGAGGTCGTGGGCGACGATGGTGCGGTCAAGGACACGCTGGCGGCCAAGAGCATCCTGATCGCCTCGGGCTCGGAGGTCATGCCGCTGCCCGGCGTGACGATCGACGAGAAGACCATCGTGTCCTCGACCGGCGCGCTGGAGATCGAGTCGGTGCCCAAGCGCATGGCGGTGATCGGCGCCGGCATCATCGGGCTGGAGCTCGGCTCGGTGTGGCGCCGGCTGGGCAGCGAGGTGACGGTGATCGAGTTCCTCGACCGGATCGCGCCTGGTATCGACAACGAAGTGGTCAAGCAGTTCGAGCGCTCGCTGACGCGCCAGGGGCTGAAGTTCAAGCTCGGCCGCAAGGTCACCGGCGCGGCGAAGACCGACCAGGGCGTGACCTTGACGCACGAGCCGGCCAAGGGCGGCGCGGCCGAGACTCTGGAGGTCGACGTCGTGCTCGTCTGCATCGGCCGGCGGCCGTTTGTCGAGGGCCTGGGTCTCGACAAGGCCGGCGTGAAACTGACAGAGCGCGGGCGCATCGCCGTCGACGCGCATTTCCAGACGAGCGTGCCGGGCATTTACGCCATCGGCGACGTGATCGACGGGCCGATGCTGGCGCACAAGGCGAGCGAGGACGGCGTCGCCTGCGTCGAGACGCTGGCCGGCCAGAAGGGCCACGTGAACTGGGATCTCGTGCCCTCGATCGTCTACACCCAGCCCGAGGTGGCCTGGGTCGGCAAGACGGAGGAGCAGCTCAAGGCCGCTGGCGTCGCCTACAAGTCAGGCAAGTATCCTTTCCTCGCCGATCCGCGCAGCCGCGCCAACGGCCGCACGGAGGGCTTCGTGAAGGTGCTGACCGACGCCAAGACCGACACCGTGCTGGGCGTGCACATCATCGGCGCCGAGGCCGGCACGATGATCGCCGAAGCCGCGCTGGCGATGGAGTACGGCGCCTCGGCCGAGGATATCGGCCGCGTCTGCCACGCTCATCCCACGGTCAACGAAGCGCTCAAGGAAGCCGCGCTGGCGGCCTGGGACAAGCCGATCCACTTGTAGGGACGAGTCACGCCCCTGTACCGTCGCCGCATGCGGGGACGGGCCTTGGTCGTGGCGATGTGTCTGGGGCAGGTGGGCAACCTCTTGCCGCACGTCGTGGTGCCGGCGGTGATGGTCGGCCATCTGATCGGGCCTTGGGGGTTGAGCAACGCCGAAGCCGGCCTGATGGCCAGCGCCTATGCCGCCGGCTACATGGTCGCGGTCCCGGTACTGAGCACGCTGACCGATCGCATGGATGCTCGCCGCATCCTGCTCGTGGGCTCGCTGATGAGCGGGCTGGCCACCATCGCGTTCGGCCTGCTCGCCGATGGTCTTGTCTCCGCGATGGTGATCTGGTGCATCGCCGGCATCGGTTTCGCCGGCGCCTACATGCCGGGGCTCAAGGCGCTGACCGACCGGCTCGAGCCCGGCGATTCCTCGCGCAGCATCACGCTCTACACCTCGAGCTTTTCGCTCGGCGTCGGGCTGTCCTTTCTCGCGTCCCAGCTGATCGCCGACGCCTGGGGCTGGCGTCTGGCGTTCATCCTGACCGGGCTGGGTCCGGCGGCGATGGCGATCATCGCGCTCCTGATGAAGCCGGTCGCGCCACCGCCGCCGAGCGGACGGCTGCTCGACTTCCGCCCCGTCCTGCGCAACCGCACGGCAATGGGCTACATCCTGGGCTATGGCGCGCACTGTTTCGAGCTCTATGGCATGCGCACGTGGATCGTGGCGTTCTGGACCTTCGTGGTGGCGCGCCATGGCGCCGCAACGCCGCTCGATCCGATCGCCATCAGCGTCGCGATCGCCGTGCTGGCGATGCCCGCCAGCATCCTCGGCAACGAGGTCGCCATCCGCATCGGCCGCCATCGCGCTATCAGCGCCATCCAGCTCGCCTCGGCGGCCGTCGCGCTCGCTATCGGCCTCGCCGCTGGGGCATCGCCCTGGCTATTGCTCGGCCTCGTGACGCTCTACGCCATCACCGTGCCGGCGGATTCGGGGTCGCTGACGTCGGGCATGTCCGCATCCGCCGATCCGCACCATCGCGGCGCGACCATGGCGTTGCACTCCACCGTCGGCTTCGGCGTGTCGGCGCTGGGCGGCTGGCTTGTCGGCGCGGCGCTGGACGCCGCCGGCGGCACTGGCGACGCGACGGCGTGGCTCGCCGCCTTCGCGGTGATGGCCGGCGGCATCCTGTGCGGTCCTCTGGTATTGTGGTGGTCGCGATCCGGCACCACTGGACCACACGATGCGCGCGGCGACGATTAGGCTCCTGCTCATCCTGGCGACCGCCGCGTCGCTTGGCGGTGAGGTGCTGGCCGCGCCTGAGGCCGTGAAATTCCCGGTCACCGTCAGGCGCGATCAGCTGACGCTCGACGGCAAGCTCTATCGTCCCGCGACCGCGGCGCCGCGTCCGGCGGTGATCGTCGTGCACGGCTGCAGCGGGCAGGGCTCGGCGGCGCGGACCTGGGGCGAGGTGCTCAGCAAATGGGGCTATGTCGCGCTGGTGATCGACAGCTTCACCGGTCGCCGGGTGAAGGAGGTTTGCACCCGCGCCGGCGGCCGCGTCGATGCGCGCGACCGCGCCTGGGACATCGACGGCGCGGCGTCCTGGCTCAAGGCACAGCCCTTCGTGCGCGCCGACCGCATCGGCCTGATGGGCCAGTCGCATGGCGGCGCGGCGACATTGTTCGCCACCTTGCGCGACGGTGCCGACAAGTCGCCGCCGCCGTCGCCGGCCTTCACGGGCGCCATCGCCTTCTATCCCGACTGCACGCTGCGCGGCCGCACCTCGCAGCGCTTCGAGGTGCAACGGCCGTTGCTGATCCTGATCGGCGAGAAGGACGACTGGACGCCGGCCGACAAGTGCCGCGAGCTGCTGCCGCGGCTCTCCGGCAAATCGTTCGAGCTGCACACCTACGCCGATGCGGTGCACGCCTACGACAACCCGGGCAGCAAGCTGCGCTTCCGAGCGGAGGTCGCCAACCGCAACAAGCCCGGCGGCTGCTGTGGCGCCTGGGTTGGCCATGACGAGCCGGCCTATCGCGACACGCTCAAGCGCGTCGAGGCGTTCTGGCAGCTGCATCTCGGGCCACCGAGTTGACCATGTGGCGCGCGTTCGTTGCCCTTGCGCTGCTGGCCTGGACCACGTCGATGGCGCAGGCTCAGCAGGCGGTGCGCGTGCCGGTCGACGTCGGCGCCCGCACCCTGCAGCTTTCTGCCACCCTCTATCGGCCCGCCACCACGGCGAAGGCGCCGGCCGTCGCGATTTTTCACGGCTGCGGCGGTGTCGGTCAGAACGTCAACCGCATGGCGCAGATCCTGGCGGGCCGCGGATATGCCGCGCTGGTCGTCGATAGCTTCGGTGCGCGCGCCATCCGCGATGCCTGCACGAGTCGCTGGCCGACGGTGGAGCAGGCGGTCGAGCGCGTCGCCGATATCCGCGCCTCGGTGCAATGGTTGGCGGCGCGCGCCGACATCGACGCCGGACGCATCGCCGTCATGGGCTATTCCTACGGCGGCGGCGTCGCGCTGCTGTATGCGCTCGATGGCGAGCCGGCGGCGCGCGCCACCATCGCGGTCTATCCGGATTGCGCCTTGCAGGATCGGCTCGGCCCGACGCTTGCCAGTCGCCGGCCGCTGCTGATGACCATGGCCGAGCTCGACGACTGGACACCGGTGCGCCAGTGCGAGGCGCTGCTGTCGCGGGTGAAGAATGGACGCGAGCTGATCGAGACCCGCGTCTATCCCGGCGCGCATCACAGCTTCGACGCCGTGGGACTATCGGTCCGCTATCTCGCTTCGGCCGGCAACCGCAGCAAGCCGAACAATTGCTGCGGCGCGCATTACGGCCACAACCCCGAAGCCTGGGCCGCCTTCCAGCGCGACGTCGAGACGTTCCTGGCCCGCGCTATGCGCTAGGTCTTCGCGCGCGGATGGGCGCGGTCGTAGACCTCGAGCAGGCGTTCGGCGTCGATGTCGGTGTAGCGTTGCGTCGTCGACAGCGAGGCGTGGCCGAGCAATTCCTGGATGGTGCGCAGATCGCCGCCGGCGGCCAGCAGATGCGTGGCGAAGGAATGGCGCAGCGCGTGCGGCGTGGCGCTCTGCGGCAGGCCGAGCTGGTCGCGCAAGCGGCGCACGGCGCGCTGCACGATACCCGGATCGAGCGCACCGCCACGCACGCCGATGAAGAAGCGATCGCCCGGCGCGGCCTTGGCGAGGAACGGGCAGGCGGCGCGATAGACCGAGAGCTTGGCGACCACCGCCGGCAAGAGCGGCACCAGCCGCTCCTTGTTGCCCTTGCCGCGGATCCACAGCACGTCGGCGCGGCTGCGCAGCAGCTCCTCGACCTGCCGCTTGGTCAGCGACAGCGCCTCGGCGATGCGCAGGCCAGCACCGTAGAGCAGGGTTAGGATCGCCGCGTCGCGGCGCGCCACCCACTCGATGCCGGCATCGGCTTCGGACTCCGACAGCAGATCGGCGGCCTCGGCGACGCTGAGCGCCCGGGGCAGCGACTTCGGCAGCTTGGGCGTGCGCACCAGGCCGATGGCGGCGTTGGCGGCGACGCCGCGCCGCTCCATGTGGCGGAACAGGCCGCGTACCGAGGACAGCGCGCGCGCCGTGGACGTGCGCGCCAGTCCGGCGCGCGCGCGTCGCGCCAGCCATGCCCGGAAATCGCCGGCGCGCAGCCCGGCCAGCGCCCGCACGGTGGGCGGCTCACCGAGATGGGTGGCGATGAAGGCGAGGAAATCGGCGATGTCGCGACGGTAGGCGATCAGCGTCTTGTCGGCGGCGCGGCGCTCCGACGCCAGCCATTCGCACCAGCTGGCGATGACGGCGGTGGTGTCGTCGGGCAGCGAGTGCTCGGGCGCCGGCGCAGGCGGCGTCGGTTCGATGCTCTTCAGGGCGCGGCGGGCCAGCGCCGTCACTCCGGCAGGTCGAGCCAGGCGCGGATCGTGTTCTCAAGCACGCGCACGAGGAAGAACAGCAGCTCGGTCGACTGGTTGGGCCCGAAGGTCTGCGCGTCCTTGGAGCCGAAGGCGATGACGCCGTCGGGCGAGCCGCTCGACACCTTGAGCCGCACCAGCACGTCGGACCGCACATGGCGCGCCACCGCGCCGAAGAAGGCCTCCTCGCCCAGGATGTCGGCGCGCAGGCGGCTGTTGGCGCCCGGCCCGAGCGCGGCGTCGATGGCGCCGGGCGCCAGTACATAGACGCCGCGTACCGGCACGCGGCGCGGCGCGTCCTCGCTGCCCTCGATGGCGAGCGCGATGAAATCGACGTCGAGCAGCCCCGGCAGCTCGTGCGTCACCACATGGATCAGCCGCTCGAAGCTGTTGGCCTGGATCACGCTCAGCACCGCGACATGGATGCGGTTCTGCGTGATCTGGTTGGCACGCCCGGTGGTGATCAGCTCTTCCTGGCGGGCGCGCAGCTTGTCGATGTCGCCGCGCAGGCGCTTGACCATCGCCGCCTGCATGTCGACCACGCCGCCGCCGCTATGGCGTGGCGCGGGCTGCAGGCCTTCGAGCTGCCGGGCGTTGTCGACCAGGAAATCGGGGTGCGCGCGCAGATAGGCCAGAACGTCGTCCCGCGTGGTCACCTTGGTCGCTCCCGGCGCGTCGCTCATGATCAGAGGATCGCCATCACAGGATCGATTGCCCGGTCTTCTTCCAGTCCGCCAGGAAGGCGTCGAGGCCCTTGTCGGTCAGCGGATGGTTGAAGAGCATGCGCAGGATGTTGGGCGGCACCGTCACGACATGGGCGCCGATCTTGGCGGCGTCGACGACATGCATGGGATGGCGGATCGAGGCGGCCAGCACCTCGGTCTTGAAAGCCGGGTAGTTCCGGTAGATCTGCACGATATCGGCGATCAGGGTCATGCCGTTCTCGCCGATATCGTCGAGCCGGCCGATGAAGGGCGAGATGAACGAGGCGCCGGCCTTGGCGGCGAGGATCGCCTGCGCCGCCGAGAAGCACAGCGTGACGTTGACCATGACGCCTTCGCCGGCCAGCGTCTTGCAGGTGCGCAGGCCGTCGGGCGTCAGCGGCACCTTGATGGTGATGTTGTCGTTGCGGCCGCGGCCGATGGCGTGGAGCTTGTGCGCCTCCTTCATCATCGTCGCATGGTCGGTGGCGGTGACCTCGGCGCTCACCGGACCGGGCACGACATCGGCGATCTCGCGGATCACGTCGAGCATCGGCCGGCCCGACTTGGCGATCAGCGATGGATTGGTGGTGACGCCATCGAGCAGGCCGCTGGCCGCCAGCGACTTGATCTCGGCGACATCGGCGGTATCGACGAAGAATTTCATGGTGCGATCGCCAGTCCGGTCGGGGGCGCGAAAGGGCGGTCTGTGACAGCCGGGTCGCGCCGATTACATTGGGGTATGACGTCACGACGACGCGATCTCGTTTCTAACGAAAGCCCGGAGTCCCGGCAAGGCCCGCAGGCCGCCGCGGACAGGGGTGAAGTTGTGTCCGTGCTGCTGCCGTTACCGCTGGGCGAGGCCTATGACTACGCGGTTCCCGAAGGGCTTCTCGTGTCGCCTGGCGACTTCGTCGTCGTGCCGCTGGGCAAGCGCGAGACCATCGGCGTGGTGTGGGGGCCAGGCGGCGGCGAGGTCGATCCGGAGAAGCTGCGCGACATCATGGGTGTGATGCCGGCGCCGCCGATGCGCGAAACGATGCGCCGCTTCGTCGAGTGGGTGGCGAGCTATACGGTCTCGCCGCCGGGCTCGGTGCTGCGCATGGCGATGAGCGCGCCGTCGGCGCTGGAGGCGCCGCGTACCGAGACGCTTTATCGCTTTGCCACGACGCACGACGATGCGCCGAAATCGACGCCCGCGCGACGACGCGTGCTCGACCTGCTGCGCGACGGACCGGCCATGTCGCTCGCCGATCTCGCGCGTGAGGCCGGCGTCGGCACGTCGGTGATCAAGGGGCTCGTCGCCACCGGCGCGCTGGAAACCGTCGAGCGCCCCCGCATCGGTCGACGCGCCAAGCCTGACTGGCGCATGGCGGGGCCGTCGCTATCGGAGGCGCAACGCGCGGCGGGCGACGACCTCGCCGCCAAGGTGCGTGCGCGCAAGTTCAGCGTCACGCTGATCGATGGCGTACCGGGTGCCGGCAAGACCGAGGTGTATTTCGAAGCGGTGGCGGCGGCGCTGGCGGAAGGCCGTCAGGCGCTGGTCATGCTGCCGGAGATCGCGCTGTCGACGCAGTGGCTGGAACGATTCGCGCGCCGCTTCGGTGCGCGGCCGGCGGAATGGCACTCCGACATGACCTCGGCCGAGCGGCGGCAGACCTGGCGCGACATCGCCGAACGACGCGCCGACGTGGTCGTGGGCGCGCGGTCGGCGCTGTTCCTGCCCTTCGTCGATCTCGGTGTCATCGTCGTCGACGAGGAACACGACCAGGCCTTCAAGCAGGAAGACGGCGTGATCTACAACGCGCGCGACATGGCGGTCGTGCGGGCGCGGCTGGAAGGGGTGCCGGTCGCCCTGGCCTCGGCGACGCCGTCGCTGGAGAGCGTCGTCAACGCGCAGGGCGCACGCTACGACATGCTGCACCTGCCGGAGCGTCACGGCCCGATGGATGTGCCGCACATCGAGATCGTCGATATCCGGCGCACACCGCCGGCGCGCAATCGCTGGCTGGCGCCACCGGTCGTGCAGGCGATCCGCGACACGCTGGAGCGTGGTGAGCAGACTCTGCTGTTCCTCAACAGGCGCGGCTACGCGCCCTTGACCCTCTGCCGTACCTGCGGCCATCGCCTGCAATGCCCGCATTGCAGCGCCTGGCTGGTCGAGCATCGCTTCCGCCGCAAACTGATCTGCCATCATTGCGGCCACGGCGCGCCCTTGCCGGAGAAATGCCCGGCCTGCGAGGCGGAAGAGTCGTTTGTCGCTTGCGGCCCCGGCGTCGAGCGGCTGGCCGAGGAGGTGATGGCGCTGTTCCCGGACAAGCGCCTGGAGATCTTCGCCAGCGACACGGTACCGACACGGCGCGAGGCGCAGGCGCTGGTCGAGCGCATCGCCAACAACGAGGTCGACCTGGTGATCGGCACGCAGATGGCGGCCAAGGGCTACCACTTCCCGCACCTGACGCTGGTGGTGGTAGTCGACGCGGATCTCGGCCTGAACGGCGGCGATCTGCGCGCGGCCGAGCGTACCTTCCAACTGCTCTACCAGGCGGCGGGCCGCGCCGGGCGTGCCGAGCACCCCGGCCGCGTGCTGTTGCAAACGGCGCAGCCGCACCATCCCGTCATGCGGGCGCTGGCCAGCGGCGACCGGGAGCGGTTCCTCGAGACCGAGGCGTCGGAGCGCCGGCACGCCGGGTGGCCGCCCTTTGGCCGGCTGGCAGCGCTGATCGTGTCAGGGGCCGATGAACAGTCGGTCGATGCCGTCGCCGCCCGGCTGGGCAGGCTGGCGCCCTCGGGCGAGGGGCTGCGCGTACTGGGACCGGCGCCGGCGCCGCTATCGCTGCTGCGCGGTCGATTCCGCCGCCGCCTGCTGCTCTGCGCCGACCGCTCGGTCAATGTGCAATCGGTGATCCTGGAGTGGCTGGCGGTGGCCGACGTGCCGGGCACGGTGCGGGTACAGGTGGATATCGATCCGTACTCGTTCATGTGAGGGTTTCGCCGCGCCAACGAGTCCCGGCCCGTTTGCTTGCAAGCCCCTATCCCCTGTGCTAGCAACGCCTCGCGTTTTTCCGGGGGTGTCAGTTCTTCGGAAAAACTCTTTTATTTTAAGGGCTCAGGCCCTTTCTCCAGAGGCGTTGGGGACGAAATCACCGTGGCGCAGGAAGCTACCGGTCCGGCTAGTCTTGCCGGGCGTTATGCGAGCGCACTGTTCGACCTCGCCGATCAGGCGAAGGCGCTCGATGCCGTCGCAGCTGATCTCACCAGCCTGCGCACCATGATCGGCGCGAGCGAGGATCTGCGCCGCCTGCTGTCGAGCCCGGTTATCGGTCGCGAGGCGCAGGGCAAGGCGCTGGCCGCGCTGGTCAAGCGGGCCGGTATCGGCGATCTGGTCAGCAAGTTCGTCGGCACCGTGGCCAGGAACGGCCGCCTGCGCGATCTGCAGCCGATGATCTCCGCTTTCCTCGCCGAGCTGGCGCGCCGCCGCGGCGAGACGACCGCCGAGGTGGTGTCGGCGACGCCGCTCAGCGAGGCTCAGTTGAATGCGCTGAACGAGACGCTGCGCCGTCTGGTCGGCAACAAGGTTTCCGTGAACGCGCGGGTCGATGGCGATCTCCTCGGGGGGCTCGTGGTCAAGGTCGGCTCGCGCATGTTCGACTCGTCTATACGCACCAAGCTGCAGCGCCTGCAGCTTGCGATGAAGGGGGTTGCGTGATGGATATCCGGGCCGCCGAAATTTCGGCCATCATCAAGCAGCAGATCGAAGGCTTTGGCGTCGAGGCGGAAGTCGCCGAGGTCGGCCAGGTTCTGTCGGTCGGCGACGGTATCGCGCGCGTCCACGGCCTCGACAACGTCAAGGCCGGCGAGATGGTCGAGTTCCCGGGCGGGGTCAAGGGGATGGCCCTCAACCTCGAAACCGACAACGTCGGCGTCGTGATCTTCGGTGACGACCGCGGCATCAAGGAAGGCGACACGGTCAAGCGCACCGGCACCATCGTCGACGTGCCGGTGGGCAAGGGCCTGCTCGGTCGCGTCGTTGATGGCCTCGGCAATCCGATCGATGGCAAGGGTCCGATCGCCTCGACCGAGCGCCGCCTCGTCGAGCTCAAGGCGCCGGGCATCATCCCGCGCAAGTCGGTGACCGAGCCGATGCAGACCGGCCTGAAGGCGATCGACGCCCTCGTGCCGATCGGCCGCGGCCAGCGCGAGCTGATCATCGGCGATCGCCAGACCGGCAAGACCGCCGTCGCCGTCGACACCTTCATCAACCAGAAGGGCATCAACGCCTCGGGCGACGAGTCGCGCAAGCTGTACTGCGTGTATGTCGCCATCGGCCAGAAGCGCTCGACCGTGGCGCAGATCGTCAAGACGCTCGAGGATGCCGGCGCGATGGAATACTCCATCGTCGTCGCCGCCACCGCGTCCGACCCGGCGCCGCTGCAGTTCCTCGCGCCCTACACCGGCTGCGCGATGGGCGAGTTCTTCCGCGATAACGGCATGCACGCCGTGATCGTGTACGACGATCTCTCCAAGCAGGCCGTCGCCTACCGCCAGATGTCGCTGCTGCTGCGCCGCCCGCCGGGCCGCGAAGCCTATCCCGGCGACGTGTTCTACCTGCACTCCCGGCTGCTCGAGCGCGCCGCGAAGCTCAACGAGAAGAACGGCTCCGGCTCGCTCACCGCGCTGCCGATCATCGAGACCCAGGCCGGCGACGTCTCGGCCTACATCCCGACCAACGTGATCTCGATCACCGACGGCCAGATCTTCCTCGAGACCGAACTGTTCTTCCAGGGCATCCGCCCGGCCATCAACGTCGGCCTGTCGGTCAGCCGAGTCGGCTCGGCGGCGCAGATCAAGGCGATGAAGCAGGTCGCCGGCACCATCAAGCTGGAGCTGGCGCAGTATCGCGAGATGGCGGCCTTCGCGCAGTTCGCGTCGGACCTCGACGCCTCGACACAGCGCCTGCTGGCGCGCGGCCAGCGCCTGACCGAGCTGCTCAAGCAGGGCCAGTTCATGCCGATGCCGGTCGAGGAGCAGGTGATCTCGATTTTCGCCGGCACCCGCGGCTTCCTCGACACGCTGCCGGTGGCGCGCGTCGGCGAGTTCGAGCGCCGCGCGATCGAGGCGCTGAAGGCGAGCGACGCGGCGTTGCTCGACGCGATCCGCACCGAGAAGGCGATTTCGCCGGCGAACGAGGACAAGCTCAAGGCCTTCCTCGGCGACTTCGTCAAGAAGTTCGCCTGAGCCCGTATCGTAAGCTGACGAGCCCAGGCGGACACCTCGATGCCCAGCCTTAAAACCTTCCGGTTGCGGATCCGCAGCGTCCAGTCGACGCAGAAGATCACCAAGGCGATGAAGATGGTCGCCGCCGCCAAGCTGCGCCGTGCGCAGGAGGCGGCGCAGGCCGGCCGCCCCTATGCCCAGGCGATGGACCGCATGATGGCCTCGCTGGCCGCTGGCATGCAGGGCAAGGCCGGCGCGCCCAAGCTGCTGGCCGGCACCGGTTCCGACAAGGTGCACCTGCTGATCGTCGCCACCGCCGATCGCGGCCTGTGTGGCGGCTTCAACAGCTCGATCGTGCGCGAGGCGCGCCGCGCCATCCGCTCGCTGCAGGGCGAGGGCAAGACGGTCAAGATCCTGGCCGTGGGCCGCAAGGCGCGCGACCAGCTGCGGCGGGACTATAGCTCGCTGATCGTCGACACGATCGCCGACCTCGGCAAGCCGCGCTTGGGCTTCGCCGACGCGCGCAAGGTCGCCGACCGCGTGCTGCAGATGTTCGAGGCCGGCGAGTTCGACGTCGCCACCATCATCTACAACCGCTTCCGCTCGGCGATCAGCCAGATCCTCACCCGCCAGCAGATCATTCCGCCGGCGGTGCCCGAGGCCGAGCCCGGCGCCAGCCCGTATGAATTCGAGCCGGATGAGGAAACCATCCTGACGGAGCTGCTGCCGCGCAACCTCGCGGTGCAGATCTATCGTGCGCTGCTGGAGAACGCGGCGTCCGAGCAGGGCGCGCGCATGACGGCGATGGACAACGCCACACGCAACGCCGGCGACATGATCAAGCGACTGACCTTGCAGATGAACCGCTCGCGTCAGGCCTCGATCACCAAGGAACTCATCGAAATCATCTCGGGCGCGGAAGCGATCTGAGACGACACGAACGATCGACAAGAGGTTAGAGCCATGGCCGCCAACAACATCGGCAAGATCACCCAGGTGACGGGCGCCGTCGTCGACGTCCAGTTCGAGGGCGAGCTGCCGGCCATCATGAACGCGCTGAACGTCGACTCGGACGGCCGCAAGGTCGTGCTCGAGGTCGCGCAGCATCTCGGCGAGTCGACGGTGCGCACCATCGCCATGGACACCACCGACGGCTTCGTGCGCGGCCAGAAGGCCACCGACACCGGCGCGCCGATCGCCATGCCGGTCGGCCCGGAGACGCTGGGCCGCATCCTCAACGTCATCGGCGAGCCGGTCGACGAGCGCGGCCCGGTCGGTCACAAGCAGACCCTGCCGATCCATCGCAGCGCCCCGGACTTCGTCGACCAGTCGACCGAGTCGCAGATCCTGGTCACCGGCATCAAGGTCATCGACCTGCTGGCGCCGTATGCCAAGGGCGGCAAGATCGGCCTGTTCGGCGGCGCCGGCGTCGGCAAGACCGTGACGATCATGGAGTTGATCAACAACGTCGCGAAGGCGCATGGCGGCGTGTCGGTGTTCGCCGGCGTGGGCGAGCGCACCCGCGAGGGCAACGACCTCTATCACGAGATGATCGAGTCGGGCGTCATCAAGCTCAACGAGGACGGCACGACCGCCGGCTCGAAGGTGGCGCTGGTCTATGGCCAGATGAACGAGCCGCCGGGTGCCCGTGCGCGCGTCGGCCTGTCGGGCCTGACCGTGGCGGAGTATTTCCGCGACGCCGAAGGCCAGGACGTGCTGTTCTTCGTCGACAACATCTTCCGCTTCACCCAGGCCGGGTCTGAAGTGTCGGCGCTGCTCGGCCGTATTCCTTCGGCGGTGGGCTATCAGCCGACTCTGTCGACCGACATGGGCGCGCTGCAGGAGCGCATCACCTCGACCAAGAAGGGCTCGATCACCTCGGTGCAGGCGATCTACGTGCCCGCCGACGACTTGACCGATCCGGCGCCGGCCACCTCCTTCGCCCACTTGGACGCGACCACGGTGCTCAGCCGCTCGATCGCCGAGATGGCGATCTTCCCGGCCGTGGACCCGCTCGACTCGACATCGCGCATGCTCGATCCGCGCGTCGTCGGAGACGAGCACTACAACGTCGCGCGCGCCGCGCAGCGCGTGCTGCAGCAGTACAAGTCGCTGCAGGACATCATCGCCATTCTCGGCATGGACGAGCTGTCGGAAGAGGACAAGCTGGTCGTGGCGCGCGCGCGCAAGATGCAGCGCTTCCTCAGCCAGCCCTTCCATGTCGCCGAGGTCTTCACCGGTACGCCCGGCGTGTTCGTGAAGCTCGAGGACACGATCAAGGGCTTCAAGGGCATCGTCGCCGGCGACTACGACGACCTGCCGGAGGCGGCGTTCTACATGGTCGGCACCATCGAGGAGGCCGTTGCCAAAGCCAAGAAGATGGCGGCCGAGGCGGCCTGAGCGCAGCGACCGGTCGCGGAGGGCCGTTGAATGGCCAAGGTGGCGTTTTCCCTGGTGATGCCCGAGCGCGAGCTCGCGGCGACCGAGGCCGACATGGTGATCGTGCCTGGCGGCGACGGCGATTTCGGCGTCCTGCCGGGACATATCCCCATGATTTCGACCGTTCGCCCTGGCGTCATCGAGGTGCAGGACGGCGGCAAGACCGTCAGGCGCTTCATGGTGGCCGGCGGCTTCGCCGAGGTCACGCGCGAGCGCTGCACGGTGCTGGCCGAGGAGGCGCAGCCGTTCGAGGACGTATCCGCCGACCAGCTCGCCAAGCGCCTGAGCGATGCGCAGGAGGCACTGGCCGACGCCGCGCCGGCCGCCCGTCCGGCGGCGGAGAAGGCGGTGTCCGTGGCGCAGGACCTTCAGCGTGCCTACGCCTACTACGCGGCCCGCTGACTCGCGTTCTGGGCGAATACCCGCACGGTCTAGCGGGTTGAAATCTCGATCTTAAGCAACTTTATTTCTGTAGACTTGGTTTCCCGCCCGCCCTACCGATAGGGGCGGGGACGGGATATGTCCAAGGCGTGGCCCATGAAGAACTGGACGCTAGACGACATCGCCTGGGACCGGTTCGACCCGAGTAAGGTCGATCCCGAGGTCCTGAAGATCGTGAAGGCGGCGGCCATGGTCGAGCGCAACGGCGTCGACTATGGCGTTTATCTGGGCAATGTGTTCGCCGACGATCAGGAGTTCAAAGCCCTGGCGCCGATTTGGGCGCAGGAGGAGGTCGTGCACGGCATGGCGCTTGGCCGCTGGGCGCGCATGGCCGATCCGTCCTTCGACTTCGATGGCGCGTTCAAGACATTCACCGAGAGCTACAGCCTGCCGCTCGACGCGACCACGTCGGTACGTGGCACGCGCGCTGGCGAGCTGATGGCGCGCTGCATCGTCGAGAGCGGGACAAGCACTTTCTACGCGGCGCTGCGCGATCGCAGCGACGAGCCGGTGCTGAAGCAGGTCTGCGCCTTCATCGCCGCCGACGAGCTGCGGCACTACAAGCTGTTCTACACCCACATGCGTCGCTATCTCGAAGTCGAGAAGGTGGGCCGCTGGGGTCGCATGCGCGTCGGCCTGGGCCGTCTGCGCGAGCTGGAGGATGACGAGTTGGCCTGCGCCTACTATGCGGCCAATGCCGCGCCCGGCGAGGCCTATGACCGCGCGCGCTTCACCGGCGAGTACATGCGTCGCGCCTACGCGATCTATAAGCCGGGTCACCTCGATCGCGGCGTGGCGATGATCCTGAAGGCCGCCGGTCTGCCGGCCAACGGTCGCCTGCGCGACTGGGTCACAAGACTGGGCTATCGCCTGCTGCGCAGCCGCATCGCCAAGTTCGAACGCACCGCCGCGGCGGCCTAAGGGCGTCCTTCGCGGCGCTCAGGACGTCGGCGCGCGGCTCAATCCAGCAGGTCGGCGAATTCGCGCACCACGGCGCTGTAGACATCGCGCTTGAAGGGCACGATCAGGATCGGCAACTCCGAGGCGCGCGCCCAGCGCCACGAGCGGAACTCCGGATGCGCCGTGTCGAGCCGGATGTCGTCGTCGACGCCGGTGAAACGCAGCGCCGCCCATTTCTGGGCCTGGCCGCGATAGCGGCCCTTCCACATGGTGCGTGCCAGGTCGGGCGGCAGGTCGTAGGCGAACCAGTCGGCGCTCATGCGCAGAAGCTCGGCCTTGCCGGTGCCGATCTCCTCCTCCAGCTCACGCAGCGCCGCCTGCTCGGGCGTCTCGCCGCGATCGATGCCGCCTTGCGGCATCTGCCACGCATCCATGCGGGTATCGAGGCGCTGGCCGACGAAGACACGACGATCGGGCCCGATCAGCATCATGCCGACGTTCGGGCGGTAGCCCGGGGGAGCGCTGGCCGAGCGGAACATCCCCTGCCTTCAGCGCGTCGAATCGGGCGGTGCCGGCGGTTGCTGGGCCCGCGGCAGGCGCTTCTGGCAACTCTCGGCGCACTCGGTCACGCCGGTCACCGGCGCGATGAGAATGCCGCGCGTGCGCGCGCCGGCGGCCCAGGCGGCGATACGGTCGACCGCCAGTGGTCGCGCCAGCGACCAGCCCAGGCCGAAGCGCGCCGTGCGGACGTACTTCTCGACTTCGCCCAGGCCGGCATCGACATCGGCCGCCGTGGTCTCGCGGCCATTGGCGTTGAAGCGGTCGACCCAGGCGATCGGGCTGTCGATATCGGTCGAGTAGGGGACGCCCAGTTCGCGGCTGATCGAGTGCACCAGCGACTTGCCGTTCCAGCGCTCGAACTCCAGCACCAGCAGGCCACGGTCGCGGATTTCCGTCAGCAGCGGTCGCAGCGTGGCGGCGTCCTCGAGCACCGGGCTGGGAAGCACGGCCACGCCAACATAACCCGTCGCCCTGGCCAGCACGGCGCGCAGGCGACGCACATTCTCGGCCGGCGCCAGACCCTTCTGCAGCGCCGGCATGCCGCGCTCCGCGACGCCTTGCGGGTTCTGGCTCGGCAGCAGCAAGACGGCTTCCAGACCGCGCTCGCGCGCGCGCTGGATCCAGCGGTCCAGGTTCGGCGTCTCGGGCATGAACACCAGCGTCGTGCCCGGCGGCAGCGTCTCGATCGCCTTCTGGGTCAATGGTTCGCTCAGCCCGATGCCGATGATCGCAACGCCCAGCCGCGGCCGCTCGCGATCGAGGTGGTCGAAGTCGCTGGCGTAGGCCAGCCACGACATGCAGCCGTTACCGGCGATGCGTGGCAGGCGGCCGGCCGGGCCGGTCTCGATCATGTCGGCGACATCGGTGCCGGCGGGACACTTGCCGAGGCGGCGACCAGGCGCGGGCGGCTTCTCGGGTGGCGGCAGGGGCAGGCCATTGGCGGCGATCAGATTGACCGGCGCGTCGCCCGCATCGGCGCTCGTGGTCGGCGGCGCGTCGGCAACCGGCGATGCGCCTGGTGGCGGCGACGCGGCCGCAGCGGGCGGTGGCACGGGCTCCGTCGTCAAGGGGGGCGGCGTGGTGGCTGCCGGCGCTGCTGCCGCGGCGGGGTTGGCGGGCGGCGGCGGTGCGGCGACGTCACTGGGCGCCGGCATCTTCACCGTCACAGAAGGCAGCCGAATAGTGGCGGGGGGAGCCGTCGGCGGGGGCGGCGGTTGCGAGGGTGGCTGAGCCTGCGCGAGCACTCCAGGGGATGCCGGCGCGGCCTGATCCGATGGCTGCACCTTGGCCTGACCGGCGATCGCCGGCTGGCTGACGACCGAGGGACGATAGGTCGAGAGGTGGCCGAGACTCAAGGCGCCGGCGCCCAGCAGGAGGGCGCCGGCGATCGAATAGGCCATGTAGATCCCGGCGCCACGCTGCTTGCGAAGCACGGGCAACCGGCGATCGAGGGCGGGATCCTCGCTCATCGGTCGCTACCGGCCCTCACATCACTTGTCGCGATTACCGTAGAGCGCGATGCCGCGCACGAGGTCGAGCGCGCGCAGCAGCTGATAGTCGGCGGCCTGCTCCTCCGGCGGCTGGCCTTCGGCCGGCTTGGCCGCGTCGGGCTTGGCCGCATCGGGCTTGCCGGCGTCGGGCTTGGCGGCGTCGGCGGGGGGCTTGGCCGGCGCCGAGGAGTCGGGCTTGCCGCGCGGATTATTGATCGAGCCGCGCAGGTTCTCCTCGCGCACGCCGCCCTGCTGGCGGATGGTCTCGATCTTCGACTGCTCGACCTCGATGTCCGGCTTGATGCCGTCCTTCTGGATCGAGCGGCCCGACGGCGTGTAGTAGAGCGCCGTGGTCAGGCGGATCGCGCCGCCGCCGGAAACCGGCATGATGGTCTGCACGGATCCCTTGCCGAAGGAGCGCGTGCCCATGACGATCGCGCGCTTGTGGTCCTGCAGGGCGCCGGCGACGATCTCCGAAGCCGAGGCCGAGCCGCCATTGATCAGGATCACGACCGGCCGGCCCTCGGCGAGATCGCCGGCCTTGGCCTCCCAGCGCTGCACGTCCTCGGTCTTGCGCGCCCGCGTGGAGACGATCTCGCCGCGGTCGAGGAAGGCGTCGGACACCGAGATCGACTGATCGAGCAGGCCGCCCGGGTTGTTGCGCAGGTCGAGCACGACGCCCTTCCACTTGCCGCCCAGCTCCTTCTTGAAGTTGCTCAGCGCCTCCTGCAGGCCGGCGGTCGTCTGCTCGGTGAACGAGGTGATGCGGATGTAGCCGATGTCGCCGCCCTCGACGCGCGCGCGCACCGAGCGGACCTTGATCACGGCGCGCGTCAGGGTGACCTCGAAGGGGTCCCTGCCGGCGCGACGGATACCCAGCTTGATCGTCGTGTCGACCCGGCCGCGCATCTTCTCGACGGCTTCCTGCAGGGTCAGACCCATCACCGGCTGACCGTCGAGCTGCACGATCAGGTCGCCAGGCTGCAGGCCGGCCTTGGCGGCGGGCGTGTCGTCGATCGGCGAGACGACCTTGACGACGCCGTTCTCCATGGTGACTTCGATGCCCAGCCCGCCGAACTCGCCGCGCGTCTGGACCTGCATGTCCCGGAACGACTTCGGGTTCATGTAGGAGGAGTGCGGATCGAGCGAGGACAGCATGCCGTTGATGGCGTTCTCGATCAGATCCTTCTCGTTGGGCGGCTCGACATAATCGTTGCGCACCCGCTCGAGGATGTCGCCGAACAGGTTGAGCTGCTGGTAGATCTCGCTGCGATCCTGACGCGGCTTGCCCTTGTCGTCGGGCGCCTTGGTCTGGGCGAAGGCGGCGGGAACGGTGAGGAACAGGGCGACCGCGGTGGCGGCCGTCAAACGACGCAATGTCATGGGTTTTGATCCACCTTTGCCCGATGCCCGGGACGTGAAGGTTATGGGGCGAAAACTACCGCGCGACCCGCACCCGGCTCAAGGCCGGCGGGCAGTGCGCGCGAACTCGTGAGCGGCGTGTTCCTCACGCGACCGCCGCCGTGGGTACCGACAGGATCGGCGTGCGCGGCGTTGTGCGCAGAAGCGAGGCACCGGTCATCTCGGCTGGCTGGGGCAGGCCCATCAGCCGCAGTACTGTCGGCGCGACATCGGCCAGCCGGCCGTCGGCGAGCGAGCGGATCTCGGGCGGGCCGTTGTAGAGCAGCGCCGGCACCCGGTTCAGCGTGTGCTGGGTATGCGGCTGGCCGCTCTCGGCGTCGAACATCTGCTCGACATTGCCGTGGTCGGCGGTGACGAGCAGGCAGCCGCCGACGCGCTTGACCGCCTCCATCAGGCGGCCGAGGCAGGCATCGACCGTCTCGACGGCCTTCACGGCGGCGGCGAAGACGCCGCTATGGCCGACCTGGTCGGCGTTGGCGTAGTTGACCACGACCAGGTCGAACTTCTTCGAGTTGATTGCCTCGACCAGCCTGTCGGTCACCTCGAGGGCGCTCATCTCCGGTTTCAGGTCGTAGGTCGCGACCTTGGGCGAGGGCACCAGGATGCGATCCTCGCCCTCGAAGACCGTCTCCTCGCCGCCGTTGAAGAAGAACGTGACGTGCGCGTACTTCTCGGTCTCGGCGATGCGCAGCTGCTTGCGCCCGGCGCGCGACACAGTCTCGCCCAGGCCCATCGCCACCGACACCGAAGGGAACAGCGCGCCGAGGAAGGCGTTGAGCGCGTTCGAATACTCGACCAGGCCGAGCGCCGCGGCGAACGATACCAGGCGGCTGCGGTCAAAACCGTCGAACATCGGGTCGAGCAGCGCCGTCAGCATTTCGCGCGCGCGATCGGCGCGGAAATTGCCCATCAGCACGCCATCACCGTCCTTCATGCCGGCGTAGTCGCCGATCGCCGTGGGCAGCACGAACTCGTCGGTGAGATCGGCGGCATAGCCCTGGGCGACCGCCTCGTCCGGGGTTGCCGCGCGCTCGCCCTTGGCGTTGACCAGCGTCTCGTAGGCCTTGGTGACGCGATCCCAGCGCTTGTCGCGATCCATGGCGTAGAAGCGGCCGTCCACGGTGCCGATGCGGATCGGTAGGCCGGGTTTCAGCGACCGGAGGAAAGCCGCGAGATATCCGCGGGCGCTGCGGGGCGGCGCGTCGCGGCCATCGAGGAAGGCATGCACGGTCACCGGCACGCCCGCCGCGGCGACGATATTGGCGAGCGCGGCGATCTGGTCCTGGTGGCTATGCACGCCGCCTGGCGACATCAGGCCCATCAGGTGGCATGTGCCCTTGGACGCCTTCAGCCTGTCGATGAACTTCCGTAGCTCGGGGTTGGCGGCCAGCGAGCCATCCTGGATCGCCTGGTCGATGCGCGGCAGGTCCTGCATGACGACGCGTCCGCCGCCGAGGTTCATGTGGCCGACCTCGGAATTGCCCATCTGGCCGGCGGGCAGGCCGACATAGAGCTCTGACGCGTCGATCAGCCCCTGCGGGCAGGTCGCGACCAGGCGATCGAAGTTCGGCTTGCGCGCCGCCGCGACCGCGTTGTCGGCAGGCTCTGGCCGATGGCCCCAGCCGTCGAGGATGCACAGCACGACCGGACGGGGCGCGGCCTCGTTGGCGGCGGACATCACCGGCCCTGCGACGAACCGGCGACGATGGTCGGGGGCGCCCGCAAATCCTCGACCGACTGGAACTTGTTGGGGCAGTTCAGCTCGGTGGGGTCGGTGTTCTCGTCCTGGCTCGGCACCTCGATGGCGCAGAACACGAACTCGCCGCGCGGCTCGCCGTCGATGCTGATGTGATAGGTGTAGGTGCCCGGCGGGTCGCCCTCGATGATGCACCACGACCGCTGCATGAAGCCCTCGCGCACCGTCTCGCGCATGCGCGTGGTCGCCCGCGTCTTCTCGGCATTGACCTCGGTCTCGGGCCCGGCGATCACGTCCTTCGCCGGCTGCGAGGTCTGCAGCACCTCGACCAGCTGCACGGTGCGATCGGGCCCGCCCAGCCACATGCGCCAGCCGAAGCAGGCCTTGTTGATCAGCAGCGGGATGGCGTTGGTCTCGAAGTAGCGCGTCGAGCCGTCCTTCTTGGTGATCGACACGAACGGGATGCTGCGCTGCTTGCCCCGATTGCGGTCCTGCGCCTGGGCGCCGGCGATGGTCAGGAGCAAGAGCGCCGACAGGCCGGCGACCAGGGTGGCGTATAGGCCGGCACGGCGAAAGAAGATGGGCGGTTTGCGCATGATGGCAAATGTAAGCGAAGTTTTCCGGCAGAAAAGCGGCAAGACTGGCCTGCGGCGCTTCCGTCGCACCATAAAGCCTTCGGGGCAAACTGAGAAATCGCCCGCAACCCGATGAAATGATTGCCCCGGTGATGGGTTCGCGGGATACTGCGGATAACTATCCGGCGGATAAGAATTGACAGGCAGCCCCAAGGCGCCGCCGCCGGCCAATCCCACCCCTCGGGAGCGGCGATCATGAGAGCCCATTCGGTCTGCGTTCTGTCGATTCTAGGCCTGGTGGCGCTCGTCCTGGCCACGCAGGCGTCGCATGCCCGCAGCCTGGCGCCGGGCGAGGCCGCCCCGCCGCTGCAGACCCTGGACCTCACCAAGCCCGGCCCGCGGCCGTCCGCCGTCACCCAGCGGGCGGCACCGCCGGCGCCCGCCGTGGCCGCTCTGCCCGCCAAGCCACAGACCAAGGAACCGCCGGCCACGGCCAAGGCGGCGCCCGCCAAGGCGAAACCGGCCACCCTGGTGGCGTCCGGCCCGGCCAGGAAGACCACCAAGGCGCCGCCGAAGGCCGCCAAGGGCAAGCCGGCGATAAAGCCGGCAACCTCGACCGCCGGCGACCGTTAGAGTTCGCTAACAGGAGGTGCCTATGCGTGGCAGCAGCTCGATCCTGGCCGCCATCGCGGCGACCCTTCTTTTTGCGACATCGGCGGCGGCGCAGTCCATCGGCACCTGCCCACCGCGCATGGGCGGCACGCCGCATCCGGGCCCCTACAACGTCTATTTCGACTTCGGCAAGGCGGCGCTCGACCCGCAGCAGACCGCCGAGGTTCGCAAGCGCGCCAAGCAGGCCAAGGACATCTACGTCTCCCAGATCTGCCTGGTCGGCTTCGCCGACAAGGTGGGCGACCCCGCCGCCAACAAGCAGCTCGGCCTGGCGCGCGCGCGCCACGTCGCCAACATCCTGATCGGCGACGGCTTCTCGGCCAACAACATCGTCATGGACACCGGCGGCGAGGCCTATGGCCGCTTCAACTTCGGCGACGTCGACCGCAACAAGGCCGACCGCCGCGTCTCGATCGTCTTCAATCGCTAGGCGCCGTCGGCCGCCAACGTCGTACGGATAGCGCCCATCTTGCCGCGATGGCCGCTCCAGTGCGCGCCGGCGGACAAGCCGCCATCGACGCCGATCGCCTGGCCGTTGACGAAGCGCGACTCGTCGCTGGCGAGGAAGAGGATCGCGTCGGCGATATCCTCGACGCGGCCGACCCGCGGGATGGGATGTACCGCGGCGAAGGCGGCGTCGACCTTCGCCGGCTCGGCCTCGATCGCCTGCGCGCCGATACCCAGGCCCTCCAGCACCATCGGCGTGATGGTGTAGCCCGGGCACACCGCGTTGGCGCGGATGCCGAACTCGCCCAGCTCCAGCGCCAGGCCCTTGGTGAAGTGCACCACCGCGCCCTTCGCCGTCGAGTAGTCGTGCGGCGTGGCGCCGGCCACGAGTCCGGCGGCGCTGGCGAGGTTGACGATGCTGCCGCTACGGCGCGGCTTCATCACGGCGGCGGCGTGCTTGGCGCCGTAGACCACCGAGCGCAGCAGCACGGCCATGGCGCGATCCCACGCCGCCATGTCGAGCTGCTCGATCGGCACCGCGCCCTGTCCGCGGATGCCGGCATTGCTCAGCAGGATGTCGAGCGGCCCGAAGCGGCGGCCGACCTCGGCGACGGCCGCCGCGACATCGTCCTCGCGCGTGACGTCGACGCGGCGATAGGCGGCGCTGCCACCCAGCGCCTTGGCGACCTCCTCGCCCTTGGCGTCCTGGATGTCGGTGAGCAGCACCTTGGCGCCCTCGGCGACGAAGCGCTCGGCGGTGCGCTTGCCGATGCCGCTGGCGGCACCGGTGATCATCGCGACCTTGCCGGCCAGCCTTCCGCTCATGCGCCGCTCCCGTTGTAGTGTTTGACGTAATCGCGCTTCAGCGCCTCGACGATATCGGCCACCGTCTCGACGCGATCGATCGAGCCGACGCCCTGGCCGGCGCTAAAGATGCCCTTCCACGGCTTGGGCTCGTCGCCCAAGAGGCCGCGATAGCGATAGCCGTCCTCGCGCGGCTTGAGCGTCTTGGGATCGAGACCAACCGAGATCAGGCTGGGCTTCAGCCAGCTCGCCGTGGCGCCGGTCAGCGCGTTGCTGATGATCAGATCATCGACGCCGCTGTCGACGATCATCCGCTTGTGCTCGGGCTCGGCCATACTCTCGGGCGTCGGGATGAAGCGCGTGCCCATGTACGCGAGGTCGGCGCCCAGCACTTCGGCGGCGCGGATGCCGACGGCATCGCCAATGGCGCCGCCCAGCACGATCGCGCCGTCCCACCAGCGCCTGACCTCGCGCACGAGGGCGAAGGGCGAGACCGAGCCGGTATGGCCGCCCGAACCCGACGCGATCAAGCCCAGCCCGTCGACGCCGCAATCCGCCGCCTTGCGCGCCAGCGCCGGGCTGGTGGCATCGGCGATCACCAATCCGCCATAGGCGTGCACCGGCTCGACGATGCGCTTGGGACTGCCCAATGCGGAGATCACGATCGGCACGCGATAGCGCACGATCAGCTCGAGATCCTCGGCGAAACGCGGGTTGCTGGTGTGGGTGTTGATGTTGGCCGACCACGGCGCGATATACGCCGCCGGATCGGCACCCCGCGCCTCGTCGAGCCGCGCGACGATCTCTTCGAACCAGACGATCAGCTCGGCGGTCGTGCGTCGATTGAACAGCGGAAACGAGCCGACGATTCCGGCCTTGCACGCCGCGATCACGAGATCGGGACCGGAGATCAGGAACATCGGCGCGCAGATCACCGGCAGCGCCAGCTCCTTCTTCAGGCGCGCGACCGTCAGGCTCTCGGAACTCATGGAAACTCCAGCACGGCCTTGCCGACCACCTTGCGATCGAGCAGCAGGCGCATCGCATCGGCCACGCGCTCCATCGGCAGGCGATGCGAGATATGAGGCCGCATCACGCCCTGGGCGGCGAGCTTCGGCATCGTCACCTTGTAGTCCTCCGCATAGGCCGGATCGTAGCGCGCCGCCTCGCCCGCGCGCACACCGAGCACGGTGAGGCATTTGATCAGGATATGGTTGCTCATCAGCTTCGACGGTCCGCCCGAGGTGAAGCCGATCACCGCCAGCCGCCCACCGAACGCCGCGCAGCGCACCGACTTCTCCAGCACGTCGCCACCCACCGGATCGTAGATCACGTCGGCGCCGCGGCCCTTGGTGATCTCCTTCACCGCGGCGACGAAGTCGCCGGTGCGGTAGTTCACGACATGATCGGCGCCGCCATAGGCCCGCACGATCTCGAGCTTCGCGTCGTCGCCACCCGTCGCGATCACCGTCGCGCCGAGATGCTTGCCAAGCTGCACCGCGGCGAGCCCGACACCGCCGGTCGCGCCATGCACCAGCAACGTCTCGCCACGCTTCAGCGCCGCGCGATGCACCACACCGTGATAGGCGGTCTGCGCACCGACACGAAACGCCGCGCCCTCGGCGAACGACCAGCCGTCCGGCACCGTCATCGCGAGGCCGCTCACTGGCACCGCGACCTGCTCGGCGAATGCGCCCGGCCGCTTACCAAAGATCACGCGATCGCCAGCCGACCAACCCGACACACCCTCGCCGAGCGCAAGGACTTCACCGGCCGCTTCCATGCCTGGCGTGAATGGCAGCGCCGGCTTGTGCTGATACCCGCCGGCGACCATCAGCACGTCGGGAAAGTTCATCGCCGCCGCGCGCACGCGTACCAACACTTCGCCCGGAGCAGGCGTCGGCGCGGGCAGATCGACGATCTTTAGGATCGAAGGATCGCCCAGCCTTTCGCACAAAACGGCGCGCATACATTTACCCAAGTTTGACTTTGTGCGACCGTACCGATCTGTCCGGGGATCGTCGAGGCGTATGGGGACAACGGGTGCGCTTGGCGAAAATGACGTTGATCGACACCGATGTTCCAAAGACTGTTCGAGAGGCCGTCGATCGGCAGCTGATGGACGAAGAGGTCCTACTCAGGTTGGAGCAGCCCGATCCGAAGCTCATCAATCGATCCACGTCCTATTGGGTCCCCGGTCTTGCATTATCGGCCATCGTAACTGGAAGAATTGTTAGCGGTGGCTGGAGCGAGTTTCTGACGTTCGTTGGCGTGTTGTGGATGGCGTGGTTTCTGATCAGCGCGCTGCTCAACCGTATGCTTGCGCGCAGCGTTGCCTACGCCATCACAAATCGCCGGGTGTTCATCCTGAAGGTTCGCGTCACGAGCAGGGTTGAGGTGAAGTCCTACACCGGTGACATGATGAGTCCCTTGGCGAGGCCACATCGCCGTGGTCCCGGCGGGGACATCGAGTTGATCACTGGTCACGTGTACAACGAGAACGAGGATTCAGATTTCTTTCGGATGAACGGACTGCGCGATGTGAAAGCGACCGAGGCGGTCTTGAGGCAGTTCATCCACGCATGGTGGCGCCCGACCGATGTTCAATCCAACTCGAAGTCGTCCTTGTAGTCGATCTTCAGCGCCGGGTTCTGCTCTTCCTTCAGCAGCAGGCAGTCGCCGACCACCGGCACCTCGATCTCGCTACCCATGAAGCAGCGGAAGGCGTCCTCGGGGGTGCAGACGATCGGCTCGCCGCGCACGTTGAAGCTGGTGTTGACGATCACCGCGCACCCTCGACTGTCGCGGCCTCGGCGGCCCACACAGTGTGGCACGACTTCGCCGCCGACGCCTCCGGCCCCGCCCTGCCGGGTTTTGAGCATGTGTCAGATCCGGTTGCGGAAGACCTCTTCGATATAGGCTGCCGTGTTCCTGTGCCGCATATCGCTTGAACTCTGCAGCCAGGCCTTGATGGGCAGGTACATGAGGACGCTCGCTCCCTTGTCTTGCGGGCTGATGGCGTTTTGTGCGCTGGAGATTGATTGGAAGGCGCCGAAGTAGAGGCCGATGCCGATCTGCCACTGATCGTCTAGCGGGCGGCCCGGTTTCTTCGCGTCCTTGACCCGAAGGGCAAGATACCCGGCAATGAAGAAATCAGCCGTGACCGGATTGATGACGTCCCAGGGGTAGCCCTTCAGGGTCAGGGGGAGCCGGTGCTGGCCCGCATTGCAGTGGCCCGTCCCCACATGCGCGAGAAACTGATCCAATTCGGGTTTCAGCTGCGACCGCACCGCGTTATAAGCAGCCGCATAGAGCTGACCTGGACCCTGTCCGCCGGTGTATCCGTGCAGTTTGCGGGCCAGGGGACCCAGGCGACCCAGCAAGGGAACGTTGGGGGAAATGTCGGCCGGGATGATCTGTTCGCCCAGCCATTCGCTGAATCCAATCCGCCTGGCCTCGGCGTAGATGACGCCCCGCACCCGCTGCGGTGACAGCCCGTTCTTCGTGTTGGCGTCCAGTGTCGTGCTGGCCTTGAGAATGGCGACCGCGGCGCCGGTGCTGTCGCGGGGAAGAGATACCTGGCTCATTTTGCCCTCCAATTTCCGAGTTCTGACCATAAGTGAGTGTGTGTTCACTCATCGTTACGACAGAAAGAGCTCGGCCATCCCCGAGTACGAGCAAAAAAATCACGCCATGGTGGTGAACGTGCGCAGAGGCTCGGTGGGCACTTGTATCGGACGCCGACTTCGTGGCCCGGCACGCGGAAGCCCTGCGCATGGCCGGCCTGCGATCGATGGCTCCGGCGTCGTATTTTCAGGTTACGACCGCTGTCGGCACGTTTCCGACGTACCGTTCGATGCGTCCAATGTCTCGAATCGGTCTGGAAGCAGCCTACCCAGAGGGCGCTTGTTGAGTTCCGACCCTAGTCGAGCTCGAAGTCGTCCTTGTAGTCGATCTTCAGCGCCGGATCCTGCTCCTCCTTGAGCAGGATACAGTTGCCGACCACCAGCACCTCGATCTCGCTACCCATGAAGCAGCGGAAGGCGTCCTCGGGGGTGCAGACGATCGGCTCGCCGCGCACGTTGAAGCTGGTGTTGACGATGACCGAGCAGCCGGTCTTGGCGCGGAAGCGCGCGATCAGGTCGTGATAGGCCTCGTTGGTCTCGCGGTGCACGGTCTGGATGCGCGCGGAGTAGTCGACATGCGTGACCGCCGGGATGTCGGAGCGCGGCACGTTGAGCTTGTCGATACCGAACAGCGCCTGCTCCTCGGCCGTCATCGCGCGGCGGCGCTCGGGTCGCACCGGCGCCACCATCAGCATGTAGGGGCTGTCGGCCTCGAACTCGAAGTACTTGCCGACGTCCTCCCGTAGCACCGCCGGCGCGAAGGGCCGGAACGACTCGCGATACTTCACCTTCAGATTGAGCATCTTCTGCATCGCCGGCGAACGTGCGTCGCCCAGGATCGAGCGGCCGCCCAGCGCGCGCGGGCCGAACTCCATGCGTCCGCGCATCCAGCCCACCGCCTTCTGCCCGGCCAACGCCTCGGCGGTGGCTTCGATCAGCGCGTTGTACGAAAGTTCGTGCACGACGGCGCCGGCGGCCCGCAGGCGTGACGGCGCATCGTCGTCGTAGCTCGGGCCGAGATAGGCGCCGGCCATGCCGTCAAGCTTGCCGTTGAGCGTACGCGGCTGGCGATGGAAGCCGTGATAGGCGGCGAAGGCCGAACCCACCGCACCGCCAGCGTCGCCCGCGGCGGGCTGCACCCAGATCCGGTCGAAGATACCCTCGCGATGGATCTTGCCGTTGGCGACGCAGTTCAGCGCGACGCCACCAGCGAGGCAGAGATTCTTCAGGCCGGTTTCCTTGCGCACCGAGCGCGCGAGACGCAGCACGATCTCCTCGGTCACCGCCTGCACCGAGGCGGCGAGGTCCATCTCGCGCTGGGTCAGCAGCTTCTCCGGCGTGCGCGGCGGGCCGCCGAACAGCGCGTCGAACTTGGCGTTCGTCATGCGCAGGCCGGTGCAATAGTCGAAGTAGCTCTGGTCGAGCCGGAAGGTGCCGTCCTCCTTCAGGTCGACCAGGTTGTCGAGGATGGTCTGCAGGAAGCGCGGCTCGCCATAGGGCGCCAAGCCCATCACCTTGTACTCGCCGGAGTTCACCTTGAAGCCGGTGTAGTAGGTGAAAGCCGAGTAGAGCAGGCCGATCGAGTGCGGGAAGTGCAGCTCGCGCAGCATCTCCAGGTCGTGGCCCTTGCCGTGCGCCAGCGACGTCGTCGCCCATTCGCCGACGCCGTCCATGGTCAGCACGGCTGCTTCCTCGAAGGGCGAGGGGAAGAAAGCCGAAGCGGCGTGGCTCTGGTGATGCTCGCCGAACAGCAGCTTGTTCTGCCAGTCGAAGTCCGGCGCGTGCTTCTTCAGCTCGTCGCGCAGCAGGGTCTTCTGGAACAGCTTCTCCCGTAGCCACAGCGGGATCGCCATGCTGAAGGAGCGGAAGCCGCGCGGTGCGAAAGCGAGATAGGTCTCCAGCAGCCGCTCGAACTTGAGGAACGGCTTGTCGTAGAAGGCGACGTGGTCGATGTCCTGGAGCTTCAGGCCGGCGTGGTCGAGGCAGTAGGTGACGGCGCGCTGCGGGAAGCCGGCGTCGTGCTTCTTGCGCGTGAAGCGCTCCTCCTGTGCGGCCGCCACCAAGGTGCCGTCGACGACCAGCGCCGCGGCGCTGTCATGATAGAAGGCGGACAGGCCCAGGATACGCATCGGTGCTCAGAAGATCGTGTAGATGAAGGGCGCGATCGCGCTGCCCTTGGTCAGCACCAGCAGCCCGCCCAGCAGCACCATCATGATCATGATCGGCAGCAGCCAGAACTTCTTGCGGACCTTCAGGAAATCCCAGACCTCTTTCACAAACCACATTTCAGCGAATCCTTTGAGGCGAATCTACCTTCCCCGGAGGGCAGGGCTATCGCATACGGCGGCTTTGACTCTTGTTTTACCTTCCCCCGGAGGGGGAAGGTGCCCGAAGGGCGGAAGGGGGATGTCGAAGACGGACACCGCGTTTGTTGAAACATCCCCGCGGGGCCGTCCGCGGCCCCTGACCGTCGCGCGTTGCGCGCCACCTTCCCCCTCCGGGGGAAGGTAGATGCAATTTCATATGCGACAGCCCTGCCGTCCGGGGGAAGGTAAAACAAAGTCGAGCCGGCCATATGCGATCGCCTCACTTCAGAACTGCTTGCGCATCGTCTCGGGCGGCGGGCCCGGCGGATCGCGCTCGATCCAGTAGCTGCGCGCGGTACGGTCGAATTTCAAACGCAGCAGGTCCTTGCCGCGTGCCCGCATGATCAGACCGATCGGCACGACCGACAGGAAGAACAGCAGGCCCAGCACGATCGGCGCGACGATCCGGCCCAGCAGCAGGCCGAACTTCGTCCAGCCGCGATTGAGCGGCGCCAGGATGCCGGCGGCGGTGAAAGAGACGACGAGGAACGTGCCCGCGATGCCGGCCGCCCACGGCCACATCCAGCCGTGGCGCCAGGCCGATATGGCGGCGACGATGGCGAAGAAGCCGGTGAACACCAGACCGAACGAACGGTTCGAACTGCCGACGACCTCCTCTTCGCGCGCGAGGTCCTCGTGAAACCCGTGGCGTGACGCCATTCCCCGTTCGTCTCCGTGCCTGTTCCCGTTCCGATCCCGCCGACCCTATCATACACCAAGTCAGGGCCGGTGCCGTGCGGCGAGTAGGCGGGCGAGAAACGCGTTGAACCGCGCATTCGGGTGCCCGTCGTCCGGTATCCGCATCTCCGCCGACCGCAATCCCTCGCGATCGAGCACGTCGGAAACCATCACCAGCGTCGCGCCCGACCGTTCGATCGCGGCCGCCACGCGCGACCGGTAGAGGCCGTAGGCGTGATCGTCCGTCCAGTACAACGCGGTCAGCCCGCACCCGTAGCGCTGGCCGAGTTCGAGCCTGATCTCCGTCAGCAGCGCCTCCAAGAGCGCGATCTGATGGATGCTGCGGGGGATCGGAGCCAGCACGCGCATGAGCTCGACGCCCTGCATCGACGCCGACAGGCGCCGGTCGAGGAAGCCGCGCCGCGCCGCCGCCTCGTGGAGGGTGCCCGTGTGGCGCGGTCGTCCGTCGGGTCCGATCTCGAACGCTGGCGCCGTGCCCCACCACCAGTCGCCCTTATGGCCGGCGGCACGTGCGAGGTGGTCGTCGTTGACCCACAGGATGGCGTCACGGACCTTGCCGCGCACGGCGGCATCGACACGGCCCGACCGCAGCTGCGCCAGGACCTGGTGGGGGCCGTAGGCCGATACGCCGAGATTGACGACCTGAAAGGCGCCGGCGGTGGCGGCGGCGAACCGGGCCGGCAGCGTGTCGGCATCGGCTACGCCGTCGCCGAACGTGAAGGAATCGCCGAGGAACAGGATCGTGTCGCCGGGGCCGTCGCCGCCGGGCGTGATGCGCCGACCGACCGCGTCCAGGGTGTAGGTGGCGTCGTAGATGACGCGGCCGTCGCGGGCGCGCACGCCGCGGATAGTGGCGGCGGGGCGCGGGATCCAGCCGGTGACGGGGTCGGCGACGAACAGCGGTTGCGGCTCCTCGCGTTGCATGTGCGCATCGCTGGCGCCAGTGCCGGGTACCGGTTTCACGAGTCGCAGGACGCCCTCGGCCACGAGCAGCGTCGTCAGGAGGGCCGCGACCAGGGTCGCACCATTGCGCACCGCGCGGGTGCGCACGAGGAACGCGACCGCTACCGCGCCGGCCAGTGCCAGGACGGTCGCCAGGACCGCTGACCGCGCCCAGCCGATTCCGACGGCGATGGCCAGGGCCACCGTCGCCGCCAAGGCCAGCCAGTGCAGTACCGGCCTCATCGTACTGCGGCGCGAGGCGGTGACGGGCGCTGGCCGCGGGCGATAGCTCCCCCGCCGCTCAACAGGCCAACGAAGTCGATGATCGGCGTGGCGGCCGGACCGCGGACGGCCCGCATGTTCAGGGAGATCGCCGCGATCGACGTCCCGGCGGCACCAAACGCCGCCACCCGCGCCATGGGGCGGAGCGCCAAGATGCCGATCGCAATGCCGGAAACGCACCCTGCGGCGGGCAAGATCCGGTGCACCGCCGCCCGCACAACGCTATCCATGCCCCGTCACTAACCGGCGACCGGCGGCGAGGCAAGCCGGGCAAGGCTGTACTACTGAATCGCCTTCCCCAGCGAGGGAGGCTGGCAGGTGGCTACTCGGCGGCTCGCGCCGTGCCTGTCTCGGCCAAAGCGTGGCCCAGGATAGAGACCAGCATGCGACGCATCACCAAGGCCGCGCCGCGTGCCTCCAGCCCGTACTGCAGACGCAGGTTGGCCCAGGTCTCCCAGTCCATCGCCGCGGTGAGCGCGTCGAGGGTTTCCTGACGGACCGAGGGCGGCAGGCGGTCGAGCTCGGGCCGCAGCACCTGCTCGGAGCGGAAGCGGGCGTACATGCGGCCGGCGCGGGCGCGCTCAGCCAGCGAGGCGGAGCCCGACTGGTGGATCGCGGCCGAGCGCAGCAGCGGCATCAGGGTCTCGCAGATCTCCGCGCGCTGCTCGAGCAGGGCGGCGACCCGGTCGTCGAGCGAGGCCGATTCGGGGATCGCCCGGGCCAGCTTCAGAACGTCGCGCACGACGCGGTCGGCGACGGCGATGAACAGCGCCTCGGTGTCGGCGAAATGCTGGAAAATAGAACGCACCGACACGCCAGCCCGATCGGCGATCACGGCCGTGCGCGGCTGGGCCTCGCCCTCGCGGATGAGGTCGAGGGCGGCGCCGACGATGCGCTCGCGGGTCCTCTCGGACCGGAGCGTACGCCCATCGACCTTGGTCGTTTGGACCGGCTTGGGATCGGTCAGGACAGGCCGATCAAGCCGGATGGGGGATTCGTCTACCATCCAATAATTACTGTTCATGGTAAGCCTTAAATATAATTTCGAACTGCAATATCGGCCTACGTTATCTCCCGCATCAAGGTCGAGTGTTAAGCCATCATTAATCCAGCGTTATTTTTCGCAGACTGCAGAACAGCAAGGATCAATCGACCCATTGTGGTCGTGGCGCGCTCGACCTCCATTCCCTGGCGTTGGCGCAGTGCGATCCAGCAGTCCCAGCCGGCTACGATCTGCAAAGCTTCGAGGGATTCCGCTCGCGCCTCACCGCTCAAGGAAGCGAGTTCGGCATGGAAAATAGTTTCCAGGCGCTGGCGCAAAGCCGCCCGGTGATACTCCGTGCGCTCGACCAGGGGAGCCGGCGACGGGTTGAGCTGACGGCCGGCTAGGACCGCCGGCATCAACCGTTCGTAGAGCCGGCCCTGCTGCTCGGAAAGTTCCCGCACGCGCTCTTCCAGCAGGCCGCTGTCGTCGATGTCGCGCTGCGTGCCTTCGAGGTCGTCGGCGATGGCGTCGACCACGGCGATGAACAGTGTCTCGACGTCCTGGTAGTGCTGGAATACCGAGCGGACCGACACGTCGGATCGGCGCGCGACATCGGCGACCTTGGGCAGGCGGCCTTGTTCCTCGACCAGCGCGCGGGCGCCGATGATGATCTTGCGACGGGTGCTCTCGGCTCTGAGGTTGCGACCATCGATGCGCGGCGCGACAGGTAGATCGGGAGCGGCGTGGATCGACATGATGGGGGATATCTCCAACGATGGCGCATGGTCCCGGAATCGCGAACTCCGGGCTGGACTCTCCAGCGGCTGATGCCGTCTGCAGATCGGAAAGACGCGGCGCAACGTCCGTCGTATCGCTCGCGCCGTGTCGCGCGCGGCGATACGCTGCCCACCGTAGCGCGTCAGGACGGCGGGGTATCGACGATCCGGCCGATCTAGTCGGGCTTTGTGTTCGGATCAAGGCCGCCAGGCTTCAGCATTCGTCACGTCAGTTATTCGAGGATCGGAGATCGGTGAATGCCGGATAGGATCGACGCGGTGTTGTGGGATTTCGGTGGCGTGATTCTCAGCTCGCCGTTCGACGCTTTCGCGGCCTACGAGCGAGAGGTTGGGCTTCCCGAAAATTTCATTCGCGGCCTCAATGCGCGAAACCCCGACACCAATGCCTGGGCGCGGATGGAACGAAGCGACATCAGCCGTGACGAATTCGTCGTCGCCTTCGAGGCCGAGGCGCGCGCCGCCGGCCATAAGCTGGATGGCCGCCGCGTGCTCGCCTCGATCAGCGGCGAGATCCGGCCGGAGATGGTCGAAGCGCTGCGCCGCGTGCGTGCGCGTCACCGGGTCGCATGCATCACCAACAACATGAAGTCGGGCGACGGGCCGGGCATGGCGGCCTCACAGGAGCGCGCGCGGCAGGTCGCCGAGATCATGGGCCTGTTCGAGCACGTCGTGGAGTCGAGCAAGCTCGGCATGCGCAAGCCGGACCCGCGCATCTACCATCACGCCTGCGCTCTGCTCGGCGTCGCGCCCGAGGCCTGCGTCTATCTCGACGATCTCGGCGTCAACCTGAAGCCGGCGCGCGCCATGGGCATGCGCACCATCAAGGTCGGCGATCCCGCCGTCGCCATCGCCGAGCTCGAGGCGATGGTCGGCTTCGCGCTGCGATGATGACGTTCTTCTCCCTCTCCCCGCGTGCGGGGAGAGGGAGGAAAACGCCAAACGAATACGGAAGGAAACGCGCCATGAGCTGGCAACCGGAGATCGACGAGTTGCGTCGCCGCGAGGCGATGGGTCAACGCATGGGCGGGCCCGACAAGATCAAGCGCCAGCACGACGGCGGCAAGCTCACGGTACGCGAACGCATCGACAGGTTGCTCGATCCCGGCAGCTTCCACGAGATCGGCGCGCTGGGCGGCAAGGCGCGGTACGACGAGAATGGCGAGCTGCTCGACTTCCAGCCCTCGAACTTCGTCTGCGGCCGCGGTCGCATCGAGGGCCGGCCGGTCGCGGTGGGCGGCGACGACTTCACGGTGCGCGGCGGCGCGGCGGATGCGGCGATTCACGAGAAGCAGGTGATCGCCGAGCAGATGGCCGGCGAGCTCGGCATCCCGATCGTGCGCCTGGTCGACGGCACCGGCGGCGGCGGCTCGGTGAAGTCGTACGAAGAGACAGGCCGCACCTACGTGCCGCGCAACCCCGGCTGGGAGGAGGTCTGCGCCAACCTCTCGAAGGTGCCTGTCGTCGCGCTCGGCCTGGGCTCGGTCGCTGGCCTTGGCGCCGCGCGCCTCGTCACCAGCCACTACTCGCTGATGGTGAAGGGCATCTCGCAGATGTTCGCCGCCGGCCCGCCCGTGGTGGCGCGACTGGGCGAACCGGTGACCAAGGAAGAGCTGGGCGGCACGGACATCCATTGCCGCAACGGCTCGGTCGACGACGAGGTCGAGAGCGAGGACGAGGCCTTCGCGCGCACGCGCAGGTTCCTGTCGTACCTGCCGTCATCGATCGACAGCCTCGCCGCGCGCGGGCCGATCACCGACGATCCCAACCGCGCCGATGCCAAGCTGATCGACCTGGTGCCGCGCGATCGGCGCAAGGTCTACCAGATGCGCGCGATCATCCGTTCGTGCGTCGACCAGGGCAGCTTCTTCGAGATCGGCAAGCTCTATGGCCGCTCGATGATCACCGGCCTGGCGCGCATCGATGGCTGGCCGGTCGCGGTGCTGGGCGGCGATCCGTATTTCTACGCCGCCGGCTGGACCGCCGACACCGCGCACAAGGTGACGCGTTTTGTCGACCTGGCGGAAACATTCCATCTCCCTGTCGTGCATTTCGTCGACTGCCCGGGCTTCGTCATCGGCGTCGCCGCCGAAACGGCGGCCACCATCCGCCACGGCGCGCGCGCCATGACGGCGATCTACCAGGCCAAAGGGCCGTGGTGCTCGATCCTGATCCGCAAAGCCTTCGGCGTCGCGGGCGCCGCGCACCAGAACTGGGGTCACTATAACTTTCGCTACGCCTGGCCGTCGGGCGACTGGGGCTCGCTGCCGGTCGAAGGCGGCATCGAGGCGGCCTATCGCGCCGAGCTCGAAGCGGCGCCCGATCGCGAGGCGCATCTGGCCGAGATCCTCGGCCGTCTGAACAAGGTGCGCTCGCCGTTCCGCACCGCCGAGGCCTTCGGCGTCGAGGAGATCATCGACCCGCGTGACACGCGCAAGCTGCTGTGCGAGTTCGCCAACCTCGCCGCGCCGATGCGCAGGACGGGTCCACGCTCCTTCGGTTATCGGCCGTGAGCGAGGCGCCGCCGCGTCGCCGTATCGTCAAACCGATCACGGTGAAGCGGCTGGAGAACATCGCCGCGGCCTATATCGACCGCTATGCCAGCTCGTCGGGCCGGCTGCGCGATGTGCTGCTGCGCCGCGTACGCAAGGCGCGTCATGCCGAGGCGCCGGTCGTGGACGACGTCGAAGCGGTGATCGACGGTATCGTCGCGAAGTATGTCAAAGCGGATGTTCTGAACGACCGGCGCTTCGCCGAGCGCAAGGCGGACTCGCTCAGCCGTCGCGGCACCTCGCAGCGGCGCATTCGCGAGAAGCTGGCCATGGCGCGCGTCGGACGCGACGACGTCGATCACGCCCTGACAGTCCTGCGCGACGGCAACGACGGCGACGGCGAGTTCGCCGCGGCGGTCGCCCTGGCGCGACGCCGACGGCTGGGACCTTTCGCCGATCCGTCGATCAGGCGCGAGCGGCGCGACAAGCACCTGGCCGCGATGGGCCGCGCCGGCTTCGCGTTCGGCCTTGCGCGTCGCGTCATCGATGCCAAGGATGAGGACGCATTGCAGGAGTGAGCCCATGTCGATGACGATGCGTGTGATTGTGATGCTGTCGAGCCTGGTGATCGGCCTGGCGCCGGCCTTCGCCCAGGCGCCGCCACAGACGGACAGGAAGGGCGCCGCGGTCGCCGACGCCTTGCGGCAGTGGGGCCTGTTCGGCACTTGGTCGGTCGATTGCAGCCGGCCACCGCAGGGCAACCATATCCACATTCGCTATGTCGAATGGATGGGTGGCAAGGTCATGACCGAGCGCGACTACGGCGACGCAAAGCGCAACGACAGCAACGAGATCATCAACGCCACGATCAACGCCGACCGCTCGCTGACCCTGGTGGTCGACTTCCAGTCGCTCGGCGGGCAGATCCGAACCTTCGCACTGATGCGCGATCGGCCGGACCGTCTGCGGGCCCTGTGGAATCACGGTCCCGATGGCGTCTACTCGGTGAAGGATGGCCGCTTCACCGGCAACGGCGCCGAGACGCCGTGGCAGTACAAGTGCAGCTGAGGAGTAGGGCATGGCCAAGGGCAAGGCGGTGACCATCTGGCACAACCCACGCTGCGGCAAGTCGCGCGAGACGCTGGCGCTGCTGCGTGACAAAGGCGTCGAGCCTGTCGTGCGCGAGTACTTGAAAGTGGCGCCGTCGAAGACGGAGATCGAGACCTTGCTCGATCAACTCGGCGTCGAGCCGCGCGTGCTGGTGCGCGATGGCGAAGCCGAGTTCAAGGCCTCGGGCAAGAAGGCCGCGACGCTCTCGCGCAAGGACGCCGTCGAGCTGATCGCCAGGCATCCGATCTTGCTGCAGCGGCCGGTGGTCGTGTCGGGCGGCAAGGCGGCGATCGGCCGGCCGCCCGAGGCGGTGCTGGCGATCGTGCCAAAGTAGGAACGAGCCATGATCGCCCGCCTCCGCCTGTGGTCGGGCATCGTGCTCTTCGCCTATGTCACAGTGCATCTGCTCAACCACGCCGTGGTGCTGGCGTCGGTGCAGGCGGCCGATGCGGTCATGCGTGTGGTGACCGCGCTCTGGCATAGCCTGCCGGGCACGGCCCTGCTCTACGGCGCTTTCCTCCTGCATGTCGCGCTGACCCTGTGGGCGCTGTTTCGCCGGCGCTCGCTGCGGCTGACGCGCTGGGAGTGGGCGCAGCTCGGGCTGGGCCTGTCGATCGTGCCGCTGGGCATGACGCATATCGTCGGCACCCGCGGCGCCCACGAGCTCTTTGGCGTCAACGCGACCTATCTGTGGGTGTTGCTGCCGATGGCGCTGGATCCCTGGGCGGCGGCTCGGCAGACCGGCTTCCTGCTGGTCGTGTGGGCGCATGGCTGCATCGGTCTGCATTTCTACTGGCGGCTCAGGCCTTGGTACCTCGGCAAGCTGCCCGTGCTCTATGGCGCGGCGCTGGTGATCCCGGCGCTGGCGCTGGCGGGCGTCGGCACCGGCGTCGGCAAGGTCATCGAGCTGCGCGAGGATACCGAGCGTTTCCGCGCCGCGTTCAGCGCGACCAATCCGCCGACGCGCGAGGCGGTCGACCGCATCTATGCGCTGTCCGACGCCTTCAAGCTCGCCGCCGCGGCGCTGGTGATCGGCGTGTTCGGCGCCCGCCGCGTCAGGACCTGGGCGGCGCGGCGCGGCGGCGAGGTGCGCCTGTCCTATGCCAGCGGCCGTAACGTCGCGGCGCATCCCGGCCTCACGGTGCTCGATATCAGCCGGCTGAACGGCATTCCGCACGCCTCGGTGTGCGGTGGGCGTGGGCGCTGCTCGACCTGCCGCGTGCGCATCGTCGGGCCCGATAGCGCGACCTTGCCGCCGCCCGACGCCGCCGAGCAGCGCGTGCTGTCGCGCTTCGGCGCGCCGGCCAATGTGCGCCTGGCCTGCCAGTTGCGGCCGCCGCCGGGCGAGTACCGCGTGGCGCCGCTGCTGCCCGCCGGCGCGCAGCCTTCCGATGCCTATTCCGGCACCAAGCTGTCGCTGGGCGGCGAGCGCATGATCGCGGTGATGTTCGTCGATCTGCGGGGCTTCACCGCGTTCTCGGAGAAGCGCCTGCCATACGATGTCGTGTTCATCCTCAACCGCTATTTCCGCGCCGTCGGCCAGGCGGTCGAGGATGCCGGCGGCCGTGTCGACAAGTTCATCGGCGACGGCGTCATGGCGCTGTTCGGCCTCGACGTGGATGGCGCGCGCGCGGCGCGCCAGTCGCTCGACGCGGCGCGCCGCATCGCGCTGGCCATCGGGGATTTCAACGAGTCGCTGACGGGCGAGATCGATGAGCCGCTGCGCATCGGCATCGGCATCCATGCCGGGCCGGCGATCGTCGGCGATCTCGGCCATGGCCGGGCCACGACCCTGACGGCGATCGGCGACACGGTGAACACCGCCAGCCGGCTCGAGGCGCAGAGCAAGGATTTCGCCGCCCAGCTCGTGGTGTCGCAGGATCTGCTCGACCTGGCTGGCGTGAAGCTCGATGTCGGCGAGCGCCACGAGGTCGAGGTGCGCGGCCGCGAGGAGCGCCTGCGCGTGCATGTGGTCAAAGAAGCGGCACTGCTGGCCGAGACCTGACGGCGTCACGAAGTCGTGTGTACGAGTGTGCCCTGGGGAACAAATGTCACGCAACAGGGGTACTATGGTGCGCACGCCCAACCACGGAGGGACCCATGCATCCGACGATCCGTTTCGCCTGCGCCGCCGCCATGACGGCCGCCCTGACTCTGCCGGCCCTGCCGGTGGGCGCCGCCGGCTCAGCCGAGCCGGCCGCGCCGCGCTCGTCCGCGCCGGCCGCCAGGCCGGCCAATCCTGATTTCGCCAACGCCAAGGCGGCGATCGACCGCAAGGACTACGCCAGCGCCATCGCCTCGCTGAACCGGGTGACCCAGGCCGAGCCGCGCAACCCCGAGGCCTGGAACCTGCTGGGCTACGCCACGCGCAAGTCGGGCAACCCGCGCGGCTCGCTGGCGCACTACCAGAAGGCCATGGAGATCGATCCCAAGCATCTGGGCGCGCATGAGTACATGGGCGAGGCCTATCTGATGCTCGACGAGCTGGCCAACGCCGAGATCCTGCTCAAGCGGCTCGACTCGTTCTGCACCTTCGGTTGCCAGGAGCACAAGATGCTGAAGACGGCGATCGAGAACTACAAGAAGGGCCGCAAGCCGACCGGCTGATCGCGTTCCCAACCTCATGCTGAGGAGGCCGCGCAGCGGCCGCCTCAAAGCATGGGCAACAGATTCGGTGCGTGTTGCACACCCGTCGAGACGCGCCGCGTTGCGGCGCTCCTCAGGGTGAGGTCGGAGGCTACAGCGTCACGCCGCCATCGACGTGCAGCGTCTGCCCGGTGATGTACGCCGCGGCGGGCGAGCACAGGAAAGCGATGGCGGCGGCGATGTCGGTGGGCTTGCCGAAGCGGCCGGCCGGGATCATGCGCTCGAGCTCGGTGCGGCGGCCCGGCGTCAGGGCCGAATGCGCGCCGGGGTCCTTCTCGACGAAGCCTGGCGCGACGCAGTTCACCGTCACGCCATAGGGCGCGATCTGCACCGCGAAGGCGCGCGCCATGGCCTCGATGCCGGCCTTGGCCGCCGCCGTGGCGGGGAAGATCGGCAGCCCGCGGCCCATGGCATGGGCGACGAAGGACGACACGGCCACCACCCGGCCATGCGTCGCCTTCTCCAGCCACGGCCGCATCGCGCCCAGCAGATCGAAGAAAGCGTTCTGCATGCTGGCGATCGAGGCGTCGTAGCCCGGCCGGTCGATCTCGCCGATCGGCCGGCGGTCGGCGAAGCCGGCGTTGCTAACCAGCACGTCGAGCCGGCCGAAACGATTGCCGACCTCCTCGACTAGCCGCGCCGCGGCGTCAGGCTGGGCGAGGTCGCACTGCACGGTCATCGGCACGCCGCCGGCCTGCTCGACCGCCTGTGCGATGCGCTGCGCTCCGTCCATGTTCTTGCGCGCGTGGATGGCGATGCCGACGCCCGATGCGGTGAGCGCCGCGCAGGCCGCGGCGCCGATGCCCGAGGACGCGCCGGTGACGAGGATGGCGCGGGTGACTGAGGTCATGCTGTCGCTCCCGGATTCATTCGCGATGGTAGGGGTGGCCGGCGAGGATCTGCTGCGCGCGATAGATTTGCTCGGCCAGCATGGCGCGCGCCAGTAGGTGTGGCCAGGTCATGGCGCCGAACGACAGCGCGAGCGTGCAGTCCTTCAGCAGCGACTCGGTGTGACCGTCCGCGCCGCCGATCAGGAAGGCGAGATCGCCGACGCCGTCGTCGCGCCATGTGCCCAGGCGCTTGGCGAAGCTCGCGCTGTCGAGAGGCTTGCCGCGCCGATCCAGCGCCACCAGCGTCGCACCCGACGGGCACGCCGCGCGCAACAGCTCGCCTTCACGCGCCATCAACTCAGGCGGCGACAGGCGGCGGCGTTCCTCGACCTCGCGCAAAGTGAGCGGCCAGGTGATGCGCCGCGCATACTGCTCGTAGAGATCGCGCTCGGGCCCCGGTCGCGCGCGGCCGACGGCGGCGATGGTCAGGCGGATCAGGCGGCGTCCTCGGCGGCGGCGGCCTTCTTGCGCTTGCGCTTCGGCTTGGCCTCGGCGTCGTCGTCAGGGAAGGACCACATGCGCTCGAGCTGGTAGAGCTCGCGGATCTCCGGCCGGAAGACGTGCACGATCACGTCGCCGGCGTCGACCAGCACCCAGTCGCCCACCGACTTGCCCTCGCTGACGGCGCGATGCCCGGCCGCTTTCAGCTTCTCCAGCAGATGGTCGGCCATGGCGGCGACCTGGCGCGTCGAGCGACCGCTGGCGATCACCATCCAGTCGGCCATCGCCGTCCGGCCGGCGATGTCGAGCGCCACGATGTTCTCGGCCTTGTCGTCGTCGAGCGACGCCACGATCAGGTCCTTCAGCTTGCTGGACTGGGCCTTGGCCGGCTTGGGGCGGGTCGGAATGGCGATCTCCGGGTCAGGTCTTGTGGTTGCGTATCGCGGTGGCCGAGAGCGGGTTCAGCCGCGTGTAGAGAAAGGTCCAGGCCGGCGCCGCGCGATCGGCCAAGGATCGAGCCGCTGCGGGCGCGAGCCTGGCCCCAGCATACCGACGCGCCGGCGCGCCGGAAAGCGCCGCCGGCGCGAAGCCCGGGCGGTCGATCACGGCGATGGGGATGGTTTCGACCAGCCCGGCCCAGCCCTTCCAGCGCGGCAGCTGGCGCAGATTGTCGGCGCCCATCAGCCAGACGAAGCGCGCCTTCGGGTGATACCGGCGCAACGCGCGCACGGTGTCGATGGTGTAGCGCGTGCCCAGCACCCGCTCGAGGTCGGTGACGCGCAGGCGCTGATGCGCCCTGGTGATCGCGCGCGCGCCGGCCATGCGCTGCGCCAAGCCCGCCATGCCATCAGCGGCCTTGAGCGGATTCTGCGGCGAGACCAGCCACCAAACCTCGTCGAGGTTCAGGCGCTTGAGCGCCTCCAGCGAGACATGCACGTGCCCCGCATGCGCCGGATTGAACGATCCACCCAGCAACCCGATGCGCCGGTCGGTGAGGCGCGGGGCGGCGCGGATCATGCGTGTCGCTCCCTCTCCCCGCCTGCGGGGAGAGGGAGGAAGATGGAGTTGTATTGCGGCACGCCAGATCCTCGAGCTTGAACGGCTCGCCCTCGGGCAGCTTGATGCCGCAGAAGCGGAACTCGGCGACGTAGACGCCGTCGACATAGATCTCGAAACGCCATTCGCCGGGCGGGTCGGCGTCGTTGACGCACCAGCTGTGACTCAATTTGCCGCCGACCACCGGCATGCGCCGCTTCATGATCGTTGAGTCGGAGTTCGGGCCGATCACAATGTCGGAGCCGCCGAAGCGCGTCGGGCCGGGCGCGAACTGCTTCTCAACCATCTCGACCACGCGATCGGGTCCGCGCAGCACCACGACCCAGCCGAAGCACGAGCGGATTGGCCACAGTGGCACGACATTGGTTTCGACCGGCCCGTTGGTGCGGCCCGGGCCGGAGTCGATGCGCACGAAGGGATAGCCGCGCGCCGGCTTGCGATCGGCCGGCGTGGCCAAGGCCGACAGGGCGGCGACGCAGAGCACCAGGGCGATGGTGGCTCGCACGACGGCGCGTACGGCGGTCGCATAGGGTCGCTTTGACTTAGTCTTACCTTCCCCCGGAGGGGGAAGGTGCCCGAAGGGCGGATGGGGGATGTCGAAGACGGACACCGATGTCGTTGCGACATCCCCCATCCGTCGCGCTTCGCGCGCCACCTTCCCCCTCCGGGGGAAGGTAAATCGAAAGCCTATATGCGATAACCCGGCGACGGCGCGCATGGTTACGGTCGGACCGTGCCGGCGCCGCGCACGATGTTCTTGTACGTCGTCAGCTCGACCAGCCCGACCGGGCCGCGCGCGTGCAGGCGGTCGGTGGAGATGCCGATCTCGGCACCCAGCCCGAACTCGAAGCCGTCGGCGAACTGCGTCGAGGCGTTGTGCATGACGATGGCGCTGTCGACATCGGCGAGAAAGCGCTCGGCCGTGGCGGCGTTGTTGGTGACGATCGACTCGGTATGGCCTGAGCCGTAGGTCGCGATGTGCTTCGCCGCGCCCGCGACACCATCGACCGCCGCGACCGAGATGATCGGCGCGAGATACTCGGTGCGCCAATCCTGCTCGGTGGCCTCGCCGATGCGATTGTCGAGGCGACGCACGTCGGCGTCGCCGCGCACCTCGCAGCCCAGCTCGATCAACCGGTCGATCACCGGCCGGGCATGCGTGGCCAGCGCCGCGCGATCGATCAGCAAGGTCTCGGCCGCGCCGCACACGCCGACACGGCGCATCTTGGCGTTGGCCACCACGTCGCGCGCCATGGCGATGTCGGCGTCGCGATCGACATAGACGTGGCACAGCCCGTCGAAGTGCTTGAGCACCGGCACGCGGCTTTCGGCCATCACGCGCTCGATCAGGGTCTTGCCGCCCCTGGGCACGATCAGATTGAGATGATCGGTGGCGCGCAGCATCTCGCCCACGGCGGCGCGGTCGGTGGTTGGCACCAACTGGACGCAATCCTCGGGCAGGCCCGCTTTGGCCAGGCCACGGCGCAGACACGACACGATGGCACGCGAGGAGTGCAGGCTCTCCGAGCCGCCGCGCAGGATCACCGCGTTGCCCGATTTCAGACAGAGTGCGCCGGCATCGGCGGTGACGTTGGGCCGCGATTCGTAGATCACGCCGATGCAGCCGATCGGCACGCGCACGCGCGCGATCTTCAGACCGTTGGGCCGCGACCATTCCTCGATCGTCTGACCTACCGGATCGGGCAGGGCGACGATGGCATCGAGCCCGTGCGCCATGGCCTCGACGCGTGCGGGGTTGAGCTCCAGCCGGTCGAGCAGGGCGGCGGTCAGGCCGCGCTCGCGCGCCGAGGCCATGTCCTTGGCATTGGCCGCGAGGATCGCCGCGGCGTCGGCGCGGATCAGGCGCGCCGCCTCGATCAAGGCGGCGTTCTTGGCCGCGCTCGGCGCCACGCGCAACGACGCCGCCGCGCTACGGGCGCGCGCGCCCATATCGTTCACGAGCGTGACGACGTCTGTCTCGGCAGCCTTGGCCTGGACGTTCATGGCCGGTTTCCCTCTGGCGGCACCTTATATTGTGCCCCGACATCAGGGACAAGTTGCCGGTCCGTTCCGGCGCCGTCCGATGGCAAGAATGCAGCCATGGGAGAGTTCTCGACGATCGCCAATGTGGCGCCGGCCTATGTCCATCGCGACAAGCTGGTCGCGCCCGCCGCGCCGCTGTCGCTCAAGGGCGGCCGGCTGAAGTGGTACGACATCGCCTATCCCGAGACGCCGGTGCCTGAAACGATCCGCCGTCTCGGCCGCGACTATCTGGAACGCGAGGCTGGTGCCGGTCGCATCAATGTCTCGGCCGATCTCGGTTTCGTCGTGCTGCATCGCTGCGGCCACAACGATTTCTACTTTTTGATCCTCAGCACCTGGCGCAACGAGAACGAGCTCTGGGAAAGCGTCTACGCGCACGATGCGCGCACGCAATCCGACTTCGAGCTCTTCCCGCGCCCCGGCCCGCATCTGGGGACCTACTGCGTCTGGGAGATGGGCGCGGCGTGGCATGAGCAGCAGGCCTGGCGCCGCTACCTGGTGACGATGCGCGACGATGCCGCCAAGCGCGCGTGGTTCGCCGATACCTTCACCGGCCTCGTATAGGAGACCGCACCTCATGGCTTCGTATTCATTCCAGCAGGTCGATGTTTTCACCGGTGTCGGCCTGAAGGGAAATCCGCTGGCAGTCGTCATCGGCGCCGACGGGCTGTCCGACGCCACGATGGCGGCCTTCGCCAACTGGACCAATCTCAGCGAGACGACGTTCCTGCTGAAGCCGACCGAGCCCACGGCCGACTACCGCGTGCGCATCTTCACGCCCGAGCGTGAGCTGCCCTTCGCCGGCCATCCGACCTTGGGCAGTTGCCAGGTGTGGCTGAGCGTTGGCAACACGCCCAAAGGCGGTCACGTCGTGCAGGAATGCGCCGCCGGCCTGATTCGCATCAAGCGCGATGGCGATCGCCTCGCCTTCGCGGCACCACCGCTGCGGCGGAGCGGCGACGTCGACAGCGCGACGCTCGATCGTCTGGCGGGCGGCCTCGGCATCGCGCGTTCGGCGATCAAGGCGTCGCAGTGGTGCGACAACGGGCCGGGATGGCTCGGCGTCATGCTGGAGGGTCGCGCGGCCGTGCTGGCGCTGCGGCCGAACCACGCGGCGCTGGCCGACCTGAAGCCTGGCGTGGTCGGGCCATGGGATCCGGCGACGGACGGCACCGACGCGCAGTTCGAGGTCCGCGCCTTCGTGCCCAGCCGCTCCACCGAGGATCCCGTGACCGGCAGCCTCAACGCCGGTCTCGCCCAGTGGCTGATCGGCGCCGGCCTGGCGCCACCGCGCTATGTCGCGAGCCAGGGCACCGTTCTGGGCCGCGCCGGTCGCGTGCATGTCGAGCGTGCGGGCGACGACATCTGGATCGGCGGCCGCACCGTCACCTGCATCGAAGGGCGCGTGACACTCTGACAACTCCGCCGTCGTCCTGAGCGCAGCGACGGACCTCGCGGTATCGCGGCCAGTTCAACGCATCGTGCCAGGTCGCATCACCGCCAGGTTCTTCGCTTCGCTCAGAACGACGACCTGACTACGCCGTAGTCGTCAGCGGCTCGGGACCACTGCCCACCGAACGCCGCAGGCACGCGACGTGGTGGCCCTGCGCCACCTCGATCAGCGGCGGCACCTCGACCTTGCACTTGGGCAAGGCGTAGGGGCAGCGGGTGTGGAAGTGGCAGCCCGGCGGCGGCTTGGCCGGGCTGGGCACGTCGCCCTGCACGATGACGCGCCGCGCCTTCTTCTTCGACGGATCGGGCACCGGCGCGGCCGAGAGCAGCGCCTCGGTGTAGGGATGCATCGGCATCGAGAACAAGGTGCGCTTGTCGGTCAGCTCGACGATGCGGCCGAGATACATCACGGCGATGCGGTGGCTGATATGGCGCATCACCGCCAGGTCGTGGCTGATGAACAGGTAGGCGAGCTGGTACTCGTCCTGCAGGTCGATCATCAGGTTCAGCACCTGCGCCTGCACCGAGACGTCGAGCGCCGAGACCGGCTCGTCGGCGACGATCACGTCGGGATTCACCGCGAGCGCCTTGGCGATGCCCAGGCGCTGGCGCTGGCCGCCGGAGAATTCGTGGGTGAATCGGTTCATCGCGTCGGGCCGCATGCCGACGCGCTGCAGTAGCTGCGCCACCCGTTCGTTCTTCTCGCTGCCCGAGGCGATGCCGAAATTCTCCAGCGGCTCGCCGACGATGGTGCCGACCTTCAGGCGCGGATTCATCGAGGAGTAGGGATCCTGGAACACCGTCTGGATGCGCCGGCGGTGATGCCACATGCGGCCCGGCGAGAGCTTGGTGACGTCCTCGCCGTCGAGCAGGATCTGGCCCGCGGTCGGCTCGATCAGCTTGAGCACGGTCTTGCCGACGGTCGACTTGCCGCAACCGGATTCGCCGACGAGGCCCAAGGTCTCGCCGCGCCTTATGGCGAAGCTCACGCCATCGACCGCCTTCACCGCGCCGGTGCGCCGCTGCAAGAGGCCGCTATGGATCGGGAAGTGCTTGACCAGGTCGCGCACTTCCAGGCTGGGAGCGTCGCTCATGTCGGCCTGTTTGACTTGGTCTTACCTTCCCCCGGAGGGGGAAGGTGCCCGGAGGGCGGATGGGGGATGTCGAAGACGGACACCGAATTCGTTGAAACATCCCCCATCCGTCGCGCTGCGCGCGCCACCTTCCCCCTCCGGGGGAAGGTAAAAATGTCGCTCATGCCGCCACCGCCTGCACGCGGGCGACTTCCCAGCAGGCCGCGAGATGGCCCTTGCCGTGATCCTCCAGCGGCGGCGCCTCGACCCGGCAGCGATCGGTGGCGAAGTCGCAGCGTGGCGCGAAGGCGCAGCCCTGGATCGGCCGGTCGAGCCTCGGCACCATGCCGGGGATCTCCTTCAGGCGCGGGCGGCGGCCGGCGGTCTCGGCGTCGATGTCGAGTCGCGGGATCGCGCGCATCAGGCCGTGCGTGTAGGGGTGCAGCGGCCGGGCGAAGAGCTCCTCGACCGGCGCCTCCTCGACCTTGCGGCCGGCATACATCACGACGACGCGCTGCGTCGTCTCGGCCACGACGCCCAGATCGTGCGTGATCATGATGATGGCGGTGCCGAGCTTTTCCTTCAGCTCCAGCATCAGGTCGAGGATCTGCGCCTGGATGGTGACGTCGAGCGCCGTGGTCGGCTCGTCGGCGATCAGCACGCGCGGATCGCAGGAGAGCGCGATGGCGATCATCACGCGCTGGCGCATGCCACCGGAGAGCTGGTGCGGATATTCGTCGAGCCGGCGCCGCGAATCCGCGATGCCCACGAGGTCGAGCATCTCCTGTGCCCGATCGCGCGCCTGCGTCTTGCTGGCGCCGGTGTGGCGCCAGACGTTCTCGGCGATCTGCGTGCCGACGGTCAGCACCGGGTTCAGGCTGGTCATCGGCTCCTGGAAGATCATCGAGATGCTCTTGCCGCGGATCTCGCGCATCTGCTCTTCGCTCAGACGCGTGAGCTCGCGGCCCTCGAATTCGACCGAGCCGCGGGCGATCCGCGCGGTCTCGGGCGGGATCAGGCGCATGATGGTGAGCGCCGTCACCGACTTGCCGCAGCCCGATTCGCCGACGATGCCCAAGGTCTCGCCGGCCGCGAGGTCGAAGGACACACCGTCGACGGCGCGGGTGACGCCGTCACGCGTGTGGAAATGCGTGGCGAGGTCGCGGACGGAGAGGATCGACATCTATCGTCCCCCGCTGGCCAAGGCGATCGCATATGGCTCCCTCTCCCCGCTTGCGGGGAGAGGGTTGGGGTGAGGGGGAGTCGCAGGTTGCGCACGGCGCTTGTGCGCCACTTGCATCAGCCCCTCACCCCGACCCTCTCGCCGCATCGGCGCGACCAAAGGTCGTCGCCTGAGGGGAGAGGGAGGAAAACGCCCGCGAGCCGCCATCACATGCGCCTCGCCAGCCGCGGATCGAGGCGGTCGCGCAGGCCGTCGCCCAGCAGGTTCACCGCCAGCACGGTGAGCGCCAGGAAGGCGCCGGGGATGAAGATGCACCACGGCGCGCGCAGGAAGAAGCTGCGGCCCTGGGCGATGATGTTGCCCCAGCTCGGGATCTCCAACGGCACGCCCGCGCCGAGGAAGGACAGGCCAGCCTCGATCAGCATGCCGGCGGCGCAGATGAAGGTGGCCTGCACGATCAGCGGCGCCAGCGTGTTGGGCAGGATGTGGCGCACCAGCAGCTTGAAGCCCTTGGTGCCGCCGGCGATGGCGCTCTCGATATAGGGCTGGGCGCGGATGCTGAGCACCACGGAGCGCACGACGCGCACGACGCGCGGCACCTCGGGGATGACGATGGCGACGATGACGATGCCCAGGCCGGGCCGCGTCAGCGTGATCAGCGCGATCGCCAGCAGGATCGAGGGGATGGCCATGATGCCGTCCATGATCCGCATGACGATGGCGTCGACGCGGCGGAAATAGCCGCAGAGGATGCCCAGCGCCAGGCCGATCACGGCGGAGATCGCCGCCACGGTGATGCCGACGATCAGCGAGACGCGCGCGCCATGCAGGGTGCGGGCGAAGTTGTCGCGGCCGAACTGGTCAGTGCCGAACCAGAATTTTTCCGACGGCGGGCGCAGACGGTTGATGGTGTTCTGCTTCAGCGGATCGGGACTGATCCACGGCGCGAGGATCGCCAGGCTGACCAGGATCGTCAGCAGCAGGGCGCCGATGAAGATCGTCGGATTGCGCCGGATCGGCGTCCAGATGCGCTGCGCCAGCGACGGCGGCGCCTCTTCTGTGCCGGACGCCAGCGCGGCGTCGGAGGGAACGGCGACCATATCAGGCACGCCCCAATCCCTTCCCCCGGAGGGGGAAGGTGGCGCGCGCAGCGCGACGGAAGGGGGATGTCGAAGGCGAACGCGGGCGTCCGTCTTCGGCATCCCCCATCCGCCCTTCGGGCACCTTCCCCCTCCGGGGGAAGATAGTGAACGCGGCGATCATCATCAGTACCGGATGCGCGGATCGAGGAAGGCGTAGGAGATGTCGATCATCAGATTGACCAGCACCTTGGCGGCGGCGAAGACCATGATCAGGCCCTGCACGATCGGGTAGTCGTGCTTGAGCACGGCGTCGACCGTGAGGCGGCCCAGGCCGGGGATATTGAACACCGTCTCGGTGATCACCACGCCCGAGATCAGAAGCGCGATGCCGATGCCGATCACGGTGACGATGGGCACGGCGGCGTTCTTCAGCGCGTGCAGCAGCAGCACGCGCTTGGTCGCCAGGCCCTTGGAGTTGGCGGTGCGGATATAGTCCTGCGACAGCACCTCGAGCATCGAGGCGCGGGTGATGCGCGCGATCAGCGCCATGTAGGTCACGCCGAGCGCGATCGAGGGCAGGATCAGCCCTTCTACGAACGGCCAGAAGCCTTCGGCGATCGGCCGGTAGCCCTGCACCGGCAAGAGCTGCAGCTTCACCGCGAAGACCCAGATCAGGATGTAGGCGGCGAGGAAGCCGGGAATGGCGAAGCCCAGCACGGCGAAGACCATGACCGCGCGGTCGGCCAGCTTGCGCGCCTGCCAGGCGGCGATGACGCCGACCGGGATCGCCAGCGCTACCGCGACAAAGAGGGTGGAGAGCGTCAGCGCCAGGGTGGGCTCGACGCGCTGGGCGATCAGGCGGGTCACCGGCAGGTCGGAGAAGATCGAGACGCCGAGATCGCCTTGCGCGAGGCGCCAGATCCACAGGCCGAACTGCTCGTAGATCGGCAGGTTGAGGCCCAGCTTGGCGCGCACCGCCTCGAGATCGGCGGCGGTGGCGTCGTCGCCGGCGATGATCGCCGCCGGATCGCCCGGCGCGAGGCGCAGCAGAAAGAAGACGAAGACGGTCACGACCGCCATGACCGGCAAAGTCGCGAACAGTCGGCGGATGATGTACGCGGTCATTCCAGTTCCGGAGAAAGCCCCTCACCCCAACCCTCTCCCCGCGGGCGGGGAGAGGGAGGAAGAGAGCAGCTACTTCTTCTTGATGCCCCAGAGCACCACGAGGCCGGTGTTGGGCACGATGCCCTCGATGCGGTCGGCGCGATACGCCAGCGGCGTGGTCCACTGGCCGAAGGGGATGTAGACGACCTGCTCGATGGCGCGCGTCTGCAGCTCGCGCGCGACCTTCTTCTTCTCCTCGTCGGTCTGGGCGAAGGCGTAGGCGTTGCGCAGCTCCTCGATCTTGGCATCGCACGGCCAGCCGAACAGCCCCTTGTCGCAGGCCGCGCCCAGCCAGGTGTGCAGCACCGGGTTGGCCGAGCCGACGCCGCCGGTCGTGGTGATGAAGATGTTCCAGCCGCCCTGTGCCGGTGGCTCCTTCTTGGCGCGCCGCGACACGACGGAGCCCCAGTCCATCGACTGCACATCGAGGTTGATACCGGCCTCGCGCATCGCCTGGATCAGCACCTGGGTGGCCGGCGTGATGGTGTTGTGGTCGGTGGTGGCGAGGATGGTGATCGGCTCGCCCTTGTAGCCGGCCTCCTTGAGGAGCTGCAGCGCCTTCTTGGGATTGTAGTCCTTGAGCATGGCGCTGCCGCCGTCATTGGCCAGCGGCGAGCCGCAGGTGATCAGGCCGTGACAGACGCGGTAGTACTCGGCGTCGCCGACGATGGCGCGCAGGAAGTCCTCCTGGTTGATCAGGTGGTACATCGCCTGGCGCGCCTTGACGTTGTCGAACGGCGGATGCAGGTGGTTGAGCCGGATCATGCCGTGCGTGCTGTCGAGGTCGCCGGTTTTCATCAGCTTGACGCCCCTGGCCTTGGCCAGGATGGGCAGGAAGTCGATGCCGGGATTCTCGTAGAAGTCGATCTCGCCGTTGATCAGCGCCGACATCGCGGTCTGCGAATCGGCGATCCAGATCAGCTCGATACGGTCGACGCCGGCGATCTTGCTGCCGGCGAAGGACGAGGGCGGCTCGTTGCCCGGCCGCGGCACGTAGTGCGGGTTCTTGACGTAGACCGCCTTGCTGCCCGGCACCCACAGATCCTTGAGCATCATGAAGGGCCCCGAGCCGATCGATTCCTTGACCTGGGTATTGTGGTCGGTCTGCGCTTCCTTCTCGCGCATGATCACGGCGACCGAGGAGTTGGTCTTGCCCAGCGACTCCAGCACCATGCCGTAGGGCTGCTTGAGCACCATCTTGAAGGTCTTGTCGTCGACGGCGTCGAGCGAGGTGATGAAGGAGAACAGGCGGATGCCGACGCCGTCCTTCTTGCCCCAGCGTTGCAGCGAGGCGATCACGTCCTTGCTGGTCACGGCCGAGCCGTCGCTGAACTTCAGCCCGTCGCGCAGCGTGAAGGTGTAGGTCAGCCGATCGGCGCTGATCTCGTATTTGCCCACCATCTGCGGCTTGGGCACCATGTTGACGTCGTTGCCGAACAGGGTGTCGTAGACCAGCATGCCGTGGATGTTGGCGATGGTCTGGGTCGTCCAGATCGGGTCGATGACGCGGACGTCCGCGTGCAGCGCCGCCTTCAGCACCTTTTCCTGCGCCAGCGCGGCGCCCGATGGCGCGGCCAGCGCGAGCGCGGCGCTCGCCAACGCGACGCGCGCGAAACGCGACGTGAAAATCGTCCTCATGGTCCACTCCCCAACACGGGCGGCACACCGTCGTGCCGACCGTACACCGGGGCAGTATGGCGAGCCTTCAGGGGCGCTGTCCATGGACACCGCCGCGCGAAAGACTCGCAAACGGCGTGCCGGGCGGGGAGGCAGCGGCTTAGGGACGCGCCGCTCCAGCGGCGCTCATGAAGGCGTCGCCGGAGCGACGCGGCCGCAACGGGCTACTCCATCGCCAGATCGTCGCGGTGGATCAGCTCGTCGGCGCCGCGCCAGCCCAGCGCTGTCTCGATCTCGGCGCTCTTGCGGCCGGCGATGCGCCGCGCGTCCTCGGCGGCGTAGGCGACCAGCCCGCGCGCCAGCGTGCGGCCGGCGCGATCCTGCACCAGGACCGGTGCGCCGGCGGCGAAGTCACCGTCAACCGAGACCACGCCGGCGGGCAGCAGGCTTTTGCCGGCGTTCAGCGCTTTGGCCGCCCCATCGTCGACGGTGAGCGTGCCGGCGGGCTTGAGGGTGCCGCCGATCCAGCGCTTGCGCGCCGTCTGCGGCGTCGCGGCGGGCAGGAACCAGGTGCAGCGCGCGGCGCCGTCGAGCAGGGCGGCGAGCGGGTTCTGGCGGGCGCCATCGACGATCGCCATGCGGCAGCCGGCGGCCATGGCGATGCGCGCGGCCATCAGCTTGGTCACCATGCCGCCGTTGCTGAGCTCGTTCTGCGCCACGCCGGCCATCGCCTCGATCTCCGGCGTGATGCGGCGCACTTCGGCGATGAACTCGGCCTTGGGATCGCGGCGCGGATCGGCGCTGTAGAGACCGTCGATGTCGGAGAACACCACCAAGGTGTCGGCGCTGGTCATCTCGGCCACACGCGCGGCCAGGCGGTCGTTGTCGCCGAAGCGGATCTCGGCGGTGGCCACCGTATCGTTCTCGTTGATCACAGGCACGGCGCGCTGCTCGAGCAGCACCGTCGTGGTCTGGCGCGCGTTGAGGTAGCGCTCGCGCGCCTCGCTGTCCTCCAGCGTGAGCAGCAATTGCCCGGCGACGATGTCGTGGCGCGCCAGGGTCTGCTGCCAGGCCTGCGCCAGGCCGATCTGGCCGACGGCGGCGGCGGCCTGCTTCTGCTCCAGGCGCAGCGCGCCGCGCGGCAGGCCGAGCCGCGCCCGACCGAGCCGGATCGCGCCCGACGAGACGACGACGATCTCCGCGCCCGACTTGCGCAGCCGCGCGATGTCGTCGGCCAGCGCGTCGAGCCAGTCCTTGCGCACGACGCCGCTGCCCTCGTCGACGATCAGCGACGAGCCGATCTTCAGCACGACGCGCTTGGCGCCGGCCAGCCGCTTGTCGCCGGCGCGGGTGGTCATTGTTCACCCCTACCTTCCCCCGGAGGGGGAAGGTGGCGCGCGTCAGCGCGACGGTCAGGGGCCGCGGACGGCCCCGGGGGGGATGTCGAAGACGAACGCAGGAGTCCGTCTTCGACATCCCCCATCCGCCCTTCGGGCACCTTCCCCCTCCGGGGGAAGGTAGGAAGAGAAAGGCTCATGCCGCGAGCTTCTTGCGCGAGGCGATCGCCAGCTTGCGCAAGGTGCGCAGGACCTCGGGGATGCCCATGCCTGTGGCGCCGGAGATCGTCAGCACGGTCTTGCGCGAGACGCGCGCCAGCGCCGCGCGCTTGGCCTCAATCTCTTCCGGCGAGAGCGCGTCGATCTTGTTGAGCGCCACGATCTCCTTCTTGCGCGCGAGGTTGCCGCCATAGGCGCGCAGCTCGGCGCGCACCGTGCGGTAGGCGCCCGCGACATCGTCCTGCGTGCCGTCGACCAGATGCAGCAGCGCGGCGCAGCGTTCGATATGGCCGAGGAAGCGCGTGCCCAGCCCGGCGCCCTCGCTGGCGCCCTCGATCAGGCCGGGGATGTCGGCGAGCACGAACTCGCCGTCGTCGCTCTTCACCACGCCGAGATTGGGGTGCAGCGTCGTGAACGGATAGTCGGCGATCTTCGGCTTGGCGCGCGTGACGGCGGCGAGGAAGGTGCTCTTGCCGGCGTTGGGCAGGCCGATCAGCCCGGCATCGGCGATCAGCTTCAGCCGCAGCCAGACCCACATCTCCTGCGCCTCGCCGCCCGGACCGGCGCGGGTCGGCGCGCGGTTGATCGAGGATTTGTAGCGCGTGTTGCCGGCGCCGCCGGCACCGCCTTCGAGCAGCACGACGCGCTGGCCGATCTCGGTCAGGTCGGCGAGCACGACTTCCTTGGTCTCGTCGAGCACCTGCGTGCCGCGCGGCAGGCGCAGCACGAGGTCGGGTGCGTTGGCGCCGGTGCGATTCTGGCCCATGCCATGCTGGCCGCGCTCGGCCTTGAAGTGCTGGGCGTAGCGGTAGTCGATCAAGGTGTTGAGCCCGTCGACGCATTCCGCGACCACGTCGCCACCACGCCCGCCATCGCCGCCGTCCGGCCCGCCATACTCAATGAACTTCTCGCGCCGGAATCCGACGCAGCCGGGACCGCCCGCACCGGAGCGGATGAAGACCTTGGCTTCGTCGAGGAATTTCATCGGGGTTGAGTTCCGGTGACTCTGTCATCCCTCGCTGCGCTCGGGATGACAGACAAAACGAAAGAAGGGGAACGTCGCCGTTCCCCTCCGCGTGCGCACTGGATCGGGGAACGCCTATTCGGCGGCCACCGGCAGCGGCTGGACGCTGACGAACACCTTGCCGCCCTTGCGGGTGGCGAACGTCACCTTGCCGTCGGCTGTGGCGAACAGCGTGTGGTCGCGGCCGACGCCGACATTGCTGCCGGCGGCCATCTTGGTGCCGCGCTGGCGCACCAGCACGTTGCCCGACAGCACGACCTGGCCGCCGAAGCGCTTCACGCCGAGCCGCTTGCTCTCCGAGTCGCGGCCGTTGCGGGATGAACCGCCTGCTTTATGGTGAGCCATACCTTCTACTCCTGCCCGTCGCTCAGGCGACGATGCTGTCGATGCGCAGCTGGGTCATCTCCTGGCGATGACCGTTCTTGCGGCGCGAGTTCTTGCGCCGGCGCTTCTTGAACACCAGCACGGTATCGTTGCGCTTGTGGCCGACGATCGAGGCCGTGACCTTGGCGCCCGTGACCGTGGGCGCGCCGATCTTCAAGCCGGCGCCGGCGTCGATCGCCAGCACGTCGGTCAACTCGACCGAAGCGCCGACCTCGCCGGCCAGGCTGTCGACCGAAACGACGTCGTTGGCGGCGACGCGGTACTGCTTGCCGCCGGTGCGAATCACCGCATACATCAAAACACCCTGGGCCCGAAAAAACGTGGAGGACGGACCGCCGGCCCGCCCTCTCTCAAGGCGGCGCAATATACTGACGACACGGCTTGAGTCAACGCGAACCGCAGGCCGTCTAAGTGCCAAGAAAATCAACAACTTGGGGCCGTTGTGTGGCGCGCTCCACCGAGCCACTAGCGGTGGTGGTGCCGAAATTCCGGCATTGCCCACCCCCTGACGCGTCGATATACAAGCGCCCGCGCCGGGCGACCTACGGCGCACCCTGCCTGTCAGGGTTGCGGAGAGGTGCCAGAGTGGTCGATCGGGGCGGTCTCGAAAACCGTTGTGCGCGCGAGCGTACCGTGGGTTCGAATCCCACCCTCTCCGCCAATTTCCTGTCCAGCGCCATCCATTTGAGTCCGAAAAATTGTTGTAGGATAAGGATTTATTGGATCTTCCCGTCCAGCCTCGTCCCTCATAGTTCTTGGCGATCCAGATGCGGATGATGGGTTGTCTGATGGGTAGGCGGCATGACATCGTCGCCTCCTTAGAAGTGGGTGGCCCTTACCCATCATCGGAGTGCCGGGGATGCCGAAACGAGCTGCAGGCCTGACTGCTCGGCAGGTACAGGCCCAGAAGAATGCTGGTCTGTTCGCCGATGGCGGTGGGCTGTACCTGCAGGTCACCCCGACCGGGTCCAGGACATGGATCTACCGCTTCCAGCTCGCCGGCCGGCGTCGTGACATGGGGCTCGGCTCCACCACGGATCTGCCGCTGGCTCAAGCGCGAGAGCGCGCTGCCGCTGCGCGGAGGCTGGTCAGCGAGGGCATCGATCCCATAGAACAGCGGAAGGCAAACAAGGCCGTGGTTGCACTCGCGCATGCGAAGGCAGTGACGTTCAAGGATTGCGCAGAGACCTACATCCGGTCGATGAGTGAGGGTTGGCGCAATGCGAAGCACGCGTCGCAATGGTCGAGCACACTCGAGACCTACGCCTATCCTGAAATCGGTGGTCTGCCCGTCGGATCAATTGACACCGGCCTCGTCTGCAAGGTGTTGGAGCCGATCTGGAAGACAAAGACCGAGACCGCCAGCCGAGTGCGCGGTCGCATCGAATCCATCCTCGACTACGCGAGGGTGCGCGGCTATCGCAGCGGCGAGAACCCGGCGCGCTGGAAGGGTCACCTCGACAATATCCTCCCGGCAAAGTCCGTGATCGCCAAGCCAAACCATCACGCGAGCCTTGCTTACGCTGACATGAGGGTGTTCTGGCCGCGCCTTCAGGTGCAGGACGGCATGGGCGCAAGAGCGCTGGAGTTTGTCATCCTCACCGTGACCCGCTCGGGCGAGACCTTTGGCGCACGCTGGCCTGAGATTGATTTCGAAGCGAGCGTATGGACCATTCCGTCCGTCCGGATGAAGGCCGGCACGGAGCATCGCGTACCGCTGACGGATTCTGCGCTTGCGCTGCTGCGTAAGCTCTCCTCGGTCCGGATGAACGACTTCATCTTTCCCGGTCAGGGCATCGATCGGCCACTGTCCAACATGGCGATGCAGGCGACGTTGCGCCGAATGAAGGTCGACGTGACACCGCATGGCTTCCGGTCGACTTTCCGAACCTGGGGCGCTGAGCAGACCAGTTTCCCTGCTGAAGTGCTTGAAGCTGCACTGGCGCACACGCGGGGCGACAAGGTCATAGCTGCTTATCAGCGCGGTGATCTCTTTGCTAAGCGTCGCGAGTTGATGGGGGCTTGGGCAACATTCGTCAGTGGCGGCAACAGCGCGGGCTCCTCGCCATAGGAAGACGCTTGGGACGAAACCCGCAAGGCAACTCAGAACGAATGCAGTCAAGTGCACTCAGTACCGACGGCGGCGTGTGCCAACCCTTTCGGAACAAGGCGGCCCGTATGAGCACCGCAGGGCAATTCTGCTGACGCCTAATGACGTGGGACGGTCCACACCAGACGCGATGGCAATCATCAGGAGGTATCCCGATGACTGCCAAGCTAGAGGCCAGTCTCTCAAGTCATGCGTGGTCCGAAAACCCGAAAGCAGGCCACACGGCGGCGACCTGACAACTCTGGCTAAGCGTACGCCGGCAGAGTGCGAAAACCGCGAAGTCTACTAAGTGCGGCTGCCTAATCGATGGCAGCCAACACTTGGAGGACACATGCTTATCCGCTTTTCACCCATAGAGGCTCGAGGTTGATGGCGCTGCACGAGCAAAGCGTCGGGGCAACGGATGAGTGGTACACGCCCCCTCATGTCTTCGAGGCTATGGGCGCTCGCTTCGATACGGACGTTGCCTCGCCGGGCGTCGCGGTCGTGCCTTGGATACCAGCCGGCTACCACGTCACGCGCGATTCCCTTGGATTGCAGTGGAGCGGCTTCGTCTGGATGAACCCGCCGTTCGGCGGCAGAAACGGCCTGCTGCCTTGGCTCGAAAAGTTCTTTCGGCACAGTGATGGCGTCTGCTTGGTGCCAGATCGCACGTCCGCACCGTGGTGGCAGTGGGCAGCGCATCGGGCTGAGCGGATTCTGTTCGTGGCGCCCAAGATCAAGTTCATCGGCGCTGACGGCAACCCTGGAAAATCTCCGGCACAAGGCACCTGCCTCATGAGCAGAGGCAGCAAGGGCCGCGCGGCGATTACGGCAGCGGCCGACCGAGGACTTGGCGTTTTGGCCCAACCACGGTAGCCATGGGTGATAACGGGATAGGCATGCGTCACCTAATACCTTGCGGACCGGTTAAGGTCGCTGGATCGCTATGCGGACTTCATTTGTAGGCTTGGCATGAGCGTCAAGCTGCGATTCCATGGTTCGCTCGATGAGCTTAAGGATGTGCTGTTCCCACTCGACCTCGACGGTGAGTGGCTGGAGCAGCCCAATGGAGTGTGGAAACTGAAGTGCGGGGATCAATCCGGCCTGCTCTGGTCGAGCACCCGCGGAACCATCTGGTTCGAAGGGCGGCCCGCCGCGAAGGAGGCCCTTGCCAGCCGCGTCACCGACCTCTTCGCTGATCCTAGTGCCGCCTGGGCTCGTCCTGGCAATCGATAGTCCTCCACAATGCCATTCCTGGCGACATCAGCCATAGAGGCCCGCATCCAGATCGACGCAGCGAACATAGACGCCAAGCTGGAATCCCCAATCGACCAGCGGATCGTTGACCTGGCGCGCAACGAACACCACCGGAAGGACGAGCGGTTCGGGGAGCGACTTCCCCAGTTCCGCTTCAAAGGCAGTCTTCAAAGCAATGCTTTCAAAGACGGCGCGCTCGAACGCAAAATCGGTGGCGCCGCCTGAGAGGACTCTCACCAACCAGTAGTTCTGACTATCCCAGACGGCCATGTCCGCGACCTGGCCGGAGAGCAGAGGGAAGTTTTTCTGAATGGTAGGCGCGGGGTGCCTATCAACTGGCCAACCCAGGAGGCCTGGGCGGCGGCACAAGAGGTCCACGACTCCCATGTGTCATTTGCCCCTAGTACTCTTCGACAAGCATGATCGTGAGCACCCTGATGGTGACCGCGGGGTCTGCTGGATCTTCTGAACCGTGCAGTAGCGATTGATCGTAGTAGTCGATCTTCCAGAAGAATCGCTGGCCGCAGACAGTGATGCCCGCCATGTCGTGCTCATTCCACGGATCGTTGTCCTCTGAGAAATCCTCGAACGTCCGGATGGCTCGGATCAACGCGCGCTGCACTTCCGTGGGCAACGCCGCCACGCCGGACGTCATCATTACCCGCCCACCAGTGAAGGTGCGGCGTAGCTGATCGTTCAAGAGGCGAATACGAGCCGCCACGGCGGCTTGATCAACGCCAGTGCTGGTGATTGCTTTGGACATGAGTTCTCCTCCCCGCCGGGTTCGCTGCGGGTGTTGGCACACGGTGTTGAGTCACAAGGGGGCGTCCCGGGCTGGGGCATCCTAATCGTGTCCGGCTCGCGCTTGATGGCGGCGGTGCGGCCGTCCGGCCTATCGAGGCTTGCGGGGACGGTTTCCAATGAACAGGCGCAGAACGGCTACCGGGTGGCCTGCCATAGCCACCTCACGAACGGATCTCGGTCGTAGATGATGTGCCCGGCGGTGAAGACCGGCGGTCAGTTCACCTGCTGGTACACCCCGCGCGGCCAAGGGGGCGTTGAAGGAAGGCAAGCCCTGAGCGAAGTGGGTGGCGCCGACCACCAAGCCGCCACCGAGAAAGGCCGACGCCGCGGCGATGCCGTGGCGCTGCCAGTAGCCTTCCCGCCCGGGCATCGCGAAGGCATGGATGACGGCGATCGCCACGTCCGGGGACGCCCGGGCGCGCGTCTCCCACCACTCCTTAGCGATCCGCGCCCGAAGCGCGCTGAACCCCAGCTCGCGCTCGTCGACGATGCGACCGCGATCCTGGATGCGCCGGATGGCGCGCATGCGGATACCCGGCTGGTCAGGGCCCTCGCGCAGCCCGAACAGATCGTAGCAATCGCTAAGGCTGGCCACGCTGCCATTCGCCAACCGCACGAATCGAGACATTGAGCGGAAGTCGAGGGACTCGGTGACGGGATAGCGCAGCCAGTCGCGATCACTGCCGAGGAAGAAGTGCTTCACCGCGATGCCCTCGATGCCGGCCTTGGAGACGGCGAGGCAGGCCTGATGGGCCGGCAGTCTGGCGTTGATGCCGAAGACCACCAGAGGGGTGCGACGGCCGTAGCTCCGCAGCTTCGCCACCAGGCCGGCGACGAAGGCCTGCGCGCCCAATAGCTCCAGGCGGCGGGCTTCGGAGAGGTGGGCGAAGGGCGCACTTAACCGGAACATCCCGCCAGGGAAGACGAGGGCATCCGGAGCATCCGCCCCGTACTCGGCCATGAGATCATCGATGACGTGGCAAGCCAGCGCCAGCCGGCGCCGGTTCTGGGCCATGGATGGGCAAACCTCGCCGGCCACGCAGCACGTGACCACGCGAGGCGCCCGTTGAGGGCGTCGCATGATGGGTCCTGTAGTCGCTTGGATGGCCGTCAGTGGATCTGTAAACTGCCCGGACGGCTGGCGGGCACGCAGACGGCGGTGATCGCCGCCTCGAATGTCAGTTCAGAGCAGCGCCACGAGGCGGCGTTTGGCGGAAGTCGAGCCCTCGATGTAGCGCTGGGTGTGGGTCAGCGAGGAATGCCCTGCCAGCTCCTGGACGTCCCGGATGCTGCCGCCGACCCTGTGAACCAGGCGAGCTGCCCGGGTGATGAAGGTCCGCCGGCCGGAATGGGAGGAACACCCGCTCAAGCCGATATCGGCATAGAGCGCTCGGAACCAGTTCACGACGCTCGATGAACGCAAGCCATCGCCACGCTCCGAAACGATGACGAAGGAGCCCTGTGCCCGGCGCCTCAAGCGACCCAGCACTCGAACGAGATCAGGGCTGAGCGGGATGGCCCGCCCGGAGCGCTTCTTCGCCGCCTGATCCTCCAGCTGGATGTGGTCCGAAAGCCCCCCGGTCGCGTCCAGGACCATCGGCCAGGTCAGCCGGGCGATCTCACAGGCGCGAAGCCCGGCCTTCACCGAGAGCAGCACCATCGCCCGGTTCCGAACGGCGTGGCGGCCTTGGGTAGCCCGTTGCAACGCCTGCCGAATGTGCCGATTCAGGAGAATTCTCGCTTGTTTGCCCGCCATTCCAGTCCTTTCCGGGCATAAATCACCCAGATTAATCATAACCGATAATAGTATATAGTCAACAATAAAATGCACATAAAGGATATTTCTGCCGGCCTCCCCGTTGCTGATCGAGTGGATGTCGTGCTTCAGCAGGGCTCGTGAGCGGATGAAGTGGGAGGGTTTCTGGGCAGTGGGGCAGGCGCTGAAGTGAGCCAAACAAAATCCTACTGGGCTGAATCCGGCGCGGATCTCCTCAGCTGCCAGCTCCGCGTTCTAGTCGGTGAGCTTTCGCGATAGGTGGACCTGAGCTTTGTCGGCAATGAAGTGCAGCAAACCAAGCGTGGGAACAGCAGGTGGAGATCCTGCGAGCGACGATTAGCGACCCATACCAATGATTCTCCCGATCCCAGCCTTGATGGGAGAGCTTGATGAGGAGCAGAGCAACAATCCTCGCCGTCATCGCCACCAGCGTGGCTACGGGAGGTGCCTCCTTACCCACTCCTATCGTCGAGAAAGAGAGAGTGACGGTATCGCAAATGAACCGCGACCTCGCAGACTGTCGGAACAAGACACCCGCATTCGCTTTCGGCCATCCGATTGCGCCATACATGAGGGCAAAGGGCCACACGACCCTAAACCCAATGTAGCGCCCAACCTATACCAATGGTTTCCTCGACCGTTTAGTCGCGAACGTGCAAGGAAAACTACCTAATACTAATGATCTCCCCGACGGAATGGACTCGTTGCGGCACGTGCTGAGTTTGAAACCGTTCTCAACACTGCCACCAATCGGGGGCCGCGCGCTCTCGGCGTCCGTTGTTGACCTGGTCAAATGCGTCTGATCGTGTTACGAGAAGTCGCTCCTTCTCCTTCTCAGTCGCTTATCGTGCCAAGTTTGCGCCCATACAGGGTCCGCTCCGTTCGATGGCGGGAACATCAGAAGATTCTTGATCTCGGATCGAAATCTTTGGCCGTGCCACGCTCGGCTTGCGTCACAGCGGGAGACAGAGTCCTCGTAAATGGCGCAGAAGCTTACGTGAAATGCGTCGACGGGCGCGCGCAGCTGCTTCCTTCGTATCTCGCGTTCGAGGAGGTTGACCTCGGGGGTCTGAAGCTCGAATTGATCATCAAGGAGATCACGGAAACCGAGGAGCTAGCTGCGTGCCAATCGCTAGTGCGCTTTCACTACCGCGATCAACCGCTCTTTGGCCGAACTTCGAAGCTTGTCGTCCAGTGCTTTCATCCGAACTACCCGCGAACGATCGGGTACATCGAGCTGGCGACACCATTCTATATGAACAAATCTCGCACGGACATTCTCGATCGTCCGTTTCGCTCCGGCTCGATTAGTTGGGAGAGCTGGTCAAAGGAAACGGCGAGCCGTTCGATCAACCTCGTCGCGCGCATCGCGCGCTGCGTCGTCTACCCAGAATTTCGTGGGCTCGGGCTAGGCCAGAAGTTACTCAGACACGCGTGCGCGTTCGCGCGGACGCGTTGGCAGGTTGGAGGTTTGAAGCCGCAGTTCATCGAAATATCGGCCGACATGCTCAAGTACGTCCCGTTTGTCGAGCGTGCTGGCCTTCATTTCATCGGAGAAACTGAGGGCAATCTCGGGCGCGTCGCAAAGGATTTGCGCTATCTACTCCAGAATAGGGCACGTGTACGCGCTGGTCAGATCGTGAAGGAGGAGGCCTTCGGCATTGTCGATCAGCAGGTCTCGCGACTTGACCGTGCGGTGACGATCATGAGGCGCAATCGCTGGAGCACGAAGCAGCTTCTAGCGAAGTTGGAGCGCATGAAAGAGTCGCCATCGTTGAAAGACCTGAGTCTCTTGCAGCATGTTCTGAGCCTGCCGAAGCCAACGTATTTGGGGGGTCTGACGCCTCAGTCCGACGAGTTTGTCCGCAAAGCGCTAGGCTCGACCGTGAGAACCAGTGAACCCGATAAACGGATCATCTCGATCGATCCTCTACTCAAGCCAATACGGATCAGCCGTCTATCAGTATCGCACAAGTCGAAAGTGAACCGCAGCAATGGAACGGCGGCGATTCAACGCGCGTTCGGAATCTCGCCTGACGACATCCAGCACGATGTTGTTGATCGGCTGTCGCTGACAATCGCGCCAGGACAGGTTGTGATGTTAACGGGGCCGTCGGGCTCGGGAAAAACATCGGTTCTGAAAGTGCTCAAGAATGCCAAGTCAGGGGGGCAATCGAGGCGTACGACGATCCGCGTCCCCCGAAACTTCAAGGTCGGTGATTTTGCGCCAATCGTGTCGCGCAAGCCCCTTATCGAAGCCATCGGCGCCAACGATGTTTCGGCAACACTGCAGCTGATGGGGGTGGTCAGCCTTTCGGATGCCTTTGTCTATTTGAAGCGCTTCGATCAGCTGAGCGCCGGTCAACAGTACCGCGCATTGCTCGCGAAATTGATCTCTGGCGGGGCGAATGTCTGGTTGGCCGATGAATTCTGCGTCAATCTCGATGCGGTCGCCGCGAACTCTGTTGCACTGCGCCTTGGCAAGCTTGCGCGTTCTCAAAAGGCGGTCCTCATCGTAGCAACGCCCCAGCCGGAACTTATTGCGCGGTCCTTGAAGCCCGACTTCGTGGTTCGGCTAACCACGGCATGGGAGCATGAAGTCCTGTCCGGCTCATACTATCTGCGTCATCTCGCGCCGCGAGCGTCGTTCTTCAAGGCGCCAACAATCAACGTCACGCCGGCGATGCTCAAGCATGCGCTAAAGCCGGGTTCCGGACGGGCCATAGTGGTTGCAGGGAATGTGGCGGCACGGTTGGGCGTTTCATGGTTGGTCGCGGGGAAGCGGTCGGCCCTCGTCAGCGTGCTGAGTGTTCGCGGGACCTCGACGGACGCACTCAGTGCCGCGGACGCCAGGAGAGTAGGGTTTCGAACCCAGCGTTCCATGCGCAAGCGCTTCGGGACGCATGCGCGTGTAGCTATTGTGGAAGTCGGCCACCTTTAGGGGCCCCCGCGCCAAAGCGTCAAATAGTTGTACTCGGATAGCGCTCGCACTTGGGGCGTGTGGTCGCTATGTTTGGAGGTTCATGGCCTATCGAGGGCTAGGTGAGCTGGGGCTGGATCGAGAAAAGCTTCGAGCGCGTCGCGCAGCAATACAACCCGCTACTGACGCAGCTCATTGTGAACGAGAAGCTAAAAGTTAGGCTTCGCGACGGTGCTCCAGATTCAATTGATATTCGATCGGCCGAACTGATCGCAGCATCCCTGACACGACGCCGGTCTTTGTGCGTCGTTTTTCCCGACGTGAGAGAACGCCGGTCAGCCTTCGTTTTCGCCTACGCTCTACTGAGCCAGTGGGATAAGGCCCGAGCGCTCAAAGCATCGCAGCAAGCTCCCGTCTTGTACTGCGGCGTGCGGCCAGGAATCCGCGAGCAGCTATCGAATGTGTCAGTGACTGGACTCAGTGGGTCTCTAAGCGGCATCTTTGATCAGATTCATCTCGCGCGGGGAGCACAAGCGGCGGCAAGTACGAGCTCTGCTTCGTCGAGCGTTGGGAGTCTACCAAGAGTCGTCACCGCCTACGGTCCAGGAGACCCAGTCTCTCTTATCTCGAACGTCAAGCCGTCCTGGATTGCGATCGATCTTGGCGATGCACCAAGCGCACCTTGGATCGAGGATCTACTCAAAGAGGCAAAGCAACGAAATGTTCCGGTCATCGGCTGGAGCACGAATCCGCTCTCTGATGCGCTGCAGACGTTTAGACGTTACGCGCAAGTCATCTCCTGGCCGATGTCCCGCGCGTTTGAAGGAGTGTCATCGTTCGGAAAGAGTGAGACGGCCGAAATGATGTTCCAGCCGTTCATGACTACAAGTGTTAGCCCGATTGTTCTAAGCGGTTCGCATCTGAACGACTACAACACAGCATTATTGTCTGCCGTAGACAGCCTGAGAAGGATACCGAGCACCAGCGGCCTGTTGGCGCAGAACGCGATCCGACTGCATTGGCGTCTACTGAGAACGATCGAAGGCCTCTCAGTCCCCCTCGATTTTTACAATGCCGAAGCTCCAACCTTTTGGGGAACACCAGCAACGCCGAAGCTTGTTGATACCTGCCGGCACTTTCAGGCGAGCCTCTCCGGGTCTGATCGCGCCCTAGCGCAGAATCTCGACGCGGTGCTTTCATATCTTGATGATGCCCTTACCTGGCTTTCCAACAATGAAACGCCTCTGTGGTCAGGGCTCTGCCAGATCATCCATCAAGAAGCTAACCAAGGCTTGAGACGCGCGCTCACTTTCTCTAGCCGTTCACGCAAGGAGCTGTTTCTGTTGGCGCTCTTGGCGCGATTGAATGTTACGTCGTCTGAGCTTGACGACGTGAACGCATATGCAACAAGTGTGACCGAGCTGGCGGGTTTGAGCGCGCGTGGTTCCCACGAAGCGGGCGCCGAAGGTGATGGCGCCGTGAGACTTGTTTTGGCCGGCTTACCAACGCTCTCGCAAATGCCGCGGTTGCTGCCGGTCTTCTTCGCCGAAGACATGGATGTGTTGATCCATCGGTACCAGGGGTCGCTGTTGGCGTACTCAGTGAGAGAGTGGGACAGAGGGATTACCCCGAACTTAGACAGCGTTGTCACGACTCTTTGCGATGTCATGCAGCTTCCCCGCCTTGATATTTCACTTCCCCTTCCGAAGCGAGTGAAACTTGCTCCATCATCCGACCTGGACATCAAAAGCGGTCAGAAGCGCGCATCAAGTGACACGCCCCATGGGCAGCTGTGGGAGGCGAACGATCTGCTCAAGGAGATCGGGTATCTGCTCGAGACGGACGAAGACACTGTCCTTAGTCAAGACGTCACTGAGGAAGCCGGTGTGTCGAACGCCGATGGCTCGCTGTCGATAGCGCGAGCGATCGAGCTGACATTCGACCAAGGTTGGTGTGGCTTGTTCGATCCCGCGCAGCTGTTCAACTTTATCGCACCGGACTCGCACAGCATCCAAGAACGCTATGTGCGCGCGTTGCGAGTCAATGACAACGTCCTGGTCATTCCGCATCAGAGGCGCCAAAGCCTATACAGCCTGATTATGTCGCGGGTTCATCAGCACGCGAGTATCGAGGTGCATCTTGCCTTGCTCAAGCGGTGGCATGAGGACTTCCGCTCAGGGTATCAGCGGTGGTCGTCATCGCCGTCTCGTCGCCAGCGCTACACACCCATCCTCGATCAGTTCCTGGAGGAAATGCGAAAGGAAGGAAGCGTGCTAACATCGGCGCTGGCCATACGCTTCTGGCTGGAAGGCACGACTTTGTCGCCCATCGATCCAAACGATCTAATGCGGGTCGCCAACATTCTCGACTTGCGCTTTGTGCGTGAACAACACCGAAAGATCGACGCTGCGGCGAAGCGTATCCGCGGCCTACACCGCGGCCTCGCCAACAAACTCAATCGCTGGCTTGAAGATCGGGCACGTGGATTGGCCGAAACGCACGACAATGAGGTCATTGACTCATCGCTCGGCCTGACATTTGGCGAGATTCGCGAGTCGTTTGTCATATTGAAGGTTGAAGCGACAAGAGAGATTGAAGGGCCATTTCTCAGCGACGCGTTGGGTATGGTCCAGAGGAGGACCTCCACATGACGCCGGAAGAGCTTTCGCGTGAGCAGCTTGGGCTCACCAGCTACATTATCGACCAGGTTTGCGGGCGTGCTTTAGGTCGGGTCGACTCCGAGTGCCTCTTCAACCACCCACATGATGTGTATTTTCTTGGGAACCTCCGATCGCAGGACGTAGCAAACGCCAATGTGGGTGCTGGTCCTGCGCACCTGCCCGAACTCATAAGTAAGCTGGCACCTGTGGCCTTCGGCGGCGAATTCAAGCTCGTACCCTCTGATAGCGCGGCAATCGAGGTTGAACTTTCGTGGTCATGCTACTACCGCCTCTTTCCGACCTACGACCAGCAAGTTGCGCACCAACAAGGACTGCAACTACGTCGAGCCACTGATGGGCGGAACCGACCGGAGCTTGCGAGACCGATTGTCAACCAGGATGATGATGACGACGACGACGCTGAGGACAAGGATGATGCCGATAACGATTCCGAGACGCCGGAGGGGCCTAACGACCGTGAGCTAGTCCGATCGGATACACCAGCGCTGGATCAGGCCGCGGCTAGCGGAGCGGGTGGGCGTCGCGACACGCTCATGATCCGCTTTCGAAAGATTGAATGCTGTGCGCGAGGCAGGATAACGCTCAGCCGAACTAAGGATGGTTGGCAGGCCAATACAGCGTCTCTCGAACAGTCAATCCGAAATGAAGTCGAGCGAGCGCGTACACTAAGTTCCGACGACCCGAATGCAGTGAAGTATTCAGGCGACCCGCACGATCCTATCAGAGTGCCTGACGCGGCGCTGGCGTCCGCGCAAGCTTATGATCAGTTTCTGGCGTCCCTCACTAGCGCGGTCAACAATGACTGGAGTTGGCACATACGTGTTGACGCCAAACCTGATGTGAACGACCGGCAGTGCATTGACCTGAATGTGATCTGCGCGAACGCAACTCCTCGTCAGCTCTCGTCTCGCGGCAAGGAGAATCCGCTTATAGAGACGTTCCTTTTCGACACCCGCGCACGGTATGTGTTCGAGAACTGCGATGTGCGGCCGTTCGACGTGAACCTAGCTCCGGAAGGATTTCGATACGATCGCCACATTGACGCGCATGGATTCAATTGTGCAATACGCCGGGAGGGACCGGCATTTGTTACTTCGCACGTGCCAGGCTTTGATCAGCAACGGTATCAAACCCGTACAAAGCCAACCGCTGAGTTCGAAGCCTTGGCGCTCGATCCACTGCCGGTTCTCGATGCCATTCTGAAGGCGATGGAAGACTACCGCACTGAATGGGAAACAGCCCGCGTGGGGTTTCGTGCAACTGTCCCTGATTGGCAAGGAAAGCGTGCGGCGGAATTTGATCTGGATGAGCAAGCCTACAACAAGGAGATCGCGGCCTTCGAAAGGGGCCGTGATCTTATCCGTGACAACGAGGACGTGAAGCTAGCCTTCAAGCTTACGAACGAAGCCTTTCGCCGTGGTCCAAAGAAGACGGGCTGGCGCCTCTTTCAGATTGTCTTTCTGGTTTCTCAGATTCCTGGACTCTGCGCGTTGGCCGGTATTCCGGGCAGTAGCCAGAGCGACCTGGAAACTGTGGACATCGTGTACTTCCCAACGGGTGGCGGTAAGACCGAGGCGTACTTGGGTGTCCTCGTGTTTCACTGCTTCTTCGATCGCTTGAGAGGAAAGACCGCCGGAGTCACCTCGTGGATACGCTTTCCACTGCGCCTCCTCACATTGCAACAGACCCAGCGCGTTGCCGACACGATTTGCGTCGCGGACATCGTCCGCCGTGAACATTCGGATTCCCGCCTCAGCTCGGCGAGCGTCGCGGGGTTTGGTGTCGGCTACTTCGTCGGTAAGACGTCGACTCCGAACGAGCTAGTCAACGTCGCGCACTTCCAATATGCAAAGGCTGAGGATAGGGCGCTTTGGGACAAAGCGAGGGACCCGCGGGCGCGGCAAGATTGGCGACGGTTGATGCATTGCCCCTCGTGTCGAACGAAGTCCGTACGGGTCGATTTGGACGAGGCGCACACGCGGATCAATCACATCTGCAGCAATAGCGGCTGCAAGTTTCCTAATGGAAGGATACCTATCTACGTCGTCGACAATGAGATCTACAGGTACCTACCGTCCGTTCTTGTTGGAACGATCGATAAGCTTGCTAGTGTTGGCAATCAGCGCAAGATGGCGCAGATCTTCGGCAACGTTGATGGGTTCTGTAGGACGCACGGCTTCTTTAAGGGCCGTGGTTGCTGCCAAAAGGAATGCAACAACAAGGAACTTAAACGTACGCCGCCAAGCGGTCTGACTGGACCCACGCTATTCATTCAGGACGAGCTTCATTTGCTCAAAGAGGGTCTGGGAACCTTCGATGGACATTATGAAACCTTTGTACGCGAGGTCATGTCCGAGATTCGCGCAGGAGCGCAGAGCAAGATTATCGCTTCGTCGGCGACGATTGAGAAGTTCGAGCGGCAGGTTGAGCATCTGTATGCGGTCAGTCCTTCGCGGGCAAGACGCTTCCCTGGGCAGGGGCCTACACTTGGCCAGTCGTTTTATGCAGAGACGCTGGACTATCCGCAGCGCCGCTATGTTGGCCTCATTCCCCACAATAAGACGATCTTCAACAGCGTCCTCGAACTTCTTGAATACTATCATCGGGTGATCCAAGAGCTGCTGGACCTGCCTGCCGGTTCACCAAATCCCTATGGTGGAGAAGTCCAGCCACAGACGTCAGAGTGGGTCCAAATGCTCGATCTGTTTGTCACATCGACCTCTTATTTTCTGTCGGGCCGCGACATGAACTCTGTGCGTACCGACCTCGACAGCCATGTTAGCGCACTGTTGCAGGGCGCCGGTCTAGCACCACTTAAACTCATCGAACTTACGGGTAGCACGAGCACCGACGAGGTCGCCCAGACACTTGAGTACCTTGAAGAACCGAAGGCTGGACGAGAGCGCTCCACAGCAGTGCTCGCAACTCAGATGATAAGCCACGGTGTAGATATCGATCGCTTCAACGCGATGTTCTTTTATGGAATGCCGCGTCAGAACGCGGAGTACATTCAGGCGTCTAGCCGTGTTGGACGCACCAACATGGGGCTTGTTTTCGTCTGCCATCATCCGGCGCGTGAGCGTGATCAAAGCCACTACGCGCTCTTCGAGAAGTATCATCAATATCTGGGCCAACTCATCGAGCCGGTGGCAATCAACCGTTGGGCTAAATTCAGCATCAATCGCACGCTGCCTGGTCTCTTCATGGGCGTTTTGCTTCAGCTAATCTCGAATCGAAACCCAAGCAACAACAACAACGCGAATCCAAACAACTACTATATGACCGATCACGTTCGTCGGGAGATTTCGAGTGGGCGGCTGCGTGCTGAGGACTTTATCGCCATTCTGGAACAAGCCTACGATGTGGTGAATCCAACCGATCCCGCGCGAGTAGGGTTTAAGGAGGAGATCGCGCTACGTGTCCCGCAGTTCTTTGATCAGATTCTACAAGCTGCTCCATCAAAGAAGTTCGTGTCATCCACGCTGATTCCAACGCCGATGAACAGCCTTCGCAACGTCGATGAGCCGATCGCAGTTAGGCTTGATCGAGATGGAGCCAATTGGGCGGCTCGCGGGGGGACGTAAGCCATGGCAAAGAGCATGACACGTGGAAAGCAGCAGATTCTGCTGAACTACCTACCTGGCAAGACATTCGACTTTCAAAGCGGGCCTATATCGCGGGTTACCTCAATACGGGGGTTCCCCCGAACCGATTTGAATGAAACGGTGGTTCTGCAGAGAGTGGCGAAGCACGCACGAGCCTGGCCCGCTCATCTGCGGCCGGCCTTAAGCGACCGGGTTATTGATAGCGCAGACAAGTTTGTGTTGATTGATCCTGTCGAAGTTGAGGCCGAGATTTTTCCGAAAGTCTTTCGTTGTCAGAACTCAAGCTGCGGATACGTGCTCGATTACTCCAACCGCGATGGCGTGCCCCATACCGACCGTTGTCCAGTTTGCTCACAGGGCAAGGTCGCGCAGCTTCGGTTTGTTAAAATTCATCGATGCGGTGCGATCGATGCTTTCGCGCCGACCTCTTGCCCGCGATGTCATAAGCGCAAGATCGCACTCAGTACGCGCGGAAGCGAACGAATTTCTGGCTTTCGTTGGGTTTGTATGGACTGTGGTCATGCTTTCGCACTTTTCGGTGGCCCTTGCCGACATTGTGAGTGGCCAAGCGACTCCAGCAATCCACAGATTCGAAGCATGGATATTGAAGTCCACCGCGCAGGACGGACTTACTTTCCGCAAAGCGCAGTGCTTTTGAATATCCCTCACCGAGAACTGGAGGGGCTTTTCAACCACCCTTCATGGGAGATGATCGTAGCCGCCAAGTACCTCGAACTTCCCGCTGTTCGTGATCGGCCACTGGCGAGTTACGGTCCGGGTGCCGCTAGAAGTGGCGGGATCAACCCGGCTGATCTCGATTCAATTTTTGCTCAGGGATTGAGTAACGATGAGATTCTCAGGCGCGTCGAGGAGGCGCGGCGCGCGCGTGATGCAACGGCTCAACAGCCCGATGCCATCGCCCAGATGGTCGTTGCAGCGTCGGGTGTGCCTGCTGGGGTATGGCAGCGCGCAGGATCGGATTTGCTTGAGGCCATCAATCCGTTCGAAACGGCTAACCCGAGCTACATCGCAAGGGCGTCTGGAATTCCTGCATATCGGACATTGACGGAACAGCTGGGCTTAAAGGATGTGGCTCTGATCCAGGACTACACGATTGTAAACGCTACCTTTGGGTTCAGCCGAGTTGAGTACGCCAACGACCAGTGTTGGCTCAATCCATTTCCGCCAGATGAGCGCTATCAGGGACGGTTGCCAATTTTCGTCGACAAGACGCAAGCTGATGCATTGCTGATCTCGCTTGATCCCGCTCGCGTACTGCGGTGGCTTGAGGCAAATGGGGTGCAGCCAACAGTTCCCGCGGGCGACGATCGCACGCTAGCTGAACGTAGCTACTTTGTGCAGCTCTTCGATGAGGTTGATCTCTATCACACGTTCACCGCGGCGGATGCCGAGCGAAGAATGGTTTTTGGTTTGCTCCACACCTTAGCCCATGCCTGCGTCAAGCAGGCTTCGCTCTTGTGCGGATTGGAGAGAACTAGCCTGTCTGAGTATTTGCTGCCAAAGACGCTCACAGTCGCTCTTTATTGTAACCATCGATTCGGCGCCACCATCGGCGCGCTGACGGCATTGTTCGAGCAAACCTTCGCTCAGTGGCTTGGAGGTGTTCGAGACGGCCGATCGTGCATTTATGATCCACAGTGTTTCGATCACGGCGCGAATTGCCACGCCTGTACACACTTATCGGAAACAAGCTGCCGCTTCTTCAATCTGAATCTCTCTCGCTCATTCCTTTTTGGGGGGCCTGATCTTTCGATGGGACGCATCGAGCAGGGATACTTTGGGTTGCCGTGATCGGCTGCAGATGGACGCCCAGCTCGTCATAACCGCCCCCGCCCCACACGCCGAAGCATTGGCCTACGCGACACGGTGCCGCTCGACGATGGGAGTGCTTGTCCAATTGATTGCCGAATCTGAACGGCACGTCGCGATCGCCGCCCCCTATGTTCAGTCGGAGCTGTTTGAACAAGGACCGTTTAGCATTGCCGTTCGATCCGCACTGGAGCGAAGGGTAGCAATAAGCCTGCTCAGCACGAGGGACACACTGGCGAGTTCTGAGATAAAGCAGTTACGGCAAAGATTTGGGCCGGCCGTATCCGTCTATTTTCCGGCGTTTCCGGCGTTTGCGGCCTCACAGCTAGGCTCGCACGCAAAGTTCTGCATTAGCGATGATCGAGGCGCCTACATCGGCAGCGCCAATTTGACGAAGCCAGGGTTAGGTAAGCACTTTGAACTTGGTGTCCTGGTGCGAGGCGAGGCGGCCAAGCAAATGAGGGTTTTTTGGGACTTTGCCGTGCGGTTCCAGCTATTCCATCTCTATGAGGATTAGCATCTCAGTCCGTAGCAAGTTGTACGCAGCTGGCTATTGAAGTGGCCTGAAGCTCTCCCGCCGACTCTGCATTTCGCTGGAGGTCAAAACGGTTTCGGAGGTCAAATCGACTCAGTACACTTGGTTCATTCTGTACTCAGTTGCACTGTGACCGTGTTGAGAGCCTGATCAGATCGTGCGAGGATGGAGATCACTACCTATGTCAGCGCTCGCACGGCCGCTATCTTTCCGATTGAGAGCAATTTGGTCGCCTCAGCAGCCCTCAAGAGACGAGCACTCGACGTGGCCGGTGGCCGGGTACTGGTGGCATCGCCACCCGGCAACTAGGAGCGCGTCTCGGGCGGCGGTTGCTGTGGGGTAGGGGCCGAATCGCTTTGTCACGAGGGGGGCGATCATTTGCATCTCCCCGCTACCGCCACCGATGTCGCGCGCATCCTTCCTTGCGGCCGGCTGCACCTGAGCATGACAACTCCCGACCTGATGCCGTCCCATTAACACGTACCATCCGCCTGTAGCAGGGCCCGGCAAGTTTTGCGCAGCTACGCTTGAGGCGAGCAGCGCCAGGACGACCAGCGAGGCTGAAGCACACCTTCTTGACAGCTTGATGCTCATCTTCGTCGACTCCAAAATGGACAGGTTCTTCCAGCCTGCGACAGCCTCGCTGCAAGGCCGTCGCCAAAGTGTTCCCGGTGCCGAGGCCGGTGGTCGATGCTGCCTATGCCGCGCCGTACGCACACGCTGAGGCACAATGACGAAGTTTCCCTAGACCCTGAAATACCCAATATACTGGGTGGAGCGCCTTGTCGCAATGACGACTGCTTGCTGGCATGCGGCAGCGCTTGCGCAACACGGTGGCCACCAACTTGAAACGAATCCGCAAGGTCCGCGGATTCACTCAGGAAGAGCTTGCCCATCGAGCGGGTATCAACCGGAACTACCCGGGCATGATCGAGCGGCTGGAACACTCGCCAACGATCGATGTGATCGAACGGCTATGCCGCGTGCTCAAGATCGATCCCATAGAGCTTTTCAAACGGGACTGACACACCCATCCTACCGGAATTCACTCTGCCTTTTCCGCTAACGATGCCCGACCTGGTTGATGCCATTGTGGAGCTAGTCGCCTAGAGGCTGGCGCCGCCGGGCTCTCTCTCTCTCTCTCGGCGGCCGGACCACTTGAAGTCAGGCGCCGCGACCCAGCTCTCGGTCGTACCCTTGGAACTGACATTGGGCGGATGGATGTTTATTGGTTCAGGGAAGTCCTGCCCGGTGTTGAGCGCATGCAGGACCCACCTAGCTAGCGCGCTTTCGGCTATGTCGCGGGCATGGAGGAAGCTTTCGCAGGAAGCTAGGCAACCTGGCAGCTGCGGGAACGAGATCTCAACTCGCCCACTTGCATGGTCTGTCCTGAAGAATGCTGTGTAACCTTTGCCATGAGCCTATCAGGACGGCGATCGACGACGCTGGGAGAGCTCAATAGCCAACGCGAACTCAGTACCAAAAGAACGAAGTGCACTCAGTCCAAAAGAGCGATCTTGCTTGGTGGAATCGCGGAATAGTGTCGCGCCGCCAACATAGCTCCCTCGGAGTAGACTGACCGGGAAATTGATAGAGCGCAACGAGTGGTCCGAAACGCTACATCAACGTAGGTTTCAAGCGGATTCGGCCGCTCGAGGATGGAACTGATACCCAACCCTTTACCACCGGCCGCTGTTCTCAGATGTGCGTAGCGGTGCGACCGCCAAGATAAGCGACGCAATAGGAAACCAGCAGGCTGCACAATCCTCGCGTTACCGCTTGGCCGCGGTGACCACTGCACGGTGATGGGGCAAATACGCCAAGGCCAGTGTTGCGGTGATGCGGTCGGGAAGATCGTGTAGGCGGTTCCTGGCGACCACGACGGCAGCGGACTGGCGGCGGCGCCGAAGATGTCAACCATCGAGGCGGCGCCTTTGAGGTGCCGAGGTGACGTGTGCCGAAATGCTCGGCGTAGCCTGAACCGTCGACGATATGCAGTATGCCCAGACTCATGCCGAGCGCGGCGGCATAGGCGATGGCGGCGAGGAAGCCAATCACCTTTCCGGTGCCTGTCCGCCTGCCTCGTCGGGTCCAGGCGCTGAAACCGCTACCGAGCGCCGGAGCAGGACCATCGAGTTAGCGGCGACTGCTCGCACCAGTCCAATAGAAGGCGATTGCGGGGACGACCAGCCATTGCAGTAGAGGTGAAAGGCCAACCTCGATCCACGGCAAGACAGGCATCATGTCGGAATACGCCCAACTGCGCTTCACCGTGACATTTACGCGTTCGCTGTAGATCGTGTAGGCGAAACCGATACTGATGGTGAGGACAGCCACTCTGGTGTAGCCTCGATGAGGCCATTCGCCGGGGCCTGAGACCACGAGCACGGAAACGAGAGACGCGGTCGCAATGACCACGTCGCCGGCCGTACAATGCAGGACCGCCACGACCAGCTCGCCAATAGTTCCTGTGCGCCAGATCGTGTACAGCGGCAGGTGTGCCATTTCCCACAGCAGATCGCCGGCGAGGACGAGAGCCAAGTAGCGCCGTATCGAATGCAGCCAAGCCGACGACATTCGGTCTCCCTGGCGACAAGGCGGCATCGATCGGCGATCGGATCGTCGACGACGCCAGCAGCTCGGAATGAAGCTAGAGCACCAGCGCCGTCCACAACGATCTGCAGCATAGCCGCTTCGGTATCCCTTGTGACGGCATCCCGATCAGTGACGATCGGGACCGAAGGTTATGCCCACGACACAGTTATGGCGCGTCCGAATCTCCGATTCCATCACTGGGCGCCGAACGTGATGATACCGCGGACTACGTCGCGTTCGCCGCGGACGGTGCGGGCCAGAGTCGTCTTGTTGGCGGGGAAGTAGGTTCGATCGATCCGTGGCGGGCTCGGGACAGTCGCGGTCAGATGCAGCGCCCACGTACCAGACATGCCGGTCTCAATTCGGAAACGCTGGTGGTCTGGCCGCTCGGCGGCGACGAGGACCGCCTTGCCCGTCATAGTGGTCATGCCGCCCGGCGCCATGTCGGCGTTGGTCGCCTGGATGACCGCATCGGCGATGGGCGTGCCGTCGGCAGCGCGAACGACGCGGACGGTGACGTCGGTCTTGCCAGGGCCGGCACGCATGACCTGCACCAGCTCGAAGCGATAGTCCTGCGGGGCAGCGAAGGCGCCGCTGGAAAAGGTGATTGCCATGGCGGCTGCTGCTGTGCTGACGAGAGAGAGAATGCGCATGAGAAGTTTCCTTTACGAGATGATGTCCGCTTCCACGAGTTCGGCCTGCCGCGCCCATGGGATACAGGCTCACGCGGATGTGAATGACATTCGGGTGCGCGGGCGTCGCGCCGGTGTTTTCTGTTCCGCCGTGTAACCAGGCCGGTGTTTCAATCGAACAACTCCCAGTGGCCTATGTCGACATACGAGCCTGAGCTGAAGGCGCTGATGGCGGCGAGCCTCGATGGCGATGTGGCGGCACACCGCGCGTTGCTCGAGCGGCTCAGTCGGCACCTGCGCGGTTACTATCGGGGAAGGCTTGTCCGTATCGGACGGGGGCCTTCGGAGGCGGAGGATCTGCTGCAGGAAGCGTTACTGGCGATCCACACCCGTCGCCATACCTACGATCCGGCCGCGCTTCTCATGCCGTGGGTGCACGCCATCGCGCGCTACAAGCTCATCGACTATTTGCGCCGGACCCACGCCTCCCGCGGCGACGTGCCGATCGATGACGCCGACGAACTCGCGGCCCATGATGATCATGGCGACGCGGAAAGCTCGATCGATCTGATGCGCTTGCTGGGCCGCCTGCCGGAAAAGATGCGACGGGCCATCCAGGACGTGAAGCTGGATGGTCTGAGCGTCGCCGAGTCGGCGCGCCGATCGGGCATGACGGAATCGGCCGTGAAAGTCAGCATCCATCGCGGCCTGAAGGCGTTGTCGGCGGCGATCGCCACGGAGAGCAAGCCATGAAGACCGACGATTTGATCGCGATGTTGAGCGCCAATGTCGAGGCTGTCGATCACCGGCAGCTCCCGCGCGCCATCGCCGGGGCGGTCGTCGCCGGTACCGTCGTCGCCTTCGCCACCGTGCTGATCACGCTGGGCGGCCGGGCCGACTTCCGCAGTCTCGGAGCACTCGGCTTCGTCATCATCAAGCTTCTGTTCGCAGTCGTGGTGTCGACGCTGGCTCTCGTCTATCTGACCCGGCTGGCGCGTCCCGGCAGCGGCTCTCGGATGTCGACGGCGCTCGTCGTCCTTCCGTTTGTTGGCATCGGTGGACTTGCCGCGATCAGCATGGTCGCGGCACCTGCGATACACTGGCAGACGATACTGATGGGCAATGAATGGCTCGAATGCCTTGTGTCGATCCCGATCATCGCCGTCGTCCCGTTCGCGCTGGTGGTCTGGGCGGTGCGCCAGGCCGCACCGACGCACCTCGGGCGGGCAGGGGCGCTGGCCGGCCTTGTCGCCGGAGGGCTCAGCGCCGCCGGTTACGCCCTGCACTGCACCGGCGATTCGCTGCCGTTCGTAGCGCTCTGGTACAGCGGCACGATCGTCATCTGCACACTCGCTGGCGCCGCGCTCGGCCCGAGGCTCCTGCGGTGGTAGCGCGGAACGCCCTATTTCATCGGGATACCCTCTTCAGTGAAGCACGAGCCATGGATCGATTTCCGGGACTTCTTGCGGCGCGGATTGTGGATGAGACGCCGATGCAAGGACACAACCGATGGTCGCTGGTGTCGATACATCGGCCGAAGGGTCGCGGTGGTCAAAGGCGGTGGCCGAGCATGGCCGCTCACGTCGTTTCCCGTGATCGTGACGCCCACGCCCCTGACAATGGTCCGTTATTGCGCTATATACAGCCCATGATCCGGCGCGTGCTCGCCTTCCTCGTCGTGCTCGCCATGGCCGTACCTTCGCTGGGCGTGGCCGCGGCGGGTGTCGCCGTGAGCATGGCCGGTGTGTCTCAGGCCGCGACATGCGAGTGTCCACCCACGGGCGCCGCCTCGGATTGCTCCGATCGGAGCACCGACTGCGCCAGCACTGCGGAGTGCCTGGCGCGTTGTGTAGTCACCGGACCATCGCTGGGCGGCCCTTCATCCATCCACATGGCCGCGGTGATGCCTCACGCGGCTTTGCATGCGGCGCGATCCATCGCGCCGCCGGACGTTCCGACCGGACCGCCGTTCCGACCACCGCGCTGACGATCCCCGACTGACCCGCGACGCCGGCCGGCGATGGCTGGCGCCTTCTGGACGTCATGCACGCAGTCCGGCGCGCGACGTCGCCGGGCCTCGCCCGGTGCTAGGGATCGAACAACATGCGCATTCGTTTTATCGCCGTCACGATGACGGCACTGCTTGCGGCCACGCTCGCAGCCGCGTTCCTTTTCATTCCTTCGCTATGGCCGGCGATCCGCTCCACGGTGCCATCAGGACCGGGTTGGGAAGCGGTCAACTCCGCCGTGACGACCGGCAAATCGGTGCGCCTCGAGGTGCGCCTGAAAGGCCTGTCGGCGACGCCGCCGGCCGATGGCGTGCGGATCACCGCGACCCGCCTCGACATGGCACCCGATGGGATGGCGACCATGATGACGCCGGTGCGCGTCCTACCGCCACCGGCGCCCGGCGTCGTCGCGGTAGAGGCCGATCTTTCGATGGCCGGCCGCTGGGCGCTGTCGCTGACCGCCGATGTCGCCGGTGAAACCAGCCCGGTGCGCGGCATCGTCGTCTTCCGTGCCACGGACGGCGCGGCCGGCACGCCGCCGCCGCCCGAGGCCAAGAGCGGCCGGCGCATCGTCTACTACCGCAACCCCATGGGCGCGCCCGACGTCTCGAAGACGCCGAAGAAGGACTCGATGGGGATGGAATACATCGCCGTCTACGAGGATGAGGTCTCCGGTCCGCCAGGAACGGTGCGCATCGCGCCGGAGAAGGTACAGCGCGCCGGCGTGCGCACCGATCTTGTCACGCGCCGCGCGCTTGCGCGCACCGTGCGCGCCTATGGCGTGATCGCGCAGGACGAGCGACGCCAGGCCGTCCTGACAGCGAAGTTCGACGGCTTCATCGAAGAGCTGCTGGTACCGCTGACCGGCGCCACCGTCGCGCCCGGCCAGCCGCTGGCGCGCATCTGGGTCGAAAGCCGCGAGATCCTGCAGAAACAATCCGACTATGCCGCCGCCCTGCGTGGTGGGCGTCCCGCCGATCTTGAGCGCGCCGCCGCCAATCTGCGCCAGTTCGATATTCCCGAGGCGGCGTTCGAGACCCTGCGCCGCAGCGGCGAGCCCGTGCGCAGCCTGACACTGAACGCCGTCACTGGCGGCACGGTGCTGGAACGGCCGGCGCTCAACGGCATGCGCTTCACGTCAGGCATGACACTGTTCCGCATCGCCGATCTGTCGGTGGTCTGGGTGATGGCGCGCATCGCCGAACGCGACCTCGCGGCCGTCGCAGTCGGTCAGACCGTCCGGGTGATGCCCAACGGCACGTCAGGCGCGCCGATCACGGGCCGCGTCGGCTTCGTCTACCCTGAACTCGATGCCGCGACGCGCACCGGCATGGTGCGCGTCGAGCTGGCCAACCCTCAGGGGCTCCTGCGCATCGGCCAGTACGCCGACGTCGAAATCGAGACCGGTGGCGGGCAGTCGACCGTGATCGCCGTGCCCGACTCGGCAGTGATCGACAGCGGCGCGCGCCGCGTCGCCTTTGTCGTGAGGGGCGATGGCCTGTTCGAGGCGCGCCAGCTGACCTTGGGCCGGCGCGGCGACGGATTCGTCGAGGTGCTGGCCGGGCTCGCCGAGGGCGAGCGCATCGTCGTCACGGGCAATTTCCTGATCGACGCCGAGAGCAATCTGCGCGCCGCGATCAGCGGTCTGGGAGCGCCGCGATGATCGCCGCCATCATCGCCTGGTCGGCGCGCAACATCGCGCTGACCCTGCTCGGCGCGCTGTTCGCCACCCTGGCCGGGCTTTACGCCGTCACGCGCGTGCCGCTCGACGCGCTGCCCGATCTCTCCGATACCCAGGTCATCGTCTACACCGAATATTCCGGCCAGGCACCGCAGGTGGTCGAGGACCAGATCACCTTCCCGCTGACCACGGCGATGCTGAGCGTGCCGCGCTCACGCGTGGTGCGCGGCTTCTCGATGTTCGGCGTGTCCTTCGTCTACGTCATCTTCGAGGACGGCACCGATATCTACTGGGCGCGCAGCCGCGTGCTGGAATACCTCAACGTCGCCGCCCAGCGCCTTCCGCGCGGCGTCACGCCAAACCTCGGGCCGGACGCCACCGGCGTCGGCTGGGTCTACCAATACGCCCTGGTCGGCGAGGAGCGCGATCTCGCCGAGCTGCGCGCCCTGCAGGACTGGACAGTGCGCTTCGCCGTCGCCAAGTCGGAAGGCGTCGCCGAGGTGGCGAGCGTCGGCGGCTTCGTCAAGCAATACGCCGTGGTCGTCGATCCCAACCGCCTGCGCTTCCACGGGCTCACCCTCGATGCCGTGCGCGAGGCGGTGCGCGCCAGCAACATGGATGTCGGCGGACGCACGGTCGAGCTGGCCGGGACCGAGTTCATGATCCGCGGCCGCGGCTATCTCAAGGGCATCGCCGATCTCGAGCGCGTGGTGCTCAAGGCCGATGGCGGCGCCGCCGTGCTGCTGCGCGACGTGGCGCGCATCGAGCTGGCGCCCGACGAGCGGCGCGGCATCGCCGAGCTCGACGGCAAGGGCGAGGTGGCGAGCGGCATCGCCCTGCAGCGCCACGGCGCCAACACGCTCGACGTGATCCGCT